>ERZ795059.65-NODE-65-length-153768-cov-12.477325_pt1 | contig 153768 bp, 136 predicted proteins | sample MGYA00375143_ERZ795059 | MGnify/ENA primary metagenome ERZ795059 (study PRJEB30188, sample SAMN05720168) | activated sludge metagenome | isolation source: Anaerobic digester | place: USA | collected 2015-01-07 ... | reverse complement strand
CCCATCCGGCACGAAGCCCATAACCGTCTTGTATCCAAGGATCCACCCTATTATCTTGCCCAGGGCGTCTTTTTGGTTTTTATGTTCGAGGTACTTATCTATCAGGGGCAGCGTATCCTTGTTGAAGATGTACGCGGCATAAGCAGCCATGTTCGATTTTGGAGCTTCGGGCTTCTCCTCGAACCCTATTATCCTGCCGGAGCAGTCCAACTCGGCCACACCCAGCCTCTTAAGGTATTCGATATCGTCCACCTTCTGGACGATCACGCTGTCCAGCCCGTTTTTCTCATGACTTTCTACGAAGCCGCAAAGGCTGAAAGAAAGGTGGCTGTCACCGGCGATTATCAGAAGGTCGTCGGCCATACCTATCTTTGATATGGCGAGGGCCATGTCGCCTATCGCGCCGAGGGCGTCCTCGGGCCTGGTGACTCCGTTGGAGATCACGCTCACTCCCTTGTTGGGATATCCGTCAAGCAACCGGACGTAATCCTCGTAGTGCGACTGATTTGAGATAATCGTTATCTGCTCGATCCCGGCCCCTGCGATGTTATCGATTATGTTCAGCACCAAAGGCCTGCCGTTAACCGGCAGCAGCGGCTTGGGCGTCGTCATCGTTATCGGCATCATCCTCTTGCCATAGCCTGCGCAAAGAATCAGCGCCTTCATCTAGCACCTCCGATGGTTTCCTGGAGGGGGCCCGTGCATGAAGCCTAGTGGCCTCCCTAAGTCAAGTATATTCCATCCGTAGGGAGCTTTTGCCTGCACAGGCGGATTAAGTTGGCGAAAAGGCGCAAAACGCTGCTTTACTTGCATTCCGGTCGGATCTTGCTTTAAAGGTCCATGCTTGGAATCCTGACGAGAATTAGTTCAATATATGAAGGAGTTCTTGGCAGATACGGGAAATCACGTTATGGGGGGTGGTCTTATGCGCATAGGTAGGACGGTTATCGCATCGTGCGCCTTAGTACTGCTTGCGCTCCTCGCCGGCTGCGGAAGCACATTCTTCTTCAGTTTCGAGCGGGAGCAGGCCCTTTTTAACGACGAGGTCATCTGGGACATATCCGGAGTAGGATCGTACGAGTTCCTCCCGTCCGGCATATCCCTGGACGACAAGGCCCTTCTATGCCCGTACGCCTTCGACGGCGATGTCACCATAAGGATGAAGCTGGAGCTGGGTTTCACAGGGGACGAGGTAGGCCAGTTCTTCCTGCTGGTCTCGAATGAGCCGGTGTGGAACCCTTCCGAATTCCACCTGCTCACGTTCGCGATCGCCGACCCTTCGGTGCAAGGATCAATGGTGGTCGAGAAAGGGGCCGGTTACGTAGAGCACAAGAAGTTCTCCGGCTTCGTCCCGGGAATCATAAAGGAAGGGGAGAATATCCTCGAGATGGTCAAGAAGAAGGACCACTACAAGTTCACGCTGAACGGCTCTTCTCTAGGTGAGTACGACGCGCAGCAATACTTCGCGTCATGGTTCTTCGTGCAGATAAAAGCTCAGCTTGGCCTGGCCACGGATGCAGGCAGTATGGTGATAGAGGAATTCAGGGTCACTTGCTTAGGCGAGATGCAGGAGCTGTAGCCGCGAGGCTGGCCGGATAGGGGCCCGAAGCCGGATGGCCGGGTACGGGGAAACTGCCGAAACGAAAGGACCGCCTACACCTCGACGGCGTCGGCGGTCCTTATGCATACAAGGGCTTCCTATCTTTCGACGAGCACCGCGATGCCCATGCCGCCGCCTATGCACAAGCTGGCGAGCCCCTTCTTGACCCCTCTCCTCTGCATCTCGTAGAGGAGCGTGATGATTATCCTGGCCCCGGAAGCGCCCACGGGATGTCCGAGCGCGATGGCGCCGCCGTTGACGTTGACTATAGAACGGTCGATCGGCCCGTGTTCTTTTTCCAGCCCTTTAAGCACGGCTATGGATTGGGCGGCGAAGGCCTCGTTCAGCTCTATGAGCCCTACGTCCGACAGCTTCCATCCGGCCCGCTTGAGCGCCGTCCTTATGGCGGGCACCGGGCCGTAGCCCATGACCTTAGGGTCCACCCCCGCCGTTCCGTACGAGACCAACCTGGCCAGCGGCTTAAGCCTGAGCCTCTTGGCATTCTCTGCGCTGGTGAGCACCAAAAAGGCAGCCCCGTCGTTTATGCCGGAAGCGTTCGCCGCCGTAACCATGCCGTCCTGCCTGAAGGCCGGCTTAAGCTTGGATATGGATTCTGCCGTGACGCCTTTCCTGGGGAACTCGTCGCCGTCCACCACCAATGGCTCGCCCTTCTTCTGAGCTATCGAAACGGCGGCGATCTCATCCTTGAACCTACCCGCTATCGTGGCCGCTTCGCATTTCCTCTGGCTGTCGGCGGCGAATTCGTCCATCTCCTGCCTTGTCAGGGACCATTCGTCCGCGAGGTTCTCCGCCGTCACACCCATGTGGTAGCCGTTGAACACATCCATCAGGGCGTCGTTGATCATCGAATCCACCAGCTGGGTGTCTCCCATTCTGGCCCCGTATCTTGTCGATGGCGCAAGGTACGGAGAGCGGCTCATGCTCTCGACTCCGCCCGCCAGCACCACCTCGGCATCCCCGAGCATTATGGCCTGGGCCCCGAGGACCACCGCCTTCATCCCTGAGCCGCAGAGCTTGTTTATCGCATAGGCCGGCTTCTCAACCGGTATGCCGGCCTTTATCGCGACTTGCCTTCCCACGCCCTGGCCCAGGCCCGCCTGCAGTATGCACCCGACTATGGTCTCATCCACCTGTTCGGGCCCAAGGCCCGCATGCTCCAGCGCGGCTTTCGCCGCCGCGGCACCAAGGTCCACCGCCGGGACGTCCTTGAAGACCCCTCCGAAAGATCCTATCGCGGTACGTTTCGCACCCACTATGACTACTTCACGCATCCGAACACCTCCGAAATCCCTTCAAGAAGGGGCGATTGGCATATCAGCTACAGGATGTTGAGTGCCCTGGCCCTGTCTTCCAGGTCCTTCCTATGATCGGCGTGGGCGATGGCTATGAGGGCCTTGGCCCTCTCCCGCACACTCCTGCCCCTTAGCGAGGCGATGCCGTTCTCGGTGACCACGAAATCCACGTTGGACCTGTGCAAGGTGACGGCGGAGCCCTCCGCCAGCATGGGGGTGATAGTGGATATTGTGCCGCTTTTGGCAGTGGAGTAGCAGGCTATGATGGATTTGCCGAGCCCGTCCAGGCCCTCTACGGAGCCCACGGCGGTGTCGGTCTGGCCTCCTGTGCCGGAATACTGGACTGGGCCGAGAGATTCCGACGCCACCTGCCCAGTCAGATCGACCGAAAGGCACGTGTTGATGGACACCATCTTCGTATTCTGCCTTACCACGCAAGGGTCGTTGACCCACCTGCCTCGGTGGAACTCGACGACCGGGTTGTCGTCGAGCCAGTCGTAGAGCCTCTTGGAGCCCATGCAGAACGTAGTCACGGCCCTGTCCTTCATGAAGCCCTTCTTGCTGTTGGTCACAACTCCCATGTCGTATAGGTCCATCATCGAATCGACGAACATCTCCGTGTGTATGCCGAGCTCCCGCTTGTCCTTCAGCGACTGGGCGACGGCGTTGGGGATGCCGCCTATACCCAGCTGTATTGTCGAACCGTCCTCGACCAGCTCGGCTATGTACGAGCCTATGACCAAGTCCACCTCCCCGGGCTGCGCCCCAGGCATCTCGGGGACGTCTTGGGTATTCTCGACGAATACGTCCACGTCCCGCACGTTCACCAGCGTGTCGCCGAAAGCCCTGGGCATCTTCTCGTTGACCTCGAGCATGACAAGGCCGGCGTTCTCCAGCACGTCCTTCTCGTAGGTCAGGCTCATGGCCAGATGGACGTTCCCGTGCCTGTCGGGGGGCGTGCAGGTGCCCATGAAGATATCGGGCTTCTTCGCGTACATGCGGTCGGTCGCGGCCCTATGGAGCATGTTGGGCACGTACGTGGCGGTGCCGTAGCCTTTCTTTATGACCTCCCTGATGCTGGCGGTATGGAACCATGAATTCAGCTCGAATATCCCCTTCATCTCGGGCTTCATGAAGAAATCATACGGTTTGAGGGTAAGGCACGAGAACACCTTCACGTTTTCCACGCCCGCCGCGCGCGTATGAAGGGCGCCCATCAGCCCTTGAGGTTCGCTCGCGCACATGGCGACGACGATGTCGTCATCCGACTTCACCATGGCCACGGCCTCGTCGATTGACCTGAGCCTTTTCTTGTATTCGTCCTTCCAGTCGATCATAGGAACACCTCCAAAGGATATCTTAAGGACCGCCCTCAGTACCTGAACAGGTTGGCGGCTACTGAAAGTCCTGAGCCTGACGCCATGAACGCGACCAGGTCGCCCCTTTTCACCCTTCCTTCGAGCACCGCGTGGTGGAAGGCCATGGGGATGCAGCCGGAGCCCGTGTAGGCGTACTTGTCCATCACCATCGTGGTCTTCTCCATCGGAAGGCCCAGCACGGACATTATGTCCACTATCAAGGACTTGTTGATCTGCGTGAAGATTATGTGGTCCAGCTGGTCAAGTCCGACGCCGGCCTTCTTCATCAGGTCTTCGACCACCACCGGCCAGAGCTTCAAGTTCCTGTCCGCCGGCAGCCTCTTCAGATTCTCCAGGCCCCACTTGCCCTCTGCGAGCAGCTCCAAGGTGGGCTGCCTCCTCGCCCCGCCGGTGTATACGCCGATGTAGTCCCACTGGGTGCCGTCCGTCACGAAGGCCGATTCGATATAGCCGGACCTGCCCGTCTCGTCCCTGCCAAGAACGAACGAGCCCGCCCCGTCGGCGAACACCATCAGGCCGAAGGCGTCCATGGGCCTTACGAAAGCGGGCATGTTGTACACGCCGGTTACGAGCGCATACCTTACCGAAGGGTCGGCCGCCATGATCCTGGATGCCGTGGCGAACGCGGACGCGAAGCTGGCGCACGAGGCCGCCATGTCGAAAGCCGACGCGAGCATCTGCTTCTTCTGTATCCTGCCCTGCAGCATTACGGCGGTCGACGGGGATATGTACTCGGGAGTGTCGGTGCCAACTATGAACAGGCCGATGTCATCTGCGTCCACGCCCGCCTCAGCGATGGCGGCAAGCGCCGCCTTCTCCGCGAAATCCAGCGTGCTCTCGTCGATGCCCCTGAGCTTCGCCATGTGCCTGGTCTTGTAGCCGAGCTTCTCCTCGGTCCTCACCGGATCGAACTCGATGCCCGCAATGCGCATCAGCTCCAGATTGTCGATGGGCTCCCCCGGAGCGTAGAGCCCCGTACCCAATATCCTTACCGGTAGCATGTCACACCTCCATGCGGCCGATGCCGCTTGCGTAATACCCTACGAGCCCTGCCATGCACTGCCTGATGTCCTTCTCCTCGCTGGAGAATGCGAGCTCCATGCCCAGGTAGTGGGCTATGCCGATGCAGAAGTTCGCGACCGTGCCCTTGTCAAGGCCCTCGGGGAGCCAGTCCATGCGCTTGAGATAGCCCCTCACGAAACCGTCGTAGTACTTCCTGGCAACATCCGGCACCACGTATTCACCCTGCCTTACGACCGAGTAGCAGAGGGGGTCGAAGGTGAGGTAGAGGCAGAACAAGTACAGCCCCGCCAGCTCCTCCTCGAGCCTGGTCTCGCACTTGGGCATGTTGATCCTTATGAACCTTCTCAGCTCGCTCGATATGAGCTTTATTATCTCGGCCAGGAACTGCTCCTTAGATTCGAAGTGGCTGTAGAAGGAGCCCACGGATATCCCGGCCTTCCTTGTTATGTCCGCTATGCCGACCGACGCAAAATCGCTCCCGCCGAAAAGCTCCTTGCCCGATTTGAGCAGTTTCGCCCTGGTGTCCTGCACTATATCCACCGCCGGTGGCAGCACCCTGTTGGGCAGGAATTCTGCCAGAGGTCTCATGGGGATGCCGGGGAAGGGGCCCTTCGTCAGTATGGAACAGAGAGTGTCGATATCCGCGGTATGTCCGTCGAAGGCGTGGCGTATATTGGCGAATCTGAGGCCGGACATCGTGAACTTGTACTCTGACTCCGAGACTTGCCTGCCTAGGACAGATTCCAGGTGGGCGGTGTATACATCGTGCAGCCTACGCTCGTACTCGAGCATCCTGTACTGGCCCTGCCTGAAGGCCCGGATGAGGTGCTTTCGCTGCACGGTGATGCGCAACAGGTCCCTTACGTAGTTCCTGAGCCTTTCTTCGAAGCCTTTGCCGTCAAGGGACGGTCCGCTTCCGACGACGTCTATGGTCCGTTCCATGATGTTAACGAGCAGCTCGTCCTTGTTCTTGTAGTAGTGGTACGCGATGCCGTTGGAGACCCCCGCGTTCCGGCATATGTCCGCGACGGACACTGTCGAATACCACCTTTGGGCGAAAAGCCTCTCCGCGACCGATATTATCTTTTCCCTCGCTTCGCCTCTGCGCATTCGGCACCTACCTATTTGAGAACCTATTCATCAATAAGTATATTACACTGAGACGCTGAATCCTGCTAAGCCCCGAAGACAAATATTTGGTAGAATCCCGCGGAAAATGTTTACGCGAAGAAGGATATTGCCAATCCGCGATGAATATCATTAAATAAAATTGAGAACATATTCAAGGCAAAACACGTGCAAGGAGTGTGCGACTTGGACATAGGTATGATGGGATACGGGCTCTATGTGCCCGAATCGCGCATGAACGCGGCGGAGATAGCCGCCAAGACCGGCATACCGGAGAACGTGATAGCGCTGAAGTTTGGCATCAAGGGCAAGCCGGTGCCCGGTCCGGACGATACGACTGCGAACATGGGGCTGAAGGCCGCAAGGAAGGCCGTGGAAGCGGCCGGGATCGACCCGGGGGAGATAGACGTCGTCCTCTGGTTCGGCGCCCAGCACAAGGACTATCCCTGCTGGCTCGCGAGCCTTAAGGTCGCTGACGCGCTGGGCGCGGTGAATGCATGGGGTTTCGACATGGAGGCCATGTGCGGCTCGTTCATGGCCGCCCTGGAAGTCGCAAGGGGCCTTATGATGGCGAGCGATACGAACAGGACGGTCTTGCTGGTGTCGGGCTACAGGAACGCTGACCTCATCGATCTGAGTGTGCCCGAGACCACGTTCATGGCCGATCTGGCGGCGGGCGGCGCCGCTGCCGTGCTCAGGCGCGGATACGGGAAGAACGTGCTCATGGGGACGGCCTTCAAGGGGGACGGGTCTTTCTCGGAGCTGTGCGTGGTGCCCGTGCTCGGATCGAAGAGATGGCCCCCAGAGCCGGGCGACGACCAGAAGGCGTACTTCGGCATTGACGATCCCGAGGAGTTCAAGAAGAAGCTGGGCGAAAAGACGATGCCGAACTTCTACTGGGTAGTCAGGGAGGCCCTCAGGCGCTCGGGCGGGCTTACCGAGAAGGATGTCGACTACCTCGCGATACTGCATTTCAAGAAGAGCGCCCACGACGCGGTGCTCACAGAGCTTGGGCTCGCCCCAGAGCAGACGACATACCTCGACGATTACGGCCACATGGGGCAGAACGACCAGCTGTTGTCGATCGACCTGGGCCTTAGGGCGGGGAAGATCAAGGATGGCGACATAATCAGCATGGTGGGGGCGGGGCTGGGCTTCGTATGGGCCTCGGCGGTCATGAGATGGGGAGGAAAGGCATAGGCTTTTGGGGATACTGGATGTTATTAAGCACGGAAGGGTGATCGGCATGAAGATGGCCGGAAGGGTCTGCGTCGTGACCGGCGGCGGACGGGGTATCGGAAAAGCGATCGTGGAGAAGTTCCTGGAGTACGGAGCGGAGTACGTCTACGCCGTGGACCTCAACCAGGATGCGCTCACAGAGCTCGAAGGGCGTTATGCGAACGTGAAGGGGGTAGTGCTCAGCGTGACCGACACCGCGGCGGTCAACGACTTTGCGGGGAAGGTCAAGGAGGAGAAGGGCAGGATCGACGTGCTCGTCAACAACGCTGGCGTCACCAAGGACGCGCTCATCCACAAGATGAGCGACGAGGACTGGCAGTTCGTCATCGACGTGAACTTGAAGGGGCCCTTCATCATGACAAGGGCGATAGGCCCGATGATGATGGAGCAGGGTAAAGGCACCATCGTGACGATATCTTCGGTGGTAGGGCTTGACGGCAACATCGGGCAGACTAACTACGCCGCCACCAAGGGCGGTGTCGTGTCGATGACGAAGACGTGGGCCAGGGAATTCTCGAGGAAGGGCGCGAATGTGCGCGCCAACGCCGTGGCCCCGGGGTACATAAACACGCCGATGATGGCCACGGTCCCGGACAAGGTGCTTGATCCCATCAAGGAGAAGACCTACTTCAAGAGGCTCGGGGAACCAAGCGAGATAGCCGAGGTGGTCGCGTTCTTGGCGAGCGACGAATCGAGCTACGTGACCGGACAGGTGATCAGAGCGTCCGGAGGACTGGTGATCTGACGGCGTCGGCGTGAAGGCCGGCGCGGTATCGGAAGGTAAGCATCGGAAGTCTGAGATTGAACATAGGAGGGGTAAAATGAAGAAGATCCTTATCATCGCCCTTGCCCTGGCGCTCCTGGCGGCAGGTACCGTCATGGCGGCGGAACCCGGAGTGACCGAGAAGGAAGTCCTCGTAGGCAGCTTCATAGCGCAGTCTGGCCCTTACGCCGCGATCGGCGTCCCTTATGCCAACGGCATCAAGGCCTATTTCAACTGGATCAACAAGAACGGCGGAGTCAACGGCCGCCAGATCAAGTTCGTCGTCGAGGACGACCAGATGAACGCGGCCAACACGACTGTCGCGGTCAAGAAGCTCGTCGAGCAGGACAAGGTGTTCGCACTCGTGGGCGGGCTGGGCACCCCCGGCGTCGTGGCGACCTACAAGTACCTTGAGACCAACAAGGTGCCCCACATCTACCAGGGCGCCGGCACCGGCATCATAGCTATACCGCCGAACAGGTACATCTTCCCCGTGCAGCCCAACTACACCACCGAGGGCGTGCTCATGGTGAAGTACCTGGCCGAGACGAAGAAGGCCAAGACCATAGCCGTCATCTACAGGAACCTCGACGACGGCAAGGAGATCGCCGCTTCCGTGAAGGCCGAGGCGGCCAAGCGCGGCCTTAAGGTCGTGGCGGACATCCCCATCGAGGCCACCGCTTCCGACATGTCGTCGCAGATCCTGCAGCTCACGGCAGCGGATCCGGACGCCGTCGTAATCGGCCTGTTCAACCCCCAGAGCGCCTCTTTCCTCAAGCAGGCCAGGGGTGATTTCAAGCTTACGAGGCCCACGTACTTGATGACGTATTCCAACGCCGACCTTACCGTGGCGGCCGGAGCTGCCGGCAACGCGGTCGGAGTAGAGGCGATGGCGTGGGTCAACGTCGACTTCACTAACTCGAACCTGCCGATATTCAAGGTATACCAGCAGACATTCCCGGGCCAGCTGCCCAACGCGTTCGGAGTGGCGGGGCTGACCGCCGCCGAGATCTTCGTGGAGGGCCTGAAGAGGGCCGGAAGGAACCTGACCAGGGAAGGTCTAGTGAAGGCGATGGAGTCATTCGACAAGTTCACCGGTATGGTGGCCGTGGACATCAGCTACGGCCCGTACGATCCCAACGACTGGACATGCAGGCTCGGCAAACAGTCGATGTACGTCTTGAGGTTCACCAAGGACAGCCTTGAGGTCGCGAGCGACTGGATTTACCTCAGATAGCATAACGGATACCAGGGCCGCGGGACCCCTTCGGGGGAGCCGCGGCCTACTTCCATGTAAGGAGCGCCCAGATGCTAGAGACTCGTAACGTAACCGTCCGTTTCGGCGGCCTGACCGCCGTAAAGGACATGTCCATGAAAGTAGCGCCGGGCACGATCCATTCGCTTATAGGCCCGAACGGCGCCGGCAAGACCACGCTCTTCAACGTTATCTCCCGGATAATCGAGCCTACTTCCGGTGATGTTCTCTTCCGCGGGGAGAGCCTGAACGGGCTCTCCTCCGAGAAGGTCGTCTACAGGGGCATAAGCAGGACGTTCCAGAACCTGCAGCTTTTCCGCAACACCACGGTGTACGAGAACGTGCTCTCCGGGCTCATCCATGAGTACAAGGGAGGGGAGATACCCTTCCTGCCGGGCGCGGGCAGGCGATTCATGGAAGGGACCCGCGACAGGGTGCTCGAGGTGGCGGAGATGATGGGCATAAAAGACAGGCTCAACTCGATGCCCCAGTCCCTGCCGTACGGCATTTTGAAGAGGGTCGAGCTGGCCAGGGCGCTCGTGTCGGCGCCGAAGCTGCTTCTTCTCGACGAGCCCGCGGCGGGGCTGAACAACGACGAGACCCGCGAGATGGACCAGGTCTTCAGGAGGGTGAAGGCCGCCGGCGTCACCATGCTTCTCGTGGAGCACGACATGAACATGGTCATGGAAGTGTCCGACATGATAACGGTCATGAACTTCGGAGAGAAAGTTGCGGAAGGCCCTCCGGCCGTTATAGCCTCCGACCCGAAGGTCATCGCGGTATACCTTGGGAAGTCGGACATGGGGGTGAGGAAGCGTGCTTAGGGCGGAAGGCTTCACCGTAAGCTACGGCCACGTAAGGGCGGTAAAGGGGATATCCTTCGAGGTCGGCAGGGGCGAGATAGTGGCGGTCATAGGGGCCAACGGCGCAGGCAAGTCCTCCACCGTGATGGGCCTTGCGGGAATCGTCGAATCGGGCGGGATGGTGGAGTTCGACGGGGAGGACATCTCCAGGGCGACGAACTACGCCAGGGTTTCGAAGGGGCTGGTGCTATGTCCGGAGGGCAGGCACATCTTCCCGGAGCTGACCGTGAACGAGAACTTGAAGATGGGCTCGTACAGGAGGGGCAGCTTCCTAAAAGGGCTCGGCCTCGTCCATGACCTGTTCCCGGTCCTCAAGGAGAGGAAAGACCAGGTGTCCGGCTACCTTTCGGGAGGGGAGCAGCAGATGCTGGCGATCGGAAGGGCGCTCATGGCCGATCCCAAGCTGCTGATGCTAGACGAGCCATCCTTGGGCCTTGCGCCGATACTCGTAGACCAAGTCTTCGAATCCCTCGAAAGGCTAAGGGAGGAACGCGGCCTTTCCATATTGCTAATAGAGCAGAACGCATTCAAGGCGCTTGGGATATCGCAGCGCGCGTACATCATGGAGACCGGCAGGATAGCGCTCGAAGGAAGATCCGAGGACCTTCTTGAGTCGGAGGACGTCAAGAAGGCATACCTCGGCATATAGGGGGTACGGCTATGAATTTGGGGATCAAGTTGATGCAAGCCGTCCTCTTCGGGCTCTCCAAGGGGTCGCTGTACGGACTCATGGGCCTGGGCATATCATTGATATTCCGCACCGTGGACGTGATGAACTTCGCCCACGGCAACTCGGGGATGTTCGCGACGTTCGTCGCGCTGTCAGTCTATCTTCTCACAGGCAACGTGGTGCTCATGCTCCTCGCCGGGGCTGCCGCCGGGCTGGTGCTGGGCGTGCTGATAGACAAGTTCCTGATGAAAAGGGTCAAGGGCCTGTCTCACAGTTCGATGCTGATAATCACGCTGGGGCTGCTGATGATAATAGAGGCGCTGGCCTTCGCCATATGGGGGACCGAGCCTCTGATATTCCCCAAGGTTGTGGACAGGGCCCCGCTTATAGTAAGGCTCAGCAAGGGTATGCTCATACTTCCCGCAAACGACCTGGCAGGCGCCTTGATAGCGCTGGGGGTTTCGGTGGCGCTGGCCTTCTTCTTCAAGTACACGAAGTTCGGCACGGCGGTAAGGGCAAAGGCGCAGGACGTCGTGGGCGCGCAGGCGGTCGGGGTGAACACGAAGAGCGTCGACGCGGCGGCCTGGGGGATAGGGATCGCCCTGTCGGCGCTTGTGGGTATGCTGATCGCCTACAAGTCGTCGGTCACGCCGTCGATGATGGTGGAGATGCAGATATATGGGCTTACGGCGGCGGTGCTCGGAGGGTTCTCCAGCCTCTTCGGCGCCATAGTCGGAGGCCTGATGCTCGGCCTCATCCAGGAGACGGTCGTGACCTTGATGTCCGCCGGCTTCACCGCTCTTAACATAACGTCGTCCAATCCGGTGGACTACCAGTTCTCGATAATACTGATCATAATCATCGTCATGCTGGCGGTGAAGCCCGACGGGCTCTTCGCCTCCAGGTTCAAGGGGAAGGTGTGAACCCGGATGAAGAAGAGCTTGTTGAGGTACATATCGATTGCGATTACAGTCGGGGTCGGGCTGGGGCTCGTTTTCCATTCGCAGACCTACATACTGGCCATATTCTCGCGCCTGCTCATATTCGCGATCGCCGCGACGGGCCTTAACATACTTACCGGGATGGCCGGACAGGTCTCGATAGGGCATGCCGCTTTCATGGCGCTGGGGGCCTATACTACGGCGTTCCTATCGCAGAGGTACGGGCTGCCGTTCGCGGTGAACCTCCTGCCGGTCGTGCTGGTTACGGCGCTTTTTGGCTACATAATCGGCCTGCCGGCGCTCCGTATGAAGGGATTCTACCTCGCGATCGCGACCATGGCCTTCGGTGTCGTCATCGAACAGCTCATAGCCGGCCAGGCCTGGCTGGGAGCCCATACGGGCATCAGGGAGATAGCGCCCTTCTTCAAGGCGGAGATACTTAACTACGCCGTCAACCTGGGCTTCTTCCTGCTACTTTCGGTGGGGGCGTTCTCGCTGATAGATTCTCCCATGGGTACTAAGTACAGGATGGTGAGGGATTCTGAGATAGCCGCCAGGGCCTACGGCGTCGACGTCTCGAAAGTCAAACTACACGCCTTCATGATAAGCGCGGTCTACGGGGGCATCGCCGGTGCGCTGTACGCCCACACGGTCGGTTTCATCATACCTTCCAGCTTCGGGCTCTCGATATCCGTGAACCTGCTGGCAGCGATCATGATAGGCGGCCTCGGCTTCGTGCAGGGCTCTTTGTATGGAGCAGTCCTGATCTTCGGGCTTCCGTACTTCATGTCAAGGGGTTTCGGCCAATGGCTCACGCTGATAATCGGCGTGATGCTGATAGTGTTCGTGATGTTCTTCCCCAAGGGAGTGTCCTACGGGCTCATGATGCTGTGGCACAGATGGGCGCAAAGGCCGGTCATATGGGCGAGGAGGAGGTTTATCGGCGGCATGAGGAAGGATTCCAAGTTCGTGGAGGTAAAAGGCAAGAAGATACATTATCTGGAACATGGCGGGGGAAGCCCCGTCCTGATGATCCACGGGAATACCGGATCGTCCGATTGGTACGAGGACGTGATGGACATCGAGGGGATGAGGTGCATAGCCCCGGACCTTCCAAACTGCGGCCTGTCTGACAGGATCGACACGGGCGACATGGACGTATACGCCGACTACATGCTCGGCTTCATGGATTCGCTCAGGATAGGGGAGGCCGTCGTGGTCGCGCATTCCCTGGGCGGCGCCGTCGCTGTCTCGATGGGCTGCCGGCACCCAGAAAGGGTAAGTAAGATGCTGCTCATTGACCCTTGCCCCGTGAAGGGGCTGATCACCCCTGAAGAGCACTACCCCGTGATCGAGCTGTACAAGACGTCCAGGGACATGATGAAAGCGGCGCTGGGCGCCATGACGCCCTCCATGAAGGACGACGCGAAGCTCAACAGGCTGGCGGACGGCGCCTTCAGGATGAACCAGGCGAGCTTCACCGAGCATCCCAGGGCGTTGGCGAGGTTCGACTATACGGGTAGATGCAAGGGCTTCAAGGGCAAGGTGCTGATAGTGGTGGGCAAGAAGGACACGCTGATAACGGAGGGGATGGCCAAAGAATCCGCCGCCGAGTTCACTAACGCGGAAGTAAGGGTGATGGAAGGGATCGGCCACTCTCTCATGGTGGAGGACCCGGTGAAGTTCGTAGGACTGGTGAAAGAACTGGCGGGCTGACGGGCCTTATAGTCCACTGAACGGATGGCCTCCTTAATTCAAGGAGGCCATCCGTCTATTTCCCATGAAAGCTGCGCAGCAGTTAGTACTCTACCTTTATGCTGGTTATGTAGGCCTTGCCGCCGTAAGATGACGAGAGCATCCATGGATAGAGCTCCTCGGGGAAACAGTACACCGCATCGAAGCTGGCTATCAGCGCGCCGTTCAGCGTGGCGCTGTAATTGTCGCCCTTTCTAACGATCTTTATCGTGTTCGTACCTTTCTTGTTATAGCTTGGCTGATTGCCCGAGACAAGCCTGATGTCAGTATCCGTCCCCTCAGCCATGTAGACGTTGTCCGAGGCGTCGTCGCCCAGTTTCAGGCAATATACCCCGACGAAGTCCTCGGGGAGTAAGCTTGAAGCCGAAAATAGGCCCAGCTTGACGTCCACGGTGTTGGAGGAATCCGTCTCGAGGTTGAACTTGACCGTCATCGTCAAGTCGCCCATGTAGTAATATGGGCCGGAGAAAGCATAACCGTCCAGCTCGAGGCCCAAAATGCTCCTGTCCCAATAGAACGGCGGGCATATCATCAGCTTCGAGAAAGCATCAACGTCGGTCTCCTTCTTAAAATCGAAGGACCACGAGTCACCACCACAGCCTGCCAAGCTTGCCATCAGCACTATCGCGGCGATGGCACACAACATCTTATACCGCCTCATGTATGCACCTCCAAAGCGTCAATTGAACCCTACTCCCTGCCAGTGGCAAAATCCTCCAAGATTCTGCATTTGTTCTGAAAAATGAACTTTGACGCGCTAAGGACCGTGGAGACGTTGCGTATGACTGTCAGGTCCTGCTATGAGATAATCATGAATAGTCGGCAGCACTTATGCCGCGGACGGCATCCATGGTAGGCCGTGAAACCACTTAAAAGGCCTTTGCGTTAGTATCAATGTACCGATTAGCATTTCTTCGAAAGGTTGTGAATCCTTTGTCCAAGAAATTGATGATATCTTGCGCCGCTGCGATGATATTGGCGATATCGCTCTCGACAGCATCGATGGCCGCCGTGCCCGCCCTTCCAGAGGGCGCCCTTTTCATCTACGGAGGGTACGCTGACGTCACGGGGGACGGCGCTGTAGACGAGGTCTACCTGATCGCAAGAAGAGCCCAGGCGGACTCGGATTTCATGTCCGAGCACGGCCTGCTCGTGATAGAAGGCAAGGAAGGCAAGCAGCTGCTCAACTGGCTGGGGCCCGAAAGCGCCGCTTATCCGGGCACATTGGCGTTCGGTAAGCTCGATCCGGGCAATTCCTTCGACGTCCTCGTAAACCTGCCATCCGGTGGCTCCGGAGGGATCACGACGGCGATGCCAGTATCGATGGAGGGCGGCACTCTTAGGATAATGGCCGACCTGTATGCGCTAAACGACGGTCCGGCAGTGGACATGCTGGTGAACGACGGATACAAGATGGTCGCTAAGTACGAAGGGATAGACTTCACGATAGACCTGCTAAAAGGCGCCGCCAAGGACGATGCGGGCACATACAGCGGCATCTTCGACGAGAGCGGAAGGAAAGTGGGGACTCTCAAGCCGGTCATGGATCCGGTCGGCGCTACCGAAATGGCGGACGTCAACAACGACGGCATCAGCGAGCTGGTCACATACAGGAGCGTATGGGCGGTTTACCACGCCAATACGGTGGCCATCGCAAGGACTGTATGGGGCTGGGAGCAGGATGCCATAAAGCCGAGGTTCGTCTCCGTAAAACCACTTTTTTCTCCTCAGGACTATGCCAGTTACCTGTCCTCCATAAAATCCACCGACCCTGCCGAAGCTCTCAAGCTGGCGATCGACAAATATACGGCAGCGTTCTCGGCAGCGCCTCCTTACTGGAGGTATGAGGCGTTCCTCGTCTACAGGGATTATGCTTCTGCAGTGGCACAGAAGATAAGCGAGACTCTCCCTTCAACGGGCGCTGCGGACCAGGCGACGATGCAGAAGGTTTACCAGCTTGCGGATAGGCTGGCTCCTGTCGGGCTCGGCATATTCTACGTAGGAGAAGGAGAGCTGCAAGCGATGCCGGACCCTAAGTTCCAGCTCAAGAACCTGGAGAAGTACCTGCAGAGGGACGCCGTAGAGTTCCTGTTGCTGGAGGAAGTGGAAGTCTACGATATCTGGGCGATGGACGCTGCCTTGAACATACAGCTAGAAGAAGTAGGCAACAGGCTACATGACTGGGAGTATTTCCTCCAAAGCTTCCCTGGCTCTGCGTTCGAGCAGTACGCCATGCAGCAGTATGTGGCGAAGCTGGCTGCGTTTATACTGGGCATCGACAACACCCCGAACTTCAGCTACAGCGACGGGACGCTGAATCCGGGCGTCATGGCGTCGTTGGAAAAATACGTAAGGGAATACGGCAACATGCCTTCTGCAAAAACAGTGGCCGAAGCGATAGGGATAATGAAGGAAGGCAACGGAAAGCTTAACCAGGGGCTGATAGACAGGATAATAGCATTGATACCCAAGCCTACCACCCAGGAAGAGAATACCGAGAAATAGTGCCATACAAGACAGGTCGCATCCGTGTTCGCGATGTGACCGCCCGTGCTAATTAGAAGATGGATAAAAGAAGACGCTCCGCGAAAGAGCGTCTTCTTTGCGTCCTGGACTGTAATGCCTTCTATTTCACTATGGAGATCCTTCCTTCCACCTTCGGTGCAATCTCCTGGCCCTTGATGTACTTTATTGCCACGTCGCGCAGCATCTCACCCGACATGTAGAGCACCTTGGCGTCCTTGAACATCGTATAGCCGTCTCCGCCGGCCGCCGTGAAGTCGTTCGTCGCCACGCTATAGAACCTGAAGGGATCTATGGTGAGGCCGTTCACCTTGACCTCGGATACGCGGCTGCCTGCCGGCTTGGCGGGATCGAACTTGAATGTAAGGCCGCTGATCTGCAAGAAACCTCCGAGCTGGTTCGGATAGGAGCCTACGGAGAGTTCCAATGCCTTCACGATGGCATCTCCGCGCAGCTCGATTACTACCAGGCTGTTGTCGAAGGGCAGGACCGAAATTACGCCGCCGACCGTGATGTCCCCCGCTTTGAGGGAGGCTCTGATGCCTCCGCCGTTCGTAAGGGCGATGTCGGCCTTGGTCGCGCTCTTCATGATGTCGGTCACCAGGTTGCCCATGTTGGTCTCCTTGGTGCGGACGTTGGCGCGCTCCCCGTCAAGATCGACGAGAGCCTTGCCTATCACCACGTTCATCTCCTTGGATAGCGCGTCGCCATATACCTTTATGCGAGCGCCGACCCTGCTGGAAAGGCGTGCGTTCGGGATCTTCTCGTCGAGCCTTACGAGCTTGCCTTCGAATGCAGCCACCGCGTTGTTCTTGACGGTGACTTCCAGGGTCCCGGCATAGGCAGCCCATTCGCCGGCCGACACTATGATCGTGGGTCCTACCTTGACCGGCTTTTCTAGCACAGTATGGGAGTGGCCCCCCACGATGATGTCTATCCCAGGTATCGCCTTCGCCAGCTTGAGATCCTCGTCATATCCCAGGTGGGATAGGCATACGATGATATCAGCGCTCTGTTCCAGCTCGGCCACGACCGTCATCGCCGAATCTATCGGGTCGAGGAACTTGAGGCCTACCACGTTGTTCGGGTGAGTGACTATCGGGGTGTCGACTGGTGACAGTCCGAACATGCCGACCTTGATGCCGTTTATGGTGACTACGGTGTACGGAACTGCGAAATAGCTTCCGTCCTCATAGACTATGTTGGCGGCAAGGAACGGGAAGCCCGCAATGGAAGCAAGGTTGAGAAGTTGCTTCTGGCCGTAGTTGAACTCGTGGTTGCCTATTGAGGTGGCCGCGAACTTCATATCACGCATTACCTCTGCCATGGGGACTCCGTTGAAAAGGTTGACGATGTTGGTGCCGTGCACCATGTCGCCCGAGGCTAGCAGAAGCACGTCCTTGCCCTCGTCCCTCAGCCCGTCGACATAGGAGAAGAGCCTCCCCATGCCTCCGATGGCCACTTTCTCGTTGGTTGGGATCCAAGGTTCCAGCCTGCCGTGCACGTCGTTCACGTGCACTATCGTGAATTTACCGTCGGCCGCGGATGCCATGAAGGCTGCGGAAAGTACGATTAGCAGCGATATAAGGACTACCAAAATTCTCCTGTTTCGCATCGGTCATCCTCCTCATATAGATTTCGTTCGCTGATACACTTTGATTATACTGCAAGTGAATGCAGGTGCTGAATAGCGAAGGGGGCGTTTTGCGATACTCGGCCTACGATTCGGAACGGCATGGCCCAGCGGGTTCCGTTTGAGCGGCGCAGTCAGCGTTTACGACGCGGACATCCATTCAGTGCGGTTCAGGTTCTCAAGGTGAAGTGAAATAATCAATTAATGAGAACTCATTGCCTTATGTAGTGCGCATATACAAATATCTGGCATTTAACGATAACAGAAAATGTAAAAACAATTCACTTCGTAACATATTCAAAAAGGAGTTCACGGCGGAATATCGAAACCTTCGTTATACTTCCCACCTTCAAGTAGGAAAGGAGTGCAGGCATTTGAGTCCGAGAAGAGTATCGGTTTTATTACTTACGGCGGTCCTCCTGCTGTCGGCGGCCATGGCTTCGGCTTCGCTTCCGAAGGTGAACCCCGACGAGGTGCGCTCCAAGCTCGAAAGGCTAGGGCGCCCCAAGAAGATCGAGATCGACATGGACAAGCTATCTCTAAACGAGCAGATCAACTACACGGGCCCGAAGGCTATGAAGCCCGGTAGTGTGATAGTAAGGCTTGATACGGGCGCGAAGGCGACGGCAGCGGACGCCGCGCTAGAAGAGGCGCTTTTCAAGCTGGGCGGATCAATAGACGGTAAGCTTGAGATGAAGGACAGGTCCGAAGGGGCCAAAGCGGCTGCTGCTGCGCCGCTGCGGTTCGCCTTCCTGAAATTCGCAGAAGACGCAGATGTCGAGGCATTGGCGGCAGAGCTGGGCAAAGTGCCCGGGGTGGTCTACGCGGAGCCCAACTACATGCTCTATCCCGATGCTACGACGCCTCCTACGGACACTTATTTCGCCAACGGTTGGCAGTACTACCTATACAACGACGGCAGACCCTACATATACATAACCTCATACGCGGGAACCCCTGGATCCGATATAAAGGCGATGCCGGCGTGGGAATTCGCAAACTCCGACTTCGGGCTTGATTCGTCGAGCGTGGTGATCGGAGTGATCGACCAGGGCGTGTGCTTCTGGATACCCGAGCTTACACCCAACATGTGGATCAATGAGGCCGAGTTTTTCGGCACCGAGGGCGTGGACGATGACGGGAACGGCTACATGGACGACGTCTATGGATACGATTTCTACCACAACCTCGGCATCAACGATTATGACAGTGGCTACTTCCCCTGGATGGAAGACCCACATGGCACGCACGTGGCCGGTACGATATCATCGGACTGGGACGGCTACGGTGTAGCCGGGGCGTCCAGGAACGCGAAGATAATGAGCCTTAAGTTCCTCGGACCCGAAGGCGGCTATACCGAAGATGCCATGAGGGCCCTCGAGTACGCCGCGATGATGGGAGCCGACCTTACTTCCAACAGCTGGGGCGGCGGAGAACCGAGCATGGCGCTGGCCGATGCGATCAAAGCGGCCGGCATCCTGTTCGTCACGTCCGCAGGCAACGACGGCAACAACAATGACTTCTTCGGGCACTACCCATCGTCGTACGCGAACCCGGATTCTCCGATGTACTGCGAGAACGTAATCTCGGTCACAGCTACGGACGCGAACGACAACCTGTCGGCATACTCTTGCTACGGAGAGAAGTCGGTCAACATAGCCGCTCCGGGCACCTGGATACTCGCCCCTATACCCATGGTGGGCTCAGGAGGCACGCTCGATTACGCATACTCTTGGTATACGGGCACTTCCATGGCGACCCCGCAGGTGAGCGCAGTCGCGGCGATGCTTATAGCACAGGACAGGGCGCACACGGGCTACTCCCTGCCACAATATGACGATCCTGATCCGTACGGCGACTGGGATACGGTGAAGGAGATAATACTGAACAGCGCCGAAAGGAAAGCACAGCTCAACGGCCTGGTAAGCACGGGCGGCAGGCTCAACATGTACAACGCGTTGACCTGGCAGAGGCTGCCGAGCGTGGCGTCCATAAGCGCAACACCGACGTTTAGCAGCGTCGCGCCGGTGGACATCGAAGTGAGCGTGAACATAGAGGACGCAGCCTATGCAGCGGAGATCGGGGCGATAGAGCACAGATGGTTCCTCACCACCTACGATGCCTGGTGGCAGCCGCAGGAGACGGGCATAACCGCCACCGGGCAGACGGCCACCTTGACGGTGCCCGAGGGAGGTTACGGCAACTACCAGGTAAGGTACGAGATGTACGATACTGACAACGACGTGGTCGTGACGACATCGTACAAGCATGTGCTGGTAGCCGAGCCGGAATCGGTGCTCCTGGTGCTGGACGACCAATGGTACGGATACGAGGATATGTCCTGGCTGGACGAGATACCTTTCATCGCGTTCAGCATACCGTACCATTACGCATTCCCGCCTATGGACATACCCAGCACCGTCCCCAACATCGTCTTCTGGACGACCTCCTACACCACCTCGGGCGTAATCAACGAGGACGACGCAAGGTGGATAATCGACTACTTGAAGTACGGAGGCGGAAAGTTATTCTTGGCGAGCTACGAGATGCTGAACATGCTCGACGGATATTACGGCGAGTCCGCAATGTCGACGGCTACGGCGGCGGAGCTGCTCGAGACGCTTAAGATCGACGGCTATGTCACTGACCATACCTACAAGATGACCGGGGATCTGCAGCTGTACGAGCCGATGCTCAACGTCGAAGGCGATACGATAGCATGGGCCAACGAGCTGACGCTCGACCTTGAGTACGAAGTCTGGTATCCGTCCATTTTGGACTTCGGCGACGTGGTCACGGATTTCGGCCCGGGGGCGTATCCGATACTGCTGTCGATCTTCGGAGGGGCGATAGACGATCCTACAAGGGCCGCATACGGCCTGAGCTATGCCGGTGACGACTACAGGCTGGTGCTGCTCACCGCCCCGCTGGAGGCGATGCAGGGCCAGGACTACTACGATTGGTGGTTCGAGGAAGCGGAATCCAACGGCGATATGTATAACTTCTGGTATTTCATGGGCTACAGCTGGCTCTTCCTGAACGGCGAAGGCCCGGACAGACTGGTCGCATGGCTGGATAACCCCAAGACCGGAGGAACGTACTCGGCCATCGACTTCGCGTGGGGCATCCAGGATGTACCGGAGACGAGCCACGGCGCCAGCATATGGTACAGGATTAACGAATCCTCGCCGTGGGAGCCGGTGACGATGTACACCCCCGCAGACGGCCTTGAATATCCTTGGATGTCGCCTCCTACGACCGCTGGCTCGCAGTACCAGGTGATGCTGCAAGTCTACGACGAATGGGAACCCTACAGGGTGGCGTACGACTTCGAAGGGCCGCTGGCCTTCTGGCCGATCTCCTCGGCGGAAGGGGCGAGGGCCGGCGTTGACAGGGAGAACGGGCTCGTGAACTTCTACATCAACGCGAACAAGCCTGGCATGCTGTACGTGTACGACCTGTCCGGAACGCAGATCTTCTCCCACGAGGTGGAACAGGGGATAAGCACGGTAGTCTGGGATATGATGTACAAGGGCATGAGGGTGGCCCGCGGGCTATATGCCTTCCGCATAATCTATGAGGACGGCTCAGCATCCAGGGTCGGCCGAGTGTTGATCAACTTCTAACGAGGGAGGTGCGAGAAGCAAATGAGGAAAAAGGCGACGATAATGGCTGCCATGGCCCTGGTCATGGCCGTGGCTCTGGCGGGTTCTAGCATTGCCGCCGAGTATTGGGGCACCCTGCCCTCCCTTAAGCTGGGATACTCGGTCAGGTCGGAAGGCATGGGTGGGGCGGGCCTGGCCCTGGATGGGGACCTCAGTTTGGCTGGCCTCAATCCCGCGGCGCTGCCGACGACAAAAGGACTGGGACTTTATACCAACTACACTTCGGTGTATGCCACTAACGGCAAGTTCAGCCTCGTCTTCGGATGCAAGTACTTCGGCATCGCGCTGGACGTGCTCGGCGCGACCGACATAGAGATCACCGACGAATATGGAGCGATCATAGGCGTAGGGGACTACTATGAGGGCAACGTGGCCCTCATAGGCGGATACAGCTTCAAGCTTGGTAGCATGGGCTTCGTTTCCGTCGGGGCGTCGCTTAAGGGCCTGGGGCAGTTCATGCCCGAAAGCGACGGTTACGGTTTCGCGCTCGATGTGGGCGCGATAGGAAGGTACGACATCGGCAAGGTCGGCCTCAGCGCGGCATTCGTCCTGAGGAACGCACCCGGCATCATATGGTATCCGACCAGCGGTCCGTTGCCGGAAGCAGGGACTAAGGCCGCCGAGATGAGCTTCCTTGACATCGCGTACGCCGGAGGCATAGCGGCCCACTTCTTCGACGAGAAGCTGCTGGTTGCGCTGGACGTCGATTCGGCAAGGGGCCTTTCGGCGGGCATCGAAGGCAAGGTATCGGTCCTTAGCCTAAGGACCGGCGTCAACTGGTGGATGGACAGGCCGCTTTCGTTCTCGCTGGGCGCGGGGCTGGACCTGTTCAAAGGAGCAAGGCTGGACTACTCCTGGACCTACCTGGTCCACATGCCAGACAGGCACAGGGTGGGGCTGCTGATTAGGTTCTGACAGAATCTGCATGGTGCGACCTGGCGGCGCGGGCGATTTCATCGCCCGCGCCTTACTTATATCCCCCTCGCAAATAAAGATTTAGGTGGCATGAAGGAACGACTATGGCTCCATAGAAGTTTATAATGGTTAGTGAATGAAACCGACGGAGGGATCAACTTGAAGAAAAGACTGATAGCTGCACTCGTATTATCGCTAATCCTCATGACACCCGCAATGGCCTCGGCGACTGACGTGATCTTCGGTCTGTCCTACAGGCTGGCCAAACCGGCGGACGAGGTGGCCGACGTGGGAAGCGACTTCAAGGCCAACCTGGGACTGAAGCTGGACATATCCAAGATATTCGAGACCCACCTCGCCTTGAAGCTAGGGATGGTAAGGGAGGACATGTACGATCCGGCATCTGCGATGAAATTCGGCGTGGCAGGTGAGCTCGACGCCGTGTTCTCGCTGCTCAACTGGCAGATAAGCGAGGACTACCTGCTGAAGCTGGGACCCATCGCGGGGCTGACCTTCGCCAACGGTCCAGCCTACGTGCCGGACGGAAACCTGGACCTGCTGCTTGGGGCCTTCGCGCGCTTCGATTTCCTCGAGAGCTTCAGGCTGGACACGAAGCTGGGATACGGTTTCATGAGCAAGGGCCTGATAGCCGCGTTCGGCATGGAATATGATTTCAACCCCAACTGGTTCATAAGGGCCGACTTCGAGTACATGAGGAGAAACGGCTTCATAAGCATATCCGGAGGATACAGGTTCTAGCGGACGGCAACGCCTCTGTGCGTGGCTGCCTCGCGAGCAAACTCGACGCAGAAGGCGAAGACCGCCTTCTGCCGTCGCATAATCCCTAGCAGCGATAAAGGACCCTGCCGCTCATCGGGTCGCTTCGAGGGCGAAGACCAGGCAATCGACCGGAAACAGGACAAGACTGCGAGTTCCCATCATCCATAAAAGGACGTTTGGAGGTTTTGTCATGCGCAGAAGGGATGCTTATGCCGAGCCTTTCAGGATCAAGAGCGTTGAGCCGATCAAGATGACGAGCCGCGAACACAGGCGGAAGATGATAGAAGAGGCAGGGTATAACCTGTTCAACCTTGCTTCGGACGATGTCTATATAGACCTTCTGACGGATTCTGGCACCGGAGCCATGAGCGACGCCCAATGGGCCGCCATGATGACAGGGGACGAGGCCTATGCCGGCAGCAGGAGCTACATGGCCCTCAAGGAAGCGGTCAAGGATACGTTCGGATATGATTTCATGCTGCCTGTGCACCAGGGCAGGGGCGCCGAGAAGGTGCTCATGGCCATGATGGTGAAACCGGGGGATACGATACCGGGCAACATGCACTTCGACACTACGATAGGCCACATACTCCTAAGGGGCGGCAACCCCCTGGACCTCGTGGCTGAAAAGGGATACGAGATATCGAGCGACGAGCCGTTCAAGGGGGACATAGACCTCGCAAGGCTCGAGGAGACCCTGTCGGATGAGAACCTGAGCATCCCTTTCGTGATCATGACGATAACCTGCAACTCGAACGGCGGCCAGCCCGTCTCCATGAAAAACATGAAGATGGCTTCGGATATCTGCAAGAAGCACAAGAAACCCATGTTCTTCGATTGCGCAAGGTTCGCGGAGAACTCCTGCTTCATCAAGATGAGGGAGGAAGGCTATGCCGACAAATCCATCAAGGAGATCGCCAGGGAGACCTTCGCCTTGGGCGACGGCTGCCTGATGAGCTCCAAGAAGGACGGCCTCGTCAACATCGGGGGACTGCTGTGCTTCAAGGATGAGCGGATGTACAGGAAGGCCTGGGAGTACGAGATACCTTTCGAGGGCTTCATCACATACGGCGGCATGGCGGGAAGGGACATGGCGGCGTTGGCGCAGGGCCTAAGGGAGGTGGTCGAGTACGGCTATCTCGAGGATAGGTTGGGGCAGGTCGCATACCTGGCGGACCTCCTACTAGAAAGGGGCGTTCCGGTCATCACCCCGGCGGGCGGGCACGGGGTCTTCATCGACGCAAAGGAATACCTGCCGCACGTACCCCAGCTCGAGTATCCCGCGCAGGCCTTGGGGGTGGAGCTGTATGCCGAGGCCGGTGTAAGAGGCGTGGAGCTGGGCTCCTGCGCGTTCGGCCACAAGGATCCGGCTACCGGGGAGGAAGTGCCGCATAAACTGGAGCTTCTACGGCTCGCCATACCGCGGCGCACGTATACCGACAGGCACATGATGGTCGTAGCAAGGGCGTTCGAGGAGATATCGAAGAGGAAGGCCGGTATAGGAGGCCTGAGGATCGTATGGCAGGCCGAGGTTCTGAGGCATTTCACGGCCAGGTTCGAGCCCGTTGGGTAGATATTTCCAGCGGTGGGGCGCCAAATGCAGGAAAACGGCCCTCAGCATAGAACTTTTTAATGATACTAAGTCAAATCGGAATGGAAGGCAGGCGGATCATATGAGGAAAGTATTGCTTATTGCGACGGTTCTGTTGCTTGCGATAGGCCTTACCGGATGCACGATTAATATCCTGCCGGCTGCGACGCTTCAAGGGACTATCCAGTTAGAGGGCGGGGCGCCTGCTTCGAACGCGAAGGTGACCCTTACGCCGGCTTCTGCCGCGGGCACTTCATGGATGGGATATGCAGACGCGGCCGGTGCTTGGACTACGGGAAGGACGATAAGGCCGGAGGCGTATACTATCAAGTTCGAGCATCCTATGGCGGACTCGCCGGTGACGATAACCTACGATGTGCTGACACCGTACAAGACATACATCGTGCCGCTACAGACGTTGCCCTACACGCCTTCGGAAGGCGAGGGGAGCAAGGTCTCGGGAACTACGGTATGGGACCATGATGGCAATCCCGCCACTGCGATGGTACCGTTGATGGGAGTACTCATCACGCTCGACGGGCCCTCTTCGAGGACCGCTTATACCGATGCGACGGGCTCTTTCGAAGTCCTGGGCCTGCTGCCCGGGACGTATGACATATACGGAGAGAAAGACGGCTACGCGGCGGCCTCCTACATGGACGTCGCAGTTGCCGGTTCCGAGGTCTCGATGCCGCCGCTCGTGCTCGTCCAGGACAAGGTCGACGTCGGGGGCTATGTGTATGAAGACGACGGCGTGACGCCCATCGTGGGCGCGGCGATCACCCTGACGCCGGCATACGGGGCATACGCCACTCTACATGCCACTACGGACGCCTTGGGGTTCTGGTCCAAGGACGACATCAAGGCAGGATGGTACAAAGTGAAGGCCGAGAAGACCGGCTATGTGACGGAGACCGTGGACCTGGACGCCATGGATTCCACGATAACAACCCGCATAACAGCGGACGTCCTGCTGCCGGCGGTCGTGGCTCCGGGGGCTGCCGGCGCCGAGGGAATGGTAATCTGGGACCATGACGGTGACCCTCTGACCGATTTTGTGGGCCTGAACAACGTTAAGGTCAGCTTCATCCCCGATGGGGGCACACTGCCTATAATGATAGCCTATACGGACACGACCGGCGCCTGGTCGGTGACCGGCCTGCCCATGGGCCTGTACACGCTGACCCTGGATAAGACGGGATTCATGACCCAGGAGATATCGCTTAACGTAACTGCCGCGATGACCTACACGGTGGACACCGTGATCCTGGTGCCCGGCGCGACCACGGAGCCGGTATCAGTGACGGGCAAGGTGTTCGACCCCGCGGATACTCCCGTCGTAAGCTGCATGGTTATATTCGAGCCCATGTTCGACTGGGGTTATACGAGGGTCACGTACACCAACGAGGAGGGCAAGTTCACGATACCCAGCATGATAGCGGGGTACTACACCGTGACGCTCTCCAAATCGACGGCTTACGTAGATACCTATTATGACGTCGACCTTACGGTCGGCGGAGAATCCTACGACCTTGGCGTACTGACCATCCAGACGCCGTAGGCCCATCGACGAGTGCCGAAGCCGGCGGGTCATCCCGCCGGCTTCTTCATGAGGAAGGCAAGCCCTGACAACCGGTGCCCGGGACACCTATGAGCACGCATGAGCTATTACGGGCCGCCCGTATACCTTATAATCTCCTTAGCGATGAAGATTGGAGGCGACACGATTGCACCTTGCGACGATTGACAAGCTGTGTTCCGGATGCAAGGCGTGCCAGCTGGCATGCTCGATGACGAGGCGCAAAGAGGTGAATCCCAAAAGGTCGTTCATAAGGCCGGAAGGAAGGTTCCCGGCACCCGGGGACTATATTATAAAGTACTGCACGCAGTGCGGCGAGTGCGCGAACGTCTGTCCCACCGGGGCGATCTCCAAGAAAGGCGACATATATGACATAGACGAGGACCTGTGCATACAGTGCGGCGCCTGCGTGGCGGCATGCCCTTTTAGCGTAATGCTCCTTCTCGACGGAGAGAAGGCCAAGAAGTGCAACGCGTGTGGTGCCTGCGTCGCGGCGTGTCCCAGGGCGGCCGTCTACGATTCGGACACTTCGAAGGGGGGCCGTTATTGATGAACGGCTATGCAGGCTACATCCTTAGGATAGACGTCGGGGCGAAGGCGTTCAGGAAAGAGGTCCTGGACCGGAAACTTGCTAAGGACTTCATCGGCGGCCGCGGCTTCGTGGATAAGCTCATATACGACGAGGTGCCCGTTGGGGCGGACCCGTTCGGACCACTCAACAAGGTGGCCGCAGCGCCCGGCCCCCTCTCCGGCATATTCACCCCGGCCTCAGGGAAGGTGCAGTTCGGCACGCTCTCGCCGGCGACTGGCATAATCGGGGACTCGAACATGGGAGGCCACTTCGGACCCGAGATCAAGTACGCGGGATATGACATGCTGATAATCGAAGGGGTCTCCAACACGCCCGTGACGTTGGTCATCGACGACGACAAGGTAGACTTCAAGGATGCCTCGGACCTATGGGGCAAGGGCTCGTTCGAAACAGAAGAGACGCTCAAAAAGCAGCTCGGCGCGGACTTCCAGATAGCGACGATCGGCCCGGCCGGCGAGAACAAGGTATACTTCGCCTGCATCAACCACGACTTCGGACGCCAGGCCGGAAGGACCGGCATCGGCGCTGTGCTAGGCGCGAAGAAAGTGAAGGCGATAGCGGTAAAAGGCAGCAAGAGCATACCGGTTGCCGACCCGGACGCCGTGCTCAAGGTCGGCATGAACCTGTACAGGAAGTGCTTCGAGAAGCCCGGCCTTGCCGAATGGACCCCGCTGGGGACCGCCGGCGTGACCCCCTGGGTCAACGAGGTCGGCGCCTTCCCCACTAAAAATTTCCAAACGACCTACTTCGAAGGCCACGAGAAGATCGGCGGCCAGGCGATGAAGGACAAGATAATCGTAACGGACAAGGGCTGCTTCGCATGCCCTACACCTTGTGGCAAGTACTCCAGGCTCAAGAAGGAAGGCAAGGACGTCTACGTGGAAGGGCCCGAATATGAAACGATAGCGATGCTCGGCGGAGACTGCATGCTGCCGGAGATAGAAGACGTAGCTTACGCCAACAGGCTGTGCGACGACCTCGGGCTCGACACTATATCAGGCGGGGCGGTGATAGCGTTCGCCCTGGAGTGCTTCGACAAGGGCATCATAACGAAAGAGCAGCTCGGAAGGGACATCTCCTGGGGCGACATAGGTTCTTTCGAATTCCTCGCGAACATAATCGCCAAGAGGCAGGGCATGGGCGACCTGCTCGCGATGGGCACGAGGATAGCCGCCAACAGGCTGGGCCATGACAGCATCCGGTTCGCCACCCAGGTAAAGGGCCTAGAGTGGAGCGGATACGATGCAAGGTGGGCCCCGGCGATGATGATATCCTATATGACAGCGGACATAGGGGCCCATCACAACAGGTCGTGGGCCATTACGTTCGACGTGGCCAAGGGAAGGGACACGCTTGAAGGCAAGGCGAAAAGGGCCGTAGAGCTGCAGAGGATCAGGCCGGCCTTCGACCTCATCGGCTGCTGCAGGCTGCAGTGGGTGGAGATAGGCTTCGAGCTTGAGAACTACGAGGCCATGTTCGAGGCCGTTTTCGGCGAGAGGACCACATGGCAGGACATCTACGTAGCCGCGGACAGGCTTTGGAACATGAACAGGGTAAGGGCCATGCTCGAGATACCCGGATTCGGGAGGGACGACGATTATCCGCCGAAGCGGTTCATGGAAGAGCCGGTCCTTTCCGGCCCGGCCAAAGGCAAGCTCATCGACAGGGCCTCCTGCGACAGGCTTCTGGACGACTACTACATGGAACGCGGATGGGACAAGGCCGGGCACCCGACGAAGAAGACGCTGGAAGCCCTCGGGCTGTTCGGATGCATCGACGAGCTTAAGGCCAGGGGGCTTATGGCATGAGGATAGGCGTGAAGGTCATGGGACATGCCGTGGAGTACTTCCCCGAGGACAAGAGGACGGCATGGACGTACGAAGCGGAACAAGGAGAGAGCGTAAAGGACCTGATAGTGAAGTCGGGAATAAAGAGCGAGCTGGTAATGAACGTCGCCTGCAAAGGAAGGATCATCCCCAAGGACACGCTGTTGGAAGACGGGATGGAACTGTTGCTGTTCACGCCGGTCTCCGGAGGATGATTTGACGAAGAGCATGGAAGACAAGGACATCAAGAAGGCAGAAGGGATCAGGGTCGCCGCCGATGACACGGGCCCTCTCCTGACAAAAGAAGAGCACGGGCTGGTCTACAGGGGCTTCACGCTTGACCCCTTCCAAGAGTTGGCCATCTCGCACATAGACGAGGGTAGCTCGGTGATCGTCTCCGCCCCCACGGGCGTTGGCAAGACGCTCATCGCAGACTACCTCATCGAGAAGATGTTCCGGCTGGGGCACAGGGTCGTCTACACGGCGCCCATAAAAGCCCTGTCCAACCAGAAGTTCAAGGAGTTCAAGAAGCTGCTCGGGCCCGACAATGTCGGCATAATAACCGGCGACGTGGTGATCAACTCCCTCGCACCCGTGTTAATCATGACCACCGAGGTGTTCCGCAACATCCTGCATCTGTCCCCCCAGGACCTTACCGGCGTGACCCATGCGATCTTCGACGAGATCCATTATCTGGGCGACGAGGAGAGAGGCACCGTCTGGGAGGAGTCCATAATATTCATGCCCGAGGACATGAGGCTCCTCGGGCTTTCCGCCACCATCCCCAACGCCGAGGAGCTGGCGGAGTGGGTAGAATCGGTCAAGGGCCACGATGTCAAGGTGGTGCGGCATAACAAGAGGGCAGTGCCTCTGATGCATCTCGTCTTCGAAAGGGAATTCGGCGAGGGCAGCCTTACTGACTACATGGACTTCAGGGCCAGGCGCGAAGCCGAGGAGCTCGCCATGGGGGCCGGTGAGAAGGAGACCTACGAGGACGGAGTGAGGTCCAGGAGGAAGCCCACCACTCACCGCGACCTGATAAAGCACCTAATAAAGAACGACAGGATACCTTGCCTTTATTTCGTATTCTCAAGGAAGGGCTGCGAGGAGAGGGCGGTAGAGCTCGTACGGGACACGGACCTGCTGACGTCGAAGGAGAAGCTTCTCGTCGACCAAGTGTTCGAGCGAAGGCTGGCCGGCATGGGCCTGGATTCGATGCCCAGCGTCGTAGCCATGAAAAGGGCTGCCAGACGGGGCATAGCATGGCACCACGCGGGCCTTCTTCCCGTGCTAAAGGAGATAGTCGAGGAGCTCTTCGAGACCAGGCTCGTTAAGGTGCTGTACGCTACGGAGACCTTCGCCGTAGGGATCAACTTCCCCGTCAGGACGGTCTGCTTCGATTCGATGAGGAAATTCACCGGCGTGGATTTCCGGCCGATGACGATGCAGGAATACTTCCAGATGGCAGGAAGGGCGGGACGCAGGGGCATAGACAAGATAGGCTACGTCTACGTCCTGGCCGATACGGATTCTTTCAGGCTGGACGATTATCCGACCATAGACGAAAGAAGGCTCGAGCCCCTAAGGAGCAGGTTCTCCCTTTCGTACAACACAGTGCTCAACCTGGTCGAGGGAAGAAGCCCCGAAGAGATAGACAAGGTCTTAAGGCACAACTTCGCGAGCTACCAAAACGACAACCAGAAGGCGTCACTAAGAGCGCAGCTAGCGAACCTGAGGGCTTCGGACGAGGAGCTTTCTTCCACGGCATGCCGTGAGTTCGGCACGGTCTCGTGCCCCGTCTACCAGGCGATGCTCAAAGAGGAGCTGGCCTTGAGCATCAAGAGGCTAAGGAGGGCCAGGAAGCACCAGAAGGAGAAGAAATCGCTGCTCCAGACGAGGATCCAGGAGCTGAAGGCGAACTTGAAGGAGGGCAAGTACAAGGACTGCCCGAAGCAGAAGAGGCGCGAATGCAAGGCCCTTCTGACCAGGCGTCAGGCGCTCTCCTCCAGGGTGGACGAGCTCCAGTCGAGGCTCGCCGGAATGGCCCCTGACGAGAAGTACGTAAGGGAGTTCGAGAAGAAATCCCGCGTCCTGGAATCGCTGGGCTTCATGGAGAGGCGGAGGCTGCTCCCTAGGGGCATAATGGCGAAGGAGATACATACGCAGGAGCTGTTGAGCACCGAGCTGGTATTCGCCGGCATGATACACGGCGCGACCGTCCCTGAGGCGGTGTCCTTGCTTATGTGCGTGGACTACGAGCCAAGGCGCGGGGAGATGCCCGTAAGGGCCGTGCAGTTCGACCTCGCCGGGGTGTATTCGATAATAGGCAGGATAGTGGAGGCCGAGGAACGGTACATAGGCTCGAGCCAGATCAACTTCTTCACGGGCATGGCCGACATAGCCTACAAGTGGAGCTCCGGCACCGAATTCCCGGAGCTCGTCAAGGCCTCAGGGTATGCGGAGGGCGATATAGTCCATTCCCTTAGGAGGACCATAGACCTCATGAGGCAGCTCAGGTCCGCCGGAAGAGCCGACGAGCTGCTCGCCTCTAAGCTCAAGGCCTGTATGGAGAGCATCGACAGGGGAGTAGTGGAGGTGATCCTCTAGGGCCTTCTTTGTCTCAGGCCGGAAATCACGGTCGATCTTTCCCGTATGTATTTCCCAACATGAACATTTCCAACAATTGTAGGAATAAGCAACCCCCTTGGCGAAGAAGTCCTCGGAACCTTACGACAAGGGGGTGTTTTCATGGACGAGAAGATAGTCCCGCGTTGGGAATGGAGGACTTTCGGTCCCGATTTTCCTGAGGACGAGAAGAATATCAAGAAGTTCGGCGAACCCGCCCCCAAGAGGAGCGAGGAAGTCTACGTACTGTCCAGGATGAGCGACGAGAACACGAAGATCAGAGAAGGGCTCATGGACATCAAGATGCTGCAGGAGACGAACGCGAACAGGCTAGAGCAGTGGAAGCCGGTGATGAAGGAGGCATTCCCGCTCGACTTGGAGAAGCTGAAGAAGATCTTCGCGGTCTACAAGGTGGCTCTGCCGCACCTAGAAAGGGACGAATACACGAAGGAGCAGTTCCTCGACGAGCTTGTGAGGCCCAACAGGGACCTTAAGGTTGTGGAAGTAAGGAAAGAAAGGTACGCCTATACGATCAACGGGACCATCGTGGAATTCGCGAAAACGTGGTTCAACGGGATCCCGTCCAAGACTTTCTGTGTGGAGCACGAGGACCCGGAGCTCGTAATGAAGACTGTGAAGGAGCTGGGCCTGGGGGGCTATCCAAACATCAACTACATCAAGGCGATGAAGAAGACGGTCGGCTTTTAAGCGCGGGAGGAGGGAGCCGGCATGGATAGGAAGGCGGTCATAGACATAGGTACGAACTCGATCAAGTTCATCCTGGCCGACATGGGCAAGGATGGGCAGTTCGAGGCCGTGATGGACAAGAACAACATAGCGAGGCTCGGTGAGGGCCTAAAGGAGACGGGGATGCTTGCGGCCGATGCCATGAGCCGCAACTGCGAGTCCGTGAAGCAGTTCGCCGACATCGCGCGGACCGAGGGGGCGAATGAGATCCTGGCGGTCGGCACGATGGCCCTGAGGAGCGCGAAGAACTCCGCCGAATTCATAAGGATGGTAAAAAGTGCCACCGGGCTCGAGGTTAAGGTGCTTCCCGGAGAGGAGGAGGCCAGGTACTCATACCTCGCAGTGGTGTCCGGAATAGGCTTGGGCAAAGGCAGGATAGCCATCGTCGACACCGGGGGCGGCAGCACCGAATTCGTGTTCGGAGAGGGCGACGCGCTCGGCAAGAGGTTCAGCCTGGACCTCGGGGCGGTAAGGATAACAGAGGAGATGCTAAGGTCGGATCCCGTAAAAAAGGCGGAGGTCGACCTTGCGTACAAGTACATACTTAGGTTCCTTTCGGAGAACGGCATCCATACGAAAGTGGACAGGCTCGTCGGCATGGGCGGAGGCATCACCAGCATGGGCGCCGTAATGTTCAAGATGGCCGAATACGATCCAGACAAGATACAAGGGTGCATCCTGAGCCTCGATGAGGTAGAAAGGCAGATAGGCCTATATTCCGCGAACACGGTCGAGCAGAGGAAACTAATTGTGGGGCTGCAGCCCAAGAGGGCGGACGTCATACTGGCCAGCGCCTTGATAGTGAAGGCGATAATGGGCAAACTGGGAGTCCAAGCCCTTACCGTCAGCGACAGGGGGCTGAGGCACGGACTCCTATACCATCTTGGAAGGACTAGAAGATAGGCGCGAAGACCTTTATTGCGAAGGAGGGTTCTGGGATGAGACACAGGAAAATCGCCGTCCTTCTGGCGTTCGTCCTGATTTCGGCCTCCCTTGCCCTGGGGGTGAGGGCGGCGAGCTTCCCTGAGAAGCCTATCAGGATAGTGAATTACGTAGCGCCCGGCGGCGTCATGGACATCACCACGAGGAAGTTCGTCGACATCGCTTCAAAGTACACGAAGGCCGTATTCGTAGTGGAGAACAAGCCGGGCGCCGGCGGGCTGACGGGGATGGAATATGTGATAGAGGCACCGAACGACGGCTATACGGTGTTCGCTGCGACGAGCTCGAACATAATCACGGTGGTATCCACACAGGCAAACCAGGATAGGTACGTCTGGAACTTCCAGTGGATATCGATGCTGATGAGAGACCCTGAGTGCGTCATCACGTCGGTCAACAACCCAATCAACACCTGGCCCGATATAGTAAGCGACGCCGTCGCCAAGAAGGGAAGCCAGATCTGGGTCGGCCCGTCGACGGGCGGCAACGACCACCTCGTGGCGCTAAAGCTCTGGGACAAGGCGGGGATAAAGGCGAAATGGGTGCCGTTCGAAAGCGGTCCTGCGGCCATGGCGGCGCTGATGGGAGGGGTCGGGGTGGCCTACGTGGGTAATCCCGCGGACATAACAGGAAGGCCCGACCTAAAGATAGCGGCCGTCTGCGCCCCCCAGAGGCTGAAGCAATTCCCTGACGTGCCGACCTTCAAGGAGCTTGGCATAACCGGCGTCGAGGACGAGATCATGTGGAGGGGCTTCGCAGTAGAGAAAGGCACACCGAAAGAGGCCATAGAATGGCTCCAGAACCTGGTGGACAAGGTGTACGCGGACCCCGAATGGATCAAGTTCTTCGATGAGCAGGCCATAGAGGTGACGAACTACAGGGAGGAACGCTTCACCCAGATCATCAAGATGAACATAGCCGACTCTACGGCCTACCTGAAGGCGGAAGGCCTGATCAAGTAAGGGAATACGGGACAGGGCGCGCGGTATACACCGCGCCCTGCCGTTGGTCTTGGAGGCGATGGCATGTCAATCGCTTACTTCGCGAAGGGCGCGGGCCTTGCGATCATGCTGGCTGCGTTCGCCATGGCCGTAGGCCTTGCATACATCGTAGCGTCACGGACCGCGAAAAGAAGGATGGCGGGCCTTGTGGCCTTGGGTGCCTCCTTCATCTCGCTCGGGGCGTTCGTGCTGGTGCTTAGCGCAAACCTTGAGACGTCCGTGTTCAACGGCAACGAGGCCGCCATGATACCGAGGCTCTGGGCCGGGATCCTTATACCCGCTTCCGTCCTGATGATCTACAGGGCCCTTACAGGAGCGGAGGAGGAACCGGAACCGGCCGGGAGGACCGACAAGGTGCTGGCGGTGCTGGCGGCTTTAACCATAAGCGTAGCCTTGATGGACTACCTCGGCTATTTCATCTGTTCCGCGGCCTTCATCCTCATCTGCATGTACATGCTCGGCTATAGGAAGTTCCCCGTGATGCTGCTCATATCCGGCTCATGGGTCGCCTTCTCTTATTTCGTCTTCTACAGGCTGTTGTACGTCGGATTGCCCCTTGGCAGCATCATCAAGGCCGTGTTCGGCATCTAGGCCGGGTGGGGAGGGATAGTGCCAATGGTCCTCACGAACCTTTTCGATGGATTGGTCAGGATAATGAACCTCCAGTCGATACTGGTGATGACGGTCGGCGTGATAGTCGGGATCCTGGCGGGCGCGATGCCCGGGATATCCCCCTCGATGGGAGTGGCCCTGATGGTCCCGTTCACGTTCAAGATGGACCCGTCCAACGCCTTGATATTCCTCGTGGCGATATATATCGCCGCCAACTACGGCGGAGCCATAACGGCCGTGACCATAAACACGCCGGGGACACCGTCCGCGGCGGTCACGAGCTTCGACGGTTATCCTATGTGCAAGCAGGGCAGGGCGGGATGGGGCCTGGGCATGTCGCTGGTCGCTTCCGTCGTAGGCGGGATATTCAGCGTCATCATTTTGATCGCTTTCGCCGGACCTTTGGCCAAAGTTGCGCTCAAGTTCTGGCCGCAGGAGTACTTCTCTCTCGCGGTGCTCGGACTTTCGGCCACTGCGAGCCTCGGCGGCAAGGATTGGCTCAAGGTGCTCGTGTCGACTTTGATCGGACTTCTGCTCTGCACCGTCGGGATGGATCCGATACTGGGAGTGAAGAGGTTCAACTTCAACTACATACCCCTGTATGACGGCTTCACCTTCATACCTGCTCTCATCGGGCTGCTTGCGATAAGCGAGGTCCTAAGCGAGATATCCGAGTTCAACTTCGTTACACAAAACGTCGCCGCCGCATTGAAGACCAGCTGGCCTGGCATAAAGGACTACTGGAAAGTAAGATGGACCATGCTTCGCGCATCGGTGATAGGCACCATAGTCGGAATATTCCCCGGAGCCGGCGCGACGATAGCGGCATTCATCTCATATGACATAGAAAGGCGTATAAGCAGGACGCCGGAGAAGTTCGGGACAGGAATACCGGAGGGTGTGTGCGCGGGCGAGGCGGCTGACAGCGCCTCGGTGGGAGGCGCCCTGGTTCCGATGCTTACTCTAGGGATTCCAGGTAGCGCTACGACCGCGGTCCTCATAGGCGCGCTCATGATACACGACCTGCAACCAGGCCCGGAGCTTTTCACGAAGCATCCTGAGGTCGTCTTCAACCTGTACAGCTCGATGTTCGTTGCGAACATCATAATGCTCGTAGTAGGGACGTGGGGCAGTAGGATATGGGTGAACGTGACCAGGGTGAGGAAGGAGATTCTGTTCCCGTTCATATTCAGCTTCGCTTTGATCGGCAGCTACGCGGTGCGCTCGTCGATGGTCGACGTCGCGATCTGCATAGGGTTCGGCATCCTGGGCTGGATATTGAGGAGGTTCAGGATCCCTTTGCCCCCGATGGTGCTGGGCATGGTGCTTGGGACTATGGCCGAGGTGAACCTGAGGAGGGCCGTGATGATAGGCGGGACCTGGGCCGTGTTCCAACGCCCCATTAGCCTTACGCTGCTGATATTGTCGGCCCTTTCGTTCGGGCTGCCGATATACGGAGAGATAAAGAGAAGGAAGAAGAAGGCCGCCTGAGACGTTATATTAGTGAGCCATGACAGGACCGGCGCTTGAAGGCCGGTGTAGATACCGACAACGGAGGTGATCATGATGGCTGAAGATGACGACAGGAAGGAAGCGACGTGCCTGACGTCAGAGAGATGCTGCTCGAATACCTGCGGGTACTTCGCCCTTGGATTGGGGCTAGGCCTTGCTGCGGGTGCGCTTGCCGGCATAATGCTGGCTCCCAAACCCGGCAGCCAGACGCGCGCCGATATCGCAGAGGCGGCGAAAAAGGCTGCACAGAAGGCTAGATCCAAGGTAGAGGAGCTCTTAAAGAAAGAAGAGGGCGAACAAGTACCCAAAGCGGCCGAACAAGAGAACCAAGAGGAAGCAGCAGAGATCCCACCCATCCCGGAAGGGGTGTGAAAATGGACATAACCCTAGACGGTTTCCTTCGCACGCTATTGCTCATCCTGGCTGGCGTGGCAGTGGCTTTCCTAGCCATGCTGATATGGCACCTGATAGGCCTGATCAGGAGGATCAACGGCATTGTGGACTCTAATAGGACGAACGTTGATGATTCCCTTCGCGCGCTTCCCGGGGCGATCAAGAGCGCAGAAGAGGCGATGACTAGCATAAAAACCGTGGCCGACGGCGCCGAAGGCGTGATCGGCGGCATAAAGGGCGTCACCGACAAGGCCGGGAACATGATGGGCAACGTAGACAGGCTCGTCAGCGGCGCGGCCCAAAGGGCTGGCGGAACGGCCGGCAACATCATCGAGATAGCCCGGACGGTGGTCGAAGTGGTCAATTACGTTAAGGGGCTGTTCAAGAAGAAGGACGACAAGAAAGAGGACTCCGGAGCAGAAGGGGAATGACTAACGGGAACTGACTTCGATACCTGAGACGAAGGGGAGGTAAGGCAGTCGGGCATGTCCTGGGATTGCGCGAAGGACATGCCCTTCTTCATTCAGGAGCGTAATAGTGGAACATTAATCCAGGAAAACTCCGCCAACTGTACGATTATGACGACGGAAGCGTCGCATGCTGTACGAGCCGATCCGACCGGCATTTTATTTCTTACAAGTACCGCCTGATGGTATCATGTGGATAGGAAGATAAGCTCATATAGAGCCGACTTGGGGGTGGATGGGTCCCGGTGGGTCCCTCGGTCTTCAAAACCGGTGGCGGGCACTTTGTGTCCGCGGTGGGTTCGATTCCCACACACTCCCGCCATAGAATAGCGACCTCCGGCACTTCAAGGCCGGAGGCCGCATCTTTTCCGGGCCTAGAACGCCCAGCTGGCTTCCAGCTCCGTACCTGGCCAGTACGAGACCGAAACCCTCCTGAGGAAGAAACCGTGGGGTGCAGAGTAGTCGAATGAGCCATGTATTCCGGGATACCAGTACTCGGCCCTGTTGGCAGGCTTGATGAGCATTCTCGCGCCCAGGATCGTTCCATTCATGCGGACGGTGAAGTAATCGCCCCGCTTCGATATCTCGACCGTGTTGATAGAATCGTTGACCATCCCCGGCGGCTCGGCGTTCTCGTTGAAATAGTCCCAGTCCGAGCCCTGCCAGACGGAGTACTCGGGGCCCGTGTACATAGGGGAGGCCGATGTGGACGAAGTGGAGTAGTTGTGTATGCTCAGCCCGAAGAACCTTGCCACGCTGACCGTTTCTTGCCATTTATCGTCTACTAGCAGGAAATTCATCCACTCTATCGGATCCGTGCCGTAGCTAACGTAGAACTCGAACTTGCATGTAAAATTACCGCTGAAACCATAAGGTGCGGTGAGCCTGTAGTCGGCCATCCAAAAACCTTGGTCCGTGAACGAGCTTGAGATGCCCTCTGCGTACCATGCGCCCTGCTCGTTGGCAAAATCGCCCTCATCTACGAAATCGAATGAATACCGGGCCAGACACCCCGAAAGAGAGGCCACCACCACAATAAGCACCAGGACGGACGGTAACCTTGCCCTGCGCATTTACATCCCCCCAAACCGGAAGAAGTAGTGGGCGGCTTCAATGGACCGCCATCGTTAACATTATTCATAGGATGCAAATTTCCTTTAATGAAACGTAATCGGCGGGATCATTGCCCGTAGACGGCGCTACCATGCGGTGCGAGCCAGGTCCTCCTAAGCCAGCGCCGGCAATCCAAGTCGGGCGGAACGTATGCCGAAGAAATCGGAAATAGTCTTCTTCATCAGAGTGTGACCGCCTGCGTTAGGATGGATTCCGTCTAGGCATATGGCGTCTTCGTAGTTCTTCTGCATGAGGAACCTCTCCCTAATGTCGATCAAAGGTGCTCCTATCTCCGAGGCGAGTTTCATGACGGCGAGGCTGTAAAGCTCCTGCCACCTGTATATCCTGCTCAGATCGCCCAAGAAACGCATGACGTTCTCCTTGGATATGCCGTCCTTCGTTACCCAGTCGAAGAATTTGTCCGGAGCGAGCGGGGGCAGGGTGAAGAATATGGGGGCCATCCCGTTCGAGGCCGCCATGCGCACGATATCGGCCATGGCGTCCTTGAATACCGGCACCGGTATACGCGGACTGTGATCCGAATCGGGATCCGCGCCAACTTCCGCCCAGTTGAAGTCGCAATCGTTGCCGCCCAGCTCGATCAGCAGCGAATCCGCCTTGAGGCCTTCTCTGATGGCATCTTCCAGGCGGGCCCTTGCCTCCACCGATGTCTGGCCCATCCTGGCGAGGTTGTGCACCCGCATGCCCAGCCCTCTCGTGAGGGAGGTCACGGCACCGTCCCTTAGGACCGAGTACCTTCCCCTATCCTCGTCATAGACCACGCCCAGTATCACTGAATCGCCCAGTACACAGACTTCTTCCGGCATATCCACAGCACCCTCCGGCCCATCCGGGACACGTAATCTAGTTATTGATACTAGATTATGACGGAACGTGCACCATGTCAAGCGAACGATACTGTTTTTACACGAGGTGCGCCTCGTGATAGATTAATATAAAGAAGATCCCATGGAGGTAGTGGCCATGCAGGAATGCCGAGATAAAGTGACCCAGTGGCTTATGAGGCTCGAGAGCGCTGGTGCACCGGGCTGGGAAGAGCTGCCCGGCATCGAGCTGTACATGGACCAGGTGCTGACAATGCTGGAAAGGCAGTCATCCAGTTACAGGGCCAAGGACGATGCCAAGTCGCTTACCGCATCCATGGTCAACAACTACGTCAAGGACGGGACCATACAAAGGCCCGTGAAGAAGAAGTACAACAAGGACCACATCGCCAATCTCATCATGCTCGATACGGCAAAGCAGGTCCTGCCCATACTGGATATCTCGAAGCTGCTGAACGCAAGAGGGACCGAGATCTCCACGGAGGAGAAGTACAGGGTGTACCTCAAGCTGCAGAAGGAAGCGTGCACATCGGTGGCGGAGAAGATGCGCGAGGCCATGGACAACATGGGGGACCAGTGTGACAGCACCCAGCTTTTCATGCTTGCGTCGAAGCTGGCGCTCGAGGCGAACATGATGGTGTCGGCATCGAAGATGCTCATAAGGGAGATACTGACCGAGCCCGAGGCGAAGCCCGAGGGCAAGAAGGCGACCGCCAAGAAAGCCGTGAGGGCGAAGGCGGAGAAGAAATGACTGGGGGTGCGTGAGCACAAAACCAGGAAGGAGGAGTGCCCATGAGTGAGACAACGGCCGGCAAGAGGCTGACAGCTATATCGTCGAAGGCGGGCTGAGCGGCCAAGATGGGTCCGGCGGACCTTCATAGGATAATGAGCCACATGCCGCCACAGCAGGCCGAAGACCTCCTGGTGGGCACGGCCACGTACGACGACGCGGCAGTGTACAGCATCGGCAAGGACACCGCGATCGTCCAGACCGTGGACTTCTTCACGCCGATAGTGGACGATCCGTACGATTTCGGGGCGATAGCGGCGTCCAACGCCCTGTCCGACATATACGCCATGGGAGCGAGGCCGATAATGGCGCTGAACATAGCTTGCTTCCCGAAGGGCTTAGGCGAGGACTTGCTCGGGGAGATAGTAAGGGGTGGCGCCGACAAGGTCAACGAGGCAGGGGCGGTCGTAGCGGGCGGGCATACCGTAGAGGACGATGACTTGAAATTCGGCCTTTCCGTGACAGGTTTAGTGGACAAGTCCAGGATAACGGCGAACTCCAGCGCTAGACCCGGGGACATGCTCGTGCTTACCAAGGCGGTAGGCACCGGCGTCATATCGACAGCGATAAAGAACGAACAATGCCCGGAAGAGTCCGCAAAAGCGGCGAGGCTTTCCATGCTCGCTCTGAACAGGGCAGCATCGGAGGCCATGGTCGAAGCGGGTGCGAAAGCCGCCACGGACATCACCGGCTTCGGCTTCTTCGGCCACCTGTTCGAGATGGCCGAGGCCTCCGGTACCTCGGCGGAAACCTGGCTTGAGAACGTGCCGTTGCTGCCTGGTGCGGCAAGGCTAGCCGAGGAGGGTTTCCTTCCAGGAGGCGCAGCCAGGAACCGCTCTTGGTTGGGCGAGAAAGTCGAGGTCGACCCGGACGTCCCGTTGCCTGTGGCGTCTCTCATGTTCGATCCTCAGACATCGGGCGGATTGCTGATAGCAATCCCTGAGGAGGCCCTTGAAGGGCTACTGGAAGGCCTAAGGGCAAGAGGATGCATGCACAGCGTGGTCGGAAGGATGGGACAGCGCGGCGGGCGCTTGATAAGGGCGAGGTTCAAGAGGCCGTAGCCATCTACGACAACCGTGCGACCACCCATCAATCCGCTAGTCTTTGATGTAGAGCACCATGCGAGGTGAGGATATGGATTCTTCAAGTAAGGATTCGTTAAGGGCCTTGCCCTCGATAGATTCTCTGATCGGATCGGACGAGGGCAAGAGGCTTTGCATATCGTACGGGAAGGCCGCCGCCGTAAAGGAGCTCAGGGCGGCGCTGGCATCACTAAGGGATGCCAGCACCCAAATCGCCGACAGGCAGCAGGCTGCGGCATACGCGCTTGCCCAAGCCGGAAAGAAGCTTAGGTCGAACCTTCCCGGCCTGGTGAGGGTAATAAACGCGACGGGCGTGGTGCTCCATACCAATTTAGGAAGAGCACCGCTTTCGAGCATGGCGATAAGGGCGGCCCAGGAAGCCGCCGAAGGTTACAACGACCTGGAGTACGACCTTGCGCAGGGCAGGAGGGGCTCAAGGCAAGCACATGTTGCGGGGCTCGCCGCATCGCTGATAGGGGCGGAGGCCGCCCTCGTGGTGAACAACAACGCGGCGGCGGTGCTCCTTTGCCTCGATGCGCTCGCGAAGGGAGGGAAAGTCGCCGTATCTAGAGGCGAGCTCGTGGAGATAGGCGGCTCCTTCAGGGTGCCTGACATAATGTCGGTGACGGGCGCCGTCCTTCTGGAAGTAGGCACGACCAACAGGACCAGGGTTTCTGACTACGAGAAGGCTGCTATGGAAGGCGCCGCAGCGATACTAAAGGTCCATCCTTCCAATTTCCGGGTGACTGGCTTCACTTCCGAAGTCGGGACAAGGGAACTGTCCATAATCGCCAAGAAGCACGATATCCCCCTCATATTCGACGTCGGATCCGGCTGCATGGCGAATGTGGAAGCATTCGGGCTGCCTTCGGAGCCTTCTCCCAAAGTCGCCATTGAAGAAGGGGCCGACATAGTGACCTTCTCCGCTGACAAGCTGCTCGGAGGGCCGCAATGCGGCATCATAGCGGGGAAGGCCGACCTGGTGGCGAAGATCGCCCGTTCGCCCCTCGCGAGGGCCTTCAGGGTGGACAAGATGAGGATAGCGGCGCTTGCGGCGACGTTGGCACAGTACGAATCAGAGGATACGATGTCCGACATCCCGGTCATCGCGATGCTCAAGGAACCGTTCGATGTGACGATGTCTAGGGCGGTGAAGCTCTGCTCCATGCTCAAGGGTCGGGCATGGGGCCGTGCTGGGCTGGATGGCGTCGCGTTTAAGCCGGTGGAGACCCTTGACGAGGTGGGCGGAGGGTCCCTTCCCGGCGCCACGCTGAAGGGTGCAGGAGTGCATGTCAGTTCGAAGGGCGTAAGGCCGGCCGAGGCCGCAAGGCTCCTTAGGGAAGCAAAGCCGGCGGTTGTCGCGCTGGAAAGGGCCGGGGGGATGCTCTTCTCGATGAGGGCGGTAAGGGAGGAAGAGCTGGCCTCGTTGGCGGATGCGATTGTGCAGGCCTTCGGGAAGGATGAAGAGGGCACATGAAGCATCTGATACTAGGGACGGCCGGGCATGTCGACCACGGCAAGACCTCGCTCATAAGGGCATTGACCGGGACCGACACCGACCGCCTTCCTGAGGAGAAGGCACGGGGCATGACCATCGAGCTAGGTTTCACGCACCTCACCTTGCCTTCGGGGCTAGTGCTGGGCGTCGTGGACATGCCGGGGCACGAGAAGTTCATAAAGCACATGGCGGCCGGTGCCGGCGGCGTGGATATCGCCCTTCTTGTGATCGCAGCGGACGAGGGGATCATGCGGCAGACCGAAGAGCACCTTGAGATCCTGGAGCTGCTAGGTATATGTAGGGGAGTGGTGGCTGTCACCAAGGCCGACCTTGTAGAAAAAGACTGGCTGGAGATGGTCGAGGAGGAGATACGAGATCGGCTTCAGAGCACGAGACTCTCATCGGCTCCTATCGTGCCCGTATCGTCTGTAACCGGCGCGGGGATAAAGGAGCTGGTCGCCAGGCTCGACGAGGTCGCCTCGGAGGCGCTGGAAAGGGTTAAGGAGCCTGCGTCAAGGCTCTATGTGGACAGGTGCTTCTCTATGACCGGCCAGGGCACAGTAGTCACTGGTACCTTGCTGGGCGGCCCGATTGCTGAGGGGGACAGGCTGGAGCTGCTGCCGCCGGGGAAGACGGTCCGCGTGAAGAAGGTAGAAGTGCATGACGAACAAGTGCATAAGGCCTACAGAGGCCAGCGCGTGGCGATGAACCTGGCCGGCACGGACAGGGACGACGTCGAACGGGGCATGGCCCTTGCTTCGGAAGGATGGCTTTCTCCCACATCCCTCGTGGATGCCGAGGTAACGATGCTGAGCGGCTCACCTCCCATCGAGCACAACGAGAGGCTTAGGCTCCACATAGGCACCGTGGAGGCGATAGCGAGGGCCAGGGTGCCGAAGCAGCCACAGGGAGGCGTCGCTTTAATACAGCTGGAAGTCGAAGAGAGGATTTGCCCCGCCCGCGGCGACCGCTTCATCCTCAGGTCCTATTCCCCGCAGACTACGCTGGCCGGTGGTCGCGTGGTGATGGTCCTACCACCAAGGCGCAAGGTGAGCTCCGATGAGGAGGCAGGATCGATCGCAAGGCTTGCTTCCGCAGATGCTGGCATCATGCTGGCAGAGCTCATAAGGTCGAGTGCGAGGGCGAAAGGGGCGAAAGCCCTGCCGATCGAAGAGCAAGCCCTTAGGAAACAGGCCTACATGAGCGAGGAGGCGTTCTCCTCAGCATTCGGGAAGGCCGAGGAGGAAGGTCTTCTATTCGCGATCGAGGCCGAGGGCATGCGCTACTTGATGGACGCAGGCTCGTACGACTTCCTGGCAGAAGGACTTCAAGAGGCGCTCTCGTCTTATCACGCTGAGCATCCTCTAAGGAAAGGTATGCCCAAGGAGGAGGCGAGACAGAAGGCCATGCCGTGGCTCGACAGGAAGCAGGCCGGCGCGTTGCTGGCACTAGAGGCCGCCAAAGGGAGGATAGCACAGTCCGGCGAGCGGGTAAGGCTGATGACGCACGAGGTCAGGTTGAGCGAAAAGCAGCAGGCAGCGGCGAGGAAGCTCGAGGACTCGTTCAAGCAGAACCTATTATCGCCGCCAGATTTGGATGAGCTGATAAGGACTCCGGGCGAGAACCTTAGTCAAGTCGCCGATTATCTCGTGGGAGAGGGGATACTTGTGCGGGCCTCATCCGAGGTGACGTTCCACAAGGACGCAGTAGATATGGCAATAAAAGCGGCCTCGAGCTTCGAGGGGCAGTTCACGGCGGCGATGCTAAGGGACGCTCTGGGCACGTCGAGGAAATATGCCATAGCCCTGCTGGAGTGGATGGACGCAGAGGAGCTCACGCAAAGGAGCGGGGATTTCAGGAAGTTCAGGGAAGGCGACAACAAGGCACGATGACGCGCTCGACCGGGCGCGATTTAGGGCGGCGCCGGCTGGAAAGACCGCGCTCCCGGTGATATAATCACTGACAGTGACAACTGCATAACCTGTAAGGGTGCCCCACCGTGTGGGGATAATAGGGAAGAGGCACCGGAGACGTCCTTAGCGGTTTCCGGCAAGCCCGCGGTCCCGCCACTGTACGCGACATGAAGAACCTGCGCCACTGGTCAGAAGCCGGGAAGGCAAAGGAAGAGCAAAAGTCGCAAGCCAGGAGACCTGCCCTTACAAGTGCTGTTCCGCCTTCGTGGAAAAAGGAGGATGCAGGCCGATTTGGTCTACTGAGCCCGTTCACCGGAAGGTGAGCGGGCTTTCGTCTTTTAAGGCTTGCACGTCATTACCGTCCGACATTAAGGAGGTAGTGCAGATGCGAAGAAAAACGATCATAACGATGGTGGCCGTACTGCTGGTCTTGTCCTTCGCGACGATAAGCGCTCTTGCGACTGGCTATCCTGTGGCGATCAAGGACGCTACGGGGACAGAGGTGATCATAAAGGAAGAGCCGAGGAGGATAGTTAGCATAGTCCCGAGCGTGACCGAGATGCTCTATGCGGTGGGCCTGGGCGACAGGCTGGTCGGGGTCACGGCGTGGTGTACGTATCCCGAAGAAGCGAAGAAGGTCGACAAGGTAGGAGACGTCAACATAAACATAGAGGCCGTCCTCGCGAAGAAGCCCGACCTTGTCGTGGCGGATACTAGCATGAGCGGGACTACGATATCGAAGATAAGGGAACTGGGAGTGAAGGTGCTCGCCATAAAAGCAGACGACATAGCCGGGATGCTTGATGCCCTAAAGCTGCTGGGCATGGCGGGGGGCAAGGAAGCTGAGGCGGACGCGCTGGTGGCGTCGCTCTCGTTTCGGATCGAGAAGGTAAAAGCCGCGATCGCCAAGTCGAAGAGCAGGCCGTCCGTATTCGTGGAGATATGGAACGAGCCTCTGATGACGGCGGGCAGGGGCACTTACGTGGACGAGCTGATAAGGCTGGCAGGCGGCAGGAACATAGCAGAGGGAGTAACGGGCTGGCCGGTGTTCAGCCAGGAGACAGTCATTAAGGAGAACCCATACTTGATAATCCTGACGAACTACAACAAGGCGGAAGTACTTACGAGGAAGGCCTGGTCGGACCTCGCCGCGGTCAGATCGGGCAGGGTCATTGAGGCTAACCCGGACCTCCTTGTTAGGTCCGGACCCAGGTTGGTGGACGGCCTCGAGGAGCTGGCGAAGCTGCTGCATCCGGAGATGTTCGATTGATTTTAACGAGGTGATGCCCATGCCTAGGAAAAGGGCCGCAGGATCCCTCATAGCGGTGCTGGCCGTCTCAGTCGTGGTGCTGATGGTCTCGGCCTCGGTGGGCACGGTTGGAGTGCCCGTAGCCGAGACGCTGAAGTCGGTGGCGGGCTGCCTTCCCGAAAGCATTAGGACGGCCCTTGGCATAGGAAAAGCCGACCCTGCCTTCGATGCGATAATAATGAAGGTGAGGCTGCCCAGGATCATACTGGGCTTCGCCGTGGGCGCCGCCTTGGGCGCAGCCGGCGCGTGCTACCAGGGGCTGTTAAGTAATCCTCTGGCCGATCCCTACATAATTGGCGTCTCTTCGGGCGCCGCTTTGGGGGCGAGCATAGGGATTGTGCTGACATCAAGCAGCATGGCGGCGTTAGGAGGGGCGATACCGCTCTTCGCATTCGGCGGCGCTCTTGTCTCGATGATCTTGGTGATGGCGCTAGCGCAGGTAAAAGGCAAGGTCCAGTCCGAGAGCCTGCTGCTTTCAGGGGTCGTTGTTGGTTCTTTCATCTGGGCGCTCGTCTCTTTCACCATGCTGGCCGCCGGAGAGGACCTGCCCAAGGTGATGATGTGGCTCATGGGCTCGCTCTCTGCTCGCAACTGGGGCCACTTCGCGATGTCCGCCCCGTACATAGCCGTGGGCATCGGGGCGATGATGCTCATGTCCAGGGGCCTTAACGTGATATCGATGGGAGAGGAGCAGGCCCGCTTCATGGGCCTGGGTGTGGAAGGCTTCAAGAAGGCCGTGATAGTGGCCTGCTCCCTAGCGACGTCGGCCGCGGTCGGCGTGTCCGGGATAATAGGGTTCGTCGGACTAATAGTGCCGCACATGGCGAGATATCTGACCGGTCCCGACCACAGGGTGCTGATACCCGTATCGGCCCTGGCAGGAGGGGCTCTCCTGGTGGCGGCGGACACGGTCGCCAGGACCATCATCTCCCCCGCCGAGCTGCCGGTGGGCACCGTCACGGCGCTCGTCGGGGCACCGTTCTTCTTCTACCTGTTAAGGAGGTCGAGGAGGGAGGGGAAATCCGGCAAATGAAGGTAAGCATGGAGAAGATAAGCTATTCATACGGCAGGAAGGCCGCCCTGACGGATGTGACGGCCTCGTTGCCGGCAGGAAGCCTCACCGGCATAATCGGCCCCAACGGCTCCGGCAAGAGCACGCTGCTTAGGATACTCGGCTACGTTGCGAGGCCGGCTTCGGGGAGGGTCACGTACGACGGGGCCGACATATCGTCCATGTCCCCCATGGGAAGGGCGAGGCTCATAGGCGCCGTCCTGCAAGACCAGGGCACGCAGTTCCCGTTCTCGGTGGAAGACGTGGTCGAGATGGGCAGGTTCCCCTATAACGGGATGCTGGGCAGGCCAGGACGCCGCGACACAGAGGCAATCCAGAAGGCGATGGCGATGGCCGGCGTGCTCGGCCTCGAGGGAAGGCAGATAACCACGCTTTCGTCTGGGGAGCGGCAGAGGGTTTTCATCGCCCGCGCGCTTGCGCAGGAGCCCAAAGTGATGCTGCTCGATGAACCGACGTCTCATCTTGACATTTCCTACCAACTGGAGGTCATGGAGATATTGAAAGGGCTTGCGGCCTTAGGCACCACGGTCATAATCGTGATGCACGACCTCAATCTTGCAGGCCTTTACTGCGACAGGCTAATAGCCCTGAAAGAGGGCCGCGTAGTGTCCGAAGGTCGGCCGGACGACGTTTTGACGGCTGACAACATACTGGAGATCTACGGTGTGAGGGCGGTCGTGAAGAACAACCCCGAGACCTCAAGGCCCGGTATCGTCATGCTGACCCCTAGCTCGAAACCGTAAGGGCGCTACTTTAGGCGGCACTTTGACTTGTCGTGCCTAAACAATAAGATCCGATGCCCGCGAGGAGATTCAAACCTCCTGTCTTTCGTTATTTGATTGTCGGCGAATCGGGCGTAAACGCCCTACTTGGTTTATAATTGTCTAAAAGCTTCATGGAGTGGGGGCAGCTTCCTTGAAAAATTGCTACGGTAGGATCGAAGACGCCCTTGTACAGGTCTACACAGGAGACGGCAAGGGCAAGACGACTGCGGCGCTCGGGCTGGCTATGAGGGCCGTCGGGCACGGCTTCACCGCCAGGGTGATACAGTTCATGAAGGGCTCGACGTACTACGGCGAGCTCTATGCCGCGGAGAGGCTTGCGCCTGAGCTCGAGATTTACCAGTTCGGCAGGGGCTGCAGGATACAAGAGCAGATCAGGAAGGGCGAGGCAAAGTGCGATATGTGCATGGAATGCTTCGTAACCAGGGGTAACGTCACAAGGACGGACCTGGAGCTGGCGGCAGAAGCTTACGTGCTTGCATTAAGGACGCTTAAGAACGCCGAGGCGGACGTGGTAGTCCTGGACGAGCTCACCAACGCCATAAAGTACGACCTGCTTACCGTCGAAGATTGTGTCAAGCTGGTTAATTCCAGGGCCAAGGGAGTGGAAGTTATAATCACTGGCAGGGACGTGCCGGAGGAGATAGCCGACATAGCGGACCTGGTCACAGAGATGAAACCCATAAAGCATCCCTTCGAGAAGGGGATAGGGGCCAGGAGAGGGATAGAATACTAGTCGACGCGCCTATAGCGCGACAAGCCAAATGGGGGAGTGAAAATGTCCTACTATGATAGAGGATCGTCCGGAAGAAGGCCCGGTTTATTGGGCTATTTCTTGGCATCCCTCGCCGGTGTCCTGATAGGGGCTGTATTGGTGGGATCGATACTCCTGAATCTGCCGATCATGAGAAGCGGCAGCACGACGGGTGCCACATCTTCGACCACGCAGAGTAGCACCTCCCAGGGCGGGCTGCTCTCGCCCGGGACGGATTCGATATTCAGCCCGGTCGCCGACGTGGCGCAGGCGGTTGGGCCTTCGGTGGTTAAGGTGGCCACGAAGCAGCAGGAGGTCGTTTATTCTTTCTTCGCGATACCGATGGTCCAAGAATCGGAGGGCCTTGGTTCCGGGGTGATAATCTCATCTGACGGGTATATAATCACGAACGCCCACGTCGTGAGCAACGTGACCGAGGCCAAGGTCACCCTCAACGACGGAAGGGAATTCACGGCCAAGGTCGTTGGCTCTGACGAATACACAGACGTGGCCGTGCTGAAAGTGGAGGCCACAAACCTGCCGGCGGCGAAGCTCGCCGATTCGGACTACCTTAAGGTTGGGGAGCTGGCCGTGGCCATCGGAAACCCCTACGGCTTCGACCACACCGTCAGCGCAGGCGTGGTTTCGGCGCTCAACAGGTCCCTCGACATGGATAACGGCATCACGCTGGCGGGCATCATACAGACCGATGCTCCGATCAATCCCGGCAACTCGGGCGGGGCGCTGGCCTCGGCCGACGGGCTCGTCATCGGGATAAACACCGCGGTCATGGAGAACGCGCAGAACATAGGCTTCGCGATACCGATCAAGGCTGTCATGGCGGCGGCGGACGAGATAATCAAGTACGGCAAGGTCAAAAGGGCGTACATCGGGCTTGCCGAATACATAGACCTCAACGAGGACATAGCCGCAAGGTACGGCCTGGCCTCCAAGACCGGAGTCATGGTATACAGCGTGGACCGCACGGGCCCGCTGGCCAAGGCCGGTTTGATAAGGGGTGACATAATCATCGAGCTGGACGGCAAGGCCATCCAGTCCGGTTCTCAGATAAGGGATTTCCTCAACGCAGCCGCGATAGGGGCCAAGGCGCAGGTCACATACATAGACAAGAATGGGAAGCAGAAGACCGTGGAGGTCTTGATGACCGAGATGCCATGAACGGAGGGTACCGATGCAAACAAGGTTAAACTTCAAGATTATCAACTATCCTTTCATGGGAACCGGCGTCAACACCGAAAGGCTCATGCTGATGGCCAAGCTTTGTTACTCGCCGATCGGCGCCGAGGGCATGGCTGACATGGTCATGGGGAAGGACTGCGACATCTCTGACGACGCTACCGGGCGTTTCGTGCGCGGCCTCATATCTTCAGGGCACCTTGGCGCGCTGGAGCATTGGTACACGAGTTTCGCCGTCGAGGGCTATTCAAGGATCTCGAGCCAGCAGAACGACAGGCACAGGATAATGAAGATGTTCAAGGACCATGGCTGCGCTGTAGGATACGTCTGCGACCCGGAGCAGGGTTCTGCGGACACCTCCCAGCTGCAGCAGTCCCAGAGGTATGTGAAGGAGCAGGATTTCAACTACGTGGTGCCTCCGAGCGTAATGGCCCACGCAAGCTTCTACGAGAGGTTCGTGAAGCTGCAGGAAGAGGTCCGGGCCCTTCAGGAGTACGGGCTGAACGAGGCGAAGCTTCCCGCCGAGGACGTAAGGTTCGCGCTCACGAACGCCACGGAGACGAGGTTCGTGATAACCACGAACGCACGCCAGCTAAGGCATATGTTCAACCTGAGGTGCTGCACCAGGGCGCAGTGGGAGATAAGGGAGCTGTTCTGCGGCCTGTTGGACGAATACAGGAAGATAGCGCCCAATATCTTCTGGAAGGCGGGCGCCTCGTGCGACGAGCTTGGCTACTGCCCGGAGGGATCCATGTCATGCGGCAAGGCCCCCACGCTCAAGAAACTCAAGGAGATGGCGGGGCTCAAGTAGCCCCCCTATAACATGGAAGAGAGCAAGCGCACGATGACGGATAAGGACATGCCGGAGGAAGCGAGGGTGGCGACGCCCGAGAGCCTGAAAAGGAAGAACCTCCGGCATAACTATAAGTGGGCGGTAACGGACGGCGTGCTTGCCTATGTATCGGCGGGCATGGTGCCTCCTTTCATATCGATCATGGCGCTCACCTACGGCGCGAACGCGATCGGCCTGTCCATGATCAACCTGCTGCCCTCCCTGGTGAACACCCTGCTGTTTTTGCCGTTCGCGGGAATAGCCGAGCGCAGCAAGAGCGTTAAGAAGCTTGTGCTGCTCTCGGGGTATCTCACAAGGTCGGTCTTCCTCGCGATGGCGTTCATACCTTTCATGCCGCAAGGATGGAAGGCCGACCTGGTCATAGCCCTGAACGCACTGCAGGCGGTGCCCTCGGTCCTATACTTGATAGTATGGACGGACATGATGGGCGCCTCCTTCCCGCAGAGCGAGTGGGGCGTGGTCTTCTCAAGGAGGAACGCGCTTGCGAACCTGGCGTCAGTGATCGGGACGGTCGCCGCGGGATATCTGATCGACTGGCTGCCGGGCGAGTGGGGCTACTTCGCGATATTCGCGATATCCGGCATAACGGGCATGCTCTCGATATACGCATTGCAGCATATCAAAGAAGTACCTTCTCCTAAGGCGGAGACGAGGAGCATCTCCGTCTTCAAGAGGCTGGCGATGCCGTTCAGGGACAAGAAGCTGGGAAGGCGCTTCGCCTACTTCTCTGCGGGCCTCTTCCTCTACAATCTCGGCATATACCTCTCGGCCCCGGCGTTTCCGATGTTCTACGTGAAGGAGCTTGGGCTTACCAAATCGATGATAAGCCTTCTGAACACCGCCGGAACGTTGTTCGTGGTCCTGACGTCGCCTTTCTGGGGCAGGCTGTCGAGAAAACGGGGCAATGCGATAGTGTTCGCATACTCCACGATATGGCAGGCGCTCTTCCCATACTTCTACTACATCTCGGGGAAGGACCTGGGGATGATGTTCGCCTGGCAGGCGATACTGGGCTTCGGCGTTGCGGGATACAACCTCTCGATGTTCAACCTGGGCCTTGAGTACGTGGACGAGACGGAGCGCCCGAACGGTATTGCCGTAACGAACACCGTGATATTCATGTCCGGCATCATCGGCTCCCTCATCGGAGGTCCGCTGATGCAGATGAAGGGCATCGGCGCTACCTTCTTGGTCTCGACCATCATAAGGGTGTTCGGCTGGGCAGTCTTCCTTGCTGTTTTTGAGCCCTCAAAGATAATGGGGAAGGTATTTAACAAGCGTGAGTCGAAACAGACAGTGGCGAAAAGCGTTAAGAATACCGGAGACAAAAGCTGATGCTTGATGAGGAGGGAAGGCAGATGAAGCTTATTCTTGCGATAGTAAGGGACGATACGATGAGGGCCTTGAACGAGACCCTCACGGACGCGGGCTACATGTTCACCAAGGTGGCAAGCAGCGGCGGGTTCCTGAAACTGGGAAACACCACCCTCCTTATGGGCGTCGAGGACGCCAAGGTGGAAGAGGTCCTGATGATGATAAAGGACTGCTGCAAAACAAGGCAGGAATACATGTCGCTGGGGGTGCCGATACCATCACAGGGGGGATTCGTCCCACCGCCGGTGAAAGTAGCGCACGGCGGTGCGACGGTTTTCGTGATGGACGTTGAAAGTTTCATCAAAGTCTGAAATTGATAATCACTTATCAAATGCTGGAGAGGCGCACCGCCGGAAAGCGGTGCGCCTCTGTGGTACTGAAAATAGGACAGCTGTATTATTGTGAAGGGATGTACAAAACAGATATACTTAATGAGTAAGATACTATGGAGAATGAACAATGAAGACTGTTAAAGTGTGCGTCGGAAGTGCTTGCAACATCAAAGGCGCCCCAGAGGTAATCGAAAGGTATAAGAGGCTCATCGAGGAGAACGCCCTTCAGTGCGACGTTGTACTGAAGGGATGCTTTTGTATGAAGAACTGCTCCAGTGGCGTATCCGTGGAACTGGATGGGACCGTCCTCAACGGACTGGACCCTGCCGAGGCCGAAGTCCAGTTCAGGAAGTTGATAATGGGGGAGTGAAAGCCGATGCCTGCGATTCTTAGCGTCCCTTCGAATTGCAGGGACTGCTACAAGTGCATACGGTACTGCCCCGTAAAGGCTATTAAAGCATCCGGAGGCCACACGGAGATAGAAGAGGAGCTCTGCATCGCCTGCGCCGAATGCGCAATCGTATGTCCTCAAGCTGCAAAGGTGGTCAGGGACGACAGGGGCTCGGTCATGGCAAGGCTCGCATCGGGTGGTACATCGGCCCTCGTACTTCACCACGCGTTCGGATCATCCTTTCCGGGCATCGACCCCTCAAAGGTGGTGGGAGCGGCCAAGAGGCTGGGATTCACGCACGTCTACAGCACCGCGAAAGCGTCGGCCGCGACCGTAAGGGCACACCTTGAGCTTGCGGGGGTGTCAGAGAAGAAGCCGATCATAGCATCATATTGCCCCGTCATAGTCAACCTGATAGAAAGATATTACCCTGAGAAACTGGAGAATCTGGCGCAAGTCGCCACCCCCATGGTCGCCCAGGCGAGGAAGCTCAGGAAAACGCTGGGCCAGAGCTGCTATATCGTATACGCAGGACCCTGCATCGCCTCCAAGGGCGAGGTGGAAAGGCAGGAGTACAGGGGCCTGGTGGACGCCGTGCTCACTTTCGGCGAGCTTGCCTCCATAATCGACAAGAAGGGCCTTAGTATAAAGGATTGCACCGCGGTAGAACCTGAGGACGGATGCCCCACTGCAGAGGAGGACAAGGCACAGGAAAACAGGCCCGCTTCTGAAGGCGACCTTTACGGCGGGGAGATATCGGTCCTGGGTATAGAAGGGTCCATGCATGCCCTGAGCCACATGGACGACTACTCCGACTTCCCGCTGCTGGACCTTGCGGCCTGCGTCGACTGCTCTTTGTGCGGACCATCCGGGACGAGGGGGAAGGCGGGCCGCATGAGCCTGATAAGGGCCAGCACGCGGCGTGTCGCTGACGTAGGAGAAGCAGCCGCTGAGTGTTTCGACACATCGGCGAGGTATACATCGAAGGACGTAAGGAAGCCCGAGCCCGCCGAGGCGATGATCACGAAGGTGCTGTCGAAGATCGGCAGGGGCCCGAAGGACGACCGCACGGACTGCGGCGCCTGCGGCTACTACACTTGCCGCGACCTTGCGGTAGCGATCACCAGGGGCCTGGCGGAACCCGAGATGTGCATGCCCTTCATGAAGTCGGGCGCAGAGGCCATGGGCAACCTCGTGGTGAACGAATCCCCCAACGGCATCCTCGGGGTAAGGAGCGACATGACGGTCGCGCTGACGAACCCAGCCATCTGCCGGATCACCGGCCTGTCGGCGGAATCGATGATCGGCAAGCCGATCCCGGATATCTTCGAAAAGGAGCCGTTCAGGACGGTATTCGAGACGAAGACTACGATAATGAGGCAGACGAACGGCAACTGCGGCCTGGAGAAGGCGAAGGAAGCCTACATGCACCTGCAGTCGAAGGACATGGTGGTGCTGATAGTATCCGACCTTAGCAGGGAGTTCAAGGACAAGGAGGCCCTAGTCAAGGAGAGGCGGGAGACCGCCGAGAGGGCCGGCAGGGTCATAGAGAACCAGATGAGGGTCGCACAGCAGGTGGCAGGCCTCATGGGAGAGGCGGCGGCCGAGACGAAAGTACTGCTCTCAAGGCTTATGAAGCAGCTCGAGGAGGGTTCGGAGGAATGAGCTCCGGCCTTTACTACGAGGCTTCGTATTCCTCTTTGTGCAAGCACGGGGAGACGATCTGCGGGGACAAGGTTGAGATAGTCAAAGCCTCGGGTTCGATGATGGCGGTGCTCTCGGACGGCTTAGGTTCCGGCATCAAGGCGAACGTGCTCTCGACGCTGACCACAAGGATAGCGACGTACATGCTAAAGGAAGGCTCCAGCATCGAGGATGTCGTAGACACGATAGGCAGGACGCTCCCGATATGCCAGGTGAGAGGCGTCGCCTACTCGACGTTTTCGATAGTGAGGCTCTCGGAGGACGGCACGGGCAACGTCGTAGAGTACGACACGCCGGACATCTTCCTTTACAGGGAAGGTACGGTCACTAAGATAAGCACGAAGAAGCGCAAGGTGGCGGAGAAAGAAGTTTTGGAGGGCAGCTTCGAAGTCAAGGACGGGGATCACTTGTTCATGGTCTCGGACGGCGTCATACACGCAGGCCTCGGCGACATCCTCAACCTCGGTTGGCAGTGGGAGAACGTGGCCGAGTACATAAGGAAGACTGTGCCTAAGGCAAGGGGCGACAGCGCGCAGCTCTCGAAGTGGCTGACCGGGGTTTGCGACCAGTTCTACGGTGGCAAGCCGGGTGACGATACGACGGTCGTATGCATAGCGGCGAGGCAGCCGAGGATGACATCGGTGGCGATAGGCCCGCCCAGCAGGAAGGAACTGGATGCGGAGCTCGTAAGAAAGTTCATGGCGAGGCCGGGCAGGAAGATAATCTGCGGGGGGACCACTGGCAACCTCTTCGCAAGGGAGCTCGGCGCGGACATGGAAGTGGACCTTAGCACGGGCGGGGACGGGATCCCCCCCATGGCGAAGATGAAGGGCGTAGACATGGTGACCGAGGGGATAATAACCCTCACGAGCGCGTTGGACAAATTAGGAGCCATAGATGCCGGCGAGATGACGAAGGCAGGAATGACAGGACGGGATGCGGCATCATTATTGGCGAAGGCGCTGCTAGATGCGGACAGGCTGGATTTCTTCGTCGGAAGGGCCAAGAACATAGCCCACACCGACGCAGCGTCGCTTGTAGACTACAGGTTCAAGAGCCAGGCTGTGGACGCCGTCATCAGGATGATGAGGGCGTTAGGTAAAGACGTCAGCGTAACTTACTATTAATCAACCCAAGGAGGTTAATGCCGAAATGACCCAGGATCTTAGCTCAGCGCGGAAATTCGAGAAGATCAATGGCATCATCGAGAAAAACGGTAAAAGTCAGAGCGCGCTTATACCGATCCTCCAGGCGGTACAGACCGAGTACAGGTACCTGCCTGAGGAAATCCTAACCTACATCGCGACAGCGCTCGGCATACCCGCAGCCACGGTGTTTGGCGTGGCGACATTCTACGCGCAGTTCTCCCTTGAGCCCAAGGGCAAGTACGTGGTCAGGGTGTGCGACGGCACCGCGTGTCATGTCAGGGGTTCGATGCCGGTCTATGACGCCATCATCAAGAGGATCGGCCTCAAGGAAGGCAAGTTCACGACATCCGACCTCAGGTTCACGGTCGAGACCGTAGCCTGCCTCGGAGCATGCGGACTTTCACCCGTGCTCATGGTCAACGACAAAGTATACGGGCAGATGACGGCCGAGGCGGCCGAGATCATCATCGATGCCCTTCTGAAAGAGGAGGGACTGGTATGAGCAAGGTGACTAGCGAAAAGCAGCTTTCTGAGCTCAGGGAGAAATATCTTTCGAAGATTTCCTCCTTCGGGAAGAGGGTCTTCGTGTGCGTAGGACCCGGCTGCATCCTCTCTGGCGGCGCCGAAGTCTACGACGCACTGAAAGCGGAGCTCGACAAACGCGGCATATACGCGTTCCTCGACGACGAGAAGGCGGACGAGAATTCGATCAACACGATAAAGACAGGCTGCCACGGCTTCTGCGACATCGGGCCGCTTGTTAGGATCGAACCCGGTGCGATCACCTACTGCCACGTGAAACCGGAAGACGTGACCGAGATAGTCGAGAAGACACTTCTGGGCGGACAGGTCATCGAAAGGCTCCTTTACAAGGACCCCAAGACGGGAAAGCCGATCACTCACGAGTGCGAGATACCTTTCTACAAGAAGCAGATAAAAGTGGCCCTGGCTGGTTCGGGCAAGGTAAACGCCGAGGACCTCAGGGAGTATATAGCCAACGGCGGCTACGCCGCTCTGGCCAAGTGCATCACCACGATGACCCCCCAGCAGGTCATAGACACTATACTCGAATCGGGCCTGAGGGGAAGGGGCGGCGGAGGCTTCCCCACCGGCAGGAAATGGGGTTTCGCGGCCGCTCAGGTCAATGAAGTCAAGTACATGGTCTGCAACGGCGACGAGGGCGACCCGGGAGCGTTCATGGACAGAGCCGTCATGGAAGGCGACCCTCACAAGGTTATAGAGGGCATGGCGATAGCGGGCTATGCCATAGGCGCTCATTACGGCTACATCTATGTCAGGGCCGAGTACCCGATCGCCATCAAGAGGCTCACCAAAGCCATCGGTCAGGCGGAGGAGATGGGCCTGCTGGGCGACAACATCCTCGGCACCGACTTCTCGTTCCACCTCAAGATCAAAGAGGGCGCCGGCGCCTTCGTATGCGGCGAGGAGACGGCCCTTCTGGCATCGATAGAGGGCAAGCGCGGAATGCCCAGGTCCAGGCCACCGTTCCCCGCAGTGAGCGGGCTGTTCGGTAAGCCCACGATCATCAACAACGTGGAGACGCTGGCCAACGTGCCCATGATCATCAACAAGGGGGCCGCGTGGTTCAAGTCCATGGGAGTTCCCACCAGCACCGGCACAAAGACCTTCGCGCTCACCGGCAAGGTTAACAACACCGGCCTCATCGAAGTCCCGATGGGAACTACTTTAAGGGAGATAGTGTTCGACATCGGCGGCGGCGTAAAAGGCGGGAAGAAATTCAAGGCCGTCCAGATCGGCGGACCCTCGGGCGGATGCCTGACCGAACAGCACCTAGATATGCCCCTTGATTATGACTCGCTGCAGAAGGCGGGGGCCATGGTAGGGTCCGGCGGAATGGTCGTCGTGGACGAGGACACCTGCATGGTGGAGATGGCGCGCTTCTTCATGAACTTCACCCAGAAGGAATCCTGCGGTAAGTGCGTACCCTGCCGTGAGGGAACCAAGAGGATGCTGGAACTGCTCACCAAGATAACCTCCGACAAGGCTGACGAGGCCGACGTGGACACGCTTCTGGAGATCGCATCGGTAGTCAAGGACAGCTCCCTATGCAACCTCGGCAAGACAGCCCCCAACCCGGTGCTCACGACCATGAAGTACTTCAAGAACGAGTACGACGCGCACATTTACGACAGGGTGTGCCCCTCCCATGTGTGCAAGGCTTTCGAGCACTACGAGATACTTCCCGAGCTGTGCAAGGGCTGCGGCAGATGTAAGAAGGTGTGCCCCGTCGAGGCGATATCGGGCGAGCTGCGGGCGCATCATGTCATAGACTACGACAAGTGCATCAAGTGCGGGGCGTGCGCCGAGACATGCGCGTTCAACGCAATCGTCAAAAGGTGAGGAGGTAAAGGCATATGCCGATCAACGGATATATTACCGTAGATAATATGAAAGTGCCCCTTGAGGGCGAGGATAACCTGCTGAAGGTAGTCCGCAAGGCTGGGATAGACCTTCCCACCTTCTGCTACCACTCACAGCTCTCCAGCTACGGCGCATGTAGGATGTGCGTAGTAGAGGTGGAGCGTATGGGCATCGTGGCCTCATGCTCGGTGCCGCCAACGGATGGCATGGTCGTGAGGACCAACACCGAAAGGCTCAGAAGGATAAGGAAGACCATCCTTGAGCTGCTGCTGGCAAACCATGACCGTGAATGCACCACCTGCGGCAAGAGCAGCCAGTGTAAGCTCCAGGAGCTGTCCGAGAGGTTCGCGGTGTCCGATCTCAGGTTCGGCAAGGGCGACAAGAGATATGCGATAGACCATAGCACGCCAGCGATCGTGCGCGATCCCAACAAGTGCATCCTATGCGGCGACTGCGTCAGGATGTGCGCGGAAGTACAGGGTGTAGGCATCCTGGACTTCATGTACAGAGGTTCGAAGGCGATGGTGGGCCCGGCGTTCGGCAAGCCGCTCGCCGAGGTCGACTGCGTGCAGTGCGGACAGTGCACCACGGTCTGCCCTACGGGCGCGCTCATGCTCAAGAGCTACACGGCCGACGTATGGAAGGCGCTGGACGATCCTAAGAAGACGGTCATGGTACAGATCGCCCCCGCGGTAAGGGTTGCTCTGGGCGAGGAATTCGGAATGAAGCCGGGCGAGATAGTCACCGGCAAGATAGTCGCGGCCCTAAGGCGCCTGGGATTCGATCTGGTGTTCGATACCTGCTTCACGGCCGACCTCACCATAATCGAGGAAGGCAACGAGTTCGTCAGCAGGCTCAAGAACGGAGGCGTCCTGCCCCAGTTCACGTCGTGCTGCCCGGGTTGGGTCAAGTACGTCGAGCAGTACCACCCCGAGCTGATACCCAATATCTCCTCCTGCAAGTCACCGCAGCAGATGTTCGGCTCGGTCGCGAAGAAGTATCTAGCCAAGGACATGAACCTGGATCCCAAGGACGTGGTCGTCGTGTCGATAATGCCGTGCACCGCGAAGAAGTTCGAGGCCAACAGGCCCGAGTTCTCCCACGACGGCATGAAGGACGTCGATTACGTGCTAAGTACCAGAGAGCTGGCCAGGATGATCAAGGAAGCCGGCTTCAGCTGGGACGATCTTGAGATAGAATCCTTCGACGTCCCGTTCGGCCTTGGCACCGGCGCAGGTGTCATATTCGGCAACACAGGCGGCGTCACCGAAGCCGTCCTCAGGTCGACCCAGGCGCTGCTAGGTGCGAAGACCGACACCCCGATAGTGTTCAACGAGGTAAGAGGTCTGGACGGCATCAAGGAAGCCGTAGTTAACGTAGAGGGCATAGACATCAGCCTTGCCATAGCGAACTCTCTGTCGGCTGCAGAGAAGCTGATCGAAGAGGTCCAGTCCGGCAAGAAGGCCTACCACATCATCGAGGTCATGGCATGCCCCGGTGGGTGCATAGGCGGAGGCGGACAGCCCATATCTGCCGATCCGGAAGCGAAGGCGAAGAGGGCAAGGGGCCTTTACGAGGCCGACAAGGGCCTGATGATCAGAAGGTCGCACGAGAATCCTTACGTGGCCGAGCTCTACAAGCAGCACCTAGGCGAGGCCAACTCGCACGAGGCGCACGAGAGCCTGCACACGGAATACGGCCACAGGAAAAGAATCCTGGGCGAGGACATCAAGGTTATGGTGACCGAGGGCAAGCGTGAAGGCATGGTCGACGTCGCCGTGTGCCTAGGTACTTCCTGCTACTTGAAGGGCAGCTACAACGTACTGCACGCCCTCATGAACAAGATCGATGAGATGGGCCTTGCGGACCGCGTGAACCTGCACGGCACATTCTGCTTCGAAAACTGCCACGAATCGCCCTGCGTGAAGGTCAATGGTGAAGTGAAGGGCTACGCAGGCACCGAGGACGTGGCGGAGAGCATAATCAAGGACAGGATACTTCCCATACTCAAATAGCCTCTTAAGAGGATGAACACGAGGCCCCGGCCGCTAAAGGCCGGGGCCTTTGCATAGGGTGCCCGGCGGACGTGCCGCCATATTCCGCCCATCTTGAAGGGACGTTGGAGGAAAGTGCGGCTTACGCGGTGAATTAACACGTGACTGGAGGACATCGGGCCATATGACATCCACCTCGGTGCGCAAGACCATGGACAAGAATAAGCATCTTAAGTATGTGCTGGCGTTTTCGCTGGCCCTTACCTTGATGGTCGGCACCGTCGCGGCGGTGGAGGTCTACTGGGCGGTGGCTCTTTCCACCACCGACAGGGCCAAGGCGGCGGCGTCGATGGCGTCGGTGGAAGAGGTGGCGGGGACGAAATCCTCCATCCTCGAGGCGAGTATCGACGGCAAGCTCTATTACAGGGTGGCAGCGGGACCCTTCTCTGATCGCGGGAGGGCGACCGAGGCAAGGGATCTGCTAAGGTCCGGAGGATGGCCCGATGCATGGCTGCTTGCAAGGCAGGACGCATCAACTCCTTCGACGGAAGCGCCGGAGACGAGCCCACAACAAAACACAGGTGCGGCTTCACGGACGATAACGGTCGGACTCACATGGATCTTAGGCCCGGAATTGGTCATAGGTACCGAAGGAAGGCTGAATGCCATAGGATCGGCGAGCGAAGGGGCAGATGCGACGACAATCGCGGCGGAGCGGGCTATCGAGCTCGTGGCCGAGGGCGAAGGCATAAGGGTGAAGACCTCTGACGGCGATCCAGGCACTTATCTGATACCTCCGGTCATCGTTGAGGCGGATGTCGGCGCCATCTGGCTAAAGGAATCCTACAAAGTCTACAAGGGAACGATAAAAGTGACGAGGAAACAGGGATCCGGATCTTTGTACGCTGCCAACGTCCTGGACGTCGAGGACTACCTTCTTTCGGTGCTTCCGGCGGAGATAGGGGGCAATTCCCCGAAGGAGGCGTACAAGGCCCAAGCCGTCGTTGCGAGGACCGAGGCGCTCGCTTTCACCGGCAGGCACCAGGACATGGGCTGGGACATCTGCGACAGCACGCACTGCCAGGTCTTCAGGGGGCTCTATGGCCAATCGCCCAACCAGGACATAGTGAAAGCCGTCCAGGAGACCGCGGGGGAGGTGCTTTTCTCGTTAGGGACGATGGTCAGGACCGCAAGCTTCCACTCATCCTGCGGCGGCTGGACTGAATCCTCCGAGGACGTTTGGGGTTCGAAGTTCGCACACCTCTCCAACGTGGGATGCAGGCTCGATGCGGGACCCATGCCGAACCTAAGGGACGAGGCGACGCTCAGGAAGTATATAGAGGAAGGGAACAAGAAGGACCTGTGCTACGGCGGTATCGGATACCGGTGGAAGGCTTCCGTTGAGGTAAAAGCAATAGAGGCGGAACTAGCAAGGATGGTCTTAGACGGGGTTGCGTCGGCAACTGATGAAATCCCTTTACAAGGGCCTCCAAGGGTTACGAAGAGGTCCGCCAGGGGCGCGGCGCTCGAGTTAAGGATGTCTTCCAGCACCGCGGAATATATAATAAAAGGTGAGCTTAACATCAGGAAGCTGTTGGGAGGCTCGACGATTATCAAGAGCGGCGTCTTCGTGATACTGCCCGTATCCGTAGAAGGTCGCCTCGACATAATCGGGGCCGGCTACGGACACGGGGTCGGGATGTGCCAGGACGGCGCGAAGGCGCTGGCCAAGCTGGGCAAGGATTACAGGGCGATACTCTCCTTCTATTACAGGGGCGGTTCGGTGGCGAAAGTCTACTAAGGTGGTCATGGATGTCTTTCTTGAATAAAGCCAAGAGAATAGCGCCTTTGGCGCTCGTCGTGGCAGTTCTCATAGCCGCGGCCGGCTGGCAGGTATGGGAGCTTCATGTAAGCTCCGACCGCCTCGAGGAGCTGAGGTCTGACCTGGAGGAAGCCAGGTCGTGGACCGAGGACCTGCAGGCGAAGCTGGGGCGGCTGGATGACGAGATAGCCAGGATGGGCTTCGTGAAGGTCGACCTTTACTTCACCATGATGACAGAGACTACCATCAAGGTCGTGCCGGTGAAGAAAGTAGTGGAATCTGGGGACGAGCTGGCGCTGAACGTAGCCAGGGCGCTAGTGGCGGGCCCAGGGACAGCGGTCGGGGGCATCTATCCCGCCGTCCCTGAAGGCGTACAGGTGCTTGGTGTGTCCGTGAAGAGCGGCATCGCCTACGCTGACTTCTCCGAGCAGATCCTCAAAGCTGGCTTCGGAAGCGAAGGTGAGCTTGCGATGGTGTCGTGCATAGTGAACACGCTCACCTCGCTGCCCGGGATAGACAAGGTGCAGATATTGGTGGAGGGCAGGAAGGTGGAAAGCCTTGGTGGGCATGTCCTGGTGGCGGTGCCGCTGTCCAGGATGGACGACTTGATGGACGATTAGTATTGAGTGTGGAGGAAGTCATGCGAAAAGTGGCGATAGTGACCGACAGCGCTTCGGGGATTCCTGAAGATACTGCAGGGAAGCTAGGAATAGAGATCATCCCCATGCAGATCATCAAGGGGGGAGAGGCCTTCACGGTCGGCACCGACATCACTTCTTCTGAGGTATACGAGGCCATGCGCCAAGGGAGTATCCTGAAGACTTCCCAGCCGCTCGTGCCCCACATCGAAGAGGCCTACACGAAGGCGTTGAAGGAAGCGGAGAGGGTGATCTCGGTCCACATAAGCTCCAAGCTCACCAGCACGGCGTCCACTTGCAGGATGGTGGCCGGCATGGTGGCGCCCGACAGGATAGAGGTCATAGACAGCTCAACGCTCACCATGATGTACGGCCTGGCCTGCATCAAGGCGGCTAAGAGGGCGGTGGCCGGCTGCAGGGCCGAAGAGGCCAGATCCGTGATAATGGACGTACTCTCGAGGGTGAGAGGCTGGCTGGCAGTGCCCTCGCTGAAGCATCTGTCGCATTCCGGAAGGGTCTCCAAGGCGCTATCGACGCTGAGTTCGCTGCTCGCCATCAAGGTAATATTGCGGATGGAGGGCGGCGAGGTGCTGCTAGAAGATAAATACAGATCCTCGGCCACTGCATACGAGAAGATGCGCGATTTGGCGGTCGATGCTTGCGGCGGCAGGGCGAGCTCACTCGCATACCTGCACGGCGACAATCCGAACGAGGCGGCAGCGCTGGAGGAGATCGTTAGAGAGGCAGTGCAGTGCGACGACATCATAACGGCGGACATCAGCCCTGTAGTCGGAGTCCATACAGGCCCCGGCCCGTTCGGCGTGGCGATCCTTCCATGACCAGCGACTGATCCTTTCACGGAGGTGCGTTGTTTGAAACTAAGTCGGATTCTCCTAGTATCGATGGCCATAGTCCTTGCAGCCTCGTCAGGCGCTTCGGCAAAGCTTATTTTGTCAGGCGAGAGCGTCTGGAAGCTGGGCTACGGCAGCCGGTACTACTCAACATTCGGCTGGAAGCTCGGGCTCGGTGGCTTCTTGGCTTCGCAGGAGCTGCGGCTGGACGTCAAAGGTGAGATCGTAGACGGCCTTACGCTCGAAGCCCATCTCGACAACACCAAGGGGGACGTATTCCAACAGCTCACGGTAGGCCTCTCATGGCAAGGGATAACGGCCGCGGGAGGAAGCATCAGATACATCCCATATATACCGTCAATGGGAAGGCCCAAGTCCTCGGTCATGGGCCTTTCGGCTGCTTATGCCGACGATAAGGTATCGGTCTATGCAATCGGGGGGAAGTCCCAGGGCGCAAGGGGAAGCAGGACCTTCAAGGGGATGAGCGCCCAGGAGAAGATAGAGTATGTCATGGACGGGCCGTATATGCCGGCAAGGTCCGAGGATGGGCTGCTCTCGTCGGCAGAAGGGCTGTGGCACGCCGCGAGCGGCGCTGATTTCGATCCCGAGCTCGACGAAGGTTCAGTAGTCTGGGAGGAGTCTTCCATTGCGGGCGACATCGACGATTACCTTTCCATGAACTCCCTAGGGTCCCTATGTAAAACCCTGTCCAATCCGGACGGCACCTTAGTGCCGGGACAGACCTATCCGTCTTCTTCCGTAGACGGCCTTTCGGGCATCAGCGGCGCATACATAGTATTGAGGGACCTGTCGTTTGGCATAGCTAGGAAGCTGATCCTGGAACTCATAGGGCAGTACAACGCAAATTTGGGACTCACTGGGGATCATGCGCTCAAGTACCCCTATGTGGCGGGCAGCACGACAGACACGGAGTTTCTGACCGGGCTCACCGAAGGCTGGATGAGCCTGGCTACGTCCTCCAAGGCGACGGGGGAGGTCTTCGCCAAGGTGCCGTTCACGGCTTTCGGTAGGGGTCTGATTTATCCCCTGGGTTCGTCGGACGTACTGCCGGAGACACTTACGCTTTCTGCCGTAACTGAGGGCGGGTTGACGATCCCCCTGGCGGCGACCGGCGCGACGTGGACCTGCTACGAGGACAGGGGATACCTGCAGATGCAGCTTCCAGTCGGCTTCTTCGATTCATACGCGGCCATAAGGGCAGGTTATAGCTACAGGATCACCCAGGGCATGTATTTCCTCGGAGCAGGGATAATAAGAGGGAGCGTTGCCGTAAGGCTCGACGGGGTGGCCCTCAAGGAAGGTACCGATTACGAGATCGAATATGAGACCGGGGTCCTTCTGCTCATGGTTCAGATAAGCGAGGGGGCCGAAGGGCTTGTAGAGGTCGAGTTCGAATATGAAACGCCCGGAACAAAAGCCTGGCTTGCAGGGCTGGGCGTGTCATATAGACCGATAAAAGATCTGGAGCTGCTGCTGGAATACTGCTATTCCTCCGATTCGCCTCTTCTGGCGGAGGATGAGACGACGGTGCCGAGAGAGCGTAGCTACGACAACCTCCTTGCAGCCGAGGCGCGGTGGAAGCCGGCCTATGGAGTGAGCCTTAGCGCGGGCGCGCTGTTCTCGGCCTCTACGTTTCCCGGGAAGGAAGCCATAAGGCCAAACGCGCCCAACGCGGTTACGTCGGTGGCGATTCTCGAGGACAACGCGGGTGGGATTTGGTGGGCGTTCCTCAGCAAGGCCGGAGTAAGCGTCCTTTCGCCGTATTCTGGGACGTGGAAGGTCGTCGGCCTGCCTGCCGCATTGTCAGGCTCTTTGGTGAACTCGGCTTTCTCCGACAATACGTACTGGTACTTCGGGACGAGCGTCGGCATCGCCCGTCTCAGCGCCGACTACCTGGGCTTTGGCGAAGGCTTCATGGATGTGACGGCCCTTTGGAAGACCGCGGGCGCAAGGCAGGGGATGCCGTCAGATGAGGTCTCGTCGTTGGAGCTTTTCGAAGGGCAGCTTTACGCTGGCACTCCCATAGGGCTGGTGGCAGGACCCGCGGATATCGCAGGACCGTGGAGGCTGTACAGGCCCGCGGATCATCCTGGGCTTGCAGGGGGCGATGTCACCGGATTGGCATCTACCGGAGCCGGGCTTGTCGTGACGACCGCCGATTCCGTCGCCTTGTTCGACGGGAACGCATTCGTCAGGATATCCGATTCAGGGGCCGTCAGCCTTGCGCATGCGCCGTTGGACGGCGGCATCGAAGCGGTCGCGGCGACAAGCCGGGGCGTGCTCCTCATAAAAGACGGCATCGTGGCCGGAACAGTGCAGCCGGCAAAGGACATTGTGTCGGCGGCGGGATACGGATCGTTCCTGTATTACGTGACGTACGAGGGCCTGTTCGCATATGACCTGGGGTTGGGGATCGAGACCCTTCTAGCAGGGATGGCCGGGCTGAGGTCCGTTGCGACCGACGGGCTGGACGTATTCGCGGGAGGGACCGCAAACGAAGATTACTCGCTGCCGTTGGTAAAGCTGGCGTACCCGATGGGCGCATCACAGACGTTAGGCCCGGACGTCCATGGGATAGACGGCAGGGACAGGGCGCATTACATACCGCAGGTCCCATCGGAGCACACCTCGTTCGGCTTCGGGGCATATGTCACGGCAGGTTATGATTCTGACCTGCTGTCGGTGGACGCGTCTTTGAAGACGAGGAGCAGGGGAAGCCTTGCCGGCTCGGGGCCGGGGAGCCCGGATTCGGCATCTTTGGACCTTACCCTGGGTTGGAGGCCGACGTCGAACCTGGGGGTCAGCATGTATGAGTCCTTCTCTGCGGCAAAGCTCTGGTCCTATTTATCGGGCGCCGGCACGCTGGAGCTTACGAATGCTGTCCAGGCGGGGCTCAGCTGGAAAGGCCCCGTCACGTTGAGCTTCTCGATGAATTACAAGATCACCGGCAAGCCCGGGATAGAAGGATCCAGGTCGCAGACGGCAGGGGCCAGCGCCGGTCTGCAGTATTCGATCGGCGGACTGCGCCTCACGAGCGCCCTTTCTGCTTACGTAAAGATCAACGATGGCATGGACCCGTTCGCATACTCCACCGGCTCGCTTGCAGTCTATCTCCAGATCGACAACCATGCCTCCCTGATGCTTTCCTACGTCGAGCCCACGCCGTTCGGCTCTCTGCTACAAGCCGCAGGCAACTACCGCTCGGTATCCGGCAGCTATAGGTATTTCGCATACACTCCCACAGGCAGCGTGAGCGTCACGGGAAAGGGCAGCTACAGGAGGGACCTTAAGAACTCGTCCAACATAGCCGACGTGAGCGCGGCTTGGACCTACTCGGCAAGGCAGCTCGTGTTCCTGGGCACTTCATTCCTGCCAAGGGTCGAGCTGTCTGCTGCATATGCGGCACCCCAGGGAGCCGATAGCAAGGTGAGCGCCTATGTAAAGCTCTCGTCCGGGATGTCCTTCGGCATCTTCGGAGCCGATACCAGCGTATCCAACAAGCTCACCTACATGATCGAATCCAGGCGCATGCTCAACTCCGGCGAGGGGAGCGTAACGGCGCACTTCGGGAAGGCAGGGTGGCCCCTGAGGCCCTCCTTGCAGCTAGGAGCGTCGTACCTGGTCGAGACCGCGAACATGGCGGAATCCAGGGGCAGCTGGAAGGCGGACTTAAAGCTGTTGCTAGCAAGCAGCGGCAAAGTGGCTAACCAGGCAAGCCTCGGCTACTCCTATTCAAGCTACAAGGGCGGCAAGCACGACATAGGGCTTTCCGACTCTCTGTCGTTTACCGCGCTTGAAGGGAAGATGAGCATAGGCGCCGGCCTGGATGCAAGCATCGGGCTTAAGCAATCGGACATCGGCTCATCTTCGTACAAGGCCTCCATGAATGCGAGCATCGGCTACAGGTTCGACGGTAATTGGTCGGCTAGGGCAACAGGGGAAGTGGGTCTTGGTTCCGCATCGCTCGAAGGCGTGCCTAAGCCGCTTTACGGATTCGAAATCACCGCCACGTTAAGGTTCTAATGTAGAAGTTCAAAACCCGATGGGATATAATTCTATTGTCTGTGCGCCTATAGCTCAGAGGATAGAGCGTCGGCCTCCGGAGCCGAAAGCGCAGGTTCGATTCCTGCTAGGCGCGCCACGTCCTTACAAATATCCAATTTATGCGAGCACTTGCCCTAACGCTTTGCTGAATGTAAGATTTAGTTTGGACTGATACGAATAGTTTGCCCTGGAGGTGTGCTACTTGGTTGAGGAGGCCCTTCAAGTCCTTCTGAAAGCGGAAGCCGATGCAGAACAGCTGGTGGCCGACGCGAAAGCGAAATCACACGAGATCATAAAGAAGGCCGAGCGCTCGGCACAGGAAGAGATGGACGTTTCCATTGCAGATGGGAAGTCTAAGGCTTCCGACGTGGCCGCGGAGTACGATTCAAAGGCCAGGGCCGAAAGGGAAGAGGTTAAAGCCGTAACGGCCGGCAGGATCGCGGAGGACGAGAAGTTCGCCTCCGCTAATAAAGCCATCGCCCTCAAGAAGGCGATGGAGAGGATTGTGAGAGCAAATGGCCATCGCTGAGATGCTGAAAGTGGCCATAGTGGGATTCAAGGATGACGCTGAGCGCGTGACCGACATTATGCAGAAATGCGGCGCCGTGCAGGTAGAATCCTTCCAGTATGAATCACTTGGAAGCGGAAGGTTGGACAGGACGGTGGACATCCAATCCGGCATCGCCCACTACGAATCATTCATCCAGGACATGAAATACGTCCTGGATTTCATGGACAAGCACAAGGAGTTAAAGAAGTCCTTCATGGCATCCTTCATCGGATGGCATTACAGGATAGGCGAGAAGGAGTACGGCAAGTACGTCGACGAGGGGGAGGCCCTCGCCTTAAGGCTCACCGAAGAGGCCAGGAACCTCGATACGGCGATAGCCTCAGTCAATGAGCGCATAATGGGAGCATCCCATGACATAGAGTTGCTTGCTCCATGGAAGGACCTCGGTATAGCGCCCTCGTCATATAGCGGTGTACGTAGCGTCGACGCGCTCTTCTTCTCGAAGGAGAAGTCGCGTAGGGAAGTCCCGCTGTCGGAAGTGCTCGAAGACGTAAAAACCTCTGCCGCCTGGCAGGATATGGGATTCGACGAACGCTGCACATACTGCCTGGTGCTCGCGGAGAAGTCCTCTTCACAGGCCGTATCCGAGGCGATGGCGACCGCCGGTTATGCGCTCGCTGAGCTGCCTTGGGCGGAGGAGCGCCCGGACGAGGCGATCGCAAGGCTCAACGAGGAACTTTCTAGGCTCAACGGTGAACTGGCCGTTCTCGTCAAGAAGGCGGTCTCCTTTTGTGACAACAGGGCCGCTGCCTTCTCTCTCTTCGACCATTTCTCTAACAAGAAATCCCAGCACGAGACCGCGTCAGGATTCATGGCCTCCGGCACCGCGTTCCTTTTGGAAGGCTGGATAAGGAAGGACAGGCTCGCTCCTTTCGAAAAGGCCGTCAAGGCTGAAGCGCCAAAAGCGGCGGTGATGACAAGACAACCCGCCGAGGACGAGGACGTGCCGGTCGACTTGATAAACAAGGGCGTCTTCTTCCCGTTCGAGGCGGTCACCAGGATAATGGGGCTGCCCAGGCAGGGCAGCATCGACCCGACCCCTCTTCTTGCGGTGTTCTTCTTCATCTATTTCGGGACATGCATGGGAGACGCCATCTACGGCGTGATACTCACTCTCGCCTCACTGTACATGATGAAGAAGATAAAGACGGCCGGCATGGGCACGATGCTGCTGCAGCTCATGACCGCCGGTGGCATAGCCACGATAATATTCGGCATACTTACGGGAGGGTATTTCGGCGACCTGTTCTCAAGGTGGATAAAGCCCCTCTGGTTCGATCCCATGAGCGAGAACGGCCCGCTGATCTTCCTCGGTTACGCCTTCGCGATGGGCGCCTTCCAGGTGCTCTTCGGGATGGGCATCAAGGCGTGGGACAACGTAAGGAACGGCAAATGGCTCTCGGCCATCTACGACCAGGGCTTCTGGGTCGTGCTCCTGCTTGGGGTAGGTCTGCTCATAGGCGGCGGCGCTCTCGGCGAGATATATTCCAAGGTAGGGAAGTACATGGCCATAGCCGGGGCCATAGGCCTCGTGCTCACGCAAGGCAGGCACCAGCCGAACCTGATCCTAAAGCTCGGCTCCGGGATAGTCAGCCTTTACAACATAACGACTTTCATGAGCGACATAGTCTCTTACAGCAGGCTATTCGGCCTCGGCTTCACCAGCATAGTGATCGGCATAGTGATCAACTACATGGCCAAGATGCTCCTTGGCGTCCCTGTGGTAGGCTACTTGCTGTTCCTGGTGGTGCTCGTGTTCGGGCACATGTTCAATTTGCTCATCAACGTGACCAGCGCGTTCATACACTCGGCGAGGCTCCAGTACGTGGAGTTCTTCGGCAAGTTCGCCGATTTCGGCGGCACCAAGTTCGAACCGTTCAGGGTATTCAACAAATATGTTGATATAGACATAGAGGAGGCAAAGTAAAATGACACTAGGCACTATCCTGGCGCTGTTCTCCATAGGAATCGCAGTCGGTCTTCCGGGCTACGGCTCATCTTACGGCGTAGGGCTGGTCGGTGAAGCCGGCGCAGGGGTCGTATCGGAGAACCCAGATAAGTTCGGCCAGATCCTCCTTCTGGAGATCGTCCCCGGTACGCAGGGCATATACGGAGTGCTGGCCGGCTTGATGATCATGCTGAGGGCGGGGTTCCTCTCCGGCAGCATCCCGTCGTTCACGGTGCTTGAAGGCGTAGCATACATAATGGCAGCATTGCCCATCGGTTTCGTGGGATGGGTATCGGCCATCTACCAGGGCAGGGTCGCGGCGGCGGGCGTTGGCATCATCGCTAAGAAGCCCAACGAGATGGGCAAGGCCATTCTATTCGCCGCGATGGTCGAGACCTATGCCATCCTTTCGCTCCTTGTGAGCCTGCTGCTCATCATCAGGCTATAAGGGAATCCGGAGGAAACAATGGAGAACTTATCCGCGATATTAGAAAGCATAGATACGAAGGCCAGGATTGAAGCCGCCTCGATAATCTCGAAGGCGGAGGAGTCGGCCGCGAAGATAATCGCGGAAGGCAGGGCGAAGGCCAAGGCAGAGGAAGAAAGGATCATCAAGAACGCGCTGGCCGTATCCGAAGAGGAGCTAAGGCGCGTCAAGGTAACGGCCGGCCTGGAAGCGAGGAACGAAATCCTGGCTTCCAAGGGGTCCTTGATCTCAGGCGTCCTGGCTGAGCTTCCCGCGAAGCTCCACTCACTGACGGACAAGGACTACGCATGCCTCATAAGGGGCGTCGTCCTTTCGTTCGCGCCGCTCGGACTGGTCCATGTGATCCCGGCTGAAGCCGACAAGGACGTATTCAACTCCATGTTCGTGATGGGCATAAACACCGCCTTGGAAGCAAGGGGGCAGGATACGACCCTGATCCTTACGGGGGAGACGGTTGATGCGAGCGGGGGGCTGGTCCTTAGGAGCGATACCGTGACGGTGGACTGCACGCTGGAATCCATATGCGAATATTATAAAGAGGCGCTTGAGCCCATTATCTCTAACGCGCTGTTCACCGAGTGAGCGGGTTGAAGGGATTGAAGAGCTTGAACAACACAGACTCCTACGCATATGCGGTCGGAAGGACCAAGGCCCTTGAGGCGCGGATGCTAGACACGGCCAGGATACAGAGGATCGCCGAAGCCCCGGACTACGAGGACGCGGTCAGGTACCTTGCCGATAGCGAGTACTCGCACATGGTCGGGGACATAGGATTCGAGAAGGCCCTCGAGGAGGAGCGCAGGAGGGTGCACCTTACCGTCGCATCTTACTCCCCCGACCCTTATTTCACGGGGTTGTTCTTCTCGGCGGACGATTTTCTCTACCTTAAGTCGATCATTAAGGGATTCTTCCTCAAAGGCACGGTCGAATCCGGTATCGGCAGGGAAAAGAAGGCCGGATGGCTGGGGTTGGATGCAATAACGGCGATCGCAGAGGCGGCCTGCAAGGACGAGCCGAGGGACGAAGAGGAGATGAAGCTCGACTTTGCGTCGGCGGCGAAGAAGCTGACCGGTGCAGGATATGTCGAGTACGTGCTCCGCGACGCGGCTTACAAGGCAGTGGCCGCATTCAGGGCGTCGGAGGATTCCCTGGACATTGACGTCATCGTCGACAAGGCCTATTTCGGATATGCCCAGCAGCTAGCATCCTCCAGGAAGGCGTCATGGCTTTTAAGCTTCATTGCGCTGAAGGTCGACTTGATGAACATCGTCATGCTCATGAGGGCGATCAACACGGGCAAGAGCATCGCTTTCCTCGAGAAGTCCATGATAGACGGCGGCAACGTCGCCCTTAAGGAGCTGCTGGATGCCTACAGGGAAGGGGCCGCAAGGCTTCAGAAACTCCTGGAATCCACCAACTACTGGAAGACCCTGTCCTCGGGATTCGAGATTTGGTCGAAGACTTCCGCGCTGAGGCCGTTCGAGATGGCTGCGGAAGGGCTGCTAGCGTCGTACGCGAGACAGTCGAAGCAGATGTCCAGCGGCTATGAGCCGGTGGTCGGCTATCTGATAGCGAAGGACACTGAGATAACGATACTAAGGAAGGTACTAACGGGCAAGTCGAAACGCCTGGCCGTACCGTTCATACGCGAGAGGTTGAGTGACGGCAATGCATAAGATGGCAGTGATAGGCGATGCGTCGTCGGTCGTGGGCTTCGTGGCGCTGGGCGTCACGGTGTTGACGGCCAAGGATGCCGGGGAGGGTTCGCTGCTCCTCAAGAAGGCGGCGGATGAAGGCTTCGCCGTTATCTTCGTGACGGAGGGCATAGCCCTGGGGATGATAGACGCGATCACCTCGTACTCCAAGAAACCATTGCCGATAGTGCTAACGATACCTGATAACGAGGGACACACCGGCGCCGCACTAGAGAAACTGAGGCGCACCGTTGAAAAGGCGCTAGGCGCCGATATACTCTTCGGGAAAGAAGGTACTGGCCAGTGAGCACGGATATGATAGTTGGCAGGATTATCAAGGTCAGCGGCCCGCTAGTCGTCGCCGAGGGCATGGTGGGCGCTAGGATGTACGAAGTCGTGAGGGTCTCGGACAAGCGCCTGATAGGCGAGATAATCGAGATGCGAGGCGACAGGGCATCCATACAGGTATATGAGGAGACCTTCGGGCTGGGTCCTGGCGAACCGGTCTATTCGACCGGCGAGCCCCTATCCGTTGAGTTGGGGCCTGGGCTCATAGGCTCCATCTATGACGGGATCCAAAGGCCGCTGGACAGGATATATGAACAGGTAGGCGACAGGATCAGCCGCGGCGTAGGGGCCGACGGCATAGACCATTCCAAGAAATGGGAATTTGTCCCGACCGTCAAGCCGGATCAGAAGGTCAAGGGCGGCGACATAATCGGCACCGTCGACGAGACGAGGATCATCCAGCACAAGGTGATGGTCCCGCACGGGATAAACGGGACTGTAGTGTCGATAGAATCGGGCGAGTTCACCGTGACGGACCCCGTCGCCATCGTCAGATCCGACGACGGCACGGAGCACAAGGTGTGCATGATGCAGCGCTGGCCCATCAGGCAGAGCCGTCCTATAGCCAGGAAGCTGTCGCCCTGCGAGCTTCTGACTACCGGCCAGAGGGTCATAGATACTTTCTTCCCGGTGGCGAAAGGCGGTACCGCGTGCGTGCCCGGACCATTCGGTTCCGGCAAGACCGTAGTCCAGCACCAGCTGGCGAAGTGGGCGGACGCGGAGATCATCGTATACGTCGGCTGCGGCGAGCGCGGCAATGAGATGACGGACGTCCTGATGGAGTTCCCGCAGCTTAAGGACCCCAAGAGCGGAGAGCCGCTGATGAAGAGGACCGTCCTGATAGCCAACACGTCGGACATGCCGGTCTCGGCAAGAGAATCGTCCGTCTACACCGGCATAACGATAGCCGAGTACTACAGGGACATGGGATACTCGGTCGCCCTCATGGCGGACTCGACGAGCCGCTGGGCGGAGGCCCTCAGGGAGATGTCGGGCAGGCTCGAGGAGATGCCGGGCGAGGAAGGATACCCCGCATATCTGGGAAGCCGCGCGGCGGAGTTCTATGAAAGGGCGGGCAGGGTCACATGTGCCGGCACGGAAGGGCGCGAAGGCGTCCTGACGGTCGTAGGCGCGGTGAGCCCCGCCGGCGGGGACCTGTCGGAACCGGTCGCGCAGGCGACCCTAAGGATAGTGAAAGTGTTCTGGAGCCTGGAGGCGAGCCTTGCGTACGCGAGGCACTTCCCGGCGATAGGATGGCTCACCAGCTATTCCCTGTACGAGGACCAGGTAGCGGGATACATCGAAAAGGAGATAGGCAAAGAATTCCTCGACAATAAGAAGGAAGCCATGAAAATCCTGCAGGAAGAGGCCGACCTTTCCGAGATCGTAAGGCTAGTCGGTATCGACTCGCTAGGGCCGATGGACCGCATAACGCTCGAGACCGCCAAGACGATAAGGGAAGACTTCCTGCACCAGAACGCATTCCATGAAGTGGACACATACACTTCCCTTCCGAAGCAGAAGGCGATGCTGTCAGTAATCCTAAGGCTGGACAAGGAGATGAGGAGGGGCGCCGGCGCGGACATAGAGCTGGACGACCTCCTTGCGATACCAGCCAGGGACAAGGTAGGAAGGATGAAGTACATAGAAGAGAAGCAGATCGGGAAGATTTCGGCCATCGAAGAGGAGATCACCTCTGAAGTGACAGCCCTGATGGCGGAGGATGGTGGTAAGAGTGCTTAAGGAATATAAGACCATCAGAGAGATCGCCGGTCCGTTGATGCTCGTACAGATGGTCGAAGGAGTGAAGTACGGCGAGCTCGTCGAGATAGCCGGTACGGAAGGGCAGACCAGGCGCGGCAGGGTGCTGGAAGTATCCGACAACAACGCGCTGGTGCAGCTATTCGAAGGATCCTCGGGTATGGACCTCTCCACGGCCTCCGTGAAGTTCTTGGGCCACGGCATAGAGCTGGGCGTCTCGATGGACATGCTCGGCAGGGTTTTCACGGGCCTTGGCAATCCGCGCGACGACGGACCGAGGATAATCCCCGAGAAGCGCATGGACATCAACGGTTCGCCGGTGAATCCGTTCGCCAGGGACTACCCGTCCGAATTCATCCAGACGGGCATATCGACCATAGACGGCCTGAACACCCTAGTGCGCGGCCAGAAGCTGCCCATATTCTCCGGATCCGGTCTGCCGCACTCCCAGATGGCGGCCCAGATAGCAAGGCAGGCCAAGGTGTTGGGAAGCGACGAGCGCTTTGCCGTCGTGTTCGCGGCGATGGGCATCACCTTCGAGGAAGCCGACTTCTTCGTCAAGGACTTCCAGCGCACGGGCGCTATCGAAAGGGCCGTGCTATTCCTGAACCTCGCGAACGACCCGGCCATCGAAAGGATCGCCACACCCAGGATGGCGCTGACAGCGGCCGAATACCTGGCATACGAGAAGGACATGCACGTCCTTGTCATACTGACGGACATGACGAACTACTGCGAGGCCTTAAGGGAGATCTCGGCCGCGAGGAAGGAAGTGCCTGGGCGCCGCGGATACCCGGGCTACTTGTACACCGACCTTGCCACGATATATGAGAGGGCCGGCAGGATAAAGGGGCGCGAAGGGTCCATAACGCAAATACCCATACTATCGATGCCCGAGGACGATAAGACCCACCCGATCCCCGACCTTACGGGATACATCACCGAAGGCCAGATCGTACTGTCGCGCGAGCTGCACAAGAAGGGCATATACCCGCCCGTCGACACGATGCCCTCGCTGTCCAGGCTCAAGGACAAGGGCATCGGGAAGGGCAAGACGAGAGAGGACCACGCGGATACGCTCAACCAGCTCTATGCGGCGTACGCAAGGGGCAAGGAGGCGAAGGAGCTGGCGGTTATCCTGGGCGAGGCCGCGCTTTCCCCGACGGACCGCATATTCGCGAAGTTCGCCGACGAGTTCGAGAACAGGTACGTGGCCCAGGGAGTCGAAGAGGACCGCACGATATTCAGGACCTTGGACCTGGGCTGGGAGCTACTCTCGATGCTGCCGGTAAGGGAGCTGAAGAGGGTGCGCGAGGAGTTCATTACGGAATACATGCCGGAAATCGGCGGAAGCCAAGACTAGCGGTTAGGAGGTAGCATCCTTGCAGACCAACGTTAGCCCGACAAGGATGCAGCTCCAGAAGCTCAAGAGACGCTATGCGGTTGCCAGGAGGGGGCACAAGCTCCTGAAGGACAAACTGGACGAGTTGCTCAAGAACTTCATGGAGCTGGTCCGGAGGAATAGGGACCTGAGGACTGCCGTAGACGCCGCCCTGGCCGAGGCTTTCACGGGTTTCACGGTAGCCAGGGCGGTGATGTCATCCGCCGCGGTCGAAGAAGCCCTGATGTTCCCGAAGGAGAGGGCCTCCGTGACGGCATCGTCCAGGAACCTAATGAGCGTGCAGGTACCGACGCTGAAATGGGACTTCGAGGAGCAGAAGGACCGCAGCCAGATTTACCCTTATGGGTTCGCGCTCACGAGCGTGGAGCTCGACAGGGCCATAAAGCTGCTCTCGGATACGATGCCGCTGCTCATAGAGCTCGCGGAAGTGGAGAAGAGCGTGGAGCTCCTGGCCGAGGCCATAGAGGGCACCAGAAGGCGTGTGAACGCGCTGGAGCACATCCTCATCCCGCAGCTCGAGACTGACATCAAGTACATAAGGATGAAACTGGAAGAAGCCGAGAGGAGCAACCTCACAAGGCTCATGAAAGTGAAGGACATAGTAAGGGCGAAGAGCATATAGCCTTTACGAAGCATCTTCCACGTAGGTTGGACAAATAGGACGCGGCGCCCGGCTATCTGCCGGGCGCCGCGTCCTACAATCCGTCCATCGGGCAGCGTATCGCCTTTCCTACTTCATCGCAAGGCCAGTGGCGCGGTCGAAGAGATGCGCCTTGGTCAGGTCCGCAGAGAGCGTGACGGGCTTACCGAATGCCGCCTTGGTCGAAGGATTGACCTTGGCCGTCACCTGCGTGCCGCCTTTGGCGGTGACATAGAGCAGCGTCTCGGAACCCATCGGCTCGACAACATCGGCGGTCGCCCCCAATACTGCCCTATCGGCCCCCATAGGGGCGAACTCCGCGTCCTCAATATGCTCGGGCCTTATGCCCAGCACGACATCGAGGCCGTCCCTCGACGCTAGGCTACCGAACCTCTTCTCAGGAAGCGATATCGTCAGATCGCCTGAATCGAAACAGGCCCCGTCATATGTATTCCTTATCTTCCCATCTATTAGGTTCATCGAAGGTGAACCTATGAACCCGGCGACGAATATGTTGACCGGATCATCGTAGAGCTGCATCGGTTCGCCCTGCTGCTGTATGATCCCGTCTTTCATAAGGACGATCCTTTCGCCCATCGTCATGGCCTCTGTCTGGTCGTGCGTCACGTATACGATGGTTGCGCCGATCCTCTTGTGTATCCTCGACAGCTCCGCACGCATCTGGACCCTGAGCTTGGCGTCTAGGTTGGACAGCGGTTCGTCCATAAGGAAGACCCTCGGTTTCCTTACGATGGCCCTTCCTAGGGCGACCCTCTGCTTCTGACCTCCCGAAAGGGCCTTAGGCTTCCTTTCGAGCAGGTCCTCTATCCCCAGTATCTTTGCCGCTTCCTTGACCCTCGCTTCTATCTCGGCGGCCGGCATCTTCTGCATCTTGAGCCCGAAGGCCATGTTGTTGTAGACGTCCATGTGGGGGTACAGGGCGTAGTTCTGGAACACCATCGCGATGTCGCGGTCCTTGGGTTCCACGCCCTTCATGGACTTGCCCTCTATGAAGATCTCGCCTTCGTCCGGATCGTCCAGGCCTGCTATCATCCTCAGCGTCGTCGTCTTGCCGCAGCCCGAAGGGCCAACCAGCACGAGAAGCTCCTTGTCCTTGACCTCAAGGTCAAGCCCGCTTACTGCGACTGTCTTGCCGAATTTCTTCGTGACCCCTTTTAATATGACTTCAGCCATCGAGAACCTCCGAAGCTGTTAATCTCCTATGCCGAGCCTGTCCAGGAGGGCCTTCTGTGAAAGCGCGTCGGCGCCATCCTCGCGCCCCATCTTGAAGGCTACCGCCATCATTAGGACGTCGACCACAGCCAGTCCGATTATCCTCGGTATGGACCACATTCCTACGTCGAACTGGCTCTGCCTTATCTCGGGCGTTATAACGAAGTCCGAACCTCTCGCAAGCATCGAATCACGTGAGTTCGTGATTCCAATCGTAGCTGCCCCGGCATTCCTCGCAAGCCCGATAGCCTCGACGATTTCCTTGGTAGAACCTGAATAGGATATCCCTACCGCCGCATCGTCCGGGGTGAGCTTTGAGGCTTGCATCAGCTGCGCGTACGAGGATGTCTCATACTGCGAATCGAAGCCGAACCTCATCAGCCTGTTGTTCAGCTCGCTGGCTACCGTCCCGGAGAGCCCTGCTGCGAAGATGACGACCTTCTTGGACGAAGAGAGCCTCTCCGCGGCGCCGTCCAGCTGTTCTCTGTCCACCGTGGACAAGGCTTCGTTGAGGACCGACACATCCAGGTCCTTCACCTTGCGGATTATGCCTTCCACGTCGCCGAATTCCTTCACGTGTTCATTAAGCGCGTTCTTTATCTCCGGTGGAGGGGCCGAGCCCAGCTCCTGGGACATCGCGACCTTGAACTGCTTGAAGCCGGCGAAACCCGCCTTCTTGCAGAACCTTACGACTGCCGCTTCCGATGAACCGCTTCGCCTGGCTAAATCGCTTATCCCCATATCGATGACCAAGGTGGGGTCCTCCAGGATCGAGACGGCTACTTTCTGCTCGCTCGGAGCCAGCTTAGCGAAAAGGCTCTCCACCCTGACAAGATGGCCTTTCCTTTGTACCATGGCGTCCGGCCCTCCCTCACGCGTCATGAAATCCCGCGATAACCTTAACCTGTATGTCGTCATTATCGCATATCGAAGGCCAAGACAGGAAGGACGCGGGCTTTAAGCCGGTGTTTATTGACCGCCTCTATTTCCCCGACAGCTCCTTGATCACGTCGTTCGAATCCGCCACTGCGCTCTTCAAAGACTGGGTCGGGTCCTTAGTGTACTCGAACAGCACCTTTTCTCCAACGGCGTTGATTATGTTGGAGACGCGGGAGTATGACAGCACGTTGGGCCTCGGCCTTGCGAAATCCAGCTGGGATACGACCGTCGCCACGAGAGGGTCGGCGGCTAAGACGGCCTTGTACTCCTTGGAATTAAGGGCGCTCTTCCTGGTAGGCGTGTAACCGGTCGCGATGGCCCACCTCGTGGATACGGCATCGCTGGTCAGCCACTTCACGAACGAGAAGGCAGCGTCCTCGCGTACCTTGTCCGACTTGAATATGCCGATGCTGCTGCCTCCAACGCCGGTCACCTTCTTGACCCCCGCCGGCATATGGGCAACCCCGAGGTTGAACTTGGCAGCGGATTTATAATATCCGAGCGAGGAGGTGCTAGCGAGCGCCATCGCCGCCCTTCCGTTCAGGAAGGCGTCGGCTATATTCGCAAGGGGCAGTATCTGGTATGTGACGAGCTTCTGGAGGTACTGCACAGCTTTTATTGCGGCGGCCGAATCGAAGGCCGCAGCGGAGAAATCCTTGTTATACAGCTCTGCGCCGCCTTGCCATAGGAAGGTCACGAAATAGTAGACCATGCCGGTATTCGCGGTTACCGGCATCGAAAGGCCGAACTGGTCGACCTTGCCGTCCTTGTTGGTGTCCTTCGATAGCTTAAGGCCCATCTGGAACAGCTCGTCCCAGGTCTTGGGCGGCTTCTCGGGATCCAGCCCCACGGCCTTGAACATATCCTTGTTATAATACAGGACCTGGTTTGACATTCCGAACGGCATGGTCCACATACTGCCGGAAAAGCTCGCCGCCTGCTTCGCGGGCGTAAGGAAGTCCTGTTCCTCGGCTTCGGTCAACCTGCCGTCCAGGTTGAGCAAGGCCCCCGAGTTCGCAAGCTCTGGCACCCAGAACTGGTCCATAAGCGCCATGTCGGGCGCTGCCTTAGCCACAATGGCGGCAAGGAGCTTGTCCTGCATTGTCCTGTTGTTGCCTCCGTATGAAAGCTCGACGAAGACCGACGAGTTGTCGGCGTTCCACTCGTCTACGAGGGACTTGAATATCGAGCTGGTGTCGCTTCCAAGGTAATGCCACAGGGTCAGGGTGGTGCGCGGAGCCGCAGCCGACGCCATGGCGAATACGAGGACGAGCACAATCGAAGCTATTACGGTTGATGTCTTTCTCATGTTGTCTTCATCTCCTGGATTTACATGTTTATGCCGCTCATCGCAACGCTCCTGGTGAACTTGCGCTGGGTGAACAGGAAAGCGACGATGACGGGCAGGGTAACCAATACGGACGCTGCCATTATCACGGGCCAGTCGGTGCCGGCCTCCCACTTGAGCATGTCCAGACCCACCTGAAGGGTGAACATCTCCCTTCTTGTGGTGACCATAAGGGGCCAGAGGAACTCGTTCCAGCTCGTCATGAAGCTGAACAGCGCAAGAGTGGCAAGCCCCGGCTTCGCAAGGGGCACGAAGATCCTGACCAGGACGTCGAACCTCGTACATCCGTCCAGCACGGCGGCCTCTTCGAGCTCCTTCGGGAGCGCCATGAAGAACTGCCTCATCATGAAGGCGCCGAATGGGGCGGCCGCGAAGGGCAGCACGAGGGCCGCATAAGTGTCTACGAGGCCGAGCCTGTTTATAAGCATGAACGCAGGGATCAAAGTCGCCTGCTGGGGTATCAGCATGAGGGACGCGTACGCCCAGAACAGCTTGTCCCGGCCGGGGAAATCGAGCCTGGAGAAGGCGTATCCGGCAAGGCAGCTGGTGACCAGCTGCAAGGCCGTGACCGATATAGCTACGATAGCGCTGTTGACGAGCATCCTCGCGAACGGCACCCTGGTCCATATGGCCGAGTAGGCCGAGAAGTCCAGGCCGTAAAGAGTACCTGAAGAGAATGCGAGCACTAGCGCCGTTATCCATAGCGCCACGCTTATCGATCCTGCTAGTCGCTGATGCTTGCCGGTCTTTCTGAGAACTATCGAGTACATCGTAAGGAAGATTGCCGCGAGTATGACGACCACGAGGGAAGGGTGGGCCCCCAAGGCGGACAGGCTGGCCTTCAGCTGAGGTACGAAGTTCTGCCCGTAGAACACGTCGCGCCTGCTCTTAAGGGATACAGTCAGCATCCACACGAAGGGCACTACCATGGCGGCACTAGAGACGAGAAGCAAGGCTTCCGTCGCCGTGCGGTAAATGGCCTTGGGCCATCTGGCCGTTGACTTCGTGCTCATTGCTCGATCCTCCTCATAGTGCGCGCTTCCAAGACCGCTAGGATGCCCAGTACGAGGAACACCACCCATGCGGCGGCAGAGGCGTAGCCGAGCCTGTATGGCGATTCGAACGCTTGCCGGTAGATGTAGTAGACGGCGACGAGGGTAGAGTTCGTAGGACCTCCCCCGGTCATTATCCTGACCTGGCTGAAGACCTGGAAAGATCGGATCGTGCTTATGATCATTGTGAAGGAGAAGATCCTCCCCATGAGGGGTATGGTTATGTACCTCGTGAGCCTCTGACCGTAGGCGCCGTCGAGCGCCGCCGCGTCGTAGATGTCCTTCGGGATGTCCTGCAGCCCTGCTAGATATATTACCATGCTATATCCCAGGTTCTTCCATATCGCCATGATTATTATCCCGGCCAGGGCCCAGGACGGGTCCGACAGCCACGCCGGGCCCGATATACCGATCTTGGCCATTAAAGCGTTGAAGCCGCCGTAGAAAGGGTCGTAGAAGAGGAACCACACCGTCGCCACAGAGGCTGTTGACGCCACCACGGGCATGAAGAAGGCCGTTCTGTATATGGGAGTGAGGGCAAGCTTTCTGTTAAGTGCTAAAGCCAGCATGAACGACAAAGCGTTCGCTACCGGGACAACGGCTACTGTGTAGATCAACGTATTGAGCATGGCCTTCCAGAACGTGGGGTCCTTGAAGAGCTTTACGTAGTTGGAGAGGCCTATGAAAGTTGAACCTTGCTTTAGCAGGCCGGCGTCGGTGAAGCTGATGGACAAGGAGTATAAGAGAGGGTACAAGGTGAATACCAGAAAGACGGCGAATGATGGCAGCAAGGCAAAAAAAGCCGTGCTGTGCTGCTCGTTCTTAAAGACTTTCAGAGTCCTTGCCATTGACCCTCCGATTTTCAGCATCATATAATTAATTGGCTAGTTATAAGCGCATATGATAATGAAAATATTTATCATCACGATTTTATCATTATATACGGCAGTAGTTAAGTAGGAAAAGAGGTATGTGCAGAAACAAGTACAAAAATGACGTAGAATGTATGCGCGGATGCTCATTTATTAGGAACTTGTAAAGGCACGCTATTAAGGGTCAAGTCCGGATCAATAAAGAGATTTAGGCTACTTAATAAAACGAGGTGCGGTTAAGATTTACCGCACCTCGTTTTTGATGATTCAAAATCGCTGTTGATATGGCATTAAAGAATACTTTCTTTATCTAGCTTCCATGAACCTCTTTACTAAAGCTATCGTAGTCCCCGCTACGATAAGGCACGCCCCTATCCAGAGCAACGACACGAAAGGCTTGCGGCTCACTTCCACAAGGAATGAACCGGCGCTCGTAGTTGCAGCCTCGGAGGCTTTTGCGAGGTTCAGGTAGATCTTTCCCGAGCTTGCGTCGATTCCGCTCATCGAGAGGCTAAACTTTCCGGAAGAACCATCGATGATAACCGATGAGCCTTCTACGTTAGCCACCGCGACGGACATGAAGATCTTCCCTTCGTACAGAGTCTTCCCTGTCTCCGATACCTTAATATCCGCGCCGACCTTCCCCTCGTTCATCCCGCTTATGTCGAAAGCTGAGAAGTCTATGGTTAGCCCTTCGGCGCTCACGCTCCCACCCTTCTTAACCTCCAACTCAGTGCCTCCCATGGCCGTCATCCCGGTCGTCGATCCGCTGAGCGTAAGCGGGGAGATGTAGATGTCCTCGGTGAGGGTCGAATGGATCATCGGATGCCTTAGGGTGTTGTCCATCTTCGTCTTCTGCATATAAGGCTCGCCCTCCTGGAAGAGCTTGCCGTCTTTGTACAGCTTCAGCGGCACGTAGACCGTGCTGCCGTCCGTACTGGTCCTAGGTGTCGCCGCCTCGATCGTAAGGCCCGCAGTCTCGGCGGTGCCCCCGATAGGTATCATGACCCTCTCCGTGACGGTCCAGCCCCCTGTCGCGATTATCCCCGCGAATACCAGGGCCACCCCGAGGTGCGTAGCATAGCTGCCTATATGCTTCAGTCCGTTCCTTATCGTCCTTGCGAGCATATACAGGTTCGCTAACAGGCCGAACAGAGATACGAACATGAAGATGAGGTATGCGGCGCCGCTCCCGCCGGCTAAAATCACTGCTATCGTGCCGATGGCGGCGATTACAAACGATCCTAGGAGGCCGCTACTTGCGGATTTCAGCTCGTCGGTTCCCCATCTAAAGATTGGGAACATGCCCATGATTATCGCGACCAACACCGCCAGCGGATAATTGGTGATATTGTAGAAGTTCGTGTCAACGGCCTGCGATTCCCCGAATATCCTGGTAAGCAAGGGCGCCGACGTGCCTAGTAGAGTCACGAGGCCCGTCGCGAGCAGGACGGACGCGCCTATGAATATCCCGAAGTCCCTGCTGGTCCACTTCTCGTAGATCTCCTCGTACTTCCTTGATGCCGTCATGTCCTTGAGGCGGATGATGTAAAGCGCCAAGGCCGGAAGCCCGATCACGGCAAGGAACAGGAGAAGGTACGAAGAGATGCCGAGGTCCGCGAAGGAGTGGACCGAGAAGTCCGAGAGCACCCCGGAGCGGGTGAGGAAAGTACCGTATCCGATGAGCAGATAGGTCACTATGGCAAGGGCGATGTTCGTCCTCACCATCTTGCCTCTTGCCTTCTGGCTGAGGAAAGTATGCAGAAGTGCCATGCCCGATATCCAAGGCACCAGCGAAGCGTTCTCGACTGGGTCCCAGCCCCAGTAACCGCCCCAGCCAAGCACCGCGTAAGCCCACCTAGCCCCTATCATGATGCCGGAACCCAGAAGAAGCCAGGCGAGCAGGTTCCACCAAGTGCCCGCTGCCACCCACCCTTTATAGTCCTTCTTCGTAAGGGCCCCCATCGCGAGAGCATAGGGCGCCGCGATCGCGGCGTACCCGGCGAAGACTATCGGAGGGTGTATCGCCATCCATGGGTTCTTGAGGAGAGGGTTCAGGCCCATGCCTTCTGATGCCGCCGTATCAAGCATCCTGAACGGGCTCATCCTGAAGGCTATGAGAAGCAATGCCGCCTGGGCGAGCGCATACCAGGGCATCGCGTATGGTTCCTCGTCCTTCGACGTAAGGGCCAGGAGGCATCCGAACAGCGCCGAGAAGAGCCCCCAGAGGAGAAGGCTGCCCTCCTGCCCTGCCCAGAATGCCGATACGAGGTATATGCCTTCGAGGCCCCTCTCTGAGTTGCTGACGACGTACTCGAACCTGAAATCATGCCTCAGAAGCATCGAAAGAAGCCCTGCCGAGGCTATCACGAGGGCCACGAAGGAGATGGCCATGAGGGCCCTTCCGTAGCCTATGTCTTTTGCGACGCCCTTCCTCCTGGATGAGGAGAGCTCCAACGGGCCCCTACCGCCTGCGGCCTTGGCCGCCATCGCGTAGAACACGCCCGCGCCAATGGTGGCGGCCAGCGCCGCAAGGATCATGAAATCCCACGTGTTCATCATTTTCCGCCTCCTCCGGCCTGGTACTTCGACGGGCACTTTACGAGCATCTTCTTCGCCACGAACTCGTCCGTCAGATACTTGCCTATCACTACCACGTTCGTCGCGTCGTCGAAGTTGGAGGGCTTGGCCCCCAGGAACCTGACCGTGACCTTCTCCCCGACGTGGTCGGTCATCTCGAACATGAAATCGTTCGTGCCCTGCTCATACCTCTGGCTGGCGAAGTCCGGCACGCCAGCTACCTGCACGGTCGTGCCGCGCTTCCTTGCCTCCTCGAGCGTAACGTAAGGAGTCAGCGAACCCGAGAAGGAGATGAGCACCACCACTGCCATCGCGGCCATTATCACTATCCCGGCGATCAGGCCGAAAGTCCTCTTTTTCTTTGCCACGACTGGACTACCCCCAAAACCACGGCCCGTCCTGCGGGCCTGAATGTAACTCACTTATATCGTATGGTAAAATCATCCATCCTGCGAGCTGCGCCGCGAAAACCTACCTGCCCCTGTTCCTGCGCCTTTCGGCCTTAGCGAGGTCCTTGTCGACCTTAAGCATGTAGAAGAACACGAACGCCCAGGTTATCACGGCAACGACCCCGGTTATCCAAAGGGCCCCACTAGATGCGAACTCCATGCTATACCTCCTTGGCCTCGGCCTTGTCCGAGAGCCTTAATGCTACAAACCTCATCTTCAGTCCGAACATCCACAGCGACACCCCGGTGAATCCGACCAGCGACGCTATGAACACGGCGAGCATCTTGAGGTCCATGTTGAGCTTGTTCGAGATTATCGCCTCGTTAGGGTGCAGTCCTTGTATGCCGGGCAGCCTTGGTATCACGAAGACCAGCAGCGGCACGGTAACGAAGGCGATTATCGAGTACACGGATGAGAGAGACGCCCTCCGCTCTGGATCGTCGATGGCGCTTCTTAGCGCGATGTACGCCATGTAGATCAGGAACAGGACGAATATGGAAGTCTGCCTTGGATCCCAGCTCCAATATGCGCCCCAGGTGGCCTTCGCGAATATGGCGCCGCTCACGGTCGCCACGACTATGAACAGAAGGCCGATCTCGGCCCAGACCGCCGCCGCGGCGTCGTCCTTCTCGTCCCTGCTCCTGAGGTATCTGACGCCGTAGACCATGCACGCAAGGAAGCCCAGCACCGATACCCACGCCGTGGGTATGTGGAAGAATATGATCCTGGATATCTCGCCAAGCGTGGCATCCGCGGGCGCCCATACGAACGCCGCGAGACATACGGCCCCCATCCATATCCCTAGAAGGTATTTGATGAACATCCTGACCTCCTGTACAAACCCTGGAATTTGCCCGTGCTCAGTCGTTCCACACGAATTCGAACAGCATGGAAGAGAGCACGGTGATCATCACCGTGAAAGCGATTATACCCGAAATCTCGCTCACAGAGGAAGACATGCCAAGGCCCGCGAGCGCCGAGTTCGTCATCCTCACCGCCATGATGAGCCCGGGCATCGTCACCGGGAACGAGAGGACGGCGAAGAGCGTGCCCTTGGAGTTCGCCTTGGAGATGATCGCCGCGACTATCGTCGTCGCAGCCGACATGTACGCCGTCCCAAGCACAATCGCCACGATGAACAGGCCATAGGACTTCAAGGACACGTCCATGAAAAGGAGGAACATCGGGACTACTATCAGCTCGACGGCGATCATTAAAGTGAGGTTGAAGGCCATCTTGCCGTAGAACACCGCAAGAGGAGGGGCCGATAGCTTCAAGGCCAGGGATGTCCTGGTCTCCTCCTCCTTCACGAAGGAGCGTGAAAGCCCGGACATGGAGGAGAAGAAGAGCACCACCCATAGGAAGGCCGACTGCGCGTCGGATTCTAGGGCGTAGGGGCTTACGGCGAAGCTTGCGACGACGAGGGAGGTGACGGCGAACAGCGCCACCGAACCTACGCCGTAACGGGTCCTTACCTCGGACCTCAAATCCTTCGCGAAGATAGCGAACGCCTTAGCGGCCAAGCTCGATGACTTCATCGCCGAGGCGCACCTCCTCCTTCTCGTTGGTCGCGATTATCAGCGCCGATTTCTTGCGCATGTCTTCTATGAGTGAATAGACGAGCTCCTTTCCCGCATCGTCGAGGTTCGCGGTGGGCTCGTCCAGTATCCATACGTCGGGATCGTTAATCAGGGAGAAACAGAACTTCATCCTCTGCTTCATGCCGGAGGAGAAGCTTGACAACGGATCATCGGCCCTGTCAAGGAGGCCGACCCTTTCTAGGAGGGCTTCCCCTTTTAAGGCCGCATCCCGTACACCTTTCAGACCACCGAAGAAAGTCAGGTTGTCCAAGGCGGAAAGCTCGTCATACAGCGAGAGCTCGGGCGAGACGAAGCCTATCCTGTCAGAGAAGAGCTCAGGCGAGCCGTCGTCTGCGCCGTCTCTGTACACTACCGAGCCCGTGGAGGGCCTGAGAAGGCCGGCCGCTATCTTAAGCAGCGTGGACTTGCCGGAGCCGTTGCGCCCCGTTACGAGAAGCAGCCTGCCGGGTCTGGCGGCGGCGCTCACTTTGCGAAGCGCGGTCCTTTCGCCGAACCGCCTGGAGACTCCATCGATCACGACGGTAATAGCCATGATTACCAGCCCTCGCTCGAATAGAATAACAATTGAGCCTGATGATTTATTATACTAATTAGGGTGAACATAGTAAAACCGGCGGTACGCCTAAGAGGCAGCCCCGCCGGCCCGGAGGTCGAAAGATGCCCGCAGTGCAGCAAGTGAACATTTCCAGGGACATGAAAGACGACATAGCAAAGGCGATCGAAAAGGCTATCGGACGCTTGAAGTCGGAGGGGGTCATACCTTCCCAAGCGGCGGCATCCGTGCCAATAGAGATACCAAAGGACCCGAAGTTCGGTGACTTCGCATCCCCCGTGGCGCTTTCGCTAGCGAAGGAAGCCGGCCTGAAGCCGAGGGACCTGGCGTTGAAGATCGCAGGGGAAGTGATGGAGGAGAAGGACCCCTTGATACTGAAGGTCGAGGTGGCGGGCCCGGGCTTCATCAACCTCTACCTCGCCGACAAGTGGCTGGACCATGCCGTCAAGGCCATAAGGAAGGCCGGGTCGGACTACGGCAGGAGCGGGAACGGGGCGGGAGAGAGGGTGAACGTGGAGTTCGTGTCCGCGAATCCTGTCGGCCCGCTGAACATAGTGAACGCAAGGGCTGCGGCGGTCGGCGATTCGCTTGTCAGGATGATGAACTTCACCGGCTACAAGGCCGAGAGCGAGTTCTACGTTAACGACGCCGGCAACCAGGTGGGCGTCCTCACCGATTCCGTATACGCCAGGTTCAGGCAGTCGCTCGGCGAGGATTACCCGTTCCCGGAGGAAGGCTACCAGGGCCTTTACGTGAAGGACATGGCCGAGAAGGCCAAGGAGGAATTCGGCCCTGAGCTGGCAAACATGCCGCCGGAAGAGGCGAAGCGGCTTCTCAGGCCGTTCTCCCTCAAGCAGATGCTGGAGTGGCAGAAGAAGTCCCTTAAGGCCTACGATGTGGAGTTTGATACGTGGACGTCAGAGAAGAGCCTTAGGGACAAAGGCGCCGTAGAGGAGGCGCTGGACAGGATGCGCGACAACGATGACCTCTATGAAGAGGAAGGCGCGGTATGGTTCAAGTCGACGAAGTACGGCGACGACAAGGACCGCGTGATGATAAAGGGCGACGGCGAGTACACGTACGTAGCTCCGGACTTCGCATACCACCTCGACAAGCTCGGTAGGGGCTTCACGAAGCTCATAGACGTGCTCGGCCCCGACCATCACGGCTACCAGGGGAGGATGCAGGCCGGCATAAAATCCTTCGGCTATCCCGAAGGGACGCTGTACGTGCTGATACTCCAGCTCGTGACGCTGCTTCGCGGAGGCGAGGCGGTGAAGATGTCGAAGAGGGCGGGGGAGTTCATAACCATGGACGACCTGCTCGAGGAGGTCCCCAAGGACGCGGCCCGCTACTTCTTCATAATGAGGAACACCAACTCCCACCTGGAGTTCGACATGGAAGTGGCGGCCAAGAGCACGCCGGACAATCCGGTCTGGTACGTGCAGTACGCACATGCGAGATGCTGCTCGATATTCGAGAAGGCCCAGCGGGAAGGAACGGACCTCACCCTAATGGAGGGCGCCGACTGCTCATTGCTCAACCATCCCACCGAGACCGCGCTCGTAAGGAGGATGTCGGTGTTCCCCGACGAGCTGTGGGCCGCCGTCGAGGAGCTGCAGCCGTCGAGGATGGCAAGGTACGCCTACGAGCTGGCCGGTGAGTTCCACAGGTTCTACACCGAGTGCAGGGTCGTCAGCGAGGACGTCGCTCTGTCCGCCGCGCGCCTTGCGCTGGTCGACGCCGTAAGGATAACGATAGCAAACCTGCTGCCCCTGATGGGCATAAGCGCACCCGAGAGGATGTGAGCAGATGGCGATGGAGCCTAAGGGTAAGGCGCCCAGCGCCCTGGATGCCGTGATCGACTTCGCAAGGGCGTTCAGGATGTGGTACGAGAGGATAGTGCTGTCCTTCGTGTTCGCATCGACCTGGTGGGCCCTGGGCTTCGTGGCGGCTCAGCTTGCGTTGGTGAACCCCCTTATGCTGATCCCTGCGAGCGCGGTATGGGCAGTGGCGGCCGCGGCATCCATGTCCATGGCCAACAGGGCCGTCCACCTGGAGGACTTCGAGCTCGGGGCGTTCTTCAAGGACCTTAAAAAGCGCCTTTTGAAGTACGCCGGCCTTTTCTTCCTGTCCGTCGCTTCGCTGCTTCTCTACATCCCTCTCGTGCTTTACCTGCCGACCCTCAACAACTTTTTGGGTTATGCAGGATTCGGCATATGCGCCTGGGTGGGGATCTTCTCCTTCATAACCGTCTGTTACGCGGCTGGTATAATAACCGAGCTCGACGAGGGCACCTTCAGGGCGGTCAGGAAGGGCTTCCTTCTGATGATGGACAATCCCGGCTACAGCCTGGTCTGCGGGATATTGCTCCTTATGCTGGCGTTTATCGGCTATCTGCTGCCCATGCTCTCCATGACCTGGTCATCCTGGGCATATCTGGTGCTCGTGGTGATAGGCGTGTTCATGTACGGCTCGGTCAACGCTTACTACATCTGCTTCGCGACGAGGAGGCTGCTTAGGAGATACGGCCTCGACAGGAAGAGCGGCAGGGAGTCTTTGCAGGAAGAGCTCGCGGGCAAGCAAGGCGCAAAGAATTAGTGAAGGAGGGTTTGACCATGAAGGTAAGATGGTTCGGTCATTCGTGCTTCCAGCTGAGAACGGAAGACGGCGTGAGGATAGTGACCGATCCGTATGATCCTACCGTAGGGACGCTGCCGGCGGACCTTACGGCGGATATCGTGACGGTCAGCCACCAGCATTTCGACCACAACTACGTAACCGCCGTAAAAGGAAGATATGAGATGTTCACGGGCCCGGGCGCGCATGAGGCGGCGGGTGTGAAGGTGACGGGCATCCACAGCTGGCATGACGAGCAGATGGGCGCCAAGAGGGGCCCCAATACGATATTCGTGATCGAGGCCGACGGCCTAAGGATATGCCACATGGGGGACCTAGGCGCGATCCCGGGCAAGGAGGAGCTCCTTTCGCTGCAGGACCTGGACTATGTCATGGTGCCGGTGGGCGGCACGTACACCCTCGACCCACAAGGTGCCGACAGGCTGATAAGTATGATCGGCCCCAGGGTAGTGATACCGATGCATTACGGGATGAAGCCCGGCCTGGACAAGCTAATCCCCGTCGCGCGGTACATCGAGGGCAAGGACGACGTGATACACGCAGCCTCTGTGGAGTATGCGATGGTAAAACCTGTCAAGAAGGCCGGCCGGCCGGCGTATCTCTTGCTCAAACCTTAGTACAATATTAGAGGCCGGCGGCATTTGATATGCCCGGAAATCTGATATATAATAATACAGTGTTTTTACCTGACACTCCGGGAGGACCAAATGGCTAGGCTCATTATAGTTACCGGCGGGGTAGTATCCGGCCTCGGCAAGGGCATTACCGCCGCATCCCTCGGCAGGCTCCTTAAATCTAGGGGCTACACGCTAAGCATCCTCAAATTCGACCCTTACATCAACGTAGACCCCGGGACGATGAGCCCCTACCAGCATGGGGAGGTATTCGTGACCGAAGACGGCGCGGAGACCGACCTAGACCTCGGGCACTACGAAAGGTTCATAGACATCAACGTCAAGCGCAGCAACAACATAACCACCGGCATGATCTACTCCCAGGTCCTCGCCAACGAAAGGCGCGGCGACTACCTCGGCGGCACCGTCCAGGTCATCCCCCACATCACCAACGAGATCAAAAGAAGGATAAAGGCGCTGGAAGTCGACAGGCCCGATTTCATCATAGTGGAAATAGGCGGCACCGTCGGCGACATCGAGAGCCAGCCGTACCTGGAGGCCGTAAGGCAGCTCAGGAGGGAAGTCGGCAGGGAGAACACCTTCTTCGTGCATGTCACCCTCGTGCCTTACCTTAGGATGTCGGGCGAGTTCAAGACGAAGCCTACGCAGCATTCCGTCAAGGAGCTAAGGTCGGAGGGCATACAGCCCGACGCGATAGTGTGCCGTTCCGAAGTACCCCTGCCGGAGGAGCTGAAGAACAAGATAGCGCTCTTTTGCGACATAGACCCCGAGGCAGTGATCTTCAACCCTGACCTGGAATCGCTCTATGAAGTGCCCCTCCAGCTGGAGAAGGAGGGCCTTGCCAGGATAGTGCTCGGCAGGCTGGGCATGGAGGACAGGAAACCGGACCTGGCCGAATGGAAGGCCATGGTCGAGAAGGCCAACGACGCCAAGGACAAGGTAAAGATCGCGCTGGTGGGCAAGTACGTTGCCCTGCCGGACGCTTACCTTAGCGTCGCGGAGGCTCTCAAGCACGCGGCGATCAACAACGGCGCATGCGTGAAGATAGACCTCGTCTATTCGGGGGACCTCGAAGGCGACAAGGACCTAGATGCCATCATAGGCGACGCGGACGGCATCCTGGTGCCCGGCGGCTTCGGCGATAGGGGCATCGACGGCAAGATAAAGGCAGTGCAGTACGCCAGGGAGCACAGAGTGCCGTTCTTGGGGCTGTGCCTGGGGATGCAGATGGCCATCGTGGAATACGCAAGGAACGTGTGCGGCCTGGCAGACGCGCATTCATCGGAGTTCAGGCCCGACACCAAGAACCCGGTGATAGACCTCATGGTCGACCAGAAGGGCGTAGGCAACCTGGGCGGCACGATGAGGTTGGGAATATACGATTGTGAGCTGGCGGAAGGATCGATGGCCCGCGGCATATACAAGGGCGCCGGGCTCGTCCACGAGAGGCACCGCCATAGGTACGAAGTGAACAACCTTTACAGGCAGAGGCTGGAACAAGCGGGCCTGGTCCTGTCGGGCAGGAACCCGGAGAGGGACCTGATAGAGGTCTGCGAGCTGCCCGGGCATCCGTTCTACGTAGGAGTGCAGTTCCATCCTGAGTTCAAGTCGAGGCCGAACAAGCCACACCCGCTCTTCGACGCATTTATCAAGGCAGTCAAGGAAAACAGGGGCTAATATGCCCCTGCGTGAAGGATAAGCGCGTCGAGCATAGAATTGTTACCGCGAAAGCAATAACAACCGAAATATTCGCCTTTCACACTAAAGAGGACCACCCAGACGAAATCCGCAGATGCCGGGTTTTGCCGTTGTGTGTGTGCACCCCGAGATTTTTACATATCAACCTATCCCGGACGGAGGAAAATGATGGATAACAAGATACTAGAACTAGGCGCAAAAGGCGTGCTTGAACTGAAGGACGAGGCCAAGAGGCTTAAGGTTCCGGGATTCAGGACGCTCAGGAAGGCGGAGTTGATCGAGGCTTTGACGCAGATATACGAGAAAGAGGCTGAGGCCGCCAAGGTCGAAGATGCCCCGATTGAGGAGGCCGCCATAAAGAAGCCCCAGCGCGGAAGGCCTAGGAAGAGGACCGAACCTCAGCAGGAGTTCAGGACCATCGAGCCGGCGTCTTTCAAGATCATAAGCGTCGGCGGAGAGGATGGCAGGACCGGCACCGAGTCGGACATAGAGCGCATGTCGAATATGATCAAGGAGGCCGGTACGAGCGAAGGTCCGCCACCCGCCCCCGCGGTGAGGGCATTCGCGCGCAGGAAGACCACAAGGGCGCTTCATCCCAGAGATGGGCAGGAGCAGGCATCCCAGCCGGGCGATGCCGTATCGCAGAACACTGCGCGTATCGAGCCGTACCAGGCTCCGGCGCAGGCTGCCACCGTGTACGAGACGTTGAGGGAGGCCCCTCTTCCAGGATACTTGAAGGAAGGCGCCATGTCGGCGAAGGGCATACTGGTCATAAAGCAGGAAGGCTATGGCTTCCTTAGGGCCAACCAGCCCCATACCCAGGGCTATGACGACATATACATCTCCCCGTCCCAGATCAAGAGGTTCAGGCTGAGAAACGGCGACGAAGTCGCCGGCTTCGTCAGGCCGCCCAACGAGGGAGAGAAGAACTCCGCCTTGATAAGGGTCGAATCGGTCAACGGGGACCCGCCCGAATACTGCGAGACGAGGAAGTTCTTCGAGGACCTCACGCCCATCTTCCCCAAGGAGAGGCTGACGCTCGAGACCCAGCCGGGCGAGATAACCGGCAGGGTGATAGACCTCATGGTCCCGGTCGGCAAGGGCCAGAGGGGCCTGATCGTCGCCCAGCCCAAGGTCGGCAAGACCACGGTGCTGAAGACCGTCGCGAAGGCCATAATGGACAATTCTCCGGACATCAACCTCATAGTACTGCTGGTCGACGAAAGGCCCGAGGAAGTCACCGACTGGGTCCAGTGGATAGGCAACAAGGGCCAGGTCTTCTCATCGACTTTCGACCAGCCCGCGGAGAACCACACGAGGGTCGCCGAGATAGTCCTCGAGATCGCAAAAAGGCAGGTCGAGCACAAGAAGGACGTATGCATACTGCTCGATTCCCTCACCAGGCTCACAAGGGCCTACAACACTACGACCCCGTCGTCCGGAAGGACGCTGTCCGGAGGCCTGGACCCTTCGGCGCTGCATCCTGCGAAGAGGTTCTTCGGCGCCGCAAGGAACATACAAGACGGAGGCTCGCTGACCATATTGGCCACCGTGCTTGTGGATACCGGAAGCCGCATGGACGACATGATCTACGAGGAGTTCAAGGGCACGGGCAACATGGAGATCCATCTCGAGCGCGACCTCGCCGAGAGGAGGATCTTCCCCGCGATAGACATAAAGGCCTCTTCGACGAGGAGGGACGAGCTGCTCTACTCGGCCAAGGAAAGGGAGGCCGCATGGGTCCTCAGAGTCGCAATGGCGTCCATGAATCCGATAGAACAAACCGACTTCCTGTTCCAGAGGGTCAAGCAGTCTAGCGGCAACGAAGACCTGATAGACAAGGTAGTGAGCTCGAAATACGCAAGCAGCATGAAAGAGCGCGGGAACATTTATTGAGACTCTGGACGTTATATAGACAATGTGAGGTCCTGCAGGGCGGTTTGCAGGACCAGACGGCTTTATTGTAGAATATTCACATCAATCTCGTCGGAAGGGGCCAAGGATTGAAGTACAGGCAGGAGATACCGAAGATACCGAGATCGGTGGCAAGGACTTTCGCAGCCTTGCTATTCGCAATCCTGTTTCTCGTACTGACCCCTTCATCCGCCGACATAGGCCTAATACCTGGTGAGGGCGACCCCATAACCGGCTCGGGCATCGCAAGGATCGCATCCAACGTATTCGACATGCTTACGGAACCGTTCTCGTCGAACCCCGAGGCTCACGGCCTGGACGAGGACTTGTTCGCCGTGGGCGATGGGTCGTTCACCACGGGATCCCCGCTGGAGAACCTCAGGGGCATACTCGAGAAGAAACCCTACATAATCGAGCACATCGTTGAGCCGGGCGATACGATCTGGTCGATAATGAAGGCCTATAACGTCGACGAAGCGACGATAGTAAACGCCAACAACCTCGCCAACGCATCCAAGCTCAAAGTCGGGCAGAAGCTCACGTTCCCCTCCGTGACCGGACTCACCCACACGGTCAAGAAGGGCGACACCATATCGGACATAGCTAGGACCTACCAGGTCAACGTTCAGATAATAGAAGAGGCCAACGAGCTGACGCAAAGCAGCAAGATATTCGCCGGCCAGGTGTTGGTCATACCCGGCGGCAAGATGCCGCGCGCGGCTAAGTCAACCGGCTCTTCCAGCGGTTCCTCATCCAAGACGGCGAGCATAGGGATCAGCATGATACATCCCCTTGGCAGCGGCACCAGGGTCACGTCGAGCTACGGCATACGAAGCGGAAGGATGCACAGCGGCATAGACTTCGGCGTGTCGACCGGCACGAAGGTGAAAGCATCGGCGGCCGGCGTAGTGACGACGGCAGGATGGCTGGGCGGATACGGAAAGCTCATCGTGATTGACCACGGGCAGGGCGTCAAGACCTATTACGGGCATAACTCGAAGCTGCTCGTCTCCGTAGGGGACAGGGTAGAGCAAGGACAAGTCATATCCAATTCCGGCAACACCGGAAGGTCCACCGGGCCTCACCTCCACTTCGAGGTCCGGGTCAACAACAGGGCACAGAACCCACTCAACTACATCAAGAAATAGCGCCGGTCCTGGCTCCCTTCAAGCCTGCCGGCGGCAGGAGGTCGATTTCGTGGACTTCAAGGGAATCATGGCCGATGCCATCTCGTCCTACAGGGGCAGGGCGGACTACCTCGAGGTAAGGATCGAACAGAGGGAGGCCACCTCGCTCCTATACAGGCTCGCAGAAGCCGACAGCGTATCCGTTAAGCTAGTCTTAGGAGGCAACGTGCGCGCTCTCGTCGACGGCGGCTGGGGCTTCGCCGCATTCAATGACCTTGCGGCCATAGGTAAAGCTTGTGAGGACGCCGTGACGTCGGCGAAGTACGTAGGCTCGTGCCTGTCCGCTTCCGAGAAGGTGTCCCTCGCCAGGGTGACCACCGCGTACGACGAGGTGGACCTGGGGATAAAAAGAGGCGCCAAGGATGTAACCCTCGCAGATAAGATGAAGATCATGGGCGAATATGCCCAAATACTGGCCAAAAGCGATCCGAGGGTGGTATCGTCGCATGTCAGGTACGGCGATTTCTACGTGAAGAAGTACTTCGCGAACTCGGAAGGTGCGTTCATAGTCTCGGAAGGTTCTGACATGAACGCCTCGTTCGGCGCTTCGGCCATGAAGGAAGGAAGGCCGGTGGAGGCGTTCGAGGGCGTGGGAAGCACGCTGGACTTCCAAGACCTGGAAGGAAGGCACGACGTCGCCCGGAAGGTCGTAAAGACTTGCATCGAGACGCTGGATGCCGAGCCCGTGAAGGCAGGCGTCTATACGGTCGTGTGCGACCCGCACCTTGCGGGAGTGTTCATCCACGAGGCCTTCGGGCACCTTTCCGAATCCGACTTCATAGCCGAGAACGATGACGCGAGGAAGATGATGACCCTGGGGCGCCGCTTCGGGCAGGACTTCCTGAACGTGGCGGACGAGCCGGTCCCCGAGGGGCTCCGCGGCTCGTACAAGTACGATGATGAGGGCACTCCGGCCGTGACGGCGCCTCTGATCACCAACGGTCTTCTGGTCGGAAGGCTGCACTCAAGGGAGACCGCCGCGAAGATGACCGAGCCCACGACCGGGAACGCCAGGGCGGTGAACCACAAGTTCGCACCCATAGTCAGAATGAGGAATACGGTCATCCGCCCCGGCAAATCGAGCTTCGACAACCTCATCGGCGACATCAAGCTGGGTATATTCGCAAAGGCCGCGTACGGCGGCCAGACGGTCATAGAGCAGTTCTCCTTCTCGGCCAGGGAGGCGTTCATGATAAGGGACGGCAAGATCGCCGAGAGGGTGCGCGACGTCGTCATGGCGGGCAACCTCTTCGAGACCCTCATGAACATAGAGGGCATAGGATCCGACTTCAGATGGACCGGGCACACGGGAGGATGCGGCAAGGGAGGGCAGTACCCTCTGCCCGTAATGATGGGCTCGCCTTCCATAAGGATCAAGAACGTCGTCGTTGGAGGGAGATAGGATGGAGAAGATTCTGAAGAAGGCATTGGAGAGCACCGGGAAAGCCGAGGTCTTCCACGGGGACTACCGCACGGCGGAGGTCTCGTACGAGAACGGGAAGCTCAAGACGGTAAGCTCGGTGAGGATGACAGGAGCCGGCCTAAGGCTCATAAAGGACGGGAGGCTGGGCTACGCTTCGACCACGGACTTCTCCCAGACCGACAGGCTCGTGCTTGCAGCGCTGGATACGGCCGCTGCCGGGCCGAAGGCGAAGTTCGACTTCCCGGGCGATCCCGGGAAGCTTGTAAGCGTAGATTCCGTGAAGGAGAAGGCGACCAGGCTCGGCATAAGCGAGATGGTCGAGATGGGGGCCAGATACGTCGAGAAGCTCAAGAAGCTCGCTCCTGACTGCTACCCTGAGACCAGCATAACCGTCGAGCACGACAAGACTTGCATACTAAACTCCTCCGGCCTGGACTACGAATCGGAGGGGGCCATGTACCACGTCTACTTCGGCGCGACGGTGATCAAAGGCTCCGACGTTCTCATGGTGCCCGCATTCAAGATACCCCTCGACGACGAATACGACCCGGACCTCGCGGCTGAGGAAGTCGCCGAGAAGATAAAGAGGGCCGAGACCGTAGCAGAGGTCGAGACCGGGCCTACGACCGTGCTCTTCTCCCCCATGGGGCTCGACAGCATACTGATGGCGCTGGACGCGGGCTTCAACGGCAAGTACGTGGAGCTCGGCATATCCCCCATAAAGGGCCTGAGGGGAAGCAAGGCGCTTTCTGACAAGCTGACGGTATGGAACGATCCGACGGTAAGGTATTGGTTCCGCTCCGGTGCGCTGGACCAGGAGGGGATCCCGACGGAAAAGAGGGCCCTAGTGCGCGAAGGAGTCATCGGGGAGCCCTACTACGATCTGCTTACGGCGGACATGTACGGCAGGCGGAGCACGGGTTCCGGATACAGGAACGGCTTCGAGGCGCCGCCTTCCCCCTCGGTGTCGCTCATGGCGGTAGAGCCCGGGGACAAGGAAGTATCCGAGATGCTGGCCTCCATCGAGGACGGCCTTTACGTGGACTACTGCCTGGGCGCAGGACAAGGCAACGTCCTCGCCGGGGAGTTCTCGAACAACATCGGCCTGGGCTACAAGGTCAAGGACGGCAAGATAGTGGGCAGGGTGAAGAACCTCATGGTTGCAGGCAACGCATACGACACCCTCAAGGACAACATCGTGGCCGTCGGCGACAAGAGGGGGTTCAGCATGACGATGTGCCTGACGCCCCACATCCTGGTCGACAAGGTCAGCGTGACTGCGAAGAAATAGGGAAGCGGCCCCATAGGCTGCGGGCCCCGGGGTGCGACCCGGGGTTTTCCGTCTAGGAGGAGGCGATGCGATGAGGATCCTGTACTGCTTCGTCACAGCCGTGTTCGTCCTCGGGTCGGCGATCAGGCAGGCGGTCGCGGCGCCCAAGGAGCCGACCGCAAGGTCCGGTTATCGAAGCAGCTTCGCCATGATGAACGTCGCGGTCTGGAACGAGGCCCAGATGATCTGGGCCCGCGCGATGCTGGCTGCCGGGATCGCAGGGCTCGCTGCGAGCACCGTCTGCTACTTCCTCATCGATGGAAGCGCCGGTTACCTCGCGTCGATGCTCATCAGCGCTGCGGCGGCGGCTTGCACCGTACCTTATACCGAATCGAGGCTGAAGGCGACGTTCGACGAGAAGGGCTTGCGGAAGAGGAAAGAGGGGGCCGGCATAGATGGCTAGGATAAAGAGCAGGTACGTCTGCCAGCAGTGCGGAGGTGAGTTCCCGACCTGGTACGGAAGGTGTCCGTCGTGCTCGAGCTGGAACAGCGTGGTCGAGGAGGCGGCGCCCAGGCAGGACGAAAGGCCGACCAGGTCCTCGCGCTTAGGCGTGTCCGCAAGGCAGCCCGTGAGGATAACCGAGGCGGGCATGGCCGAGACCCAAAGGCAGAAGACTGGGATAGATGAGCTGGACAGGGTCCTCGGAGGAGGGATCGTGCCCGGCTCGGCGGTCCTGGTGTCAGGAGAGCCGGGCATAGGCAAATCGACGTTGATGATGCATACGGCCGCGAAGATAGCAGAGGGCGCCCCGGTCCTGTACGTTACGGGAGAAGAATCCGTCGGCCAGGTAGGCATGAGGGCGAGGCGCCTGAAGGCGGTGAACGACCGGATATTCGTGCTCCCCGAGACCGACATCGTCGAAGTCCTCCAGGCCGCGGGCAGTATAAAACCGGCCGTGCTGATGATCGATTCCATACAGACGATGGAGGACGCGTCGCTCGCATCGGCCGCCGGGAGCGTCGGCCAGGTGAGGCAGTGCGCGGCCCTTCTCATAGAGGCGAGCAAGGCATCGGACATGGCCACCTTCATGGTCGGGCACGTTACCAAGACGGGAGCTGTGGCCGGCCCTAAGGTCCTGGAGCACATGGTCGACACCGTCCTTCAGTTCGAAGGCGGCATACACCAGGCCTACAGGGTGGTGAGGACCCTCAAGAACAGGTTCGGGTCCACGGACGAGGTGGGCGTCTTCGAGATGGGAGAGGACGGCCTTAGGGAAGTGACGAACCCGTCCGAGGCTTTCCTCAGGGAGCGCGTGGCCGGCATGGCCGGGTCGATCGTCGTACCTTGCATGGAAGGCACCAGGCCCTTCCTCGTCGAGCTGCAGGCGCTCGTCGGATCCCCGGGGGCCAACTTCCCGAGGAGGACGTCGTCAGGGGTGGACCAGGGCAGGGTGGCGATAATGCTCGCTGTGCTGGGAAGGCGGATAGGGCTGGGAATCGAGGCCAACGACACTTTCATGAACGTGGCCGGGGGCATCTCAGTGGACGAGCCGGCAGCCGACCTTGGCCTTGCCGTAGCCTTGACGTCGAGTTATAAGAACAGGGCCATAAATCCCAGGACGGCCGTATTCGGGGAGATAGGCCTTTCGGGCGAGCTCAGGTCCGTGCCGAAGGCGGAGGCGAGGGCCGCGGAGGCGGCAAGGCTCGGATTCGTCAACCTCGTCGTGCCGAAAGCCAACCTCACGAGGATGAAAGCGTCCAGGCAGTTAAGCGAACAGGCGGAGGTGTTCGGGGCGGGCACGCTCGCCGAAGCCCTCGAATATTTGCTGGGCTGAGCATCCAAGGAAGGAATCTGCCCATACAACTGAGAAATATATTAAGAAGGCGAGCGTCCCTGCGGAGGTGGGAGAATTGATACCCAAGGCATTAAGGCAGGTAGTTGCCCAGTTGGCACCGGGTACGAACCTGCATGAGGGGATAGAGTTCATAATAAGAGCAAGGACCGGCGCGCTGGTCGTCATGGGGGACAGCCCCGAGGTGATGGACCTGTGCAAGGGCGGCTTCAAGATCGACGCGCCCTATCTTCCCAACAGCTTCTATGAGCTGGCGAAGATGGACGGGGCCATAATACTGTCGTCGGCGCTGGACAGGATAATGTACGCCAACGTGCACCTGTTCCCGGACCCGATGCTGCCCACAAACGAGACCGGCACCAGGCACGCGGCGGCCGAAAGGACCGCAAGGGCGACCGGCAAGCCGGTCATTGCGATATCCAGCAGGAGGAACGTCATCACCATATACCATAGCAGGCAGAAGTACATCCTCAGGGATGTAGGATACATACTCGACATGGCGAACCAGGCCCTCCAGACGCTGGCGAAATACAGGGAGGTCCTCGACAAGGCGCTCATCAAGCTCACCGCCTTCGAGTTCGAAGACGACGTGACGGTGGCCGACGTGGCCGAGTGCGTGAGAAGGTGGGAGCTCACCAGAAGGGTCGGCGAGGAGGTCAACAGCTACATAATAGAGCTGGGCACCGAGGGCAGGCTGATCAGGATGCAGATGCAGGAGATGGTCAGGGGCCGCCGCGAGGAGACCGAGAACCTTCTGAGGGATTATATGGAGGAAGGCGAGTACAAGCACCCGGAGAAGTTCCTGGCGGCAATAGAGGAATGGGACCTGGACGATATCATGGAGAACGGCATCATAGAAAGGGCGATAAGAAGACTAGGGGAAGAAGGGCCAGACACCGAGGTATCATCGCGCGGATACCGCACGCTGTCCCAGCTCACATCCCGCATGCCCGAGCAGATAGTGGAGAATCTGATCAAGAGCTTCGGGAACCTGCATAACATATTCGTGGCGAGCGTCGAGGAGCTCGACGAGGTCGAAGGTATAGGTAAAAGCAGGGCGGTGACCCTTCACGACGGTCTTAGGAGGATCAGGGACCAGGTGAGCAGCTAGGCTTCAGCGAAGGCTGAACTTCCCGAGCGCGATGAGCTTTCCGCTCTCCGAGGAGATGATCTCCTCCAGGCTCATGCCCAGCGTATCGCATAGCGCCGTAAGGTAGAACGCGACCCGCCCGGCCTCCTCCTCGACATGTTCCCTGCAATCGGGGCACAGCTCCCCTTCCAGATGGGTCGTAAGCTGTTCCTTTATGAGGTCGTACGGGAGATCTTCCGGGAAGCGCTGTTTCTGGGAGGCGTTTATCTTAAGGCAACCGCATGCGGTGACTGCTTTGGTGATTGCCCTGTTCAGCCTGGCGGACGATTCATCAAGTTTGGACATGGTATCGAGTATGCTCTTGTGGCGGAACAGGTTCTGGCGCACGGTATCCTGGAAAGAGACCAGCGTGGGCTTGCTCATGGAAGGGCACCCCCTTAAGGCAGCTTCTAGCACCATTATCACGATATAGCCCCGCAATGTCAAACTTCAATGTGTCGATTTTCACTATTCTCTCCGAGGGTGTTGGTACGATGCAAAGGCTGTTGAAGGTAATGTTAATAGTGATCAGCTCGGTGGCCGGATACCTGGGATATCTGCTCATGACGTCGGGTAATTCGCTGCTGGCGAACCTTGATTCTGCCGACAGGTACAACCTCATGTTGGTCATGGTCCTGTGCGGGTCCCTGGTCGGCATAATACTCGCCATCCTCGGCTCCGGGCTGGTGAAGGGCCTCAGCCGCAGGATCCACGACGCGATGAGCGCAATCAGCCTGTACGATTTCTTCATAGCGGCCATTGGCGCGATACTCGGGCTTGTGGTGGCCAACCTGGTCGCGCTTCCCGTAAGCGACATACCCTTCGCCGGCAGCTACATCTCGCTGGCACTTAACATGCTTTCAGGCCTTCTTGGCATGATCATAGCGGTTTCTTTAAAGGACGACATAAGCGAGAGGATGAGGGGCACCATATCCGGCGGCGGGCCGGGCAAGTACGGCGGCTACAGAGCGTACTCGAGGGTAGGGTCTAAGATACTGGACACGAGCAGCCTGATAGACGGAAGGGTGCTGGACATCGCTAGGAGCGGCTTCCTGGACGGTACCCTGGTGGTGCCGGAGTTCGTCCTGAACGAGCTGCAGAAGGTGGCGGACAGCTCGGACCAGTTCAAGAGGGCCCGCGGAAGGCGGGGCCTGGATGTGCTGAAGAGGATGCAGGACGACGCCTCCATCGACCTTAGGATCATGCCGTTCCCGCAGGAGGATCAGGAGACGGACGCCAGCCTGATCAAGATGTCAAGGAGCCTTTCCGCCGCCGTCGTGACTACGGACTACAACCTCAACAAGGCGGCCACGCTGCAAGGAAGCCTGGTGCTCAACGTGAACGAGCTGTCCAACGCGGTGAAGCCCATGGTGCTGCCCGGCGAAGACATGAAGGTGATGGTGATCAAGGAGGGCAAGGAACACGGGCAGGGCGTGGGCTACCTCGACGACGGGACCATGATAGTCGTGGAGGGCGCGAAGAAGATGATAGGCCGTGAGCTGTCGGTGACCGTCACGAGTGTGCTCCAGACGTCGGCCGGCAGGATGATATTCACAAAACTAAAGGAAGGAATGAGTTCGAATGGATCTTGAAACCCGAAGGGAAGGCCTCAAGTGCGCAGCCATCGTCGTTGCGGGAGGTTCGGGGCTGAGGATGGGCTCCAACATCCCGAAGCAGTTCCTGAAGATAGCGGGCAAGCCGATAATGTGGTGGACGCTGAGGAAGTTGTCGGAGAGCGGCCTTTTCGAGGAGATCGTGCTGGTGCTCCCTCAAGGGTGGCTTTCCAGGGCGGAGGAACTGCTTGATGGGCTGGCTCTTGGGGCCAGGGTGGCGGAAGGAGGGCCGAGAAGGCAGATCTCCGTCCTGAACGGCCTTATGCAGACGGACGACGACGTCGACATAGTCCTCGTGCACGACGCGGTCAGGCCCTTCGTGAGGAGGAAGACGCTGTCGGACGTCATAGATGCGGCGGCGAGGTTCGGAGCCGCTACCGCAGCCATGCCAGCAAAGGAGACGATCGGCGTCTCCAACGACGGCGAGGTCTTGAACGAAGTGCCCGAAAGGTCAAGGCTATGGCACGTGCAGACGCCGCAGGCCTTCAGGAGGGACATACTCCTCGAGGCACACAAGGAAGGGCTCGAGGCGACGACTTACGCCACTGACGACTGCCAGCTGGTCATGAGGCGCGGCATAAGGCCGGCCATCGTGCACGGGTCCGAGGACAACCTGAAGATCACGAGCCCGATGGACATGATGATAGCCGAGCAGATCGCCCTTAGGAGGGAGAATGAGGATGAGTAAGCTCCAGGGCCTCAAGGTGTCCTTCGGTTATGATTCCCACAAGACCGACAAGGACAGGAGGCTGATACTAGGCGGGGTGGAGCTGCCCGGAGAGGTCGGGCTGGCCGGTCATTCGGACGCGGACGTGCTGTGCCATGCAGTGACGGACGCTTTGGCATCGGCCTCGGGCCTTGGCGACATCGGCAGGATGTTCCCGGACGACGATCCCGAATACGAAGGGGCCGACAGCCTTAAGCTGCTCGAAAGGGTCCGCCAAGCCGCGAAGGACATGGGGTACAGGACGATCAACTGCGACTGCACGCTCATCGCCGAAAGGCCAAGGATCGCCGGCTTCGCCGACATCATGGCCCGCAACATCGCCTCAGCCCTCGGGCTGGAGGAAGGATCTGTCAGCGTGAAGGGCAAGACGAACGAGGGCATGGACTGCATAGGAAGAGGTGAGGGCATGGCCGCCTATGTGGTCATGCTGGTCATAAAAGAATAACACAAGCTCTTGTAGAAGGCGCCGGTGAGAGAAACCGGCGCCTTTTTGTTGTATTATAAGCTTAAGTCTACTGTGAGGTGTGCGAATGAGAAAGTTGTTTGCATTTACCGTGGCGGCCTTAGTAATCGCGGGGGCCCTAGGGGCTTCAATGGCCGCCGATTGGGCACAGGGCATGGTCTTAGGATTCGGCGAAAAGCTGACGGCGCCGCAGCAGTCGATACTGAAAGTCCAGCTCGGAGCATCTACGCAGAGCGGTACCGAAAGCATTGGGGAATCCGTGGAACCGATCGTGGTATCCGCAAAGGACGAGGCCGCGCCGTTCGAAGGCCTGCTGGACGCGGCGGGCATGGGACCGAAGGGCGTCTCCGGGGCGTTCATAAGGAATGCGGACCAGGGCGCGGGCATATGGGTGACCTCCTCGAACTGCGATTATGTTCCGGTCGTATACGCGAACGCGTTGTACACCGCAGGGGTGCGCGACGCCGTAATCAGCCTTAGCTCGGCCGAGCCTGTGAAGGGCATGATGGCGTTCGGCATCGCGGTGAAGGCCTACGAGAAGCTGAGGGGCGTAAAGCTTGACAGCAAGGATGTCAAGCTGGCGGCGGAGGAGATGCTGCTCACAGCGGGGCTGGGCGAGGCGATAGGCCACATGGAGATGGCAGCCGAGGTCGTGGCCCATGCCAAGGAGCAAGCCTCCAAGGACGGGGGACTGGATTCCGCGGCCATTTCCGGGCTGATGGCAGAGCGGCTGGCGATATATGAAAGGCCGGCCGACGAGGCGGCGCTCAAGGACATATCCTCGTACGTCGTGAAGTACGCGAAGAACGGCGACGACCATTCGGACATGCCGGTACAGCTCGCCACGCTGAGAGCCGAGCAGCTCTGGCTGGTGGAGCCCAAGGAGAGGATGGTCGACGAGCAGGTCCTGGCCGAGGCCGACAAGGAGCTGCAGGACATAATCGGATACCTTGAGAAGGAACAGACAAAGCAGTCGTTCTACCAGAGGAACTCGAGCTGGCTTTTGCCGGTGGGGCTCGTTGTGGTTGCGGCTGCCCTTTCGATACTGATAGCTTACATACAGACGAAGCCCAAAAAGGCCGCAAAGAAGCAGTCCTAGGCGATCTTTAAGGCGGCTTTAGGCCGCAGGGCGGAATCCGCGGAGGGTAGAGAATGGCTATAAGGATCTACAACACGATGACGAGGCGCAAGGAGGATTTCGAGCCGTACGTCGAGGGCAAGGTGGGCATGTACTGCTGCGGGCCCACGGTGTACGACTACTTCCACATAGGCAACGCCAGGGCGTTCGTCGTCCCGGACATGGTGAGGAAGTACCTGGAGTTCAGGGGCTATGACGTGACTTACGTGCAGAACGTCACTGACATCGAGGATAAGATAATAAACAGGGCGAAGGAGCGCGGAGTCACCACCGACGACATCGTGAGGCAGTACACGAAGGCCTTCTTCGAGGACAGGGCCGCGCTTGGGGTGGGGGCCCCGGACTACCAGCCCAGGGCCACCGAACATGTGAAGGACATCATAAGCATGGTCGACGGGATAATAAAGAAGGGCCATGCGTACGTCAGCGGCGGGGATGTCTACTTCGACGTTTCCAGCTTCGCTGGATACGGCAAGCTCTCCGGTCAGAACCCGGACGATCTGAAGGCCGGGGCGAGGGTGGACATCTCCGAGCATAAGGACGATCCGCTGGATTTCGTGCTGTGGAAGGGCGCTAAACCGGGCGAGCCGTCATGGGACAGCCCATGGGGACCCGGCAGGCCCGGATGGCACATAGAATGCTCCGTGATGTCGGCGGGATATCTTGGCGGGCGCGTGGACATACACCTAGGAGGCAGTGACCTGGTGTTCCCGCACCATGAGAACGAGATCGCCCAGAGCGAGAGCTTCTGCGAGGGAGAGTTCGTCAAGTACTGGATGCACAACGCCATGGTCAACGTGGAAGGGGAGCGCATGGGCAAGTCCATGGGCAACTTCTTCACGGTAAGGGACATCCTGAAGAAATATCCCGGCAAGGTCGTGCGGTACTACCTAGTGGCCAGCCACTACAGGCAGCCGATAAGCTTCGGGCTGGATGAGCTCGATATGTGCGCAAGGGCGCTCGCAAGGCTGGAAGACAGCATAATAAACGCGATGAAGGCGATGAGGCTGGGATCCGAGGATATCAGTAAATCCTTGGAAGCAGCGAAGTCGAAGGTGAACGACATCCAGGCAAATAACCTCATAACAGCAGCCGATTCTGCCATATCGTCTTTCATCGACTTCATGGACGACGATTTCAACACCTCAGGGGCCATGTCGGCCCTGCATGAGCTCGCGCGCGCGATCAATGCCTTCATAGCGGAAGGCTCAAGGGGCGAGGACTCTGCTTCGGCCGCGGCATATGCCGTCGGGAAGCTCTGGAGGATGGGGAATGTCCTCGGATTCATGGATGACGAGACTTTGGAGGCCGACGCCGCCGCGGCTCTGGGCGAAGGGGAAGGGCTCACCGGCCCCCTTATGGAACTGGTTCTGAAGATAAGGGCAGACGCCAGGGCGAAGAAGAACTGGGTTCTTTCGGATTTCATCAGGGACGGCCTGAAGGAGCTGGGGATTACTGTGGAGGATACGAAGGACGGAGCGAGGTGGAAGCTTGAGCGGAAGTAGCTTCTCGCCGGCCGAGCTGCCGGCATTGGTCCTTGCGTACCTAGGCGACGTGGTCTGGGAGGCTTATGTTAGGAGGAGGCTGGTCAAGGAGGCTGGGATCAGGGTTACCGCGAGGGCCCTTCACGAGAAGGCCCTGAAGATGGTGAGCGCGACCGCCCAGGCTTCGGTGCTCAAGAGCTTCGAGGGCGCCCTTTCCGAGGAAGAGATCGCAGTGATGAAAAGGGGAAGGCGAACCAGGGCGCGGCGGAGCAACAGGCCGTCGACCATGTCCGAATACAGGAACAGCACCGGTTTCGAAGCGCTTCTGGGGTATTTGGATCTGAAAGGAGAGGAATCAAGGCTGGACGAGCTCATGGGGCTCGCCTTCGACCTTGAGGCCGCAGAATATGGCAGAAACGAGACAGGGGAATAGAGGGCGCAGGCTCGACGATCCGCGAAGGGCGGCACGGCCCGCCACGCCTGACGGGCAGGAGCAAGGGGATGACAAGGACGTTCTCCTCGGGCCCAGGGCCGTCAAGGAAGCATTCGCGGCCGGCAGGCAGATCAACAAGGTGGTAGTCGCGAAGGGCTGCGGCAGCGCTGATTCAGAATCGGAGATCAGGGCACTGGCAAGGGAAGCCGGGGTGCCTGTGCAGCTCGTCGAAAGGGTTGCGATTGACAGGATCTCGGCCGGCGGGAACCATCAGGGGATAGCCGCTTTCGTCGCTCCGTTCCAGTACGCGGAGTTGGAGGAGCTTATGAATTTGGGCCTTGCACGCAGCAGGCCGCTCTTTTTGGTGCTGCTTGACGGTATAATGGATCCGGGGAACCTGGGATCTGTGATAAGGACGGCGAACGCAGCAGGCGCTGATGGTGTAGTGATAACGGCAAGAAGATGCGCTCAGGTGAACTCAGCCGTGGCAAGATCGAGCGCCGGGGCCCTGGAGCATACGCCAGTGGCTCGTGTGAGCAATCTCAACTATGCGATTGATAAGCTTAAGGGCCAGGGCATATGGGTCGCCGGGCTTGACATGGGCGCTGAGCAGACGATCTGGGAGGCGGACTTGAAAGGACCGTTGGCCGTGGTCATCGGCTCGGAAGGGGCAGGGATGTCGAGGCTGGTCGGAGAAAAGTGCGATTTCATGCTGCGCATACCGATGGCCGGAGAGATATCGTCGCTTAATGCTGCCGTGTCGTTTGCCATAGTGGCATATGAACGGGTCAGGCAAAGGGGGATCTGAGGCGTAGGGCGGTGCATCATTAGCGATTGACTTGCCTGATGAAGGGGAAGTACAATTTTTACCAAATTGAGAGGACTCTAAGCTCCAATCCCAGGAGGTGCAAATTGACCGATCTGAACGAAGAGGCAAACCAGGGATTCAACGAGCTTACCGACGAGGCGATAGTCGAGTACGCCAGGGAAGGCAGTACTGAGGCCGCTGAATACCTTATCCATAAGTACAAGAATTTCGTCCGTTCCAAGGCGAGGTCCTATTTCCTCGTCGGGGCGGACCGTGAAGACATAATCCAGGAAGGCATGATAGGGCTCTATAAAGCCATAAGGGACTTCAGGAGCGATAAACAGGTCTATTTCAGATCATTCGCCGAGCTTTGCGTGACGAGGCAGATCATAACCGCAATAAAGACGGCGACTAGGCAGAAGCACATACCGCTCAACTCGTACGTGTCGCTCAACAAGCCCATCTATGACGAGGAGTCCGACAGGACGCTGATGGATGTGCTATCGGGGAACCATATCGCGGACCCCGAGGAGATGATAATCAGCCGCGAAGAGATGCAGGACATGGAATCGGAGATGACAGGATCGCTTTCCGACCTGGAGATGAAGGTCCTGCTCTCGTATCTGGACGGAAGGTCCTACCAGGAGATAGCGGATGATCTGGACCGGCACATCAAATCCATCGACAACGCGCTGCAAAGAATCAAACGCAAGGTCGAGAAATACCTGGAGAAAAGGGCGAAGTGACCATTAGGACCCGTGGCCGGGGCCGGGCATGAGCGGCCCTGGCCTTATCTTTTTATTGAGGTGGACGATGAGGGCGCCAAGATACGTACTGCTTGATGTGGACAACACACTGTACCCTAAATCCAGCGGGCTCGACAGGGTCCTAAGGAGAAGGATAATCGAATACCTGATGGACAGACATGGCCTTACGGCCAAAGAAGCCGAAGGAGCAAGGGAAAGGTACGTAAAGGAGTACGGCCTATCACTGCCCGGGATAATGAGCGACTTCGACACCGATGTCGTGGACTATCAGGAATTCATACATGACGTGGATATCGAAGAGTACGTAAAGCCGGATCCGGAGCTTTGCAGCATGCTGGATTCGATTGACGCTGAGAAGGTGCTTTACACGAACTCATCCGAGCAGCATACGAGGAGGGTCATCGCGGCTCTGGGGCTCGATATATCGATCTTCGGACATATCGTGGACTTCAGAAGCACTGGATGTATAGCCAAGCCCTTTCCTGAGAGCTTCGAAGCCATGCTCAGAATAATCGGCGCCAATGGTGAGGATTGCGTGATGGTCGACGACATGCCCAAGACGATCGTAGTGGCGAAGCAAGTCTTCGGCATGGGGACGGTCCTTGTCGACGAGGATGATGCCGCATGCTGCGTGGAAGCGGACATGAAGATAAAAAGGATAAGTGATCTCAAGCGGGCGATATATCCCGTACAGGGGCTTTGATGGATTGTCGTAAGGGGTCTTGAAGGATATAATATTAATGTTTCTTAAAAAGCTGGCGGTGTCCGATTACCATCATTTGCGCCTGTAGCTCAGTGGATAGAGCAACTGCCTTCTAAGCAGTGGGCCGTAGGTTCGATTCCTACCAGGCGCGCCAGAGCACAATGGCTGTTTGGAGTAATCCAAACAGCCTTCATTTTATCGGTTTTGGTACGCATTTGGCACGTACTTATCAGAAAGCCCTACTCGAGGCGTTATGGTTTCTAGGGGTTTCTGAGGGTTCTCGGAAAGTTCAGGAATGCTTATCAGATCATCGATAAGAATCTCTACTTGTCTCTTAGCGGTAAGCGATGAATGAGTATAACGGTTGACTGCAAACGAAGCATCCTCATGTACAATGCAATCGGCAAGAGTCCTAGGAGAAACATTTAGCTGTGACAACCAAGTAGTAAAGGTATGCCTAAGATCATGTAACCTTATGTTTGGGAAATTAGCTCGACGGCATGCTCCTTACTATTGCGCTGTGTGATACTTTATGTGACGCTTGGATACATGTCCCTTGTTGAGTACAGAAGGCAATGCACCTTATGATTTCTGTCCGACTATGTATGGACAATCCACTACACCCTAGAAAAACCTTTCACCATCAGTATTGAATCTACCCTGCTTAAACCCAAGAGTGTATTTAAGAAGCGTCAATATCCAGCCGTAAAGCCCGATCTAGATAACCTCGAGAAGGCAGTGCTGGATGCTATGAACAGGCTAATTTATACAGATGATGCTTTGATATGTCACAAATATTGCGTTGAATGGTACACGACCAATGCAAGCGAAACTAGGGTGAGTATAGATATTAAGACGATGAAGGAGATTGCATGAACCTGCTCAGAGCAATTGAGGGATGGTTATGTAAACGCATGGTAGCTAGAGAGGTTCGAGAGTTTAATGTAGACTTCCAAAGGTGAAAATCTCAGATAAGAGCCGAATGGGCGAAGCCAGATAACCTATTATGAGGTTACGGTACGCCTTCCATCTGAGCTATTCAACCAATCGATAGTGAGGCGAATTCCAGAAGCCAGGACAGACCTATATGCCATTCGTAACGCTCTATATGTATTAAAAGAGAAGTTGCTTAATAAGATTCGTAGAGCTCGGAGCAAGGAAAATAAGGGGATAGCGTAGCTTTCATTGAAGTAGGAGGTAAACAACTAAGACCGAAATATTTGTTATTCGTTCAGCGCAAGAGCATACAAGCTATAAGACAGACAACTTGCATATAGATCTCTATCTCGGCGATGGCATCAAAGTCATGGCCGAGATTCCCGATAAGTCAGTAAATTTCATTTTTACTGATCCACCTTACGGTCACAACAATAACAATGGAAACCTGATTTCTATGAGAGAAAGTCCTAGGTAAGGGCACTGCAGGGCCACCCAGACCCATTCTCAATGATGGTCCTGAGGCCGATGTACTTTATAAGTTCATGCTCAAAGAAGCACTGAGAATACTTAAGCCTGATAGTTGTTTATGCTGCTGTTGCGCTGGAAGGGCTGGCCCAAATCTACAATATGCCAACTGGGCTCTATGGATGGCCGATGAGATAGGACTAAAACAAGTAGTTGTCTGGGCCAAAGGGCCCATAGGAATGGGATGGCATTATCGCAAGAGCTATGAATTTGTACTTGTAGGGTAAAAGAAAGAGGCTCCATGCAAATGGTATGACACTAGCCACAAGGTAGAGAACATAATTCGGCACATTCGGAAGATCATCCCACGAGCCAATCAGCATCCAACTATGAAGCCTGTAGCTCTAGCCGAGTTCTTTATCAAGTTGCACACGAAGCCTGGGGACTTGATTCTGGATCCTTTTATGGGATCGGGGACAACAGGAGTGGCAGTAAAAAACTTGGGGAGGAACTTTATAGGTGTGGAGCTGGATAAGCAATGGTATGGAATGGCTACTGATAGAACTACTATAGAATAATGCTACAATTTTCTATCTCTATTAAGCAAGGTGCGCAATACACGGCTTCTATGTTATTGTTAACGACGGTGTAAACTGAGCCACAAAACGACGGAAATAATTGAGCCACTCCAAGACCTCGCATTAACCTGTAAGAGTCGGATCAAGACAATTACAGGGGGAAGCGAATGAAAAGGAGTGGCACAGTGAAAAGGATACGACAGCTATCAGCTGAAGGTCAAAGCATCAGGAAGATAGCCAAATCGATGGGCATCTCCAGGAACACAGTTAAGAAGTACCTAACGATTGATTACCCATCAGCAGACGAGTCGAACAAGAGGAAATCGAAGATAGACGAATACCGTTCATTCGTAGACGGCCAAGTCAAGAACGGCAACTACAACTGCGAAAACATCCTGAAGCAGATCCGCGGCATGGGATACGAAGGCGGATTGACGATTTTAAAGGACTATGTAAGGCAATACAGGCCGGGCCGGCAACTGCCCGCTGTAAGAAGATATGAAACTGCCCCCGGGCATCAGGCACAACTGGATTGGGGAATAGCCCATTACTGCGACAAGTACGGCGTTGTGCATAAGGTGCCGGCGATGGTCATGGTGCTTGGATATTCAAGAGCCATGTATGTCGAATTCGTGAAGCGGTGCGATGAAGACAGCCTGATGCGCAGCATGGCAAATGCTTTTGAATACTTCGGCGGTGTACCGCGGGAAGTGCTTACCGACAGGATGAAGACGGTGATTACCGACTATTCGGAGGCAGGGCCCGTATGGCACAAGAGGTTCGAGGATTTCGCCGCGGTCATGGGATTTGTGCCAAAGGTATGCCGGGCCAGGAGACCTCAGACAAAAGGCAAGGTTGAGCGAGGGGTACGCTTCCTTAAGGAGAACTTCCTGCCTTGCAGGTGTTTCACTGACCTGGACGATCTTAACAGCCAAGTGAGGCAATGGTGCATTGAGCAGAACAACAGGATACACGGAAGCACCGGCAAGGCGCCTTCGACCATGTTGATTGATGAAAAGCTCATGGCGTTGCCCTCTTCGGACCTGGTATCGGCTTATCGGTGGCAAAGCAGGAAAGCCAGCAGGGATGGCTTCATTTCCTACGACGGCGTTTTGTACGGACTTCCTTGGCAGTACAGCGGCAAGGAGATCAGCGTAAGGGTCATAGGCGATGCGCTGGAAGCCTGGCATGGAGGCATCCGGATAGCCAGCCATAGAAGAGAACGCGGCAACAGGACAATCGTGTGGCTAGAAGGCCAATACAAAGGAATGCCGGACACCGGCCTGAGCATAGGGGCCGCAAGGATGGCTTTCCTGGTGGATGAGCACCGGGTGGAAACCCGACCGCTCTCAGCCTACGCGATGCTGATGGAGGCGTCCCATGACTGAAGCTGAGCATGTTCAGTATTTACTGGTGAAACTGGGCATGATGAAGGCACAAGAGCTGCTTTCCACCAAGCAAGGGTACTTCAAAGAGCATATGACGGCTCTTTCCGAACTGCTGGATGCCGAGTTCACGCACAGACAGCACAAGAGCGAAATGGTTCGACTGAAGCTGTCCAGGCTTCCATACAGAAAGACACTGGAGGAATTCGATTTCGGTTTTCAGCCTGATCTTGAAGAAGCCAAGGTCAGGAAGCTGGCGGACTTGGGCTTTTTAGATCAGAAGGAGAATGTCCTGTTGCTTGGACCTCCCGGGGTAGGCAAGACGCATATTGCCACAGCCTTGGCGTACGAAGCGATAAGCAGCGGGCATACCGTCTACTTCGTCTCCATGGCGAAGTTGATTGCAGACCTCAGGAAAGCATTCAGGGAAGGCAGACTGGAGCGTAGATGGAGAGTCTATCTAAGGCCCAGGATCCTGATCATAGATGAGCTGGGATACATACAGCTGGATCAGGAAGCGACGGGACTCTTCTTCCGCCTCGTGTCTCAGAGGTATGAACGTGGGAGCATGATAGTGACTTCCAACAAGGGCTTTTCAGAATGGGGCGAGATATTCAGCGATCTGGCGGCCGCAACTGCGATCCTCGACAGGCTGCTGCATCACTCACAGATCATCAATATTCGTGGTAACAGTTATCGCCTTAGGGAAAGGATCGGGTTCAATTGACAGGATTTGGTGGCTCAATTAATTCCGTCGTTAGGTGGGTCAATTCTCGCCGTCGTTGACATTATGAAGAGCAAGAAGTATATAAACTAAACATTCATATCAAGGAAGATAAATGCTGAAAATACAGTCAAAGGAAAAATATAAACTACTATGTGAAGGTAGATATAATCAATGAAGAGAATTTTCCTACTACATTACTTGTATTAGGGATGGATATTATGCTCGACGAGAAAAAGATAATCGCTATGAGCATGTTGAAGATTCAAATTGATGATAACAGCACATTAATTAGTAGCTTTGAACCTTATGTACTCCAGGTGTTGATAGATAATAGAGGAAAAACAATGAACAATATCGAGATTGTCTCTCGAGTAAAAAACAAGTATGGGCTAGAACTAGCTGATTCAATAATAGTTACAATTCTCAATTCTTTATTGAAAAAGAAGATTGTTGAAATCGAGCGTTCATCCCAAACATATAAGCTTTTATCCAATATACCAGACGCAATTTCGGACCAGGATCTTAGAGAAGCGATAAGAACATGGAATGCTTTAACTGATGATTTAAGTGAGTATGCAAAGGCAGAACTAAATAGGACATTGCCTATCGATAAGGCAAAGGCATCATTAATGTCATTTCTGAACAAGTTCTCAATTGCATGCCTTCATATTAGCACTAATGGAGATTTGGGTTTAAATTATGATGAAAATAGCATGAGTGAGGATGAGGTGATAATTGCTCAATACCTTGCGCACATAAGTGAGAAAAAACCAGTTGAATATAACAATTTCAGAAGCATATTAGTAGGATTTATGCATTATTGTCTTATTGAAACGCTCACCCAAGTTATGCCTAAAAATGACTTTCGGGATGTTGTCTTCTATCTTGATGGACCTGTAGTATTACAATTACTGGGTTTTTCAAACGACGCTAAAAGTAAACTATGTCAAAGCATGCTTAGATTAATACAGAAGTTAAAAGGTGAAGTAAAAATATTCTCGCACACAAGAAGAGAACTCAATAGAGTACTTAACGGTGCAGTCAACAACTTTAGTAATTATGATGATCCAATGGACGTAGTTGTTAATTATAGAAGAAGAGGGAAAACAAGATCTGGTTTAGTTTCTGATATTGCTAGAATTGATGACTACTTACAAAAATATGGAATTATTATTGATGATAAGACACATGAAAAATGGGATCTTCTCGATTATAACAATTTAAAAAGCGCCCTAAAAAATATTAACTATCGTAACGAAGAAGCGCTTGAAGATGATATCAAGTCAATTTACCTTATTAACACTATACGAGGTACCATAAATGTTGATTGCATTGAAACTTGTAAAGCAATACTAATAACCGCCAATCCGGGGCTAGTAGAAATCGTAGGTAAGTATGGTCCTGATTATGGAGAGTCTTGCACAATTCGTAGTTGTATACTGCATTATAGTATTTCTAATATCGCTTGGCTAAAGGCACCATTAGAAGTACCATTGTTGCCCCAAGAAGAGCTAATTGCATTCTCTTGCGCGATGTTGAAACCGAAAAAAGGATTACTTGACAGACTCGTAAAGATAGTTGATGAGATAGAAAAGACAGGTGAGTATAGTGAAAATGATATTGCTATATTAAAATATAGTCCGGTAACTCTTGATGAAATTACGAAATATACTCTAAATGATGAAACTGGTCTCACTGAGCAGGAGATACCAGAGATACTTGAAAGAGTAAAAAAGGCCATTGGAGCAGAAAAAGAAGAGGAAATGAATAAAATAGTTTCCAAGAAGGAAGCAGAGTTGAAAGCATCAGAGGAAGAGAAAACGAGAATTGCTATAGATAAGGAACTACAGAAAAACAAGGATCGCGCAACAATAGAGCAGCTCAAAAATGAAATTGAAGTATCAGAGAAGGAAAAGAAGCATTTAGCAAACATTATGGCATGGGTAGTGTATATAGTATGGATGATAATAGCAATTATAGCAACATATTACACTGTAGTTGGTAATTGGAATATCGATATTCCCTTGTTTGGGAATTATTGCCGTGCGTTGTTTACTTTGATAACAGTAATAGGAGTTCTCTTACCAAGAAAGTTCACGAAAATTGTAGAAACTACGATTCTGAAGTGGATCAAGTAGCTATATCAGATTTTCAACAAATTCATTGGCTACTTTTATTTCTTGGACATCCCAGAAACGCTCTACAGGTTAAACCTGTGTTTAGGAAAGCGGCTAGGGCGATAGCGGAGTGCTGTTTATTACGTAAAATGTGATACCGTAAGTAGTAGGTTTTAAATTCTTTAGCAGTGGATAATACTCAGCGACCTCTTCAATCATGTGGAAATCAATGGAGGGGCAAAATTGTCTAGAAAATCGATAAGCAAAAAATTAAGGTTTGAAGTTTTTAAGCGAGATAAATTCACTTGCCAGTACTGCGGAAGAAAGGCTCCAGACGTAGTTCTGCATGTAGATCATATAGTAGCAGTAGCAAGAAATGGCACCAACGATATCATGAATCTAGTAACAAGTTGCGAAGAATGCAATCTTGGGAAATCCTATAAAGCACTTGATGATTGCTCCACGTTGGAAAAGCAAAGAAAACAGATGGAGGACCTGCAAGCAAGAAGAGAACAGTTAAAGATGCTATTCGAGTGGAGAAAGGGACTAGAAGGAATAGAGGAACAATCTGTAGATATGCTTATAGCTCGTATACATGAAATTATTTCTCCATATACCTTGTCTGAAACTGGAAAGCAGACTATATCGAAGCTGGTAAGTAAATTCAATATGGAAGAAATCCTTGATGCAATAAACATAAGCAAGAAACAGTATCTACGTTACGATAACGATGGGGTTTTAATAGATGATACTGTGGAAAAGTTCATTAATAAAATCGGAGGTATCATAGTTAATAATAAAAAAGGACCAATAACGGCAAAACTCTACTATATCAGGGGGATCTGCAGAAATAGATTTAATTACTGGAACGACAGAAGAGGCATGGACATTCTTGAGGAATTTGTGGATCTTCTAAAAAGTGGAGGGACGAAGGAAGAAAAAATCATTGAGATCCTTGATTCTTTAGTAGTTGATTTATCGAAAAGAGCTCGGCATTGGACGGAATGGCACACAACTATCGATGAATGGATGGGTCAGATCTCAGCTTTAAACGAACGTAGAACGGATTCTATGAATAAGCAGAAAGATGAATAAGAGATCAGATATTCACTCTTTACATGCCCCTATGTGAAACAGTGAAGCTGGGGGCATGAGGACAGAAATCCACCTTGCCTTTAGCGAAAACCAGGGGATTAATACCAATAGCAAAAAGAATATGTCTATAGTAGCCGAGTGCTTGAGATCCTGGCGAAGGGTCGATGCCTCAGCTACTTCTGCTTCTTGGACAGCCACAAAGATTATTCTCCAAACCGAAGCTGATGCCCGATGGACCCGGGAAATATGCAACATGATTATTCTCGAGAAGGCGCAAAAGAGCTCCAAGAACACCTCCAGGAGATATTGCGTCGATATGTGTACAATGAGACACAAAGGCAAATAGGTCAGCGTATGGGCATTACGCAACAGGCTGTACACTACAATTTGATGCTCACTATTGAGGAGCTTGCGAAAATAATTGCATGAGTTCTTTTGGTATTTTCCCGAAAAGATGACTCCTATATAGGGGGGATAGGAAGTGAAAGAGTAGATGATGAACAACCTAAGAGTGATTTTGAAGGTCTTCTTGCCAGGCACCAAGACGTCATCGAGGCTGAGGTAGCCCGTACTAGAAGAGAGAACGAGATTAAGGGACTGGAAAGAGAAGACCTTCTTCAGACTTGTGCTATTGCAGCATGGAATGCCTGGCCGAAGCTGAACGCAGCAGCGGAGCCAAGAGTGTATATGAGGAAGATATGCTGCAGCGCACTAAATCGGCACATAAAGAGAACCTCGAGAGACCTCCTAGCAAGGGCGGTCTCTCTCGTAGCGGATTTAACTGCCTGGTTTTCAGCTAACGAAAGATGGCCTCATAGGCGGGTGCATGAACTTTCTGAACAAAAGCATACAAGCGCTGGTCATAGCATCTGTATCCCTACCTGGCGATTATCTCTCCGTCACACTGCACCTTGATGCTCTTAAAGTATAATGTCGCAGCACTTGCGTCTACCATGTAGCATGCCAGGTAAGGGACTACGTATCCGAGTGGATAACTATAATTGCCGTTATATATCACGATGGAATTAAGCTTCACTGTTAGGTAGTTCCCTTTTTTGATAAGTTCTATCTTGTTCTCACCGTCGTGGTCTAGCGCAGGTATCGTCGCTCCTGTAACCAAGCTTCCACTTCCGTCATCTACCCAATAAGCCTCTGCGGATACGTTGCCCATATCCCTTAGCGCAAATCTCAGACGATTCACTATCAGTTGGTTGCCGTCCGCGAACTCCACGGACATATATGCCGTATTAGATCCGTCACACTGCAGATCGAAGACCAAAGTAAGGGTACAGTCAGCCGTCGTGAAGGAATAAGGCCCTATGGCGTAATAACCATCGAGCTCAAAACCCAGCTCGGAGATCGCCCAGTTATCATTGTCACTATTCATATGATTAATATCCCAGCCGATTACGTCCTCGGAGCCGTTGAAGGTTACCGACCATGTCTTCACGCATCCCGAAAGCTGTACACAAAGGACCAGAACGATGAGCGACATTAATATCCTCTTATACCTCATTGCCGAATCCTCCCAAACAACGAATTCTCAAAATTAGGATGGGCAATTATTATATGGCCGTCGTGGCATTCCGCCGTTGTTGCTTCGATATTCTATAAAATGGATAGTATACCTTCCAAATATTTCGATAATTGGAGGAAACCATATGGCGGGATAGAATCAATAGCCATAAATAGATGGGGATTGGAGGAGCGATCATGGTAAGGATGCGAAACGTTTTAATGATACTAACGCTCATCGTCTTGGTAGTTATAGGTGGTTGCAGCAGCAAAATGTACGTATTTGATTTTACTACCGAAGAAGACCTCTTAAGGAGCGACGGGGACTGGGAGATGATAGCGAGTGCCAGTCCAGGAGATTCTTTCTATGAACATACGGCGAAAGGGCTCGTCCTTAAGTACTACCATGCTGTAGCCCCTCATTCATATACCGGGGACTTCAAATGGACGGTTGATTTCAACCTGCAAGTAGCGGACCCGGACATCGCGGTTGCGCACATATTTCTTTACTCCGAGATCGCAGAAGAGCCTCTTGTGACCGGAATAAACCTTTACGGTATGGGTTCTGATGAAGAGGGCTTCTACATCATGGATGGTTTAATGACTCCTATAGTCGGCCCTACGTCCCCGATACCTGGCATCGTAAATAACGGGCCCAATAAGCTGGAGATAGAAAGGCGCAATGGACGCTTCAAGTACGTACTGAACGGCACGTTGCTAGCTTCTAACTTGTCGTTGACCGAATATGATGTCGACCTTTTCATTCCGGTCCTCTGGGGATGGCAGCATGCGGACATCTCGAGCACTTATTCGTTGATATTCAAGCGGATGGAGATGGAGTTCAGCGGGGAGCAGATACTTAGGTAGCGGTTACGAACTTCCACACGCGCATCAACGAGGCCTGGGCGGCTCTCTAGATTCAGGAAGCCTTGGATTCATATGATAGAGGGGGGATCATCTTGAGTGTCTTCTTGGTACAGAAATACGTCATCCAGTCAGACAGAAGGGGCAGGTTCAAGCCCCTTCTGAAGGAGTTCCTGGCCTATAAGGAGGCACACGCCGAGCTCTTTGAGGGACTTAGGACGTGGAAGCTCTTCAAGCAAAATTTCGGGGATCCATCGGACCTGTATATCGAGATGTGGGAATACGAAGACATAACCGGCATGGATGCTATCAACAAGAGGATATTCGCAGATGTCGGCATGAAGAAGATCAGCGACGAATTCCACGATGTCATCGAGCCCGCTACGTTCTCACAGAGCATATGGAACGCTATCGTGTGAAATCGCGACCCAATATCGCATATATGTAATGATCCTGGCCTTTAGTAGGTTGAGTTCTAGCCTGCCGGGTGGATCGGGCTCCACATTCAGGCGTGGACCAGCAGGATCGATACTTGACTATCCACATGCCATGCATCGTTTGATTCACTGGATTACCGGACTTAACCGACCATGCCGTTCATCAGGAACAACAGTAAAAGGACTCAATATGCGGATACCGGTAATCCTTTACGCATTGACGAATCAAGCAACGACCACTGGTGTGGTTATCGTTAAGCAGGTTCAACGGTTAGTGGCACGGATAAATTGAACGAAAGGAAATATTTGAAAATCGTAGAATACCATGCCGGGGGTGATATCATGAAGCTCACTCGACTGGCTATCATCCTTGCGCTACTGGTCCTGCTAATCGGCATGGCAGGATGTGATGAGACCTGGTCAGTCGACTTCACTAAGGTGTACGACGTAAACGACTGGGACATAGAATCTTTCGGAGGTGGTCCCGGCAACGTCAACCTATATGGCGAGGGTCTGTTCTTAAACTACTACAGGGCGATAGGCCCGTATGGGTTCAGCGGGGATTTCACGTTGACCGTAGTCTTCCTCCTGAATGCGGACGAGGTCGACACCGTCAACAAAGCCTGGATCGGGTTAGGCGATGGAACGGGAATGTATACGATGCAGCATATCATGCTGTACTTGGATTCCTTAGGGAATCCTGCTTCAGAAAGCTTGCACATGACGGAGATAAACGGCGGGGACTTCAGCACTTTCTTGGCTTTGGACCATATACCCGCGATAAGGAGACATGGCCTTAACACCTATAGGCTCTCCAAGAACGGCGATACGATCAGGGCGTATTTTAACGGAATATTCCTATGCGAATACATGCTTGAGCATTATGACCTAGTATATTCTTTCCCGATAATATACGCCGTCCAGGATTCACCCAAGCTTCTTTTCACCAGCGTAAAGTTCACCTATTCAGGAACGTACGAGGCCAGGCCATAATAAAGCGCAACGGTTGTCTCCATTTTTTCCTGACCGGGTCTGGAAGAGGATCATCCAATAGTAGGGCTCCCTTTTTCGGGAGCCCTTGTCTTTGATATCTCCACGAAAGGATGCTATTCATCGAAACTTGAAGAGGTTCTGCTCATAATCCTTCACGAAGTAGCGGCTACCCCTTTGGATCACGGTATGCCCTTCGCTTTCGAGCAGCTTTTTATGACCTTCTATGCCGATAGGGTACTTCTCGTTAAGCATCCCGTCCTTCTTCAGGGTCCTCCAGTAAGGCGTCTCGTCCGTCACGCGCTCCCAGGATGCGCTAGCGGCTATGTTGATGAAGATACCGGCCGTCAGCGGGCACGTAAAGTCCGCACCGTGCTTTCGCGCCAAGTAAGCCCTGATTTCGTCGGCCGTCGTCAACATGCCGAAAGGAATTTTCCTCATCGCCTGGTCATAATATATGGCAGGGGCTATGAGCATGCGGCTGCCCCCGTACCTGGAGATCATCCTTGCATCCGTGATCTCTTCGATCCTTGGAAGATCGCCGCTGTTATGTAACTTCTCGTTGAATGACTTGCGTGCCATGTGTCCTTACACCTCCATGAACGCCATGTGCCGTGGTCTAACAAGCTGGACCGGTTATTCCTGCGCCATGGATCAACTAGACTAATGGTGCGCTGTTTGGCCAAGCAAGATGATGGACCTGCTAAACAATCCGCGGTTCTGACTGTTTCAGGGCATTTGATCAAGATCCGGATATCCTAATCTCAGTCCAACAGACCTAGCTTCCTGTAGATCTCCTTTATGATGGGGGCCTTTGTCTCGATGTATGCATCTATGTTCCTAGGATAGAGCCTTGCTGCCAGCTTCTTTATACTACCGTAGGCCTCCCTGTCGTCTTTGTCCTCCCTTAGGTGCTCCCTGAACGTTAAGTGCCGCTTGAGCTCGGATGAATCTTGTGCGCACACATACAGGTAATGCTGCATGAAAGTCGCTTCACCTTCATACTTAAAGCTTTCCCTGTCCGAGATTCCAAGATCGCCCTCATATCTGTAACCTAGCAGCTCGAGCGACGACCTCACATCGTCGAAGTACGACGAGTCCTCGATTACCACGTCTATGTCGATTATCGGCTTGGCGGCAAGGCCACGGACCGATGTGCTGCCCACATGCTCTATCGCCAGGACCTTACCACACAGCTTGCTGTTCAGGGAAGCTTCGATCCTGCGGAATTCTGCCTCCCAATCGGAGCTGTACTCCTCGACGATGACCTCCTTTGTCTTCAAGCCGGCCCCTCCATCCTTAAATGAACTATGAGCAAAGACCACATACATCCAAATCCCGGATGCCCCGATATTAGGATATGCAGTAGTCAAGCAACCGTAAACGGAGAACGGTTTCATTGTTCTGAATTCGGTATTCTATCGACGGCCGGCATACACCTCCCGACGGAATATTTAAGACGGGAAGCACGACGATTTGAAGGGTATGCGCCTAATCGCTAGAAACTATATATAAAACAACTGATTTTACGCAGGATAAGGTGTTCAGAAGGGAGATTTTGAGCATGGCTAGGGAAATGCGTTCAGGAGGTGCGGCCAACGCCGTATACGGACTGGGCTTGATAGGGGCAGCGATATATTTCATATCGCAGGCGGCAGGTTTCTGGGCCGGGGTGCTTGGCTTCCTTAAGGCGATAGTATGGCCGGTATTCCTGGTATATGAGCTGCTCAAGTACATGAAGGTCTGATCGCCGCAGGCTTGCGGCCTATCGGAGACCTGTCCGGGTGGGGGTATCGGGGACCTATTGACGGATCGTCCACCAGATTGCCCTTTAGGATAATTTACGTAACCTGTCTTATCGAGGAGGGTAGTCATTGGAAGAAGACATGATGGCGGCCTGCGGGCTCGATTGCCAAGGATGCACGATAAGGCGGGCCCCGGAGGATCCGAAGGCGGCCGAAGAGTTGGTAATCTGGCTTAAGGAGCGCAAGCTTCTAGCAGCCCACGAGGGGCTTGCAGAAGTGCTCGAAAGGAAGATGTATTGCTGCGGCTGTCTTGGAGACAGGGCATCGCATTGGTCGCCAGATTGCTGGATTCTCATCTGCTGCGTAGATACGAGAAGGCTCAAGAACTGCAGCCAATGTTCGGAATTCCCGTGCGGCAGGCTTGAAGAATGGGCAAAGGGCGACGAAGGTTACGAAAGAGCCCTGGAAAGGCTGAAGAGGCTTCGGGGATCCAGCACGTAATGCCATGTGGAGTGGCTTGCATGCAAGGACTCATTTTTAGGTTCATCACTTTAAGGGTAATGCATTCGGCTTCGAAATGTCGTATAAAGAGAAGGTCAGTGGTGTAGAATCAAATTGGCACAGCAACTGTAACGGAGCCCGTCGCCAAGATCCGGCCGCGCAGGCTATGAGGTGTGACGATGAAAACAACGGCAATAGTAGCGGCGTTCAACGAAGGACCGAGGGTGGCTGACGTTACCCGTGTCCTTAAGAGATGCCATGGTGTGGATGAAGTGCTCGTCGTCGACGACGGGTCCAAAGACAATACGGCCGAAGCTGCGATGCGGACCGGAGTTAGGGTCATATCGTTGCCGGAGAACGTAGGCAAAGGCGGCGCAGTCGCAAAGGGCATCGAGGAGACGAGCGGCGATGTAGTGCTGCTTATAGACGCGGACCTGGTGGGACTCACTGAGAAGCACGTGAAAGACCTCCTCGAACCCGTAAAGAAGGGTGTTGCCGACATGACGATAGGGATCTTCCACGGGGGAAGGTTCAAGACATTCGTCTCTAATGCGGCTTTCCAGCCTTTCACCGGACAGAGGGCTTTCAAAAGGGACCTTTTCGACCCTGAGGAACTGAAGGACACGAGGTACGGCCTGGAGACCATGATGACGCAGATATCGAAGGAGAAGGCCGCAAGGGTCGTAAAAATCAGGCTGGATAACATCACCCAGGTGACGAAGGAAGAGAAGTTCGGCGTCATAAAGGGGATGTCCCACAGGATGACGATGTACAGTGAGGTCATAAGGCAGTTCTTCAGGTGGGCCTTCAGCGCGAGGTAACCACCGGTTAAGCTAGATGTATGTTCGGTCAGGACTACTACTCGGATCCGATAATCGGCGGGATGTGCTTTAGCAGGCGGGATCTACCGCCTGCTCTTTGTTTGCGTCTTGCGGTAAAAATGGCAGGTCCTGCTCTACGTAGTAATCTATTAGTGACGGCACCATCCAGACAGGTAGTCGGCTCGTCCCGTCAAGCGGGATGTTTGGCATGACTGTTTCCATGCTTGCCGTATTTGTTATAGAAAAGAAGAAGTATCGCGGCCAACAGCGCTAAAGCGGAGCCGAAATAGAACGGCGCCCTGTTGTCGACATGGTCATATAGCAGGCCCGCGATGATGCTGGCCGGCAGCAGGGTTATGCCCACGAGGAAGTTGTAGATGCCAAGGCCGGTGCCCTTTAGCTTTGAATCTACGATATCCGTGACCAGTGCTTTCTGGATGCCGTCGGTGGTGGCGCTGTAAAGGCCGTACATAGCAAAAAGGGCTATTATGGCACTACTACTGTTAGCCCTTCCGAAGCCGAGGTATATGAGTGAGTAGAGCAGATAGCCGAATATGATGACTCTTTCCCTGCCTATCCTGTCCGAAAGCATGCCCGCGGGGATGGAGAATAGCACGGATACCGAGTTGTAGATAAGGTACATCATGGGGATGAAAGCAGGATCGATCCCAGAATCCGCCGCTTTTACCAGAAGCAGGGCATCAGTCGAGTTGCCAAGAGTGAATACGAAGACTATCGCCAGGAAGGCGTAGTATCTCGCCGGGAAATCCTTGAAGGAGAGCCTTCCGGGAAGTTTACCCTTCTCCGTCTTCCTCTCCTTGACGAAGATAATTAAAGAGAGTATGCCCAGCAGTGCAGGTAAGCCGGATATCAAGAAGGCCTTCCTATATTGACCGGGGAAAAGCGAGAGCACGGCGAACGCCAGCAACGGTCCCAATATGGCCCCGCTGTTGTCCATCGCCTTGTGGAAGCCGAAGCTCCTGCCCCTGGTCCCGCACTCGGAAGAGGCCGCAACCAGGCTGTCCCTTGGAGCAGTGCGGATCCCTTTGCCCACTCTTTCACTGAATCTTATCACCAGCACCTGCACTGGATTGACGACGAATGCGAACAGGGGTGATAGCAGGACTGTGAACGCGTATCCGATAATCATAAAAGGCTTGTTGCGCCCGGTTTTGTCGCTCCACCAGCCGGATAGACCCTTCAATATCGAAGCCGTACTATCGGCGATGCCCTCGATGAGGGATATCTCCGTCTTAGATGCCCCCAGCGTCATAAGGAACAAAGGCATGATGGAATAGATCATCTTGCTGGTGGTATCCGTAAGGAAGCTCGTAAGGCCGGCGAAGAAGACGTTCTTTTCGATGCCTGCAATCTTATCCTGTCCGTCTGTTGTTCGCATATAATCGTTCCTCGTCTGCGGCTGCCCGTTTTCTTAGCCACACTAATATTCCAGAGCCCCATCAAGGCAGGGGCCTTTCTAAGAGCGCCCGCCGTGCATATTTATATGAACATACACCGATATTTTACTACCTGGGCAATGGTCGAAGTAGCGGATGCTTGGATGGGCAAAGGATATACTGAAAGGTAAAGATGGCATTTTGGCGAATACCTGGGCATATTATGGGTACGGTTCATGGGAGGATTGCTCCAGAACGATGATGGAGCGAGAAAATGGTCTATGTCCTACGCGCATACCGACAGTCGCCAGACCCTGGCTGGGCAGACACATGGGAAACAAGGAGCATGCAAGCTGGCGAAACGATTTTCATGGGGGGATCCGTATGGCCGACATAGGATATTTGCGGCACGAAACAGATAGACAGGAAGTCCGAAAAGAAGAAATCAGGTTGAAAGATGCATGTCAGGTGGTATACGAGGACGAGGTGCGTCCTAATGACATAAGGCGGCCAGAGCTAAGCAGGATGCTATCGGCGCTCACGAATGGCGACGTCCTCCATATAAGGACTTTGCTGGACCTCGGAGGAAGTACGAGGGACTTATTGCTGATCGTCGGCGTACTCATGGAAAAGGGTGTGGAGCTCGTATCGCTTGAAGAGGGGATCGATACTCGAAATCAGGGTGGCAAGGTCGTCTTCAACGTTTTTTCTACCCTTTCGAAGCTCGATAAGGAATCGATAGGGGAATGGGAGAAAAAGTACATCACAGCTGCGAAGAAACGAGCCAAGAAAAATTAAAGGCGCATCCTAGCCGAATGTTTACAGAGGGCATGCGTCTATAACGGAAGCCTTATTCTAAGCATCGGCACCATATATCGTAGATGCCAGATGATTCCGTTAAGACAAACAACGAACATCGCAGATCTCAAGCCATGGGCCCTCCATGGCGAGCTCTCAGCGTTTTATGGCGTGCTTCTGTGAAGTACGTGATTCGGAAACTCCTCTGCGACCGATGCGCATAAAAGCTTCAAACCACGCGGCCAAAGGCGGCGTTACGGATATGCGCTCACGCAGCGAACTGAGGATATTCCGCCTTGATTTGCGCTCACGCAAGGGCCTTGGGGATAAAGACCAATAGTTATAGCGAAGGTATTGCTTCACACCGCGCAGTTGTGATGGATTCGCCGCATTCGTTTCCTTCATGTTCATACCTTTTATCCATATCCGGGCCATTCGCATGTGGATGACCGCCTATTTAATTTGAGTATATTACTATTCCATAACAGTGACAAATTGCCCCATCACTATATGACGATGCCGAACACTATTCCATCTAGGTGTACTGTGCTTGGTGTAAAGTGTAATCCGTACAAAATGCCGTCTAGACGGGTCATACGGAAAAAGCCTTCAGCCGGTAGTACGGTAGATAACAAGCCAAATAGTCGTATTAATTAGTAGTTAGGCCATCCAAGCAGATAATTTGTCGGGGAAGAAGGGTTTGAGCAGGAACCGAAGAAGTTCTTACTTATATCAAATATAAGGAGGTATATCATGAAAAAGGCCCGCATTATCGCAATGGCAGCCGTTGTACTGATCGCTGCTCTTCTTTCCGGCTGTCTCAGCAAGACCTGGTCGTACGATTTTTCTGATCCTGAAGCGGATATCAATGACTGGTATGTAGAGAATTACGGAGCATACGAGTTCACCGTTGACGGCTTGAGCATGAGCCATGTCAACATCACTACGCCTATCTCATTCAGCGGAGATATGACGGTAATCGTCGATTTCCTGCTCAGTGTGGACGTCGATAACAATGCGAGGCTGGAGGTTGGAATCGAAGACGATATCCTATGGGATGGCGAAAATTATCTTTACGCGGATTTCTGGTGCCTGGGGGATCCTGAGTCCGAAGGTTGGGAAATCGAGGACTACAGCGATCTGACCGGTTATATAGACTACGAGAGATATGAGCAAGTCCCCGGCATCAGGTATGACGGTAGCAATACGCTCAAAATGGTCAAGACCGGAAACCAGTTCACCATGTTCATGAACGGGACCAAGCTCAGGACGATTACACTGGAACATTTCGCAGGCCTTAGCAACTATGTCACCATATTCACCGGCGAGAACGGCGGAGACATAACGATCAAGAACATAGAGGTGAAATATAGCGGGGATGTCACCGACGGCCCCGTATTGTAAAAAGAACAGAACCTAAACACAAAGGCCCTCCCGGTCGTTTCCAGGAGGGCTCTGTATTTTATGTCGATTCAGTATGGATTAACCAGCTTCGGCTTAATCCACGAGAGGACGATGACGACGGATAGGATCCCGCGGTTAAAGAATTATACCCTTGTCCACCATGCCGACGAACTCCTTCGTCCAGTAAGGGTCAAGCTGCGTGCCGGCCTCATCTTCGATTATCCGAACGGCATCTCTCGTACTAAGCGCTTCCCTGTAAGGGCGGTCGCTGGTCAGCGCGTCATACGTGTCCGCAATAGCGATGATCCTCGACCCTAGGGGGATGCCGTCCGCCTCCAGCTTACTTGGATATCCGGTCCCGTCGAATTTCTCGTGATGGTGTCTGATGTTCTTGGCTATATCCTTCATCCGCGGGATGTTGGCCACTATCTTGGCACCCACTCCGGGATGGCTCTTGATGTGTTCATATTCCCTATCCGTAAGCTTGGCGGGTTTGTTCAGCACGTCATCCTTTATCGCGACCTTGCCGATATCGTGAAGCTTCGCCGCTATCACTATGTCGGCCTGCTGGCTGGATATGCCCATGGCATGTTCCGTGAGCATGTAGACCGTATTCGACACCCTCACGGAATGGCCGACCGTATACTTGTGCTTGGCCTCCACCAGCTGCACCAAGCTTCCCAGTGAGCCGAAGAAGAGCTCGTCTAGCATGCTCGTAAGCTTGCCGTTCTGCTCCTTCAAAGAGGAGATCTTCCTTACAAGCTCCTCTTCCTTCTTCCTTTCGCTGGTTATATCCATAGACATCAGCAAGGTGCCGGCATACTGCCCTTTGTTGTCGAGTATCCTCGCGAATGTCATCCTCCAGATCTTGTTGGTGGCATTGTCATGATAATACCTTCTGAAGGACTTATCCACCTTCTTCAGGTGCTCGATCGCCCTTCCGAGCCTGATCTCATCCGTGAAGAACCCCACCTCGTTATAATCCCTACCGATAGAATCTTCCTTCCCGATGCCCACGGCATCCCGGGCAGCCTTGTTCATAAGGGCTATCGTCCCGTCCCGGTCTATTATCGTTACCGCGAACGGCAGGTTCAGCATTGCGTTGTTCAACAAGTCCTCTGTATCTATGAAGGACATCGATGCCACCTCTGATGTTCGGGGCAGATCCGCTCCGATTATGATTTGGCCTTATCCTGGAATCAGGAAGACCGTGAGAATGTTTGATAAGCTACTCTTTAATAATATATCAGAACATTAAGCGTAATGAACCATTTTACCGCCGGAAGATTAAGCCCTATTAAGGGTCTCTGCTTATATGGCAATGATTGTGCCTGCTATGATGCCTATATTTGACAGACCGAGGACAAGATGATAGATTTTCGCTTGGATAAACGTTTAACACGGCAAATCTAGTTTCACCAAACAGACCGAAGATGGAAAATATTGGTCATGCCGACCGGATGAGGGATGATAGGATGAATTCATCGGATCTGCGCCTAGCCGTACAGAAGGCAGTAGAAAAAGCGAAAATCGTAGACGTCCACACGCACTTGTACCCGCCTTGTTGCGACAAGCTTCTTCTGCGGGGGGTTGACGACCTGCTCACATACCACTACCTGACGGTCGAGACTCTCAGGTACGGGGAGATCGGGCCGGAGAAGTTCTTCTCCCTATCGAAGCACTTACAGGCGGACATAATCTGGGACGTGCTCTTCGAAAGGCGCTCTCCCGTGAGTGAAGCCTGCAGGGGGATCCTCACCACCCTGAATTCCTACGGGCTCGACCCGACGAGCGAATCGCTAGGGAGCATAAGGCAATACTTCTCGGAGCTGAGCTTGGACGAACATGTTGACCTCGTCTTGGAGAAATCGGGAGTAGACACGTTGGTGATGACCAACAACCCCTTCGACGAGGAGGAGGAGCCGCACTGGGGCCCAGAATTCATAAGCGACAACAGGTTCAAGACGGCGCTCAGGATAGACGACATGCTCAATTCCCCACAGGCTACGTTCAAGAAGCTCGAGCAGCGCGGCTATAAGCCGGTAACGGATACCGGCGGGCTGGATTACTGCGTCATGAGGAAATTCCTCTTGGACTGCGCGAACAGGATCGAGCCTGTATATCTCGCTGCCTCCCTTCCGCCCGGCTTCGACTGGAGCGAGGACGCGATCGGCTACAGGGTGCTGAAGAACGTTGTGCTGCCATGCTGCGAGGAGAGAGGCCTTCCTATCGCCTTGATGATCGGGGTCAAGAAGCTCATCAACCCTGTCATGGGCTTAGGCGGCGACGGCGTCGGCTGCTCGCCCGTGGAGGCCGTGGCGAAGCTCTGCTTGGAGAATCCTTCCGTTAAGTTCATGGTGACCATGCTCGCGAGGGAGAACCAGCACGAGCTGGCGGTTACCGCGAGGAAGTTCCCCAACCTTACGGTGTTCGGCTGCTGGTGGTTCCTCAACAACCCGAGCCTGGTCGAGGAGATCACGAGGATGAGGGTAGAGCTGCTCGGCCTAAGCTTCATACCGCAGCATTCGGACGCGAGGGTCCTGGATCAGCTGATCTACAAGTGGAAGCACAGCAAGGGCATAATTGCCGAGGTGCTCTACGATAAATATGCCGACCTAGCCAAGACCGGCTGGCAGGTTAGCGCCGAGGACATCGGGCGGGACGTAGAGATGCTCTTCTCGGAAAACGCCAAGGAGCTGACCGGGATAAAATAGGAGGGCCGAGGATGCCGTATCAAACCAGGCTGGAGGGTAAGCTAAGGGCGCTCGATGCGATATGCGCCAGTCATAAAGCGGATGCGATCCACATCAGGATGCAGAAGAACATATCCTGGCTTCTAGGGGGAAGGTCTCATATAGGGCTATTTTCCGTAGAGGGCGCGGCGAGCCTTATCGTCAAGAGCGGGGATATATACTTATTGGCAGACAACGTAGAGGCCGACAGGCTGATGGAGGAGGAGTTCGCCGGCATAAGCCTCACGCCCGTGGTACATCCATGGTACGGGGCAGAATCCGCATGCAGCCTCGCCGAGGCTTTGATAAAGGGCCGGATGATAACGGATTCCCAGGCGGAGGAAGAGCTAAGGGGCCTGAGGATGGCACTTGATGAAGAAGGACTCGAAGCGCTTAGGTACGTCGGCGCTGGGATCGGAGCTGTCATCGAGGAGGTCTGCCTGTCCGTTTCCAGGGGTGATTCGGAGTACGAGATGGCCGGCGAGCTGGCAGGGAAGTGCACAAAGCTGGGAATCGACCCCAACCTTGCCATAGTGGCGGTGGACGATCGTGTTTTCAGGTACAGACATCCTCTCCCGACCGGAAAGAGGCTGGATAAGCACGCTATGCTGGTGCTTGTAGGAAGGTACAGGGGCATCTACGCATCCGTCACGCGGTTCGTGAGCTTCGGGCCGGACAGCCCGGAGTCGGCTAAGAGGAGGGCGGCAGTGTCGAGCCAGTATGCGTCGCTGCATCGAGCCACAAGGCCCGGCGCGAGGCTTGGCGATATATTCGCGGCTTTAGCCGGCAGGTATGCAGAGTTGGGCTATCCAGGGGAGTGGGCGAAGTTCCACCAGGGCGGCCCTATAGGCTATGCGGCCCGCGAAATCAAGGCCTGCCTAGGGACGGACGTATCGGTGGAAACTGGCCAGGCATATGCGTGGAATCCTTCCGTGCCTGGATATAAGGTCGAAGATACGTTCATCGTCGGCAGGACCGAAAACGAGACGGTCACCAGAACTCCCAGACTACCGAGCATCGTGGTCGAATCGCAAGGAGAGAAAGTAGAAGTGCCGGACATCCTAATGAGATGAGCCCATAAAAGGTGCACAAGACAAGCATGAAGGCAGGAGCCGCCCAGTTAAAACACGGGGAGGCTCCTGCCTTTTTTCTTACATACTGTGCCGGTCACATACGGCCGTTGCGAAACCGCCGCTGCCTTGAAAGAGCACGGGGAAAATGATTTTCAACGGCCCGAAATAAGCTTCCCGCACGTCAACGCAAGGATGAGAGGATAAGGAAGATCTATTGCCATTTATTGCCTTGTAAACGTGAAAAAATTATTCTACAATGCAAATTATAAGGGCCAACACGTCTACCAAAGATACATATAAGTGCGATATAAGCGAATATCTAAAGTTTCATGACTGTCAAGCAGGAAAATAAACCCCCGCACATCCCGGATCGTGAATGAACCGTTCATGCCCGGGACTGCCCATGAAGTACGCATTCATGTAGGAAGATGGCAAGACCGATACATGTGATGATTTGACTGGAAAGGGGGAAAGTACCGGAACACAGCAGTTGATCCGAGACATTCAAGATTCTTGGTTATTCAGTATGCCCAAGGAAAATAAAAGAGGAGGTTCAACAGATGTTCAAAGCAAGGGTAAGGCATGGTCTACTAATCGCCGCCATGTTGGTACTCATTGGCTCCGTCATGACGGTGGCGGCACCCAAGTCCTACAGAATCTGCCATTTGGCCCCCCTGACCGGCGACGCGTCCTTCCAGGGACAGATCCTGGTCAACGCGGCGAAGTTGGCCGTCGATGAGATCAACGCCAAGGGTGGAATCAACGGCGTACCGATCGAATACATCCCGGTCGACGAGACTTCAAGCACCGCAACCGGCATTGAGGCCGTCCGCAAGGCGTTGGCCCTCAATCCTGTGGCCGTCATCGGCCCCAACCGTTCGGGAACCATCCTCGCGGCCGAAGCGCTTTGGAAGGATGCGAAGATCCCCTTCATAACCGACGGAACCAACGCGCAGACGACCAAGAAGGGCAACCCCTACACCTTTCGCATCCAGATCGAGTCGACCTACTGGATCCCGATCCTCGCCCGTACCGCCAAAGAATATTACAAGGTAACGAAGCCCGCAGTAATCTACGGCACGAACGAGTACTCCAAGGGCCTGTGGGACGCCACCCTGCCCGCGCTAACGCAGTATGGCCTGGCCCCCGTGACGGTCCAGACCTATAATGACGGTGACCGCGACTTCACGGCACAGCTGCTCAAGATCAAGGCCGCCGGCGCCGACGCCCTTTTCTGCTACGGATACGAAGCTGAGATCGGCATCATCCTGAGGCAGCGCGTAGAGCTCGGCATGAAGAACCTCCTCGTGTTCGGCGAGCGCGGTTGCAGCTCACCCGCTATCGAGCAGATAGCCGGAACGACGAACATCGAAGGCCTCGTTTGCAGCACCACGCTTTCCCAGGGCGACCCGGACCCCGCACGCCAGGCGTTCATCAAGAAGTACACCTCGACTTTCAAGGAGCCCCTGTCACCGACCCACGTGAACCACTATGACTCCATATACATCCTCGCCGACATCATCAAGCGCGTCGGTGACAACCCCGAGAAGATACGCACCGAGCTGTCCAAGCTCAACTACGTAGGCGCTCTTGCACGCTACCAGGCCGACAGCGAAGGCAACCTCGTACATACGATCTACACCCAGGTGTTCCAGAACGGCAAGTGGACTCCCCTCATCAAGGAGGAATACCCCGTAAAATAGGCCGCTAGTTTCCTAAGGCCGGCCCTATGCCGCCGGTGCGCACAAGACACCGCACCGGCGGCAAAATGCCGGCAAGAACTTTGAAGAGGTGATACCTTGACAGCAGCAATCCTGCTACAACTAGTACTGAACGGTCTGGCCATGGGCATTATCTACTCCTTGCCGGCGCTGGGCATATCATTGATATGGAATGCTTCGGGGCTCTTCAACTTCGCTCAGGGCGACCTACTTACTCTAGGCGGCTATGTAATGCTCTCGCTGTTCGGCAAAGCAGGGCTGCCGTACATCCCCTCATTCATAATGACGGTGGCTGTAATGGGAATCATCGGCTATGCGCTAAGCCAGGCATACTTCTACCCTATGCTCGAGCACAGGGTCAATCCGCAGATAATCCTGATCGGGACGGTGGCGTTCTCGGTCTTCATAAGAAATCTCGTGTTGGTCATCTGGGGAACCACGCCCCAGACATACAAGAACCCATTCGGCTCAAGCGTCCTCCAAATAGGGGAGCTGTACTTGATGCCGCACGTAATCTGGATCGTGGCGATCGTCGCGGTGCTCCTCATAACGCTGCAGTATTTCCTGCGCGGTACGATGGTAGGCACGGCCATGAGGGCCGTCGCCCAGCGCCCGACGGCGTCTTACTTGATGGGAATTCGCAACGACCGGATGATCGCCCTCACCTTCATGCTAAGCACCGCAATAGCCGCGGTCTCCGGCGTTCTCATATCCCCGATCATACCCCTTACCCCGTCCATGGGCGGCATAATCGCAGTCAAGGCCATGGCGGCCGTGCTGATCGGCGGCCTGGGCAGCTTCAGCGGCGCGCTGCTGGGCGGAGTGGCGGTAGGGATCGCAGAGACACTGTTCGCCGCTTTCGTAAGCTCCACCTACAGAGACATATTCATCTTCGGGGTGCTGGTCTTGTTCCTGCTCTTCAGACCGGGCGGGATATTCAGGGCGAGCGTCTCGGAGAAGGTATAGGAGGCTCGGACATGGTGAAGCTGTTTAAGTGGCTGAAGAAATACGCTCTCTTGATAGTTATGCTGCTGCTCCTCGCCGCTCCCTCGGTGACTTCGCAGTACGAGTTCTACGTCGTGCAGCGCGGAGTGCAGAACGCGATACATGTCCTTGGGCTTCTGATACTGATCGGATACAGCGGCATGCTTTCGCTTGGAAGCGCCGCTTTGCTTGCGACGGGAGCCTACACCTACGGCATACTGCTCGTGAAAGTAGGCCTAAACCCCTGGGTAGGAGCTGCTTTGGCCGTCGCGCTCACGACGTTCATAGGCACCGGGCTGGCCCTTCCTGCCTTCAGGCTGGCAGGCCCCTTCCTGGTAGTCACTACGGTGGGATTCGGCGAGATCGTGAGGATACTTATACTGAACATGGAACCCATAACCGGAGGCGCGTACGGGCTCGCCGGCTTCGCGAAGCTGCTGCCTAGCACGCGCTGGGTCTACTACCTCATGGTGGCGGCCCTGTTCCTGATAGCAATAGCTGTCAAGCGCATAGGCGAATCGCGCCTGGGGCTCGCGCTCAAGTCCCTTCGCGAAGACGAGGTCGCAGCGGAGGTCATGGGCGTTGACGTAAGGCGGGCCAAGATGGTATCTTTCGCCCTTTCCGCCATGCTGGCGGGCCTGTCTGGCGTATTCCTCGCCAACCTCACGGGCTATCTCAGCCCTGATTCGTTCACCGCCGCAGAAAGCGCCTCATACCTGCTCATGGTGGTCATGGGCGGCATGCAGAGCGTAACGGGCGCGATAGTGTCCTCGATAGTCATCACTTCCTTGCCTGAGGTGCTCAGGTTCCTTTCCAGCAGCAGGCTGCTGGTCTATTCGCTCGTCCTGCTCGTCTACTTGAGGCTCAACTGGGTGAGGACCGGCAAGGGCTCCCTGGCCGGACTGATGAAGACGCTCGGCTTCCCGCTCGGGACCGGCAGAGCCAAGGATAGGAGTTGATGGCCATGGTGGGAAGCACGAACACCGCAAGGGAAGTACTGAACGTAAAGGGCCTCACCAAGAAGTTCGGAGGGCTCGTGGCGGTCGACGACTTGGACATAAACGTCAAGGAAGGCCAGATATGCGCACTTATCGGGCCGAACGGATCAGGCAAGACGACGGTTCTGAACCTTATAACCGGAGTGTACAAGAACGATCGCGGCGTCGTAGATTTCGCAGGGCAGCACGTCCAGAACCTGCCACCTCATACCATATGCTGGAAGGGCATAGCGCGCACGTTCCAGAATATAAGGATATTGAGCTCACAGACGGTCTTCCAGAACGCGCTCCTTGGCAAAGGGTACGGCAACGGCGGGGTCAGCATACTCCAGACCGCCCTCAATACCAAGAAGTACCGGGAGGCTACAGCGGCCTGCACAGAGGAGGTCGACAGGATACTCGAGTTCGTGGGGCTGCTGGACCTGAAGAACGAGTACGCCAGGAACCTGCCCTACGGCAAACAGAGGATACTCGAGATCGCAAGGGCGCTCATCACCGGCCCTAAGCTTCTGCTGCTGGACGAGCCGGCCGCAGGGCTCAACTCCCAGGAGATACACGCCCTCATGGAGCTGATCAAGAGGATCAGCGAGCGCGGGATATCGATACTGCTGATCGAACACAGGATGGAAATCGTAGGTAAGCTCGCCGACTGGGTGTTCGTCCTCAATCACGGCGCCAAGATAGCCGAGGGGACGTTCGACAAGGTCAAGGAAGACCCGGCCGTCATACAAGCTTACCTTGGCAGAGGGGGCAGATGACTTGCTCAAGATAAACGACCTAGTAGTCGCATATGAAGTGGCGCCGGTGCTGCATTCCGTAAGCCTGGAAGTCCAGGCGGGCAAGATCGTGACGCTGTTGGGCGCCAACGGAGCCGGCAAGTCTACGACGCTAAAGGCCATATCCGGGCTCATAAAGCCCCTTTCGGGCAGCATCGAGTTCTGCGGCGAGGTGATATCCAACAAGCGCCCGGACGAGATAGTAAAGATGGGGCTGGCACACGTGCCAGAAGGCCGCTTGGTGTTCCCTGGTCTTACCGTCACCGAGAACCTCAAGATCGGCGCCTATACCAGGAAGGCCTCCCGCTCCGAAGTCAAGTCGGACATGCAAAAGGCGTTCGACCTGTTCCCCAGGCTCGCGGAAAGGTGCAACCAGCTGGCGGGCACGATGTCGGGCGGCGAGCAGCAGATGCTCTCGATAGCCAGGGCCATGATGTCGAACCCGAAACTGCTGATGCTGGACGAGCCCTCTTTGGGACTGGCCCCGGTGATAATCGACTCTATCATGGACAAGATAAGGGAGATCAACGAAGCGGGCACAACGGTGCTGCTCATAGAACAGAACGCAGAGCTCGCACTTTCGATTTCGCACTACGCCTACGTGCTGAGCGTCGGCGAAGTGGTCCTCTCGGGTGATTCGGAATCAATTGCCGAGGACAAGGCGGTGCTCGAGGCATACCTCGGAGGAGAGAGCGAAGGGAGGACTGACTAACTTGAAGAAAGTAAAGATAGGTATGGTAGGAGCCGGTTTCGTATCGAAGATCCACATGGACGCGTACGAGAAGGTAGTAGGCATACCCGTGGAAGTCGCAGGAATCGTATCGGGTACTCCGGCCAAGGCGGAAGCGTTCGCCAAGGAGTACGGCATACCCCGTGTATACAGGGATTATCGCGAGATGCTGGACGATGGCGATATTGACGCGGTGGACATATGCGCGCCCAACAGGGCCCATAGGCAGCTGTGCGTCGACGCGGCGGACGCAGGAAAGCACATAATCTGCGAGAAACCTCTCACCGGTGCTTTCGGTGATGTGCGCGAGGCGGGCAGGCTCCCCAGGATAGACATGTACAAAGAAGCCATGGAAAGCGCCGACAGCATACTGGCAGCCGCCAAGCGCAGCGGCGTGAAGGTGTGCTACGCCGAGGACTTCATATACGCGCCTCCTGTGCTCAAGGCCAAGAGGCTGCTGAAACAGAGCGGCGGCGCCGTGCTGGAGATAAGGTCCGAGGAGAGCCACAGCGGCTCGCATGCAGCCTATTCGCGCAGATGGGACCTGGCCGGCGGTGGCTCGCTGATGAGGCTCGGCTCGCATCCCATGGGGCTGGTCCTTCACATAAAGCACTTCGAAGGCCAGATTAAGGACGGAAAGCCGATAGGGCTCAAGTCCGTCATGGCGGACGTGGGTAACCTGACCCATACAGACGCTTTCAAGAAGAACCCAGGCAAGTGGCTGGTAAGCGAATGGGAGGACGTCGAGGACTGGTCGACGGTCGTCCTAACGTTCGAGGACGGGACCAAGGCTCTCGTGCTCTCCAACGACACTACGATGGGCGGCATAGTGAACACGCTCGAAGTATATACTACGAACAGCGTCATCAAGTGCAACATGGCGGCCAACGACACCGTCAGGGCATACGCCCCCGAGAACGAAACCTTCAAGGACGAGTACATCAGCGAGAAGATACAGACAAAGGCCGGTTGGACGTTCCCGTCCCCGGACGAGGACTGGATGAGGGGTTATCCACAGGAGATGCAGGATTTCGTTGAGGCCATCAGCTACGGGCGCGACCCTGTGTCCGACGGCGAGCTCGGCCGGCAGGTCGTAAGGGCCATGTATGCGGCATACCTTAGCGCGGAGCAGGGCCGACGCATAGACCTTGCGCAGCTCGACGCCAGCATCAAGGCATAAGGAGGGTTAGACCGACATGAAAGCGGCAGTAAAGGTAAACGAGGAGAAAAGGCTGGTATTGATGGACGTTCCCATGCCTGAGCCGAAGCCTTCCGAGGCGTTGGTGAAGATAAAGACGATAGGGCTTTGCGGAACGGACGTCGCGATAAAGAACAACACCTTCATGGGCAGGCACGGTCTTGTGAAGATGCCGATGATACCAGGACACGAGTTACTGGGCGAGGTGGTCGCGGTAGGCTCGCAGGTAAAGAAGGTCAAGGTAGGCGACAGAGTCACCAGCAGCGCGATACGCGGGTGCGGTGAATGCTATGCATGCCGGACCGGGATCCTGAACAGGTGCAGGAACTGGGAACACATCGGAATTGATTCCCCAGGCTGCTTCGCGGAGTACATGTGCGCGGACCAGGACATCCTGTTCCAGGTGCCTGACTTCGTGCCGGACGAGCACGCGGCGATTCTAGAGCCCGCTACTACGGCGGCCAGGGCTATCAGGACGAACAACATAACGCCGGGCAGCTTCATAGCTATGTTCGGCCCGGGACCCTTCGGAATGTTCATAATGCAGACGATGGCCGCGACTTCTCCGAAGAGGCTGGTCATGGTGGGGCTCAGCTCCGATGAGCACAGGTTGAGGATGGCACTTGAGCTGGGTGCTACGGACGTTATCATGGCCGACAAGGAAGACCCGGTCGCCAAGATCAACGAGATGACAAAGGGCAAGGGGGCCGATTACGTGGTGGAGGCCACCGGCAACGTGGCGGCGGTCTCACTGGCGATAGACGCGGCCTGCGGGGGAGGCCTCATACTGATGGGAGGCAGCGGCTTCGGAGGGCGCGAGGTGAGCTTCAAGCCATGGAACATGGTCAGGGACGAGAAGATGCTCAAGGGGCTGCAGGGCTTCGCATGGGCCGACTACCTGCTCGCCTTGGACCTGTACGCTTCAGGCAAGCTGAAGATAGCCCCGATGGTCAGCGACATAAGGCCGCTCGAAGAGGTGAACGAGGCCTGCGCGCAGGTGGAACAGAAGAAAGCGATGAAGATCATCCTGGTGCCATAGTCCGAGGGCAGGCAGGCTAGAGGACGAACCCTAGACGAAGAGGTGACTGCAATGTCGGAAACCGTGTTCATGCGGCTTAGGGAGGGGAAATCCACATTCAGGGATTCAGAGGAGAAGGCCGCTGACTACATACTCGCACATTCTGCGGAAGTGATAAACCTTCCCATCACGGAGCTGGCCGAGAGGATAGGCGTAAGCGAAGCCACCATCGTGCGCATGTGCAAGAAGATAGGATTCCACGGCTTCCAGGAACTGAAGATAAACCTCGCCGTGGAGACGGTGAAACCCATACAGGCGCTGCATGAGGAGATCGCCGAGAACGACGTCATCGGCGCGGTCATGAGGAAGATCGTCGCGGCCAATACGAAGACGTTGCAATCCACCCTCGACGTGCTGTCGGAGACGGACCTGCAAAAGGCGGTGGACCGCCTTTACGACGCAAGGTCCATACAGTTCTACGGGGTGGGTGGCTCGGGGTCCGTCGCGATGGACGCCGCCCACAAGTTCATGAAGACCGGAAAACCGGTGACGGCGTACATCGACACCCACATGCAGGCGATGGCTGCATCGTTGGTGGAACCGAGCGACGTAGTGGTCGCGATATCGCATTCGGGCAGCAGCAGGGACGTAATAGACGCATTGGCGATAGCTAGGAGCAGGGGTGCCACGACGATCGGCATAACATACTACGCGCGCTCGCCTATAGACAAGGTGCTGGACATCAAGCTGGGGACCTCATCCTACGAGACGCTGTACCGTATGGAGAGCACCTCCTCAAGGGTGGCCCAGCTTACGATAATCGATACGCTGTTCATCGGCGTATGCCTTAAGGATCCGGCCAAGGCCGTGAAGAACATCCTGGCTACCCGCGAGGCGATAGCCCCGAAACGATTCTAGGATTCTGCACAAGAAGTCACGAAGCCAGGATCCGCTCAACTGCTGGAGGGTGACCATGACCGTGAAGATATTAGTGACGCCCAGGACATTCGGTAAATCGGACCCAGTCCCGCTGGCCATGCTTGAGGAGGCGGGCTGTGAAATCGTAAGGAACCCCCATGGACGCGTCATGACCGAAGAAGAGATGGTAGCGATGGTACAGGGCGTCGACGGCATCATAGTGGGCCTGGACCCTGTTACGAAGAAGGTCATAGACAGCGGCGGTTCCCTTAGGGCCGTCTCGAAGTACGGGGTGGGCGTCAACAACATAGATATTGACTACGCTGTAAGCAAGGGCATCAAGATAACGAACACGCCGGGCGCTAACAGCGCCGCCGTCGCCGAGCACACCATCGGGCTGCTTTTATCGGTGTGCAGGCACATCGCGACATCTGACAGGGAGATAAGGCAGGGTAAGTGGACGCAGCACCCTGGCTTCCAGCTGGAAGGAAAGACCATGGGGATCGTGGGCACCGGACAGATAGGAAGGCAGGTGGCCGAGCGGGCGAAGGGGCTTCGCATGTCGGTCCTGTGCTACGACATCTATCCTGACGGCTTCTGGGCAAAGAAGGCCGGGGTGGCCTACTGCAGCTTCAACGAGCTGCTCGAAAGGTCGGACTTCGTAAGCCTGCACGTGCCGCTCGTCGACGTGACGTACCATATGATATCCGTGAACCAGCTAGCGAGGATGAAGAAGAACTCGATACTCGTCAACACCGCAAGGGGCGGCATCATAGACGAAAACGCGCTGTACGACGCGCTGGTAAATAATGTTATAGCAGGAGCGGCCTTGGACGTGTTCGAGAACGAGCCCGTGGAAGATTCGCCGTTGAAGGAACTCGACAATGTCGTGATGACGTCGCACATAGGTGCGCATACGCTTGAAGCGGTTCAGAACATGGGCCGCATGGCGGTGTCTAACCTGCTGGAAAGCCTCGGGATTTAGGATGGACAAGTGCTTCGAAGTAATCATTATCAGTTAAGCCAGCAATATCGGTACTGAATGAAAGACGTGCCGCCTTTCAAAGAAGGGAGCACGTCTTCTATCAATTTGCGCTACAGCGTTATCATACAGCAATGTAGAAAATCGCTATGTATAATGGCGAAATCAATACTAGATGAGCAACGTCAGGTAAATAGCGAAATTCATACAAATGATAGCATGCTCGCATGTGGTCATGGTATCTATGGTAAAACTCTCGGACGTAATCAAAGCAGGGACAAAATCCCCATAACAATGGCTAAGCTATGGATGATTAATAGAAACTATAAGATGGACTGACGCGAAGGTAGAGTACTATGATATAGTTTAGCGCGAGCCACTTGTACCCTCCCGTAGACAGCTAATCATAATAAAAGTGATCACATTTTGCTTACCTAATGATTAAAATGGCTGTTAATATAGGGGATAAGAATTACTTATCACTTCTATTGAATATATATATTTGTAGATATCGTCCCATAATAATAGCATTTAGATTAAGAACACTTGTCATTGCCCCCTAAATACAACAAAGCGTCCGGCACTCCATGCAGAGCATCGGTTGTTAGTTCAGTGATCACGCAGATTATAAGGACGAATTGGGGGAAAGAATGTGAAAGACCTTGTCTTGAGGAAAAACGCATTTAAGATCGCAACCATATGCGCGAATGTACAAAAGGGTGAAAAAGTAACTATAGTAACTGATTTCAACAAGGTTGATCTTGCCGAATCAATAGCCTCTTGCTGCCTTGAGTTACAAGCTGAAGTCGTGATAACCGTAATGGAACCAAGAAAAATGCATAATCAAAAATTACCCGAAGCGGTCGCGGCCGCAATGGCTGCGTCGGATGTCCTATTCGTACCTACTACATGGTCAATTGCCCATACTGAAGCCAGGACTATGGCGTGCAAAGCAGGAGCGCGAGTAATAAACTTACCTGCTCTGGAAAGAGAGACCCTTATAAGTGGTGCCATAGACCTGGATTTCGTAGCGAATGAACCACTCGTTAAGAAAGTAGCCGACCTTCTCACTAAAGCCAAGATAGCTAGGGTTACGACCGATATCGGTACTGACATAACGATGAGTATAGAAAAGCGCGATGGTGCTGCATTAGCATGCCTTTCCCATAATCCCGGGCAGTTCGCTACCGTGCCAGATGTAGAGGCAAGGGTGACACCAGTAGAAGGAACAGCCAACGGGGTAATATTTGTTGATGGTTCGATACCGATACCAGAAGTAGGTCTAATACAAAATCCCATAAAGGTCGCGGTTAAGGACGGCTTCGCAACAAAGATTGAAGGCGACGCCAAGGCGGATGCTTTTCGGAAAGTACTTGAAGACGCTAACGACCCTTACGCCTACAACATCGCTGAACTGGGTATAGGTATGAATACCTGTGCTAAGCTCATAGGGGTAATGCTCGAGGATGAGGGTTCTTTTGGGACGATTCATATTGCAGTTGGCACAAGCGCTGCATTTGGAGGTAAGGTAAGCACTAATATCCATCTGGATATGATGATACGCAACCCCATCTTATATCTGGACGATAAACCGATCCTTGACAGGGGGAAGCTGCTTATCTAGTAAAATTCCGATTTGGAGGGATTGTCATGGATAACCTGGCGATTGTGAAGGCGGCAGAATCTCTATTGGAATTCATGGTCGAGACCAGGAGGGACATCCATAGGCACCCCGAGCCAAGCACCAAAGAATTCAGAACGCAACAGTTGATTATCGATGAACTAAAGAGAATCGGCATAACTGAGATAGAGAAGTACTTTAACACTGGGCTTGCGGCCGTGGTTAGGGGAGGCAAACAAGGCAAGACGATAGGGATTAGAGCGGATATGGACGCTCTTATGATGGAAGAGAACACAGGTCTACCGTTCACTTCCGAAGTCCCTGGTGTTGCTCATATGTGTGGACATGACGGACACACCGCGATATTGCTAGCAACTGCAAAAGTACTCTTCGATATTAGGAATGAACTATGTGGAAACGTAAAACTCATATTCCAACCTGCAGAAGAGAATGGCCCGCAGGGAGGAGGGGCACAGTTCATGATCAAAGAGGGGGTTCTTACGAACGACCCCCAAGTGGATTTTATGATCGGCCTACATCTCAACAACAGATACCCAGTAGGAAAGATAATATGCAAGGCTGGTCCTACTCATGCTGGTTCGGATCCCTTCTACCTTGATTTATACGGTGTAGGCGGTCACGCTAGCACTCCGAATCTGGTCAAGGATCCGATAGTGGCTGCAGCCTATATAATCACCGCACTTCAAACTGTCATTTCAAGAAACATAAGCCCCTTCGAGAACGCCGTCGTTGGCGTAAGCATGATACAAGGGGGTACACGCCATAATATCGTTCCCGAGAAAGTTCACATGAGAGGCACGATACGTAGTTTTAATGATTCTACACGGAAGCTCATCGGGGAGAGGATAACATCCATTGTTGAAAACGTGGCAAACGCAATGGATATAAGGGCCGAACTTGATATCAGGTGGAACTACGGCCCCTTAATGAACGACGAGAAAATGTATGCGGACGTAAGGAGTTGGATAGAAGACCTGCTAGGGAAGGACGGTTTCATAGAGCAGAACTTCCCGAACACTGGGGGTGAGGATTTTTCATACTTCGCATCAGCAGTGCCCTCCGTCTATTTCTGGGTAGGAAGCCAAGGAGAAGACGGTATTGCGAGGGTAGCGCACAGTCCGGAGTTCGACTTCGACGAGGGAGCAATGAAATACGGAGTAATGGCCTTTACGAAGGTAGTGATCGGTTACTTGAACGGCAGATAGAACTTCAGTGTTGGGAGGTATACTATGAAGACTGCTGGTGAAAGGAACAATAAAGGCGAGAAGTTCTCGGGATTTTTCAAGGGCCTGGAACGCATCGGCAATAAACTACCTCATCCAGTATGGATTTTCGTTTTCCTCATATTCGTCACCTTGATAGCATCTTGGGTGTTCTCATCTATGGGAGTGAGTGTTAAGTATCTGGCGGTACAAGGTAAAGAAGTAGTGGAACAAACCGCAAGCGTGGTGAACCTTCTGTCCAAGAAGGAATTCCCTAAGCTATTCTCCGATTTTACGGCCAACATTCTATCGAATGCAGTCATAGGCAATGTTATTACCATATCCATGTGCATGATGATAGCTGAATCAACGGGCTTTTTTGATGCATTCTTCAGGAAGGTTCTACTCGGAGCGCCTAAGGTGCTGATTACTTTCATACTCGCTTTTGTTGGTGTCAACGCCAATATCGCCGGAGATGCGGGGAATGTGCTTGCTGCTACATTGGGCGGCGTTGTATTCCAAGCTATTGGCAGGAATCCCGTCATAGGTGTCATAACCGGTTTTTCGGCAGCATCGGCTGGATATACTGCTAACTTGATGATAGCAAACCAGGATGTCACCTTGTCCGCAACTACGACTGCAGTCACGAAGATCCTAGGTTTTGCGGATTTCCATCCGCTGATAAACTGGTATTTCATGGCGTTTTCTACGATAATACTTGCGATAGTCTGCACAATAGTGTCAGAGAAAATAGTCACCCCACTTATAGGAGACTACAAAATACTAGGCGATGCTTCAGGTATAGAAAAACACAAGGTTTCGCCTGAGGAAGCGAGGGGCCTAAGAACCAGTGGTATCGCGATGCTAGTCTATCTAGCCATGATCCTGGTTGTTACGGTGCCATCGAATGGATTGTTGAGGAATTCCAACGGCACACTCATACCAAAATCGCCGTTCATAAGCTCTATTGTTGTGATAGTAGCCATAATGTTCGCCGTACTAGGGACGTCCTACGGTTTCGGTAGCGGGAAGATAAAATCATGGAACGACATACCCCAGCTTATGAAGAAAGGTATATCTAGAGTTGCGTCCATGATCCTCGTGCTGGCATGGGTGGCACAATTTGTCGCCATTTTCGGAAGGTCTAATCTGGCTACTATAGTATCTGTGAAAGGGCAGCAGTTTTTAGAAGCGATTAACTTACAGGGCCTGCCATTATTGCTCGTCTTCATAGTCGTGGTAATCTTCATGGACCTCTTCATGACGAGTGGATCCAACAAATTCTTCATTCTTGCCCCGATATTTATCCCGATGTTCGCTAGGATGGGCATCAACCCGGCGATCACGCAAGTAGCATACAGGATAGGGGATACTGTAGCAAATCCACTCTCACCATTAGGTTCCACGCTACCTGTTGCCATCGCTCTCGTGGAGGAATATTGGGATAAAAACAGGAAGGATAGACCTGGATTAGGTACGGTCATATCCTATAACTTACCGTTCTCGATCAGCTTCCTAATAACACTAGTGGTAATATTCGTAATATTCTATGCATTCAACTTACCTATGGGTCCTGCAATCCCAGAGATGTCGGCGCTCATAAAGTAACTGCCTATGAATTAGCATAAGATGACCGCCAAGAGATCTGCAGAGAAAGAGTGGGGACGAAAGCCCCCCTCTTTCTTTGTATTAACTGCAGCAGTTCCAAGTTGCATCAGAGACTATATCCTAATCAGTCTCTATAGAAATCCCTTACTACGTCCATAAAAACGAATGCCGACTTTGGTATGTACATCTGTCTGTTCGTCGCTATGCACGTCGTCCAACTAGGTTTATACTTGTCATCCAGCGTGAAATAACTCGCAGGAAACTTACCCTCGAAAATCTTGGTATATTCCAAAGGAAGCAGCGTAACGCCCATACCTATGCTAGAAAGCCTCCTTATGGTCTCGAAATTACTTGAAGTTAGGATAATATTGGGATTAATGGATGCACATTCTAGGATAGAATCCGAAACTTGCCTTATAATCGTGCCTTTTCGCATCATGATGAAGGGTTCGTTGGAGAATTCGTGCAAGTCTATCAAAGGGTAGAGTTTCCCGATATCTGAGGCAGCTGACAAAGCCAAAGGATGTCCGATTTTAGTAACGAGGACGAACGGGTCGTTGGATAAAGGTTCGAATTTAAGATATCTGCTGGTCTTCTTGGGAGGAATATGCATAAGCGAGATGTCTATGCCACCCTTAAGCAGTAAGTTTTCCAGCTCCATAGAGCTTTCTTCTATCAAGTTTATCTCAACGTTAGGCAAAGCCTCATAGAACTTCGGGATTATTGCAGGAAGCATGTACGTCGCCAGAAACGATGTCGTGCCAACGGTTATCTTCCCTCCCTTGAGGTCGTTCATGTTGTTTATGTCCCTTTGAAGGTCGTCATAGATTGCTAGTATGTCTTTGGCTGTCTTGAAATATTTCTCCCCTGCGAATGTGAGGACCATGCCGTCTGTAGTTCGATTGAACAACCTCGTTCCTAGTTCTTCCTCTACTCGCTGCAATGTCTGGCTAAGGGAGGGTTGTGAGATGAATAGCTTTTGTGAGGCTTTCGTTAGGTTCCTTGTCTCGGCTATGGTCAGGAAGTACAGCAATTCCTTATCGTTCACTGGACACCCCCCTATCGGATTTGCGTCTTCTGAACGGGCTTATATATAAGATATTCTTATACCGCCAATTAGATTTATATATTTGTGCACACCTTATTATGAACATACAATTTTATCAAGGGCAATGATAATACGGGAGGTACAAGATGAAAAAGGTCTTGATGGCCAAGGGTGCCCATAAAGTAATCAACGTATCCATAGGAGCCAAACCTGGCGAGAAGATACTCATAATCACCGAGGCCTCGAAGATGAGCATAGCGGAGAGCCTGGCGGCTGCGGCTTTTGCCGCCGGATCGGAGCCGGTCATCACGGTAATGATACCAAGGGAAGTGGACGGAGCCGAGCCTCCAGAACCGATAGCGGCCGCGATGCTTGCTAGCGACGCTTTCATATGCGTAGTAGGCAAGTCGATAACACATACGAACGCCGTCAAGAAAGCCAAGGAGGGCGGATCCCGCGGCGTAGTGCTCACGCAGTTCTCCGAGGATATGATGATACACGGCGGCATAGAGTGCGATTTTGCGGCGATAGCCCCCGAATGCATAGAATTCGCAAAGGTCATGGCAGGAGCCAAGAAAATCCACCTCACCTCGCCGTTCGGCACTGACCTTACGTTCAGCGCCGAGGGTAGGAGGGGCAACGCTCTCTACTGCATGGTGAAGCCTGGACAGTTCTCCACCATACCCACCATAGAAGCCAACGTATCCCCTTTGGAGGGTACGCCCAACGGCAGGATAGTCGCGGATGCCAGCGTGCCCTACATAGGCATAGGAGTGCTGGACGAACCGGTGGTATGTGAGGTGAAGGACGGTTTCATAACCTCAATGACGGGAGGAAGCCAGGCGAAGAGGCTGTACGAAGACCTGCTCGCAAAGGGTGATCCCAACTGCTTCAACGTAGCCGAGCTCGGGATCGGGCTTAATCCCAACTGCTATTTCTGTGGCTTCATGCTCGAGGACGAGGGTGTCAGGGGCTCATGCCATATAGGAATAGGCACCAGTATCACACTCGGAGGCACGGTAAAAGCAAAGAGCCACTATGACCTGATCATGACTAAGGCTACAGTAGACGTAGACGGGCGCATCATCATGAAGGACGGAGTTCCTTGCATATTTGACTGATGGGTCACGTCACTTGAATAACTATGGAAAGCCTTCCTCGTGCGTGTTCTCGAGGAAGGCTTTCCATATGCCGATAATGGCGTTTATGCCGCTTCCCAAAACTAAAACAAGGCCCAAGCAGGTGCACCGATTCAAATACATTTCTCTAGCAGGACTGGAGGCAGCGCAACTCGAAATAATTAATCACTACTTCGACGGGGGTGTGATCATTGCTTAAAAGGCGCCTTGCGGTTACGATTGTGGCGATAGCATTGGTTTTGGCATGTGCAGGTTGTGGCAAGACGGAGACATGGATCTTCGACTTCGCTACGGCATCCGAGACTGAAGATTGGGTGCACGAGGAATACGATGACGGTTCGGCAACGTTGGTAACCGACATGGGACTGAAACTGGACAATCATTCAGTCTGCTCTCCTGTGGCTTTTACGGGCGATTTCACCGTGACTGTGGACCTTTTTTTGGACACCGATGCTTCGAATTGCGCCTACTTCGAGTGCTACATATGCGACGGGCAGTTTTGGGAACCTGACAACATGATTTTCAGCTGCTTCGAGAATATCGGCACCGATGACGATGGAGAATCCTTGATGGTGACTGACGAGGGACCCGATAGAAGAACAGAGGTCGCAGGTGGATTCGGCCCGATACCAAATATTGTAAGGAAAGGTGATAATGTTTGGAAGCTGAGCAAGACGGGCGATTATTATGTGATAAGCCTCAACGGCTATAGGATCGCAAAGTTCGTTTCCAAGGAGTGCAGAAGCGACAAGTATTACATAGGCCTTTATGGTTATAGTTACGGCGGGGATGTGTGGTTTAAGAAGGTCAAGGTAGACTACAAAGGATCGATGATCTGAAATCCATGCAATAGGCTCATCTTCTCAAGAGCCCGGGACTGCCCACAAGGCGGATCCGGGCTTTCCCATCCGATCCTCGCGCAGCCGGCTAGAGGCCTGCACGCGTTATGGGGAGGCGCATCCATCGATGCTATAATCGCATTATAGAGGCATTGAATAATGAAGAGGCGGTGTAAGCTCATGCACGAAAAGCCGGCCCGTTGGACCATGAACGACCTTCTAGGAAAGAAGCACCTGAAACCTATGCCGGGTTTCGCCCTGGACGATAAGATCATAGAAAGTGTGATGAGATACCATTCCGGGCTGCCAGGGTATTGCATGACGCCGCTGCAGCCGCTCAAGGCCCTCGCCTCATCGCTCGGGCTTGGAGGCATATGGGTGAAGGACGAATCCAGGAGGTTCGGACTCAATGCCTTCAAGGGCTTGGGGGGCTCTTATGCAATAGCCCGCCTTCTTGGAAGGGAACTTGGCATAGAAGAGGACAGGATCAACTACAGATCGTTGAAAGAGGCGGCCCTAAGAAACAAATCGGCTACTTTCGTGACGGCGACCGATGGCAACCACGGCAGGGGCGTAGCGTGGGCGGCCAGGATACTGGGCCAGAAGGCGGTAGTCTTCATGCCCAAAGGCTCCTCGAAGTCCAGGATAGATGCCATATCCGGTGAAGGGGCCGATGTGTTCGTGACCGAGGTGAACTACGACGACTCGGTAAGAATCGCCGCCTCCTACTCGGCCGACAGGGGCTTCTTCGTGGTCCAGGACCAGGCGTGGGAAGGTTACGAAGAGGTGCCGACATGGATAATGCACGGCTATCTAACCATCATGCAGGAGATAATGGAGCAGCTTAAAGCCTCAGGGGATGGGATGCCGACCCATGTGCTCCTACAAGCGGGCGTAGGCTCGTTCGCCGGGAGCATGATCGCATACCTTGAACATGCCATGGGAGAGGATATGCCAAAGGTAGTGCTCATGGAGCCTGATAAAGCAGATTGCCTATATGAATCCGCAAAATCCGAGGACGGCGCCATAGTAAACGTTAAGGGTTCCCTGGATACGATAATGGCGGGACTCGCATGCGGGGAGCCCAATCCTATCGCATGGGGCGTGACAAGGGGAAGGGCAAGCGCTTTCGTCTCCTGCGATGATGAAGTCGCTGCACTTGGCATGAGGGTGCTGGGCAATCCGCTAGACGGCGATCCGAGGGTGATCTCAGGGGAATCGGGCGCCGTCGGCGCGGGCCTCATCAAGCTGATGGCAAATGGGGGAAGCCTGAGCGGGCTTGGAGAGCAGCTGGGTCTGGGCGCCTCGTCCAAGGTGCTTATGATAAGCACCGAGGGGGATACTGACCCGGACAGGTACCGGAAGATAGTATGGGAGGGCGCATGGCCTAACAGTCGAGCTTAACGAGGAGCTGCCTGGATCTCCCGTACGACAGGATGCAAGGGGCCGGCCGGAGGAACAAGGCTTGTTCGCGCCGAAAGCAATTACGACGGTTAGGAACGATGAGACAAGATTGCTTTGCGGAGGGGAGACAATATGACACATCCTGATGCCAGGGATTTCTACATCGGGCGGGAGTACGACCTGAAAGAGGGCAAGATATCAGGAGGGGAGGTCATGTACAACCCGTCGGACCTCACCACGCACGCGGTGGTGACCGGCATGACAGGTTCCGGCAAGACCGGGCTTTGCATAGGATTGCTTGAAGAAGCCGCCCTGAAGGGGCTGCCGGCGATAATCATAGACCCCAAAGGAGACCTTACGAACCTGCTGCTTCACTTCCCGGACCTGGCGCCGTCCGACTTCGAGCCGTGGATAGACCCGGATTCTGCGAGGATCAAGGGCAAGAGCGCAAGACAGATGGCAGAGGAAGCCGCTACCAGCTGGAGCACAAGCATCGATGACTGGGGACTTTCCAAAGGCGCCCTGTCCACCCTTAAAGCCTTCTCGTTCGCCATATACTCGCCCGGCTCCTCTTCGGGCATTCCGGTAAACATACTCTCCTCGTTCAAGGCCCCCGGCATACCCTGGGAAGGCAACGAGGAGGCATTAAGGGAGAAGATATCAAGCACAGTGACGGCGGTGCTCGGCCTCGTCGGGATGAAGGACATAGATCCTCTAAGATCAAGGGAGCACATCCTCATGTCCAGCATCCTGGAGCACGCCTGGGCTTTGGGAGAGGACCTTTCGCTGACCGATCTGATCCTGAGGGTCCAGAGCCCTCAGATGGAGCGCCTTGGGGCGTTCCCGGTGGAGACCTTCTTCCCCGAGAAGGACAGGATGGCGCTCGCGATGCTGCTTAACAACTTTTTGGCGTCACCGTCCTTCAGGGTCTGGCAGCAGGGCCAGCCGCTCGACGTGGAGGAGCTGCTCTACACCGATGACAAGAAGCCTCGCCACAGTATATTCTACCTTGCCCACCTGAGCGAGAACGAGAGGATGTTCTTCGTCACGCTGCTGTTCTCCGCGGTGGAATCGTGGATGAGAAGGCAGAGGGGGACCAGCGGCCTAAGGGCCCTGGTGTATTTCGACGAGATACTCGGCTACCTCCCCCCCGTGAGCAATCCACCGTCCAGGAACGTGATGCTGAGGATGATAAAACAAGCGAGGGCATTCGGGGTGGGGCTGCTGCTGGTGACCCAGAATCCGGTGGACCTCGACTACAAGGCGCTTTCGAACATAGGCACGTGGTTCATAGGCAGGCTACAGACCGAAAGGGACAAGATGAGGCTCATGGACGGGCTCCAGACGCTGACGGGCGGGATGGACGCCAATACCATAGGCGACACGATCTCGAGCCTGGGCAAGCGGGTGTTTTTGATGAACAACGTTAACAGGCCCGGTCCGAAGGTGTTCCATGCCCGTCAGGTGCTGAACTACCTGGCCGGACCTCTCTCCAAGGACCTACTTCCTGATCTGAACAAGCTGGCGGGAGCGGAGTACGTTCCATCTGAAGGATCTTGTACCGGCGGCGCAGCAAACGGCGCGGCCCTTAAGGAGGATGACGGTTTCCTCAGGATAAAGCCTGCGGTCCCTTCGAAGGTAGACGAGGCCTTCATGCCGCTCAACCTCGATGCCCAGGATGCCATACGGTCGGCCGGCTCAGGCATGCCTTCTACCGTGAAGCCGGATGCCATCGCCTACGCGCCGGCCATGATAGTGCAGGCGGAAGTGCGTTACTCGTCCATCAAGTACGGAATCGACCTGACAGACAGGATGACATCATTGGTCGAGGACGACCCTTCTGGCAGGCCCGACTGGCAAAGCGGCCTAATCAATGCCGAGGACCTGAAGGGATTCGGCAAGGACCCTGCGAGCGGAGCTTTGTTCGAAGGACTTCCGGCTTGGCTATCGGACCAGAGGTTAATCAAGTCCGCTTCGGACGATTTCGCCGACTGGCTGTACAGGAACTCAAGGATAAGCATACTCGCGAACGAAGGCCTGAAGCTGTATGCAAAACCCGACGACGGGAAGGACGGCTTCCTTGAGAGATGCCTCAAGGAGGCGGACAGGCTGATGGTCCCGGAGCTGGACAAGCTGGAGGACGCCTTCAGGAAGAAGAAGGACGCACTCGAGGACAAGATCCGCAAGCAGGAGGGCGAGGTGCAGCTAAGGGAGCAGAACGTCAGCCAGCGCACAATGGAGGCGATCGGGACGGCGGGCACCGCGATATTCGGGATGCTTCTGGGAGGCAAGAAAAGAAGCCTGGGGTCATCTATTACGAAGACGAGGATGACCACCGAGGCCAAGAGCGTGTTAACCAGGGAGAAGAAGGAGCTCCAGGATATGATGGACGACCTTGCCGAGCTGGATAAGGAATTCGACAGGGCCCAGGAGGACCTTGCGGCGGCATGGAAGAAAAAGGCGGAGATGATCACCGAGGTGCCCTGCACACCCAGGAAGAGCGACATATTCATATCGTTCTTCGGCGTAGTTTGGCTGCCTCAGTACATCTTCAAGGAAGGGGCCTACACGAGGAGGCTAAGGGCGTTCGCCCTCGAGCCGAAGCGCATCGTAAGGGCTGTATGAGGTGCCGGTGGCTTGTTTGTTTGACGAGCACGGGGGACATGTACGGCTGGGCGGGCGGGAAAGGAGGACCGGTTGGAAAGGATACTCCTTATTGAGGACGACAGGCAGATAAGGCAGCTGCTGCCCCGCTACTTCGCGCGAGAGGGCATGGAGATGGCCACCGCACCGGCGGGATACGAGGGCCTCGACATGATATATGAGAGCAGGCCTTCGCTTGTGATCCTGGATGTCAACCTGCCGGACATAGACGGATGGTCCATACTTACCAGGATCAGGAAAGGACCCGACAGGGACCTGCCGGTGATAATGCTTACGAGCAGGAGTGATGTGCCGGACAGGCTGATGGGGCTAGATCTTGGGGCCGACGATTACATCGTCAAGCCGTTCGAGCCGCTAGAGGTAGTGGCCAGGGTGAAGGCCGTGCTCCGAAGGGCCGGCGCATCAGCCCGGAAGGAGGGGCCGCTCGAGTTCGAAGGCCTCGTGATGGACATTCCGGGGAGGATGGTCGCAAGGAACGGCAAGGAAGTGGCGCTGACCGCCAAGGAGTTCGACGTGTTGGCTAAGCTTGCGAGCATGCCCGGGAGGGTGATCCCAAGGGCGCAGCTGTACGAGAAGGTGTGGGGCGAGGAGGCCGATTTCGACGACCACACCCTGGAAGTTCACATAAATAGGGTCAGGACGAAGCTAGAGGCTAATGACGGCCTTAGTTTCATAACCACGGTGAGGGGCATAGGCTACAAGTTCGAGGTAGTGAAGGATGAGAGAGGATAGGAAGAAGAAGCCGACGCTCATAGCGAGCTTTTTGGCCCATAGCGGCGCGGCGGCGCTCATCGCCGTACTGATAATGCTGCTCGTCGCGTTCTTCACGGCGGACAGGATCGCCCTTGAAGGCGCCTTAGACGCACTCGCCTCAGACCTGGACGGAGTGGACACCCTGGAGGAGTTCGTTTCCAGCTTCCCCGGCAGGGGCAGCAGGATAGTGCTGGATTCTGAGGGATTTCCGATATCCGGCGTGCAGAGCCCGGGCATGGGGATGGGCATGATGGGTTACGGGATGGGGTATGGGAACCAGTCGAGGATTACAAGTTCGCGCAGTTCCGCGGAAGAATGGGCCAAAAGCGGAGAGGTCGTCGAAAAGGGGCGCCTTGACGGATACGGCGACATACCATGGGTGGAAGGCAGCACCGTCTGGGCGGCGAAATACCTTAAGGAACAGGGCCAGGACCCTGTGATACTGGTTACCTGGCGCAAGGCATCCTCCGTCAGGACCGAGGGCTGGGCGCTGTACGTGATGGGAACGGCAGGGATCGCGGTCGCCTCGGCGCTCAATATGGCCCTGGCCGCGAGGGTGGCGAGGAGGCTTTCCGCCGGGCTCTCCTCTGTGGCCGAATCCAGCAGGAGAATCGCGGCGGGCGATTACGGCGCGAGCTTCAAACCACAAGAGGTAGAAGAGCTGGACCAGATAGCCAAATCCCTTGAAGGGCTGGCCGGGGATCTGTCAAGCAGGACGGAAGAGCTTAAGGAGGAGCAAGAGAGGCTTGCGAGGCTCGAGCAGTCCCAGAAGAGGTTCATAGCCGACGCGTCCCATGAGATAAGGGCTCCGTTGGCCACGATTGCGATAACGCTAGACGCTTGGAAGGACGGCCTGCTCACCGAGGAGGAGAAGGAAGACGCGGTGAAGCACGTAAGGGACGAGGTGGCTCGCCTGGGTGCGCTCGCGGAACAGCTGCTGGACCTGTCGAGGATAGAATCCGGTCGCATCCAGATGGACATGAGGGTGCTGGACGTGGCCGAGATCGTGCAGGATGTGGTCTCCTCTTACCACGGGCGGCATGGGGCCGAGATCTCCCTTATGATTGACGGGCCGCCGCCCAAGGCGATAGGCGATGAGCAGGGGCTGTTCAGGATCGTACGCAACTACCTGGATAACGCGTTGAGGTTCGCCCCGAAGGACGGCAGGGTAGCTGTGAGCATAACCAGGAAGGAAGGTTTTGCTGAGGTACTGGTCGAGGACGACGGACCGGGCATACCGGCCGAGGAGCTGGAACATGTATGGGACAGGTTCTCCAGGTCCGAGAAGCAGAGGTCCCTGGGGGGGTCCGGAACCGGGCTGGGTCTAGCCATAGTGAAGGCGCTGGCCGACGCCATGGGTGCCGAGGTGAGCATCGAGAGCGCAAAGGGCCAAGGCACGAAAGCGAGGGTAAGGCTAAGGGCCGCAGGCGATTGTTGAGCCGGGGGTGAGTCGCGCTTGAGCTTTTCTTGAGGTTGGGATGTTATCTTCTAGTCGCATGGAAGACATGCCATCAACCTTAGGAGGAAGAGATAAGATGAGAAAGCACAAGACGGCCACAATCATAACGGCGGTAGCGATAATCGCGGTGTTGGGAGCCGCGGTCGGAGCAAGCGCGATGATGTACAGGAACCAGAACCTAAGACAGCAGGCAGCAGGATGCATAGCACTCGGGACCGCGCCCCTGGGGACCCTTACCGACGAGGAGAAGGCGAGCCTCGTCTACATGGTAGAGGAAGAGAAGCTGGCGCATGACGTATACACGGCACTGGCAGGGACGTGGAAATCAGGGGTGTTCGAGCAGATAGCGAACAGCGAGCTCAGGCATATGGGCAGCGTATCGATGCTCCTTGATAGGTACGGCGTCGCGGATCCAACCGAGGGCGCCAAGGAGGGGACCTTCGTCAACAAGGACCTGAAGGCGCTGTACGACAAGC
>ERZ795059.50-NODE-50-length-177951-cov-22.164399_pt1 | contig 177951 bp, 130 predicted proteins | sample MGYA00375143_ERZ795059 | MGnify/ENA primary metagenome ERZ795059 (study PRJEB30188, sample SAMN05720168) | activated sludge metagenome | isolation source: Anaerobic digester | place: USA | collected 2015-01-07 ... | reverse complement strand
CGGACTGAAAATCCGTGTGTCCGCGGTTCGATTCCGCGGGGCGCCATTTCTTGCCGATAAGTTCCGGCCTCTTTTTTTTGTTGTTCCGACCGCCGATATCCGCAAGACTTCCTGCGCGTAAACCTCGAGATCGGCCATACCCATGGGTGACGAAACGTTTCAGCGAACGGTGGTGGTGACCGGCGGCGCCGGCTTTGTCGGTTCCAACCTCCTCTTGCACCTGGTGCCCGCCTACCCGGACTGCCGGTGGGTCAATGTCGACTGTCTGACCTACGCCGGCAACCTGGCCAACCTGAAAGCGATCGAGAAAGCCCCCAACTACCGGTTCGCGCGGATCGATATCACCGACTTCGACCGCCTCGCCGACTGTTTCCATGCTTTCGATCCGTCCGGCATCATCCACCTGGCCGCCGAATCGCACGTTGACCGCTCCATCCTGGGACCGTCGACCTTCATCCGGACCAACATCCTCGGCACCTTCAACCTCCTGGAACTGGCGCGCAAGAAAACGCAGCGGTCCGGACCGCAGGCGATCCGCTTTCACCAGGTGTCGACCGACGAGGTGTTCGGGTCGCTCGGGCCGGAGGGGCATTTCACCGAGGACACGCCGTACCGCCCCAACTCCCCCTACTCGGCCTCGAAAGCGGCGGCCGATCATCTGGTGCGCTCCTACGCGGCCACCTACGGCCTCGACACGGTGACGACCCACTGCTCGAATAATTACGGCCCCTACCAGTTCCCGGAGAAACTGATTCCGCTTATGATCCGCAACGCCCGCGCGGGGCTGCCGCTGCCGGTGTACGGCGACGGGAAGAATGTGCGGGACTGGCTCTACGTCGAGGACCACTGCCGGGCGCTCGACCTGGTGTTCCACGAGGGGAAATCCGGCGCGACTTACACCATCGGCGGGCACAACGAAATCGAGAACCTCGAGTTGGTCCGCCTGATCTGCCGAATGCTTGACGACCGGCTGGGGGGCGGCCCCCGCGAAAACCTCATCACCTTCGTGACCGACCGCCTCGGGCACGACCGGCGGTACGCCATCGACGCCTCGAAAATCGCCCGCGAGCTCGGCTGGCGGCCCTCGGTCACATTCGCCGAGGGCCTGTGCCGAACGATCGCGTGGTACCTGGACCACCAGGAGTGGCTCGACCACTGCATCAGCGGGCAGTACCTCCAATACTACGAGGACATCTATGCGGGCCGCTAGCGGGGTGCGACGGTGAGCGCCGGGATCCGCAAGGGAATCATTCTGGCCGGCGGGGCCGGGACGCGGCTCCACCCGGTGACGCAGGTTGCGTGCAAGCAGCTCCTGCCGATCTACGACAAGCCGATGATCTACTATCCGCTGTCGACCCTGATGCTGTTCGGCGTGACCGAGATCCTCATCATCAGCACGCCCCAGGACCTGCCGCGGTTTCGGGATCTGCTTGGCGACGGCCGGGCGGTCGGGCTCACGCTTCGCTACGCGGTCCAGGAGCGCCCGGAGGGAATCGCCCAGGCCTTCCTCATCGGCGCCGATTTCATCGGCCGCGACAACGTCGCCCTCATTCTCGGCGACAACGTCTTCTACGGGGTCTACGATTTCCTCCGCGGCGTCCGGGCGTTCGTCGACGGTGCGGTGGTGTTCGGCTACTATGTCAAGGATCCTCAGCGGTACGGCGTCGTGGAGTTCGACCACGACGGCAACGCGATCTCGATCGAGGAGAAGCCGGCGGCGCCCAAGTCCAACTACGCTGTCACCGGGCTGTACCTCTACGATGCGGAGGTCGTCTCGGTCGCGCGGTCGCTGCGGCCATCGGCCCGCGGTGAGCTCGAGATCACCGATGTGAACAATCACTACCTGCGGCGGGGGCGGCTCAAAGTCGTCCGGCTCGGGCGGGGCATCGCGTGGCTCGACACGGGCACCCACGAGAGCCTGCTGGACGCGAGCAATTTCATCGCCACGATCGAGAAGCGCCAGGGGCAGAAGATCGCCTGCATCGAGGAAATCGCCTACCGCATGCGCTACATCAACCGCCGCCAGATGGAGGCGCTCCTCGCCTCCATCCCCGACACCGCCTATGCCCAGTACCTGCGCGACGTTGTCCGGGAGGTCAACGGTGAGGGATAGGCTCCTGGTCACCGGCGCCCGCGGGCAACTGGGGACCGACCTCGTCGCCGAGTTCCGGCGGCGCGCCGACGTGGTCGGCTGCGACCTCGACGATTTCGACATCACCGACCCGGCCGCCGTCCGGCAGCACGTCGCGGCCGTCCGCCCCACCGTCGTTATTCACGCGGCCGCGTTCACCGAGGTCGACCGGTGCGAGGCGGAGCCGGAGCGGGCCATACGGGTCAACGCCGACGGCGCCGCATTCGTCGCCGAGGCCTGCCGCGCGGTCGGGGCACACCTGGTTTTCTATTCCACCGATTATGTTTTCGACGGCGCCCGGCGCACACCCTATGTCGAAAGCGCCCCCCCCAATCCCCGGACGGTCTACGGACGGAGCAAGCTCGAGGGAGAGCGGCGCACCTCGGCCGCGCAGCCCGACAGCGCCATCCTCCGCCTCGCCTGGATGTACGGCGCGCACGGCCGGAACTTTGTCGTCACCATGCTCGCGCGCGGCGCCGAGCAGCTGGAGGCGGCCCGGCGCGGCGAGAGTATCGCCTCCCTGCAAGTTGTCGACGATCAGGTCGGCAACCCGACCTGGACCAGGGATGTCGTGCGGCAGACGGAAATCGTCCTGCGCGAGCGGCTCACCGGGTTGTACCACTGCTCGGCGGAAGGGGAGACCTCATGGTACGGCCTGGCGGCATTCATTTTTTCGCGGCTTGGGATGGCGGTTGACCTGCGCCCCTGCACGACCGCCGCGCTGGGCCGGCCGGCTCCGCGGCCCGCCTACTCCTCGCTGGAGAACGCGGCCCTCAAGGCCGCCGGCTGCCATGTCATGCGCGACTGGCGCGAGGCCCTTGCGGAATTCCTCGCCGGCCGGAGGGAGGCTGCGCTCTATGCGGTGTGACATCGAGGGCGTGATCATTCGCGAGCTGCGCTGTGTGGCGGACGCCCGCGGCTGGCTCACCGAGCTCTTTCGCCGCGATGAGCTCCCGGGGGCGTTCGAGCCGGCCATGAGCTACGTGTCGATGACCCGCCCGGGCGTGGTCCGCGGACCGCACGAGCACCGCGACCAGTCCGACCTCTTCTGTTTTCTCGGACCGTCGACGTTCCGTCTCTACCTCTGGGACAGCCGGCCGGGCGCGCCCTCCCACGGGCGCACCTACCGCGCTGAGTTCGGCGAACACCGCCGCGCGCTCGTGATCGTCCCGCCGGGGGTGGTCCACGCCTACAAGAATGTCGGCGCGGTCGACGGTCTGGTGTTCAACGCTCCCAACCGGCTGTACGCGGGGGAGGGGCGGCGGGAGCCGGTCGATGAGATCCGCCACGAGAACGATCCCGCCTCGCCGTTCCGGATTGATGACTGACCGCCCGGGCGGAAGATTTCTCCCCGCCGGCCCGGAAATCGTTTCCCCGCGACCGGGTGCGGTGCGCCGCTGCGAGGGCGCGATCCGCCGTGTAAGTCGTTGCGGTGCGCAGGAGTGTGTTTTCGCGGGGGATCCGGCACGCCCCATGATAAATCTATTAATCACAAGGGCAGGGAAATGCCCGCAAAATGGTTATGGACAACCGAGCAGACATCGCCGCCGCGCGCCGCCAATCACCCGCCGCCGGCCTCCGGACCGGGGGGGCGCTGTGCTGAAAACCGGCCTTCTCAACTCTCTCCTGCGCAGTCTCACTCTCGGCAGCAAATTCCTCCTGCTGTTGTTTCTCGCGCGGGTGGTCACGCCCGCCGAACTGGGGGTCTACGGCCTGGTGGTGGTCACGATTACGGTCACGCTCTACCTGCTCGGACTGGACTTTCACACCTACAACACCCGCGAGATTCTCGGCGCTGCGCCGCCTGATCGGCCGTGTTTCGTGCGCGACCAAATGGCCTTTCACGGGCTGGTCTACGCGGCGGTGTTGCCGCTCACGCTGGCGGTGTTCATTTCCGGCACTCTGCCGTGGCGCTGCGCCGGGTGGTTCTACCTGCTGCTGGTGCTGGAGCACCTCTCGCAGGAGGCCTACCGGCTGCTGGTGACTTTCTCACGGTCAAGTCTGGCGAACCTCGTGCTCTTCCTGCGCGCGGGCGTGTGGGTGTACGCAGTGGTCGGCGTCGGGTTGGCGGCGCCGGGGGCGGTCACGCTCGGGCGCGTCTTTTGCGCCTGGGCGGTCGGGGCGGCGGCGAGCATCGCCCTGGCGGCCGCGACTCTGCGGCGCCTGCCGTGGCGGGAGGCGCTGGAGAAGCCGGTCGACTGGAACTGGATCCGGCGCGGTGTCGGCGTGTCGCTGCGCCTGTTTGCCGCGACCGTCTGCCTGCTCGGCGTCCAGTATGCCGACCGCTACTTCCTCCAGCATTTCCACGGCCCGGCGGCGGTCGGCGTGTACACCTTTTTCGCCCAGATCGCCAACACGGTCCAGATTTTCGTCTACACCGCGGTCGTGATCGTCGTTCTGCCGCGCCTGGTCGGGGCCTGGCAGCGCGGCGATCTGGCGCTGTACCGCTGCCACATGCGGCGGCTGGCGCTCGGCGTTCTCGGCGTGATCGCGCTCGTGAGCGTCGCGGCGGCCGCCTGCTTTGGGCCGGCGCTGGCGATGGTCGGCCGGGAGGTCTACCGGGAGCAATTGCCGGCGGGGTGGGTGCTGCTGGCGGCCATGGCGCTCATGGGGGCGGCCTACATTCCCCATTTGGCGCTCTATGCCCGGGGGCGCGACAGCGCGATCGTCGCGGCGAGCGCGGCCGCGTGCGTGGCGGGACTGGTGCTGCACGCGCTGCTGGTGCCTGCGTACGGCCCGATCGGGGCCGCCCTCGGCACCCTTGCCGCCGCGGGGGTGCTCGGCGGGGCGAAATTGGTCTTCTTAATGCGAAATGCGGAAGGGCCGGCGCGGACAGCCGGGCAAACGATGACGGCGGATTCAACGCGGGAGGCGTGTCGTGGCGCGATTGTGTCTTGAGACGGCCATCGGCCAACTCACCGTGTGCGCGGTCACCGTCACGTACGGCGACCGCTGGCATCTGCTCAGGCGGGTACTGGAGCGGCTGTGCGCGTGGCCGGCCGTAGCCCGCGTCATCATCGTGGACAACGGGGCAACCTACGACTTGCGTGGGCGGACGGCGGGCGCTTTCGGTCTGAGGGTCGAGGTAGTCGGTTCCGGCCGCAACGAGGGATCAGCTCGCGGGTATGCTATAGGCATGAAGGCGGCCAGGGAGGCGGTGGACACCGAATTCGTGTGGCTTCTCGATGACGACAACTTTCCCGAATCCGGTGCCCTCGAGGCGCTCGCGGAGGCCTGGCGGGAGCTAAGCGCCGGCCAAGCGAGCGACCGACTGGCGCTCCTGGCACTGCGCACCGATCGCCCGTACCTGGTTCAAATCGCGGCCGGAGCGGATCCCCGCAGGATATTCCCGAAGGCCAACAGCTTCCTTGATTTTCATGCAGCCGATGCGCCGCGCCGCGTTTGGCGCAAGCTGTTCCGCCGGCGACCTGCGCTCACAACGGTCAAGAGCCGATCCGTGAAGATTCCCTACGGAGTCTACGGCGGGCTGCTGTTCCACAAGACTCTCCTCGACCGAGTCGGCTACCCCGACGAGAGCTACTTCCTCTACGGCGACGACTACGATTTTACGACGCGGATCAGCGACGGCGGGGCGGTGTACCTCGTGGCCGGCTCCCGAATCGACGACCTTGACCCGTCCTGGCATGTATCGAGCACAGCGCGTCGGGTCACCGTGTTTCAGAACCTCTCGCAGGCTCCGGATTTCCGCGTCTACTGCACCGTCCGGAGCAACGTGATCTTTGTCCGGCGCCACCTGCTCACGCGCCCATGGGTGTGGCAACTGAATCGCCTCGCTTACCTGGCGATACTGCGGGCTTTCATGTGGGCGACCGGTCGGAGAGACCGCTACGACTTGATCGCCAGGGCAGTGAGTGACGGCTGCAGCGGCCGCCTGGAGAAGGTTGGTTGCCATGTCTGGTGAGTCGAGAACACTGGCCGCCGGCAGTCGGTTTGTCACCGCGCCGGTTTGCGGTCAGAGAGTGCTCTACGCGAGTCTCGTTTTGCTTGTGGGCTTTGCGCTCTATGCCAATCTCGCCCGCGTCGCGCTCGGCAGCCGCTATGTGCTCCTGGTCGCGGACAGCCTGCTCATGGTCCTCGTCCTGTATACGGCGTCGTTGCGCCTACTCGCGGGGCAACTCCCGACCGCGGTGGAGGCGGCCGTGCTGGCCTTGCTGGGCCTCGGCGCGGCGGCCATCATGCACCCCAACATTCCCGATTTCCGCACCGGGATCGAGGGATTCCGCCAGACTCTGTACCAGATGTCGGCGGTAAGTGTCGGGGTGGCCCTGCTCGGCACACGCCGTCGGATGATGCACTTTCTCTCCATCGTGGCCGTGCTGGCCGTTCCCATTCTGCTGTGGGCAGTCAAGCAGTTTATCGCAATCTCGGCGCTGGACCTGGCCATCATCGGAGCCAACACCGCCGACATCTACACCTGGCAGATTTTCGGAAAAGTCAGAGCCTTCGGCTTCTTCAGCGGGCCGTTCCACATGGGGCTGTTTGCCGGGTTCGTGTTCTGGATCGGGGCGGCGCTCTATTTCGAGTCTCGTCGCAGGATATGGCTCGTCCTGGCCGCCCTCTCATTTCTCGCCTGCCTGGCTACGCTTACCCGGGGCAGTCTGATAGCGATGTGCGGCTCGGTCCCGGTGGTGCTGTTCTTTGTCTTTCCGCGCGCGCGCCTGCGGGTAGCGGCGGCCACGGCGGTTGTGCTGGCCGGTATCGGCCTCGGGCTCTACCTGTTATCCTCTCATGTGGATGCCGTCGGGAGTGTAGTCGAGAGCGTGTTGACGCTGAGTGAACTGTCGGACGACAGCCGGCTGGTGGGTCGATTCGACGGCTACCGCGAGGGAATCGCAGCGGTTGCGACCCACCCGTTCGGGATTGGGATGGGGAGCGCCGCCGATGCCCTGGGCCACTATTTCGACCCGTACAAATACGTCCACATCACGAGCCACAACATGTTTCTGCGCATGGCGCTGGAAACCGGCTGGATGGGACTGGGGCTTTTCATGGCAATTCTGTGGCTGGCGCTCCGCGCGGCGCGCCGCACGGCGCGAATGGGCGATCATCCGATGGCGATGCTTCTGATGGGATGGCCGGCCATTGTACTGATTACAGGAATCACCGGATCCTCAATCAACGCCTTTCCGGTGAACTTGCTGTTCTGGCTGATCGTTGGGGGCGCAGTGAGACTGACGGCTCACTCCGGACCGGGGGCAACAACATGAACGCCAACCTCGACATCATCGTAATTCCTTTTCATGACTGGAAGAAGGTCCAGCGCGAAGGCGGCCGCACCCGCGACGCGCATCTGATGTCGCATCTGGCTCGGCACCCGCTTGTCAACCGAATGTTGGTCGTCAATCGGCCGGTAAGTGTGCCGGAAGTGATGGTTCGACCCGGTCGCTTCCGTACGGCGGGAGAGCGGATCGGCGGCGGATTGGGGCAGCGTCTGACCAGAGTGGCGAACAGCGTGTTCGTCCTCGACACTCTGTTGCCCGATCTCTTTGCGCCGGTGCGGCAGCGGCGTGGGTGGTTCCTCGATGCCTTCGCGGGCGCGACTGTGGCGCAGTCGGTACAATGGGCGGCGTCGAGACTGGGTATCGGCGCCTTTCACCTCGTCAGCTTCAACGCCTACGCCGGGAACCTGGCCGCGCGCCTATCGCCCGTTCGGTCGCTCTTCGACGCGTGGGACAACTTCCTCAAGTTTCCCGCAAATGCCCAATTCCGCAAACGGCTTGAGCAAAGCTACCGCATGTATGCAGAATGCACCGATGTCTGGTCAACCAACTCGGCCACGAACCGAGAAGTCTTTTGCCGCCTATTTGAGCCGGGAGCATGCGAAGTCATCCGCAACGGCGTGGACCCGGATCATTTCCGAACCGCCCGCGCGATCCCGGCCGATCTCGCCGCCCTCCCCCGGCCAATCATCGGCCTGGGAGCCAAGATCACTCACCTCGTGGATTACGACTTGCTCAACGCCGTCATGGCGGCCAACCCAGACCTGTCGTTCGTCGTCATCGGGCAGGTTCTCGATAAGGCGGTGATGGGCCGCATCAAGCCGCTTCCGAATTTTCACTACCTGGGGGACAAGCACTATGACGTCTATCCGGCCTACGTCGGCGGGTTCGATGCAGCGATCGTCCCGTATGTGGTGGGGGCGCGTGAACACGGCGGCGATTCCATCAAAACATACGAGTACCTCGCCGCCGGAAAGCCGGTCGTATCAACACCAATAGACGGACTCCTTAAGTGCCCCGGCCGCATTTTTCCGGCGCGGTCGCCTGAGGAGTTTGGGGCGGCAATCCGCAAGGCCTTGAGTGCAGGCGACCAGCGCGTCGAGATCCCTGCAGAGTATCTGTGGAGCACAAAGGCAGAAGAGATGATGGATCTCCTGGTGCGGCCGCGGCGGCCCCGAACCCGCCGCACTCATCGTCCCATCGTCGCTTTTTGCGGGACGCGCGGGGTGCCCGCCCGCTACGGCGGCTTCGAAACCGCCGTCGACCAGATCTCCCGCCGCTTCGCCGCCCGAGGCTACGACTGCGAGATCATCTGCCGGCGCTCCGCGGCCGGGCCGCCGGCCGGCGTGGGGAGCCGCCCTCTGCCGGACGAGCACGAGGGGCGACGCCTGGTATATGTCGACGGCCACCGGTCGCGCACGCTCGATACGTTCGCGGCCGCCCTCCAGACCGGGCGCCACCTCTGGCGCCGCCGGCGCGCCTACCGCCACGTGTTCTGGTTCAACAACGCCAACCTCCCCGGCATCCTCCTGAGCGCGCTGGCGCGGATCCCGATGTCGGTCAATACCGACGGGTTGGAGTGGCGGCGCTCGAAGTGGTCGTGGCCGTTCAAGCTCTACTACCGGCTGGCCTCGGGCGCGGTCGCCCTGATCTGCCGCCGCCTCATTTCCGACTCGCGCGGCATCCAGGACTACTACCGCCGCACGCTTTTCCGCTCGACCGAGTTCATCCCCTACGGCGCCCCGGAACCGGTGGCCATCGACAACGAGCGGGCGGAGGAGATCCTCGCCCGATACGACCTTGCGGCGGGGAAGTATTTCCTCCAGATCACGCGGATCGAGCCGGACAACCTGCCGGTGCGGGTGGCGGAGGCATTCGTGCGGGCCGAGCTGGTCCGGCAGGGCTTCAGGATGGTGTTTATCGGCTACCGCGAGGATACGCCCTACGCGCGGAAACTGGCGGTGTTCGACGGCCGGTTTGGGGTGCGCGTGCACGCGGCGCAGTACGACCCGGAGGTGCTGCAGGCCCTCCGGAGCCGGTGCTGGTGCTATGTCCACGGCAATTCGGTGGGGGGCACCAACCCGGCGTTGCTGGAGGCGATGGCCGCCTGCCCGCGGGTGGTGGCGATCGACTGCGTGTTCAGCCGCGAGGTACTCGGTGACTGCGGGCGGTTGTTCGACCCGGATAATATTGCGCCGACTCTCCTTGAGGCGCTGGCGATGCCCGATGAGAGCGCGCGCATGCGCCGGCGGGTCGCCGAGCGCTATGACTGGGAGGCGGTGGCGACCGCCTATATGAACCTGGCCGAGGGACGGCCGGCGGCCTACCGCCCGACCGCCCCGTCGGAAGAGAACCCTGCGCGGCGTCCTGAGGGAGTTCCGGCCGTTGCCCGACAAGGCGAAGTGACGGTTTAGATTGATGGCGCAAGATGCTCCGGAACAACGGATAACAAATGATGGCAAATGTCCGCCTCAGGACCGGCGGCCGGCGGCGATGAATATGAAGGAGTCCGAAATGACCAGGCGATTGACCGTAACCAGAGACTGCGAAAGCACGACGAGCCAGGCGGGGGAGGCGATCAGCCCGTTTGAAATGGCCGCCTTGCTCGTGCGGAAGAAACGGCTGATCGGTTTGATCACGTGCGGGGCGATGCTCCTGGCCGGGGCGACCAGCCTGCTGATCCCGAACAAGTACGTCTCGACCGCGTCCATCCTGCCCTCCGGCGGGATCGACAAGATGGCCGACCTGAAAAGCCTCGCCGGGCTGTCGGGGATGATCACTCCGGCCGACGACGGCTCGGAGCTGTACCCGGTGATCCTGGCATCGCACACGATTCGGGATGCGGTCCTCGCGCCGGAATATGAGTATGAGGACGACGGCGAGGTGCGGCAGACGACGCTGGCGGCATATCTGGATGAGACGGATCCGGACAGACTCCGCGCGGCGCTGGGGGACATTACGACGGTGCGTCTGGACAAGAAGACCGGCGTAATCGATCTCGGCGTCGAGACCCGGTCGCCCGCGCTGTCGCAGGCGGTCCTCCGGCGGTACCTCGCCGAGCTCGAGTCGTTCAACCTTCACAAGCGCCGCACCCAGGCGGGTGAGCGGGCGGAGTACCTGGCCCGCGAGCTGGCCGAGCGGCAGGGCGGGCTGGCGGCGGCGGAGGATTCGCTGGCGGCGTTCCAGTCGGCCAACCGGGACTGGATGACCGCCGGGGATCCGGAGGTGGCCCTGATCCTCGGCCGCCTGCAGCGGGAGGTGGAAACGCGCACCCAGGCCTGTCTCTATTTGCTGCAGGAGTATGAGATTGCCAAGCTTGACGCCCGCAAGGACGTGCCGGTGGTGCGCATTCTCGACCAGCCCTCCCGGCCGACCCGGGAATCGTCGCCGCCACGGGCGCTGATCGTAATCGTCTCGGGGCTGCTGGCGTTTTTGGGCGCGGCCGGAACCGTGGTGGGGATCGAGGGACTCCGGCGGACGCGGGGCGGGCACCGCGCCGCTCTGCAAACGTTGCGGACCGACCTCACCCGCGAGTTTCCCCGGGCCAACCGGTTCGTTGGCCGGGTGTCGCACGCAGTTGCGGGACGTTGGGCCCGTCGCGAGGCGGGGGAGAAGACTCCGGTTGCCGGTTAGACCGGCGCGTGCATTTTGAGCGCTTTTGGTGTTGACGGGGGGGAGGGGAATAGGTATTATCGGGTCTGCCTCGGCCGGCGGTCGGTTCCCCTGGGGCCGGCGCCGGGCAAGCGGGGCATTGACAAGTCAGTCCGAGTTGCGGTGGGGTTCCCGAGCGGCCAAAGGGAACAGACTGTAAATCTGTCGGCGAAGCCTTCGGAGGTTCGAATCCTCCCCCCACCACCATATTGAAGCCCGCGCCCGCGGGCTTTTTCGCGGCGGGGCCGGTCGCCTCGTTGCCAAGGCCGCCCGGGGAGCGTATCTTGGGCCATTTGCCTCGGCGAATGACACCATGAAGCCGGCCCCTGAGCAGAAGCGCACCGATTACACCGAAGGCTCGATCCTCGGCGCCATCCTCAAAATGGGGCTGCCGTCGATGTTCGGGTTTCTCAGCCAGAGCATTTACACGTTCGCCGACACTTTCTGGGTCGCCCGTCTTCCGCAGAACGAGGCGGGGGTGGCGGCGGTCACGTTTTTCGGCAACATCCTCTGGGTCGTCTTCTCGTTCAACAACCTGGTCGGGCCGGGATCGGTGGCCGTGATCTCGCGGCGCTACGGCGAGAAAGATTTCGACGCGGCGGCGGGGGCGATCAAGGAATCGCTGCTGCTGAAGCTCGTTTTCGGGGCGGTTTTCGGCCTGGCCGGATGGCGGTTCGCTGAGCCGATGCTCCGCCTGGTCGGCGCGGAGGGGGAGGCGCTCGCCATGGGCGTGGCATACGGCCGGATCATGTTCCTCGGTGTGCCCGTCATGTACGCGACCTACACGATCTTCACGGCCATGCGCGGGGTGGCCAATCCGAACATGGCGATGATCCTCATGCTCGGCTCCAACCTGCTCAATATCGGGCTCGACCCGGTGCTCATGTTCGGCTGGTTCGGCCTGCCGGCGATGGGAATCCGGGGGGCGGCGGTTGCCTCGGTCGGGAGTTTCGCGCTCACGCTCCTGGTCGGTCTCGGGCTGTTCTACGGGGGGGCGGCGAATGTCCGGCTCACGCTGCGGGGGCAGACGCGGGTCGGCCTGACCACAATGTGGAGAATCGTGCGAATCGGGATCCCCTCGCTGTTCGGCGAATTGTCGTTCTCCGGTTCGCGCCTGGTCATCACGCCGCTGGTGGCGATTTTCGGCACGGCAGTGGTGGCCGCCTACGGCGTCGGACTGCAGGTGTTCGGATTCGGCATTTCGATGCTTGTCGGGATCGGGCTCGGGTTGTCGTCGCTCATCGGCCACACGGTCGGCTCCGGCAAAACGCAGCGGGCGCGCATCACCGGCGATCGGTCGGTGCTGCTCGGCATGGCTGTGCTGACGCTGTACGGCGCGATCGTCTTTGTCTTCGCCGGGCCGATCATGCGGCTCTTCTTTGATGCTCCCGAGACCGTCGGCCACGGGATAACACTGCTGCGGATATTCGCGCTCTCGTTCCCGGTCTTCGGGGCCTACGAGATGCTGGTGCAGATTCATTCGGGCGTCGGCCTCAACACGCCGGCGATGGTGGTGAGCATGGTCCACGGATGGTTTCTGCAGGTGCTGCCGATCCTCCTGCTGGTCAAGGTATTGGCCCTTCCGCAGGAGGCGATCTGGTGGACCCTGGCCGGCTCGGGAGTGCTGTCGGCCGGGGCCATGTACTGGTATTACCGCAAGGGGAAGTGGCTGACGGTGCAGATCTAGCCGCTGTCCCCGGGGAAAAAGACGCGATGGAATGGTATCTCTATCCGCTGGTGATCGCCGCCGGATTCGGCTGCGGGTTCATCAACACGCTCGCCGGCAGCGGCTCGCTCATCAGTCTCCCGCTGCTGATTTTCCTCGGCCTGCCGGCCAACGTCGCCAACGGCACCAACCGGGTCGCGATCCTCCTGCAGACGGTCGTGGCCGTCGACAGGTTCCGCCGCGACAAGGCGGTCGATCTGCGGCGGGGGTTGCTGCTGGCGCTGCCGGCGATCGCCGGCGCGGTCCTCGGCGCGCAGATCGCCGTCAATCTCAACGAGGACGCGATGGAGACGGTGATCGGCGTCCTCATGGTCGTCATGCTCGGGGTGGTGATTGTCCGCCCCCGCCGCTGGCTTACGGGAAGGCCGGAGATGCTGGGGCGGCGGCCCGGATGGCTGCAGGTGGCGGTCCTTTTCCTCATCGGGATCTACGGCGGCTTCATCCAGGCGGGGGTGGGAATATTCCTGCTGGCCGGGCTGGTGCTGGTCTCGGGGTACGAGTTGGTCGGGGCGAACGCCGTCAAGAACCTGATCGTGCTCGCGTTCACCGCGTTCGCCCTTGTCGTGTTCATCATCAACGGCCAGGTGGCCTGGCTGCCGGGACTGGTGCTGGCGGTCGGCAACATGCTCGGCGCCTGGGTGGCCGCCCGCCTGGCGGTCCGGCGCGGCGCAACCTTCGTGCGATGGATCCTCATCGCCGTCATCGTCGTCTCCGCCGTCGTGCTCCTGGACCTTCTCGCGGCCGTGCGCGGGCTGTTCGGCTAGGTCCGCCGGGCCGCAGTTTTCGATTGAATACCATGCGGGCGGGGGAGTATCATGGGTGTGCGGGCGCCCGGTCGCGAGGGCCTGTGGATCGCCCGACACTCATGCAAGGATGGTCGCGTATGCCGTTCTGTCCCAAGTGCCGTTTCGAGTATGAACCCAACGTCTCGGTTTGCCCCGACTGCGAGGAGAAGCTGGTGGCCGCCCTGCCGCCGCTCGACGAGGGGGAGGACCTGTCGGACGAAACCATGGACTGGGTGCATCTGGGCCGCCTGACCTCGCGCGAGTATGCGCAGATGCTGGCCGGCGTCCTGCAGTCGCGCGGCATCCCGAATGTCATCCGCTCGGGCGTCGGCTTTTTTGGTGTGACCGGCCAAATGGGGGTGTCGTCGTATTCCGCGGCCGGCGGCGGATACTCGGTGTTTGTCCCCGAGGAGTTCGTGGTTGCCGCCGATGTCGAGGCCACCGCGGTTCTCGGCGAGACGTGGAAGAAAGCCCGGCTGGTCGATGTCGAGGGGGCCGAAAGCGCCGACGAGGCGGGCGAGCCTGAAGAGCCCGAGGAGCCCGAAGAGTCCGAAGAGGAGCATTAGCTAACGTCTCAGCCGCCGCTAGGAGCGCGGCCGCCACTGGTACTTCGCCAAATCGAGACAGCCGAATTCATCGGTGACCACTCCTTCGTCGCGCAGCATCGCCTGCTGCATCTCGAATCCTCCGCCCCGCGGGAGTGCGATCCGCCCCTGCGCGTTGATCACCCGGTGCCAGGGGAGACGCTCGGTCCGGCTGGACGTATTCAGCGCCCGCACGACCTGTCGCGCCGCTCGCGGGTTGCCCGCCAGCGCGGCGATCTGACCATAGGTCGCCACCCGCCCCTTGGGAATGCGCTTGAGGGCCGCGATCACCCGTTCGTGAAATGAATCCGCCATTGCTTTGGCCTCCTGGTAGGGGGAAAGGTGACGCTTTCGACGGGGCCGTGTCAAGCGTTCGTATTCCCACGTCTGATCGGATTTGCCGCTTGCCTGAACGGGTAGTCCATAGCTCTGCTGTGCGAACCTAACGTTATTCACTCACGGTCATGTCCACGATGTCCATCGGTGAGGGCACGCCCTGCCGTCCCAAGTAGGGACTACAGCTCGATCATTTGCGGTCGCCGGGGCAAGGGCCCACAGCAGAGCTGTGGGCGACCAGCTCAGGCGGTTGTCGCATGCGGATACCACGGCAACCAGCGACGTTTTGGCTCTTGCGTATGCACCGCAGACCGTATAACTTATTGTTTGGCTATTAATTGCCGGAGTGGTGGAATGGCAGACACCAGGGACTTAAAAAGCGATCAGGACGATTCGGCAGGCGATTGACTCACAAGGCAATGCATTGTTGGCGAACGAATTAGCATGCGGAATCTCGCGTATTGGTTTGTATTGACTTGTATCGATTGTGACCGGCTACAGTCACAAATTGGTCACAGGCCTAAGAGTCCCTCACGATGGAATTATGGCGGTAGATTTCACCGACATCGACGCGCAAGCTATCGTCGACGACATGTGCGCTGAGTTCCGCCAGGTCGACGCACTTTTGGGTTCACCCAAGCATGGCCTGCCGACGAGCGTGCGCCGCTACATCGACTCCAGCCAGAGCCCACCCGTATTCCACATGACGCGGTACTTCCGGAATGTCGCCGCGTTGGATAAGTACGAGGCTTGTATCGAGCGACTGGATCCGTTCTTCATCGCGGTCGAGCATTTCACTGGCAAGGTTCAACTGCGCCGCACGACCGGTGCGGAATTGCCAAAGGCGTACGTAGACACGTTCTTCTGCTTCACGTTGGCGGACTCTTTTAGGTCGTCACTGGATATCTACTCAAAATTCATCGGCTGGTTTTTCGACTTCAAAGGCAAGGAGACCATGGGGTTCAATTACGGAGAGCTGGTGAAACCGCTTAGGCTGCACTCGCAACGATTGGCCGACGAGTGTAACGCGCTACGCAATTCATCGGAGTACGCGTTGCTGAAGTGGATCCGTGATGCCGAGAAACACGAGGGTCACGGGAAGACGATATTCAATCTCAACGAGACCGCGACGTCGTTCAGCTTGGTACTCAGACGGCCAGAGCCCATCGACATGGCCAACCTGGAACTTTCCGCGTACGTTTGCTTACGATCCTTTTTGCACCTTCTGCACACCACGTCGGTGGAACTCGAGCGCTGGCCACTCGGCTATCCATCCACGCGCGACAAAGTCGCGGAGATTGACGACGAAGGATACTTCCGAATACCGAGCGTTGGTCCAAAATCCACGTAAAGGCTATGTCGCAGCATTGAACCCACCCCACGCGCACTTGCCCCTCGCCAAGATGCTGATACCGACCACAAAGACGGCTTGTCCGCTGAGCTAGGCAGCGTACCATAGAGTCACGAAGAAGATGGCTAATGAGGCCAAATTGTGGTCGCGCTTTTACTCCGTAGGTCAGCCAAGAAGAGGTTGGATCCCAGAGAATTAGATCGGTATGCCATACAGACACCAGGGACTTTTACTCTCTTGCGCTCCGATACAGATCGGCGTAACTTGTTGCTGCGAAACATATCTGCCGGAGTGGTGGAATGGCAGACACCAGGGACTTAAAAAGCAATCCAGAAGACTTCACATCTGATTGATCAACAACACAATGGCCAATGCGGCAACAAAGTAGCTTCGGTGAGCTCAAGTGCCACTTTGGATGGCCCTGTATTGATTTGGACAGAAAGCAGCCACAAATCAGTCACAGGCGTCAAACTCTAGGCATATGTCTTTGTCTGCTCACATCGACGACTTTGAGTGTGGAAATGTCCAAGTTCACCTCCTTTCAGCTTGGTTCGTGCACAGAACGGGACTATCTTACCTCCTGTCGTCTTGAGCAGCGTGTCTATGGTGTGTTTGCTGTATCAAGACTTGGTTCAGCCCATTCTTCAGCCGAGCCATATGTCGCCTACTGAGGAGAACCGCTAAACGGCTGTGCCAGAAGTCTTGATGTGAACAGCAGCAGTCGTACGCTTGGTGCTTCGCACATCATCTCGACTTGGTAGAGGTGAAGGCATGCGGGTTGTTAAGGTTGGAACGGATTTGCAGAGGAGTAGCGTTCTTTTGTGGCGACAGAAGGTGGATCAAGCAACGCTACAAGTGATGCGCAATATCGAGAGAACGATTTGCAGCGCAACGTGGCATATGGAAGGTTAATCCTATGGCAGCAGCACTCGGTAAGAACAAGCCAATTCCACTATGGCGGCTGGTCACCGGCAAAGATAGGCCGGAGCAGGCTTTTGCAGAACTCTATGTCCAGTTGAAAAACCAAGTCTTCCAAGTGACGTTTGACAATGAGGGAAGGTTGGATTCGACTCCCAACATACCTGATAGACTGATTGACACTTACATCGCGAAGGAATTCAGGGAGGAGGGTTCGGGCGGAACATTTGGCAAGGCCAAGAATCTTGGGGGTGAATTCATCAACAAGTTGAGAACTCTCTTGGCCAAGAACAAGGAGTCTGAAGATCGTTTAACATACGAGCATGTGTTTACGGAACGCATTCATGCACCTTCAGACTCAAATGTCATATTGGTTGGTGATACAGGTTGCGGGAAGACTCATAAGCTGCGCTACATTTGGAGTAATTACCTCGAACGTTGCAAGGATTGCAGCTTGGACAAAGAATGCCCTTCCTACCCTAATCGCCCGAAATTTTACTTAAGTATTGATCCAAAGCAGCTGAAGAGCCGCGCAGGATTGTTCAAACATGTGTTCAATGAGGTTGTTGGCGAGTTGCAACAGTCACTTAATGGTTCTTTCGAAGAACGCTACAGAGCCTTCATAGAACACTTGTTTCAGCTGGAAAGGCCCTCCCGGCAGGATTACTTCACTACGATGTTGCGCTATGGACTAGAGAGAGAGCACCCGAAATCCTTCCATCAGATTGCGGATGCAGTTCCCGACGATTCACTAATCGACCTTGTGAAGTTCGTCTTGCATTTCTGTGGATGGCTGAGAGAGCATCGTTGTAAGAACGAGCATCTATGTATGTTTATTGTGTTTGACAACCTGGATGCGTCACCGCAGGAAGTACAGGAGGCAATTGTTACGCTCCTGCTGGACGTAAATCAGAAGCAATACCCACTCATGATTGCTGCCTGCCGTCCAGAGACGTTAATCAACTGGAGATCTCGCAGGAGCACTGGTGATGTTGTTGAGCATATTGGTCCTACAGCTTATGAGGTCGTTCTTGAGCGGCTACGGGTGTACCTTGAGGAGAAAGACAAGGACATGACGCTCTTGGCAGACCGTCTCAAGAACATTCAGAGACCGGATGTGTTTATCAGTAACCTTAATGCCATTTACAGTAGGCTGAAACGACCACATTTCAGGACTTTCTTTGATTCCTACTTTGGCATACAAATCAGGGATGCAGTTGTATTTGCTCAGAGTATCGTAGACATAGCGGCTCAATGGGACGAACGTTACCTGACCGACCAAGTGTTGCGCTCGGATCATTCTCTGGAACGGTACATGCTGAATCCATGGGGTCTTAGGTCAAACAAACCGCACATTGCAAACGTCTTCGGATTCGGTCCTAAATACAAAGATCGCTTAGTTGGAATTAGGGTTCTGCAATATGTATATCAACAGGAGCAATACACCGTAAGAGTGAAGGATGTCTGCAATCACCTCAGCCTTTTCGGGCATGGGAATGAAGACACTCTACGTGCTCTGGGAAAGATGCTTCAGCGAGGGCTACTGTTGACCGTATCCAGAGAGAATTACGAATTGGGACCGTTTGAGGAGTGTCAAGGTGAATTGATCGAGAGGACTGCGACTGGAGACGGATTTCGAAAGAATGCCTTTTCGCTCAGCTACATAAGTACTGTGATGTACTCTACTCTGTGTCGAGATACAAATTATCCGCATTTGCGGGTAAGAAATGTGGGCGACCCAAGATTTGTTGAGACGCTGGCTATTCTTAGAGAGTTTCTCAGAGAGACTTGGCAGATTGAGCGTGTCGAGCTTGAGTCGGTACTCACAGATCCAACCAAGAGGCTCCAATATCTTGAAATATACGATGAAACTACGATATCCTATGAGCTATATATTAGTGTCATTCCTGTTATCGTAGAAATCGGGTTGTTCGAGCAAAGAAAGGGGTATTCCACCTATAAGGATGTTATTGATGGAGCATATGATTACATGAGTGACTTCAATATGGTGACCAATGCCATGAAATCGGAATTGCACATCGGTGCGGACCCGACTGAAGATCACAAGTATGTTCAAGCTGTGAACGACCTTGAGAAGGCTCCGAAAGAGAGTCGAGAGACCATAGAGAGTACTCTAAAGCAGCTGCAAGGGAGGATTTCATCACAAGACCCAGATCTGTGCGCCAAGTGGATTGATGCTCACTTTGATCTGCTTTGGGTGAACAAGCGATTGCGTCTTGACACCTCGACCCTCCTCTCGGGTTTCAGCTCGCAACTCAAACAATGGAACCGCGAGACAAACGGTGTCTTCGCACTAGAGCTAGCACGTGTAGCCTCACTTCAGGGTGAGAAAGATGAGGCCTTTGAATACCTGAAGGTCTCTATCGCAAAGGGAATCGTAACGCAGGACAAAGCGCAAGAAATTGCTGACCTTGAGTCCTTGCATACGGATCCACGTTGGGAAACACTGCTTGCCGCCCATCTGTCAGCAAGGCACGCATAGAATGTGATAGCGGTCCGGACGGCGGCGACCTCAGCACTCTTCATCAACAAACTCTTACTGGGGAGAACGACTGTCCACAATGAGCCTTCAGTTGCTCTTCGCGCAGTCAGACTTGCACTTCGTCGCAACTCCATATGACTTCTGCAGCTTGCGGCCTAGGATAGAAGCTATGCGGTCTTCTGATCTTCCACTGCTATTTCGTGTCTTCCCCATTCCTTCGGAAGACTTGCCCCGCCCTCGATTGTTCGACGAATCTGCAGATAGAAACGTCCAGTTGCATGGCTCGCCCATGGACCAATCATGTAACCTGTACCAAGCGACAGCTCACTTAGCTTGGCAACATGCGATGGAGTTAATTCCCAGCCGAATTCGTCTGACAGGCGCTTCAATTCAGTCCCCCCTCCCAATCTCATGAGAGCCACGTTTTCGCATTCAGACAATATGGCAGGATCTATCTTGTCCGGTCTCTGTGTAGCACACAGAAGAAACAAGCCGTACTTGCGACCTTCAGCAGCAACTCTCCTGAGTGAATCTGCCACCAGTTTCTCGCTACCCGATCTCGGTTGCCTTGGAGCGAGATTGTGTGCTTCGTCGACGACGACGAATGTTGGTACTCGCAGATCCTTCCTGCCATCTCTCTTGTCGATAATCGCCTGTTCCCACTCATGGTAAGCGCGGTCCCAGACCCAATTCAGAAGGTCAAAGGCAAAGACTCCCGCAACCGATTTGCCAGCAAAGGATGGCATATCCAATACAACGAGCTTCTGTTCAGATATCACCGTCTTGTCCACATATCCAGACTCCCGAACAAATCCCAACTTAAGGAGAGCCTGCCATCGGGAGAAGTAGTAGTGAACTACATCATCACTGACCTGCGAGGGTGTCTTGAGCAAGGACTCCACGGCACCGGCGATTCTGAGCTTCAGGTCGGCCTTGGCATGTTCCGTATCGATTTCGTCAGGAGACAGTGTTCTCCCGTAGACTATCTCCATGCCTTTGGCGAGCGTGTCGTTGCTTGCGGCAATCTGCTCCACCATCCTATCTCTTGGGTATGATCTGTATAACAGATCTCGAGTGCCCTGAGGATCGCTGACGACTTGGGAGTAAGTAGTCTGTGCCTCGAAGCAAAGATCGGTCGTCTTTGTCTTCACCAGAGAGCTGAGCCGTTCCAACGACGCAAGAGACCGGACGAACTCATGAATCAATGCCAAATCACCTTGCTGCGTCGTGGGAACGTCTTCGCAAAGAGCCTCAATCGTAATGTCTGGCCAGTAGAGTTGATATGTATTCGTCGCGTCACGTCGGTCGATTGCTCCAGCGTGAAGAATCACTCTGATCTTCTGCTTTGACCATGAATCGCTGAAGATTTCCGGTCCGCGCTCATAAGTTAACTTGCCTTCTTTTGAGGTGTGATCGTACTTCATTCCACCCTTTGTCCAAAGACCAACATCCACTTGATTGCACTGGCGAAAATCCGCGTTTGGATCGAGTATGAGAGCTCGACACTTTGTCTTGTTTATGAGTTCTTCGATGATTCGAGCAAGAAATGTAGATTTTCCAGAACCTGACCCCCCCAAGATGATCGTGTGTCTCTGCATGTCGATTGCCTTCACATTGATCTGAAGGTCAGCCGTGTCTCTCTCCAGCGGGAAGGTCTTGTGCTTGAGTGCCACAGTTGGAACAAAAGCGTGCGAGACCTGCCATCCGACAGCAAGTTCAATCTCCTTCAATTGAGTTTTCTTATTTGGTTTCTTCTTCGCGGCAGATGTGAATCCGTCCATTTTAGTGACTCCTCTGTCTATCTACTCTGTGCGACTCAGGTATGCTGATTATGTTGCGGCAAGTGATAGAGAATCAAGTGCTTTCTCCAATGGCGATCTGGAAATAGCGCCACGTATCTTCGAAGCGCCCGGTCTCACTCACGACAGAACCAGAGCTGCAGCGGATGACAGCAGAAGTCCCCATGCGCAGCAGGATGCCCACCCTCTGGGTGGGTTTCTTCTTGTATCGAAGTGACCGATTTGCGACTGTTTCCTTCCGCAAGCTAGTGGCAGACATTCCTCTGCTAGTCGGTGCGACGCCAGTGGCTTACAGACATCGGCCGCCGCTCACACGGGATAAAAAGTCCCTTGTGCCCATCGAAAACATCACCTAACTTCATGCCGTGTCATTGATTGCCGGAGTGGTGGAAGTGGTAGACACCAGGGACTTAAAATCCCTTGGCCCGTAAGGACCGTGCCGGTTCGAGTCCGGCCTCCGGCACTAACACGATAACCTGCAACCCGGTCCCGCGCTTTAGGTCCGACCGATGAAAAAACACGCAGTTCTCACCATAACCGCACTTCTGTTCGGTCTGGGGACGCCGATCGCCCTCGCTTCTTCCGCCCAGGCCGCCATCGCCCCGCTGACGATGCACCCGGCGGCGGTCCCGTTTTCCTCCGGTTTCCGCCTGCCGCCGCTACCGTTTGAGGTCACGGACACGCTCGTGCTCGAGGCGTGGGTCGTCAATCGGGGAACCGTTCCGGCCACCGGTCTCTATTTCACCGTGCATCTTCCCGCCGGGCTGTCCATGATCGGCGCGCCCGCCGAGTTGGGGAAGAACCCGGTTTTTGGGGAGCGCCTCACCGCCGGATTGGTCGACAGCTGTCGGCCGGCGCACGTGGTTTTCGATGATCCGGCCGGTTCGCCCGACCTGGCGTTGGCGCCGGGGGACAGCCTCCATGTCCGGATGTATCTCCGGGCGGCCCAGGCGGGCGCCTATGCGATCCCCGTCATTGCCGCCGGTTTCATGGCCGGGGCGCAGCCCTGTTTTGCGCTCAACGACCAGTGGCCGGTGGTGGTGACTGCGGTCGGCGCGGGATGCTGCCTGGTGCGGGGGGACGTGGACGGCGGCGGCGGTGTCGCCATTGCGGATCTCACATATCTGATCGCCCTCCTGTTTCGGAACGGGGCGCCGCCGCCCTGCCCGGAGGAAGGGGATGTCGACGGTCAATCCGGGAACGGCGCGTTGACGACGATCTCCGATTTGGCTTATCTGGTCGCCTACCTTTTCAAGAGCGGACCCCCACCCCCTCCCTGCCGGTGACCGGGCGGCTGCTTGTCAATCGGGGCGGGGGGAGGTAGATTCCGGGAGAGTTCGCGTTTCGGCGAAAACCGCCAGGGAGGTTTGTGCCCATGCGAAGTTGTCTGTTGTTGTTTTTGGCGGCGTTCTTGCCGGCGGCCGCGGTCCGCCCGGCCGAGCCGCCCGTCGACTCCATGTCGATCGGCGAGCGGTTCCATTTCCTCACCGGGTTCGGCGATGAGGGTTACCGACAGAAAGAGCCGGCGTGGGGGAAGCTGATTCCTCTGTACAAGTCCTATGAAGGGGCGCCCCGCTACCGGCTTCCCGCACCGCGTCAAGGCGCGCTAACCGTGGATGAGGCGATCCGCACCCGTCGGTCCGAGCGTCGTTTCCGCCCGGACCCGATCCCGCTTCCCGCGCTCGCGGGGCTGCTGGTGTCGGCCGACGGTCTCACGGCGGGCGGGCGCACCGAGCGGAGGGCCGCGCCCTCCGGGGGCGCGCTCTATCCGATCGAGACGTACGTCGTGGTGACCGGCGGGGATTCGCTGCCCGACGGTTTGTACCACTTCCAGGCGGCGGACAGTTCGCTCGCCCTTCTCCAAGAGGGGGATTTCCGCGCGGCGCTGCACGGGGCGGCCCATGAGCAAGAAGCGGTCGGCTCGTCGCCGGTGACCTTTCTGTTCACCGCCCGCTTTGAGCGCTCGACCCAGAAGTACGCCGACCGGGGCTACCGCTATGTCTACATGGAGTGCGGAGCCATTTGCGAGAACCTCTATCTCCAGGCGGCGGCGCTCGGGCTGGGGACGGTCGCCGTGGGTTCGTTCAACGACGATGCGCTCAACCGGTTCCTCGGGGTCGACGGCCGCGCGGAGGCCGCGCTCCTGATGATGCCCGTCGGCTTTCCCGAGTGACGCGCCGAAGCGGGGTCGGGTTGCGCGCGCCCGGGCGGCTTCCGGCCGGAGTCGGCGCGGTCCTCGGGTGCGCCAAATTCTCAAGAAAATCTCTTGATAAACTCCGGCCCGCCCCTATATTTGCCGATCAGAACGGAGGGGCGCCGGTGCGCCTCCGTTGCACCAGATTGCCAAGCCACCGTAGCTCAGCTGGTAGAGCAACTGATTCGTAATCAGTAGGTCACCCGTTCGATTCGGGTCGGTGGCTTTTCTCTTGTCGGGCGGGGTCTCCTGAACGGGAACCCGGCGGAAAGTCCGCCGGTTTACTTCACGACATTTTGCCGCGCGGCTCTCGGTGCCGATCGCGCCAGCGACAACTTCTCGGAGTTTTCGGAGTCGGTATCGTGAAATGGCCCTTGCCCAAACCGAAAGTCACGGAGCAGTCCCCCCGGCTGTTTCAGAACGATCTGGTCGAGATGCTCTCGCGGACCAGTCCCGGCGTCGTCGTGGCGATCTACCTGCCGACGGCGCTGGGGCTGCTGTGGTACAGCGTCGCACGGGGCGGCGTCCCGGTCCCGACGACGGTCCTCGTGGCGGCGGTCGGTGCGGCGGCCTGGACGCTCACCGAGTATTGGCTCCATCGTGCGATCATGCACTGGGTGCCCAACAACGGGTGGGGCGCCCGGATGCATTTCTGGATTCACGGCATTCACCACGAGTGGCCCAAAGATCCGTACCGCCTCGTCATGCCCCCGTCTGTCAGCCTCGTCCTGTTTTTCCTCTTTCTCGCGCTCTGGACGGCGGTGTTCGGCCGTTCCGGCTGGGCGTTCCACGGCGGCTTCACGCTCGGCTACCTTGCGTACGATCTGTCGCACTACTTCTATCATCATCGGAAACCGGAGCGCGAATGGCTGGTGCGCCTGCAGCGGCATCACTTGCGGCACCATTTCCATCCCCGCTATGAAGAGCGCAATTTCGCCATCACGGTGCCGTGGTGGGATCGCATCTTCGGCACCGCCACCCCTGCGGAGCCGAGCGGTCCGGTGCCGGGGGCGGCCCGCGCGAGGTCATCGGCCGCCGAACCGGGCTTGCGGGCCGGCGAGCGTTGACTTCCCCTGCGGTGCGGCCGGCGCGCGGTTGGCCCGCTGAGTGAATCGTCCCCGTGGGCGATGATTCCTCCTTGGATTTGAGTTCCCTCGATCCTATCTTGGCGCAAGGAGTCCGGCCGCCGCCTCGGCGGGGGGGCGGCGAAGAAGAAAGGGAGAACCGCATGTGCGCCGATCACCAGAAGAAGGTCCATACTGACGCGTGGCAGATTGCCCGCCACGTCACGACCCTCGAGTCCTCGATTATCCGGGAAATCCTCAAGATTTCCTCCCGGCCGGGGGTCATCAATTTCGCCGGCGGGCTGCCCGACCCGGCGCTGTTTCCGCTGGAGGACATGAAGTGGGCGATGGCGCAGGCGATCGAGGAGTTCGGCCCGGAGGCCGTGCAGTACTCCCTGTCCGCCGGCATTACGCCCCTGCGCAAACTCATTGCCGAGCGGGCCACCGCGCGCGGCACCAAAACCTCGGCGGAGAATATCCAGATCACGGCGGGCGGCCAGCAGGGGATCGAGCTGGTGGCGCGGGCGTTTATCGAACCGGGAGACTACATTCTCACCGAGAACCCCACCTATGTCGGCGCCCTGCAGGCCTTCAACTACTACCGCGCCCGCTACTGTGCGGCGGAGATGGACGGCGAGGGGATGATCATCGACCGCGTGCGGAAATGCCTCGACCGCTACCGCCCGAAACTAATCTACACGGTGAGCAATTTTCAGAACCCGACCGGCATCACCATGTCCGAGCAGCGCCGGCGGGAACTGCTCGACCTGGCCATGAGCCGCAACATCCCGATCATCGACGACAACCCGTACAGCGATATCCGCTTCACCGGCGCCCCGGTGCCCACGCTCAAGAGTCTCGGCGGCGACGAGGTGGTGGCGCTGCGCACCTTCTCCAAAGTGCTCGCCCCCGGCCTGCGGGTGGGCTGGATAAACGGCCCGGCCGATATCATGGTCCATTTCGAGAAGGTCAAGCAGTGCACCGACCTCCACACCAACACACTCTGCCAGGCGATGATCTACGAGTATGTCAAGGCCGGCAAGCTGGAACCGCACATCGAGAAGATCAAGGCCAACTACGCGGAGAAGCGCAATCTCATGATCCGTACGCTGGCGGAGACCTTCCCTGAGGGAGCGAAGTGGACGGAACCGGAGGGCGGTCTCTTCCTGTGGATCGAACTGCCGCCGCGCATCTCGGCCAAGGATCTGCTCCCCAAAGCGATCGAGGCGAAAGTCGCCTATGTCTACGGCGAGCCGTTCTTCCCCAACGGCGGCGGGGAGAACACCCTGCGTCTCAATTTCGCGACCGCGACTCACGAGGAGATTGTCGAGGGTATCGGCCGGCTGGCCGGGTTGGTGAAGGCCAATATGTGAGACACAGGCCGGTCGGGGGCGCCGGGTTTCTCCTTTTGCCTTTGGCGAATGCCGGACCCCGAGCCAGCGGTCACGGCGACGGATTGAGGCCGCAGCGCCCCGGGCGGAGTCGAACGGGAGGGGGAGCGGTTTTACCGGGCGGCCCGCTGTAAAATCTTGCCCGTCGGTCTCAATTGGCGTAATTACCGCCCATGCAAATACCGTTCGCAAAATACCACGCGCTGCGCAACGACTTCCTGGTGATTGAGGGACCGCTGCGCGGTTCTTTCGCCTCCGATCCCTCCCGCCTGGCGAAAAGCATTTGCGATCGCCGGAGCGGCATCGGGGCGGACGGCATCCTCCTGCTCACCCCGCTCAAGCGGGGAGGGAGGCGCATCGACGTCTACAACGCCGACGGATCCTGGGCGGAGCGATCGGGCAACGGTCTGCGGATTGCCGGCCTGCACGAGTTGCGGCGGAAGAAGGGGAGCCGCCGATGGACTTTCGAGATGGGCGGCGCGGTCAGCGAGGTGCGTCTTCGGCCGTCGGCGCCCGGCGGCGCGCGAATGATTGCCGCCGATATGGGGGCGCCCGATTTCGCCGCCGCCCATGTCCCGGTCCGGTCGGACCTGCCGTACATGATTCAGGTTCCGCTCCGGCTCGATGATGTCGACATCCCGGTCACCTGCCTGTCGGTGGGCAACCCGCACACGGTTCTGTTCGTGGACGATTTTGATTTCGATTGGCGGACGCTCGGCGCCGACGTGGAACGGCACCGGGCGTTTCCGCGCCGCACCAATGTCGAGTTCGTGAAGATTGTCAGCCGCAGGAAGCTCCGGGTCGCGGAGTGGGAGAGGGGCGCCGGCGCCACCGGGTCTTCCGGCACCGGCGCGGCGGCCGCCGTCGCGGCGGCCGTGATTTCCGGGTTCGCCGACCGCGCGTGCGAGGTGGTTTTCGACTCCGGCTCGCTCTTTGTCGACTGGCACGAGGAGACCGACATAATCGAGCTCACCGGCCCCGTCACTTATGTCGGTGGGGGAGTTTTCGAAGGGCGATGATCACCTACAGTGAAGTCCGCCGCCTCAATGCCCGCGGGAACGTGATCCCGGTGTTCGCACGCATCCCCGCCGACCTGGTGACACCGGTAGCGGCCTACCGGAAACTGGCGCTCGGCAAGCGGGAGTCGTTTCTGCTGGAATCGGTCGAGGGGGGAGAGAAAGTCGCGCGCTACTCGTTTCTCGGGTTTGACCCGTTTCTCGTAATCGAAGGAGACGACGGGCGGGTGAGGCTGATCCGGGGTCGCCGCCGCCACACCGTGGAGGCCGGGCCGCTGAAATTCGTGCGCGAGCTGTTCCGGTTCTATCGTCCGGTTCCCGTGGCGGGCCTGCCGCGCTTCACGGGCGGCGCGGTGGGGTACTTTGCCTACGACACAGCCCGCTGGATCGAGAAGATCCCTGACGCCAACTCTGACCCGATCGGACTGCCGGTCATGCACCTCGGTCTGTACCGCCACCTCGTGGTTTTCGACCACCTCAAGCAGGAGATCCTCTTGATCGCCAACATCCTGCACGACCAGGGGAAGAGGGGGCTGAGGGCCAAGTACGACGAAGCTGCGGCCACGGTCCGCTCGATGGAGCAGCGGCTGAGTGCGCCGGCCCGGAGCCGCCCCGGCCGCCCCGCCGGACGGGCCCGGGTGACGCCGCTGTGCACCGAGGCCGAGTACCGCCGCATGGTCGCCCGCGCCAAGCGCTATATAAAGGAAGGGGACATCTTCCAGGTCGTCCTCTCCCGGCGCTGGCGGGTGGAGACCGAGGTCGATCCGCTGACCGTGTACCGCCGCCTGCGCCGCATCAATCCCTCCCCCTACATGTTCCTCCTGGCATTCGGCGATGCCGCTGTGGTCGGCGCCTCCCCGGAGATGCTCGTGCGGATCGAGCAGGGCACCATCGAGACCCGCCCCATCGCCGGCACCCGGCCGCGGGGGAGCAGCGAGGCCGAGGATGCCCGCCGGATCGCCGACCTGCTGGCCGACCCGAAAGAACTGGCCGAGCATACCATGCTGGTCGATCTCGGCCGCAACGATCTGGGCCGCGTCAGCGTCCCGGGTTCGGTCAGTGTCCCACAGCACATGCTCATCGAGCGCTACTCCCACGTGATCCACATTGTGAGCTCGGTGGTGGGGCGTCTCCGGCGCGGAGTGAGCCCGGTCGACGGTCTGGCCGCCTGTTTTCCCGCCGGCACCGTCTCCGGGGCGCCCAAAGTGCGGGCCATGGAGATCATTGACGAACTCGAGAAGCACCGCCGCGGGGTCTACGCCGGGGCGGTCGCCTACATCGACTTCTGGGGCAACCTCGACAGCTGCATCGCGATCCGGACCATGGTCCGCACGGGCGGGACCTACTGGGTGCAGGCGGGGGCGGGCATTGTCGCCGATTCCCGGCCCGCGCGCGAATTCCGCGAGACCCAGGCCAAGGCCCGCGCTCTGTTGGCCGCTCTGACCGACGAACCGGCCTAACGGTGTTCCCCCATTTGCCCGATCATATGCGTACCATCACCGATGAACCCCTTCATGGAGTCGGCCAGGTGATTTTGTTGCTGGACAATTACGATTCGTTCACCTACAACCTGTTCCAGTACCTTGCGGAGCTGGGCGCGCAGGTGGAGGTTATCCGCAACGACCGGATGGAACCGGGGGCGGTCTGGCGGCGGCGTCCGGCCGCGATTGTGCTGTCGCCGGGACCGGGGCGGCCGGAGAACGCCGGGATCATGAATCGACTGATCGCCGAAGTCGGCGGGAGCATTCCCGTCCTCGGCGTCTGTCTGGGCCACCAGGCGATCGCCCAGGTCTACGGCGCCCGGATTGTCTCCGCCCCGACGCTCATGCACGGCAAGACCTCCGCCATCACCCACGACCGGTCGGCGCTTTTTGCGGGGATTGACTCGCCCTTCACGGCCACGCGCTACCATTCGCTCATGGTCGCCCCGGCCGGTCTGCCGCGGGTGTTCAAGGTCACGGCCCGGTCGGCCGATGGTGTCATCATGGCGCTGCAGCACCGCCGCCGGCCGCTCTATGGGGTGCAGTTTCACCCCGAGTCGATTCTCACCGCCGCCGGCCGCCGGCTCCTGGCGAACTTCCTGAAACTCTGCCTTGGCCAGGGCGAAAATGGCGAGGGGCGCGGCCGAAAATGAAGTTTGCCGGTTGAGGCGGCCGCCGTTCCGAGATTGGCTGCAGACGCACCAGGGCCCGGCGCCGGCCGCTTCGCCACAATCGAAACGATGATTACCGAACTGCTCCAGAAGCTGCTCCGCGGCGAGCACCTGACGACCGACGAGGCCAAACAGGCGATGAACCTCATCATGTGCGGCGAGGTCACGCCGGCCCAGATCGGCGGTTTTGTCATTGCCCTGCGCCAGAAAGGGGAGACGCCGGAAGAGGTTGCGGGCTTTGTCGAGGCCATGCGCAGCCTGTCGCTCCGCATCGAACTGGACCGCACCCGCGAGACGGCGGTCGACGGCTGCGGCACGGGCGGCGACGGCGCCAACACCTTCAACATTTCCACCGCCGCCTCGCTCGTCGTTGCGGCCGCCGACATCCCGGTCGCCAAACACGGCAACCGCTCGGTCAGCTCCAAATGCGGCTCGGCCGATCTGCTGGCCGGTCTCGGCGCCGACATCGACCCCGGCCCGGAGGTGGTCAAGGAGAACATCGAGCGGGTCGGGTTCGGCTTTTTGTTTGCCCCGCGCTACCACCCGGCCATGAGACACGCCGCTCTCCCGCGCCGGGAGCTGGGGGTCCGCACGATCTTCAACATGCTCGGTCCTATGACCAACCCGGCCGGCGTCAAACGCCAGGTCATCGGCGTTTACAGCCGCCAGGTCATGTACCTCATGGCCGAGGTGCTCGCCCTGCTCGGCTCCCGACACGTTCTGGTCGCTCATTCCCGCGACGGTCTCGATGAATTCTCGATTACCGCCCCGACCGACTACATCGAGGTACGGGACGGCTGGATTGCGAAGGGGACGCTCAATTCCGAGGATGTCGGTCTGCCCGAGCGCTACCCCGGTGTGCTTGAGGGCGGGGATATCGCCCGGAACGCGGCGATTCTCGAAGACGTGCTCGCGGGCCGGGAATCGGCCTACCGCGATGCGGTGGCGCTCAACGCCGGGGCGATGATTTACGTTGCTGACAGGGCCGAGTCGATCCGCGAGGGCATCGTGGTCGCCCAGCGGGCGATCGATTCGGGGGGGGCAAAAGATCTGCTTGACCGCTGGCGGGCGGCGACGCACTCTTAATCAATGAAGTCCGCCGAACCGCAGCTTGATCCTGCACCGCCTTCGGCCCGTTCAGGTCCGCCCTTCGTCTCCGGGCTGAGAGACTACCTGGAGGTGATCCGCCTGTTTTCGCGGAACGCCTGGCTCTTTTTGATCGGGTCGTTTCTCATGGGGATCAATTTCCAGGTCTTCAACCTCCTGCTGAATCTGTACTTGAAGGAGCTTGGGTACGCCGAGGGGGATATCGGCCTGGTGGCCTCCGGGCGGGCGATCGGCATGACCGCCATGGCTATTCCGGTGGCGGTGGTGCTCAGCCGGGTCCGGCTCAAACCGATTCTCCTGGCCACCGTCGCCATCTTCGCTTTCTTCTCGGTGTTTATCGTGACCCTGGACCGCCTGCCGCTGTTGGTCGGTTCGGCCGTTCTCTCGGGGATGGCGTTTGCGTTCTACCGGGTGGCGGGGGGGCCCTTCTACATGCGCAATTCCACCGCCCGGGAGCGGACGCACTTGTTCTCGCTGTCGTTCGGGGTCATGATTCTCGCGGGCATGGCCGGCTCGCTCCTGGCCGGGAAGACGGCCGCCCTCCTCACCGCGCGCACCGGCGACCTCATCCTCGCCTACCGCCTCACGCTGGTCGGCGGCATCGGTCTGTCGCTGCTGGCGCTCATTCCGTTCGCCTTCATTCAGGCCGCTGCGCCCTCCGCGGAGGAGAACCGCGTGATTTTCACGCGGGAGCGGTTCCGCAGCCGCGGCCTGTTCTACTTCCAGATCACCCTGGTCAACCTGCTGATCGGCACCGGGGCCGGGCTGGTCATCCCCTTCCTCAACCTGTATTTCAGCGACCGCTTCCAGCAGCCCGCCGACACCATCGGCTACTACTTCTTCCTGGTCAACCTGTCGATGCTGATCGGCTCGCTGGCCGGACCGGTGCTGGCCAAGCGCCACGGGATGGTGCGCACGGTGGTGGTCACGCAGTTGGCCTCGATTCCCTTCATGCTGGTATTGTCCTACGGGTTCATCCTCTGGCTCGCGGTGGCGGCGTTCGTGATCCGGGGCGGACTTATGAATCTCGGCTCTCCCATCGTAACAAATCTGGCGATGGAGCTGTCCGACCGCTCCGAGCAGGGGCTCGTGAACGCCCTCCTCACCGTCTCGTGGACCGGGTCGTGGATGGTTTCGACCGCGCTCGGGGGGCAGATGATCGAGTCGTTCGGGTACACTGTCGCCATGAACATCACGATCATCCTGTACGTGATCTCCTCGCTGGTCTTCTATTTCTTCTTCCGGAGGACCGAGAAGAAGGTGGATCGGGTCAACGGCTGGGTGATTATGCGCGGAGAGACGCCGTGACGGATCTTCTGCAGCGAATTGTCGCCGACAAGCGGGCCGAGGTAGAGGCGCTCAAAGTTGCGCACCCGCTGGAGAGTTTTCGGGACAGCCTCGATCCCGGGTCGGTCCGGGACTTCCGCGCCGCCGTCTCGGCCGCCGGCCGGACCAATATTATCGCCGAGATCAAACGGGGCTCTCCCGCCAAGGGCATGCTGTCGCGGGTGTTCAACCCGGTCGTGCTGGCGGCCCAGTATCAGCAGGGGGGAGCGGCCGCGCTGTCGGTTCTCACCGAGCGCCGGCATTTCTTCGGCCACTACGAGTTTGTCCGCCTGGCCGGCAAGCGGGCCGGCCTGCCGGTCTTGTGCAAGGACTTCATTTTCGACCAGTACCAGATCTACCACGCTCGGTGGATCGGCGCCGATGCGATCCTCCTGATCGCGCGGCTGCTGGCCCCGGACCAGCTGGCCGAGTTCATCAGCCGCGCCCGCGCGGTCGGCCTGGCCGCGCTCGTCGAGGTGCACAACCGGGCGGAGGTCCGGGCCGCACTCGACAGCGGGGCCGAACTGCTGGGTGTCAACAGCCGCGACCTGAGCGATTTCACGGTCCGCCTGGAGACGGCCGAGGAGCTGGCGCCTCTCATCCCGGCGGCGGTAATCAAAATCGCCGAGTCGGGTATACGCGCACGGGAGGACGTCCGGCGGCTCGAGCGGGCGGGCTACCGGGCGTTCCTGATCGGCGAGGCGCTGGTGACTTCCTCCAACCCGGCGGCCCTCCTGCAGGAGTTGCGCGGCGTATGATTCCGTTTCGCGTGAAAGTGTGCGGTATAACCCGCCCCGAGGACGCCGCGGTGGCGGTCACCAACGGGGCCGACCTGATCGGCCTGATTTTCTACTCCCGCTCCCCGCGCCGGGTCAGCCCCGATGCGGCCGCGGCCATTATCACGAAGCTCCCGCCGGTCGTGCACCGCGTCGGCGTGTTTGTCGATGACCCTCTTGACCGGGTTCTCGCCACCGCCGCGCGGCTCGATCTCGATTTCCTTCAGCTCCACGGACCGTATACCGATGACGACGTTCGCAGGGCGCGGCGCGTGGGTTTCCGGACGATCCGCCTGCGCACGGTCCGGCGCCCGTCCGACTACGCGGCCTTCTACACCGACCCGGCCGACATCGTCATGGTCGACCACCCGTCTGGCGCCCTTGCCGGCGGCACCGGGACCGCTTTCGACTGGCGCATCCGCCCGCCCGTGCCGATTGTCAATCTCATGCTGGCCGGAGGCATCACGGCCGACAACCTGGCCGAGGGAGTGCGGACGTTCCAACCGCTCGTGGTGGATGTGAACTCCGGGGTCGAGGAGGCGCCCGGCGTCAAATCGGCGGAGAAGATGAAACGATTCTTTGAGGTCGCCAACCGGCTACGCTATGCCAAGGCGGACTAGGCGACAGCCCGATCGGCGCGGGCGGTTTGGCCCCTACGGCGGCCGCTATGTCCCCGAAACCGTCATGGCCGCGCTCGATGACCTCGAGCGGGCCTACCGGGGGATTGCGCGCACGCCGGAGTTTCGGCGCGAGCTGGGCGGGCACCTCCGCGATTTTGTCGGGCGGCCGACCCCGCTGTATTTTGCGGAACGGTTCTCCGAGCGGGTCGGCCGTGCGGTTTATTTCAAGCGCGAAGACCTCAATCACACGGGCGCCCACAAGATCAACAACGTGCTCGGGCAGATCCTCCTGGCCCGGCGCATGGGCAAGCGGCGAGTGATCGCCGAAACCGGCGCCGGCCAGCACGGCCTGGCGACCGCCGCCGCGTGCGCTCGTTTCGGCCTGACCTGCATCGTCTACATGGGGGCCGAGGATATCGTCCGCCAGAAACCCAACGTCGAGAAAATGGCTCTCCTCGGGGCGGCCGTCGTCCCGGTGGAGAGCGGCTCCCGGACCCTGAAGGACGCCACGAGCGAGGCCCTGCGCGACTGGGTCACCAACGTGCGCGACACGTTTTATGTCATCGGCTCAGTCGTCGGCCCGCACCCGTACCCGATGATCGTGCGCGATTTCCAGTCGGTCATCGGGCGCGAGACCCTCGCCCAGTGCCGCCGGAGATTTGGGGCCCTTCCCGACGCCCTCGTGGCCTGCGTCGGCGGCGGCTCGAACGCGATCGGCCTCTTCGCCCCGTTTCTGCGCCACGACGCTGTTCGCCTTTTCGGTGTGGAGGCGGCCGGCCTCGGGCTGCGTTCCGGGCGCCACGCCGCCACCCTCACCCGCGGAAAACCCGGCGTGCTGCACGGGACCTACAGTTACCTCCTGTACGACCGAGACGGCCAGGTCGTTCTGCCGCATTCGGTATCGGCCGGACTGGACTACCCCGGTGTCGGTCCGGAGCATGCCTTCCTCAAGGATGCGGGCCGGGTGGAGTATGTTGCGGTGACCGATCGCGAGGCTCTCGCCGCCTTTCGCCTGGTGAGCCGTCTGGAAGGCATCATCCCGGCCCTGGAGACGGCTCATGCGCTGGCCTGGATGGTCAAAGCGGCCCGCCGGTTCGGAAAATCCGACCGGATCGTGGTCAACCTCTCCGGCCGGGGCGACAAGGACATGGCGATTGTGGGGAAAGCGGGGAAGACCTTCCGATGAGTCGCGTGTCCCGCCTGTTGTCGGCCCGACGGCCCGGGCACAAACTGCTGGCGCCGTTTTTCACCGCCGGCTTTCCCGACCCGGCGGTGTGGCGGGCGCTGGTCGGCACGGCCGCCGCGGCGGGTGCGGACATAATCGAGATCGGCATACCCTTCTCCGACCCGCTGGCCGACGGCCCGGCGATCCAGTTCTCCTCTCATTGCGCCCTCCGGAACGGCCTCAGCCTCGCCGTTTTGCTCGACGGCATCGCCGACCTGCGGGCGCGGCTGGATCTCCCGTTCATCCTCATGGGCTACTACAATCCCCTCCTCGCGTACGGCGAGGAGCGGTTTCTGGAGGATGCGGCCGCGGCCGGGGTCGATGGCCTGATCATTCCCGATCTTCCAATCGAAGAAGCGGTGTCCTACCGCCGAGCGGCGCGGCGGCAGGGTCTGTCGACCGTCTTTTTGGTCGCCCCCACCTCGACTCCCGAACGCGTAAAACTGATTGACAAATCATCGACCGATTTTGTATATGCTGTGACCGTGACCGGGGTCACCGGCACGGGGAAGACCTTTGGCGAAGCGACCGACGCGTATCTGCGGCGGCTGACGGCGGTTCTGACCCGGCCGTTCGTCGCCGGGTTCGGCGTCAACGGCCCGGCCGCCGCGCGGCGGATGGCGCGCTATGCCGACGGCGTCGTCATCGGCTCGGCCCTGGTCGAAGTGATCCGCTCGGCCGCCACGAAACGGCAAGCGGCGACCGAGGTGGGCCGGTTTCTGGACACCGTGAGGCGCGTTCTCCCATGACGGCGAAAGGTATCGACAGACTGCGCGATCAGATTGACGCCCTCGACCGGCGGCTTCTCAGCCTGCTCAACGAGCGGGCCGGGCTGGTGCTCGATTTGGCCCGGCTCAAGCGGGCCGACAGGCTGCCGGTGTTTGACCCGGCCCGAGAGAAACAGATCCTCGAACAGGTCGTCGGTCAAAACCGCGGCCCCCTGCCCGGCGACGCAGTCGCACGGCTGTTTGAACGGATTATCGATGAATCCCGCCGCCTCGAACGCACCGAAGTGTACGACACGCCGTCGGAATGAAAGAGACCCCATGATCGTCATCATGCAGGAGCAGGCCAGCGACGCACAGATCCAGCAGGTGATCGCGAAACTCATCGACCTGGGGTTCGACGTCCATCGCTCCACGGGCGCCCTCCAGACGGTGCTCGGGGTGGTCGGCAACACCCGGGCGCTCGACGCCCGCAATTTCGAGATTCTCGAGGGCGTGCAGGAGGTCATCCGCATCACCGAGCCCTACAAGCTCACCGGCCGCACTTTCCGCCGGCACAACACGGTGGTGCGGACGGGGGAGGCGGCGATCGGCGGCGAGCGGGTCGCTCTCATCGCCGGCCCCTGCTCGGTCGAGAGCCGGGAGCAGATCAGGAAAATCGCCGCCTTTGTGCGGTCGACCGGCACGCTCCTGCTGCGGGGCGGGGCGTACAAGCCGCGCAGTTCCCCATACTCGTTCCAGGGGCTCGGCGAGGAGGGGCTCAAGTATCTGCGCGAGGCGGCCGACGAGAACGGGCTGCGCGTGGTTTCCGAGGTGATGGACCGCCTCGATATCATCCCGGCCCTCAAGTATGTCGACATCATCCAGGTCGGTGCCCGCAACATGCAGAATTTCGCGCTCCTGAAGGAGCTGGGGAAAATCGATAAACCGATCTTGCTAAAGCGCGGCATGTCGGCTACCTTGAAGGAGTTATTGATGGCCGCCGAGTACATTATGGCCGGCGGCAACCATAACGTGGTTTTGTGCGAGCGCGGTATCCGCACCTTTGAGAGCGCCACGCGCAACACGCTCGACATTTCGGCGATCCCGGTGCTGAAAAAGCTGACCCACCTTCCGGTCATCGTCGATCCGTCGCACGGCACCGGGTTGCGCGACAAGGTGGCGCCGATGGCGCGCGCCGCGGTGGCGGCGGGCGCCGACGGCCTCATGATCGAGGTCCACTATGACCCCGACCAGGCGCTCTCCGACGGCGCGCAGACGCTCTTTTTCGAGCAGTATGCGCAACTGGTGACAGAAATCGGCATCATTGCCTCGGCGGTCGGCCGCAGCCTCTGAGGCGCCGGGACCGTCCCCCGGCGGCAGCGCGGAGCGTAGGGAAAGCGATATCGGATGTGATGGCCAGAGACAAGTACAAGGCGCAGTTCGCCCATGCCGTCGCCAAGGCGTTTCGGCAGGTCTATCCCGAGGTCTACCGCGAGGCCGGGCCGGCGCAGGTGTTCGATGCCGACTTCGTCTACGACAACCTCGAAAAGCCCAAAGACCCGGCCATGGGGCGCTTTGCTCTCCCGGTCTTCCGCTTCGGCAAACTCCTCCGCGACGCCCCGCCGGCCATCGCCGCCAAAGTCGCCGCGGCCTCGCCCGCCAACGGCGGCAAAGACATGCTCGTCCGGGTGGAAGCCGCCGGCGGGTTCCTTAACGCCCGCATCGACGCCACGGCGCTCGCTTTCGAAACCATCGACGACATCCTCACCGAGGCGAACCACTACGGCGGTTCGCAGGCGGGCAAGGGGAAGACCGAGCTCGTCGAGTATTCCTCGGTCAACATCGCCAAACCCTTCGGTATCGGCCACCTCCGCACCACCATCCTGGGCAACTCCCTCCGCCGGATCTTCGCCAAGCTCGGCTACCGGACGGTGGGGATGAATTACCTCGGCGACTGGGGCACGCAGTTTGGCAAGATGATCGTCGCCTACCGGCAGTGGGGCGGCGGTCTCGACCTCAGCGACAACGCGGTCGAGAAACTGGTCAAGCTGTACGTCCGCTTCCACCAGGAGGCGGAGGGGGACGAGGCGCTCAACGAGCAGGCCCGCAAGGCGTTCAAGGATCTCGAAGACGGTGAACCGTCCGCGGTCGCTCTCTGGCAGCAGTTCCGCGACCTCTCCATCGCCGAGTTCATGCGCGTCTACCGCCGCCTCGGGATCGAATTCGACGTGATCACCGGCGAGGCGTACCTGAACAAACGGATGGGGCCGATGATCGAGCGGCTGGTCCGCACCGGGCTGGCGTCCGAGTCGCAGGGGGCGTTGATTGTCGATCTAGGCGACCCGCAGTTGCCGCCCCTTCTGTTGCGCAAAGCCGACGGCGCCACGCTCTACTCCACCCGCGATCTGGCCGGCGCCTTCTGGCGCTGGGAAAGCTACCGGTTCCACGAGTGCCTCTATGTCGTGGCCACCCAGCAGGCCGATCACTTCCGGCAGGTCTTCCGGACGGTCGCGCTGGTCGAGGAGGCCGAGAATGTCCCGCCCGAGGACCGTTTCGCCGGCCGTCTCAAGCACATCGATTTCGGCTGGGTGCGGTTCGGCGACGCCAATCTCTCGACCCGCGCCGGCAACATCATCTTCCTCGAAGATGTCATCGACAAGGCGGTCGCCCTGGCGCGCGAGAAAATCGCCGAGAAGAATCCCGGCCTCGTGGCCATCGAAGACACCGCCGAAATGATCGGCATCGGCGCCGTGATGTTTTCCCAGATGTCGGTGCGGCGTCAGAAAGACGTCAACTTCGACTGGGATGAAGTGCTCAGTTTCGAGGGGGAGACCGGACCGTATCTCCAGTACACGCACGCCCGGCTCTGCTCGTTGCTGCGCAACTACGGGCGCGAGGTGTCGCCCTCGTTCGACCCGGTTCTGCTTGAGCGCAACGAGGAGCAGCGGGTGATTGAAGCGCTCGCCGATTTTCCGGAGGCGGTCGCCGACGCCGCGCGCGCCTACGATCCGTTTTACGTGGCCGCCCATTTGATCCGGCTGGCCGGGGCGTTCAACAAGCTCTACCAGCGCAAGAACGAGGACGGCCGCATCGACAAGATCATTTCCGACGACCCGGCCCTCACCGAGGCCCGCATTGCGCTGGTCAAGGCCGTCCAGATTGTCATAAACGAAGGCCTCCGCCTGCTGGGGATCCGCGCCCCGGAGGAGATGTAGCCGTGGCGGCGTCCCGGGGGCCGGTGAGAAAACTCGCCATTTGCGGCTGCGGCCTGATCGGCGGCAGCCTGGCACTAGATGTGCAGGCGCGGGGGCGCGGCGTGGAGATCGCGGTCTGGGATCGGCCGGGCGTCCTCGGGCGCATCGCCGCCGACCGCCGTCTCCGCGTTCGCCCCGAGGCCAGTTTCCGCCACGCTGTCGCCGGCGCCGACGTCATTGTTTTGGCCGCGCCCCCGACTGCGAACGGGACGCTTCTCCGGCGCCTGGCGGCCCGGCCCGAGGTGGCCGGCGCCCTCATCCTGGACACCGGCTCGGTCAAGAAGCCGATCGCCGACCTGGCCGGCTCGCTCACGTTTCCGCCGGGGACGCAGTTTTTGCCGTCGCACCCGATGGCCGGACGGGAGAAATCGGGGTCGGCGGCCGCGGCCCCCGGTCTATTTGCGGGCCGCCCGTGGTTTATCGACGAAACCGTCCGCCTGTCCGTCTCACACCGGGCCCGCTGGAACTGGCTGCGGGCCGCCGTTGGCGCGACCCCGGTGCTCATCGACAGCGCCCTGCACGATGAACTGATGGCCGAGCTGTCCCATTTGCCGCAGCTGCTGGCGACCGTTCTCGGTGCCCAGACCGATCCCCGCACGGTCGAACTGGCGGGACCCGGACTGGCCTCCGTGCTCCGGCTGGCCGGTTCCCCGCACGCTGTCTGGGCGGAGATCATCGAGGCCAACCGAGCTCCGATCCTCGCCGCGCTGCGCCTGTACCGGGACAACCTGAACACCGTCATGGACCGGATCGCCCGGGGCGAATCGTTGCGCGACGTTTTCGCCGCGGCCGCCAGGAGTTATCGATGCTTGTCGTGATGGAGATATCCGCCTCGCGCGAGGCCGTGGAGAATGTCTGCCGCCTGATCGGGGAGATGGGGCTGACCGCCCACGCGATGCCGGGCGCCCAGCGCACGGCGATCGGCGTGACCGGCAACAAGTCGCAGATCGACGCCGACCGCATCCTCACCCAGCCGGGCGTCAAAGAGATCATCCACGTCACCAAGCCCTACAAGCTGGTGAGCCGGGAGTTTATCCCAGAAGATACGGTGGTCGACGTCGGCGGCGTGCCGGTCGGCGGCCCGGAGTTTGCCGTCATGGCCGGACCCTGTTCGGTCGAGAGCCGCGAGCAGACGCTGGCGGTGGCCGAGGCGGTCTCCCGGCTGGGAGCCCGGATCCTGCGGGGCGGCGCCTACAAACCCCGCACCTCGCCCTATTCGTTCCAGGGGCTGAAGGAACCCGGCCTCAAGATCCTCGCCGAGGCGCGCGAGCGCTACGGTCTGAAGATCGTCACCGAGGCCATGGACACCGATACGATCGACCTGGTGGCCGACTACGCCGACATCATCCAAATCGGCGCCCGCAACATGCAGAACTACTCGCTCCTGCGGCGGGCCGGGCAGAAGCGCAAACCCGTCCTGCTCAAGCGGGGGCTTGCGGCGACGGTCGATGAACTGCTCATGTCCGCGGAGTACATCATGGCCGAGGGCAACCGCCAGGTGATTCTCTGCGAGCGTGGCGTGCGCACGTTCGCCGACCACACCCGCAACACTCTCGACCTGTCGGCCATTCCCTATGTCAAGCGGGCGAGCCACCTGCCGATCCTCGCCGACCCGAGCCACGGAACCGGCCGCAAGGACAAGGTTCTCCCGCTCTCGCGGGCCTCGCTGGCGGTGGGGGCGGACGGCCTGCTGATCGAGGTGCACTGCGATCCCGCCAAGGCCCTCTCGGACGGTCCGCAGGCGCTGACGCCCGACCTGTTCGCGCAGCTGATGAAAGAACTTCGTCTCATGGCGCCGGTACTCGGCAGGACGATGGCATGAGGACGTTGCTGCCGGGCCGGATCGCCGACACCGTCCTCCGCGTGCCGGGGGACAAGTCGATCGGCCACCGGGCCGCGGTGCTGGCACTGCTGGCCGAGGGTCCGCTCACCATCCGCAACTTCCCGCATTCCGCCGACTGCCACGCCTCCCTCGAGGCGGTTCGGGCGCTGGGGGCGACGGTTGCCGATGACGGCCTGGAGCTGGTTTTGACCCCGCCGCCGGAACTGCGCGCGGATCCTGACACGGTCATCAATTGCGGAAACTCCGGCACGACTGCCCGCCTCCTGGCCGGGCTTCTCGCCGGCTCGTGCGTCGAAGTGACGCTCAGCGGCGATGAGTCGCTGCGCCGCCGCCCGATGGCGCGGATTATCGACCCGCTGGCGGCGATGGGGGCGACGATCGCCGCCTCCGACGGTCATCTCCCCATGCGTGTCCGGGGCGGCAGACTGCTGCCTTTCGAGTATACGCTCCCGGTCGCCTCGGCGCAGGTGAAGTCGGCGCTCCTTTTGGCGGGGCTGGCCTCCCGCTGCGCCGTCACCATCCGCGAGACCGCGATCACCCGCGACCACACCGAGATTTTGCTGGCCGAACTAGGGGAGGGGCTCGCGGTGCGGAAAGTCAGACCGGTGCTGGTTGCCGACCCGCACGATCCCCGCAAGCGCCGGCAGGAAATGCCGGAGCCGTTCAAACGGGAAATCACGCTTGCCTCGCGGGCGGTGGTCCGCGGCGGCACAGTCGACATTCCCGGCGACATCTCGACCGCCGCCTTCTTTTTCGCCGCCGCCGCCATATCCGGCAAGACCATCACCGTCGAGCGCGTCGGCCTTAACCCGACCCGCACCGGGATCCTCGAGCACCTCCGGGGCCTTGGCTGCCGGGTCGACATCAGCGAGCGCGAAACGGTCACGGGTGAGCCGCGCGGCACGGTTGCCGTCACCGGCGCCCCGCTCGGGGCGCGCCGCATCTCCGGCGAAACCACCGTCGAACTGGTCGACGAAATCCCAGTCATCGCCGTCATGGCCGCATTTGCGGAGGGGACGACCGTGATCCGCGACGCCGGCGAGCTGCGGGTCAAGGAGAGTGACCGCCTGGCTGCGGTCGCCGACAACCTCAAGCGCATGGGCGCCAAATGCGGACTACTCGAAGACGGCCTGGCGATCGAGGGCGGCGGACAGCTCGAAGGGGCCGACTTCCGCACCTACGGCGACCACCGTATTGCCATGGCCTTCGCCGTCGCCTCGCTCTTCCTCACCGGCCCGTCCACGCTCGACGACGATGAATGCGTCGGCGTCTCCTGCCCGACGTTCTTCGACCTCCTCAACCAGATACGGGCATGACCGGCCGGCTCTCGTTTGCGCTGATCGGGGAGCACATCGCGTACTCCCGTTCGCCGGCCGTATTCGAGGCCATCTTCCGGGCCGATGGAGTCGAAGGCTCGTTCCGGGTGCACGAGGTCTCCGCCGCGGCGTTCGCCGAGGAGTTCCCGCGGCTCCTGCGGTCCGGGGTGCACGGTCTGGCCGTCACCATCCCGCACAAGGAGCGGGTCGCGCCTTTCCTTGACGACCTCGATCCGGTTGCTCGGGCCCTTGGCGCCGTCAATTCCATCGCCATCGCGGACCGTCTGCGCGGTTTCAACACCGATGTCGCCGGTTTCAGATTTGCCTTGGAGAATTACCGGGCGGTGGTTGCGGGACGACCGGCCCTCGTGCTCGGCTGCGGGGGGGCGGCCCGGGCGGCGGTGTACGCCCTCCACCGCCACTTCGGGGTACCGTCCATCGTGATCACCTCGCGCCGCGCGGAGACGCTGGAGAGGACGGTTGAGCGGCTCCGCAAGGGCATGGCGGGCCTGGAAATCACGCCGGCGCCGGCGGCGCGCCTGCTGCCGCTCGACCGTCCCGTGGGAGTAGTGGTCAACGCCACTCCTCTGGGCGGCGGAAACCATCCCCGCGAACTGCCGCTGCCGAAAGCGTTTGACTGGACGCGCGCGGCGGTGTACTATGACCTCAACTATAACGATGACAATCAGGCGGTCGGCTGCGCGCGCGAGGCCGGCGTGGCGGCTCTCGATGGCGCCGCGATGCTGGTCGCCCAGGCAATTGAATCATACCGGCGCTGGACCGGCCGAACGGTCCCGTTCGATCCGGTGTTCGCCGCCGCCTTCCCGCGGCGGACGCGCTGAATTCGAGCCCCGAGAGCGATGAAGAAGGCGAAGGACCCCGAGAAGATTTTTCTGGTCGGTTTTTCCGGAAGCGGGAAATCGACAATCGGCCCGCTTTTGGCCGCGCGCCTCGGGCGTTTCTATGTCGATACCGACCGGGTGATCGCGGAGAAGTTCGGCAAGGACATCCCCGGGATATTCGCCGACGACGGGGAGGAGGCGTTCCGGGCCGCCGAGACCGAGGTTCTCGGCGAGATCGCGGGCCGCGCGGGCGTGCGCGAGGTGGTCGTGCTGGGCGGGGGCGCTTTCACCATCGCCGTCAACCGCGACCTGGTTCGCCGCGCCGGAATCGCCGTCTACATCCAGTGTTCCGTTCGCGAGCTCGCCCGCCGCATGCGCCGCCACGCCGACCGCCCGCTGCTGACGGTCGTCCCCAACCCCGGCGAATCCCTCCCCGAGGCGACCCGCCGACGGGTGGCCGAACTGCTCGAGGAGCGCCGCGAGTTCTACCTTTTGGCCGACATGACCGTGTCGTCCACCGCCCGCCTGCCGGTCAGCGTGGTCGAAGAGATCGTGCGCAAGCTGGAGAACCGCTATGAGCCGAGTTGATGTCTGTTTGGGGGATCGCCGCTACCCGGTGCTCATCGGGGAAGGCGGCCGGGAGCGCGATTTGCCGCGCCTTGTGCACCGCCAGGCGCGGCGGGGCGGGCGGGTCTTTGTCATTTTCGATGCCCAGGTCTGCGCTCTCTACGGCCCGGAACTTGTTGCACGTCTCGCCGACAGCGGCGGTTCGATCCACCAGATGGTGCTTCCCTCCGGCGAACGTTTCAAGACTCTCTCGGTCGCGGCCGCCGTTTACGACTTCCTCCTGCGCCGTCGGGTCGCCCGCGACGATTTCCTGCTGGCGGTCGGCGGCGGAGTCACGACCGACCTGGCGGGTTACACGGCCGCCACTATCCTGCGGGGGATCCCGTGGGGAGCGGTCCCGACGACGCTCCTGGGCATGGTCGACGCCGCCATCGGCGGCAAGACCGGCGTCAATCACCCGCTGGGAAAGAATCTGATCGGCGCGTTCTGGCAGCCCCGGTTCGTGCTCTGCGACGTGGGATTTCTGCCCACCTTGCCCGACCGCGAACTGGTCGCCGGTCTCGGCGAGGTTGTAAAGTACGCGGGGTTGGCGGGGGAGACGTTCCTGCGCCTCCTGGAGTCGTATCTGGATGGCGGGAATCTTCTGGAGGCGCGCTCCCTCAGTCGCCTGGTGCGTCTGTCGGTGGCGTACAAGGCCGGCGTGGTCGTCCGCGACGAACGCGAGTCCGGCCCCCGCATGGCGCTGAATCTTGGACACACATTCGGCCACGCCGTGGAACAGGCGGCCGGGTTCGGGCGGCTGCGCCATGGCGAGGCCGTGCTGCTGGGGCTCGATGCCGCAGTCGAGCTGAGCATCGCGCAGAAACCGTCGCGCCGGGCCGGGCTCGCCGGCTACCGGGCGCTGGTTCGCCGCCTGCTCGGGGTGCTTCCGCGTCGCCGCATATCGGCCGAGGCGGTCATGGAAGCGCTCGCGCTGGACAAGAAACGCGCCGGAACGACGGCCCGATTTGTCTTGCTCGACGCCCCGGGCCGGCCGTTAATTGGGACCGAGGTCCCGGCCGCGGCGGTGCGCGACGCGGTGAGGGCAATGCTCGAGCACTATGCGCCGGAAGGAGGCCGCCATGTCCAGAGTCCTCGTCGTTAACGGGCCCAATCTCAATCTGCTCGGTCGGCGCGAACCGGAGATTTACGGCACCGCCACCCTGGAGGATCTCCACACCCGGCTCCGCGAATTCGCCGCGGAGATGAAGATGGAGCTGGCGTTCTTCCAGTCCAACGCCGAGGGCGAAATCATCGAGTTCATCCAGCGGGAGGGCCCGGGCGCCGACGGCCTGGTAATCAACCCGGGCGCCCTGGCGCACTACAGCCACGCTCTGCGCGACGCTATCACGGCCGTGGGAATCGAGACCGTCGAGGTCCATCTCACGAACATCTACGCCCGCGAGGAATTTCGGCGCCACTCCGTGATCGCGCCGGCCGCGCGCGGCCAGGTGGTCGGATTCGGCATGTACGGGTACGCTATGGCCTTGTCGTATTTTGCCGATACTTCGGATAAATGACCGATCCCCGGATTGGCGCACCATGAAACGGCTTGTGTTACTGCTCATAGGCCTCAGCCTGCTTGCGGCGGCCTGCCGGGAACAGCCTGTCTCGCGAGACGACGTGTTCTTGGTGATGGACTCCCTCGAGCACAAGTTCGACTGGCTCGGCTACCGCCTCCAGCAGGAGACCTGGGAGATCTACAGCACGGGGCAGTCCGACTCCCTGGATTTCTACCAGGGACTCCTCCGCTACACGGTCGCCGATCCGAATCTGCTGCGCACCTTCCGCCAGGGCCGCCTGTGGGTGACGGAGAACGAGGACGTCCGGCGCCTCGACTTGCTGGAAGCGGCGCTCATGCGGGCCCAGGTCGAGGTGGCCGAGCCGGTGGCCTCCCTCCACGACTCGCTCGTGCAGATCGATGTCACTTTCCGAGCGCCCTTCGACGGCCAGAACCGGACTCAAAATTACCTGTACCGTACGTATCGATCCGACCCCGACCGCAGCCGCCGCGAGGCGGCCTTTCGCGCCTACCACCGCATCGGCGATCTGCTGGCCGACGGGCTGGCCCGGCTGATCCGGCTGCGCAACCGCGAGGCGGCCAAGTTCGGACAGCAGAACTATTTCAGCCTTCTCTTTTCGCAGCAGGGGTTCGACGAGGCCCGCTACCTTGCCACCCTGGACCAGCTTGACTCGCTGAGTCTCGAGCCCTACCGCCGGATACTGGCGAACGCGGGGGAGAAGCTGGGGTCCGGGCCGGTGGAGATCTGGGACCTCTCCTACGCGTATGCCGATATCAACCGGCGGGGCGACGCCTACTTTCCGGCCGACCGGCAGTTCAGCCAGATTGCGCGCAGCCTGGAGGCGCTGGGCTACGACCTCGACAAACTGCCGATCTATTTCGACCTTCAGCCGCGCAGCGACAAGACGCAGCTCGCCTACGCCGTCCCGCTCCGGCCGCCCCACGACGTCCGCGTGCTGGCGAATGTGACCGACGGCTACCTGAGCGCGCGCACGCTCATGCACGAAATCGGGCATGCCCTTCACTTTGCCCACATCCGGCAGGAGCGGCAGCTTTTTGTCGACTGCGTGAGCGAGGCCTGGACTGAGGGGATGGCGCAGATTTTCGCCTCGCTGCTCGACGATCCGCAGTGGCTGGTCCAGTATGCGGGGATGACGCCGGAGACGGCCGCCGAGTTTCTGCGCGCCCGGGCCGAACAGGAGATCATTTACCTGCGCACCACCCTCATGCGTCTGCGCTGGGAATATGAGGCCTATCGCAACCCGGATCAGGATTTCAACACGCTCTATTGGGATCTCTTCGCCCGGTATCTCCTGCTGCCGCGCCACGACGACATCCGACCGTGGGCCACGATTATCCAGTATACGACCCACCCGGTCTATCTGCACAACTACCTGTATGCGGACATGATCGCGTCGCAGACGCTGGCGTCGCTGCACACCGTCTACGGTCCGCTCATCGACAATCCCTCGCTCCGCTCCTTCCTCAATCAAAACTACTTCCGCTTCGGTGCGCGCTATGACTGGCGCGACCTGCTCGAGCGCGGCACCGGTCAGCGCCTCGACCAGAATTATCTGATCCGCCGACTCTGCATCGAGCCTCCGGCCGCCGCCTTTTAGGCGGCGCGCGGCCGTCCCGGGAGCGGCCCCCTGAATTGCGCTTGTTCCCCGTCCTGAAACACCCTACCATTACCGCTCTGACCATTGCAGGAGAGCCCGGTGACAAGAACCGAGACAATCACCAGCGGACCGATCAGCGGCACCATCATCTCGCTCGCGACCCCGGTCGTGCTGGCGCAGTTCATGGAATTCGCGCTGGCCAGCACCGACTACTTCTGGGTAGGCAGGCTCGGCCCGTTTGCCCAGGATGCCCTCACCACGTCCATGGTCACGGTGTGGACCATGTTCTCGGCGGTTTCGGTGATCTCGGTAGGCGTCGCCGCCTTGGTCGCGCGGCACATCGGCGCCGGCAACCCCGGCCAGGCGGCGTTCTTCGCCCGGCAGGGGATGGGGATGGGCGTCCTGTTCGCGATCGCCGCCGCTCTGGCGGCCTGGGTGCTCACTCCCCCGTTTCTCCGTTTCATGCAGGCCGGTCCGCAGACGCTCCCGATGGCTCAGACCTACATGCGCACCGTCTATCTCTTCGCCCTCTGTTTCTTCCTGCTGGAGGTCTCGTACGCCGTCTTCCGGGCCGCCGGGGACACCAGGACCCCGACCATCATCGCCGCCATCACCATCGTGCTGAACATCGGCCTGGACCCGCTGCTCATATTCGGCTGGGGCCCGGTCCCGGCCATGGGTGTGGCGGGGGCCGCGCTGGCCACCGGCCTGTCGGTCACGATCGCGGCGGCGCTGGCGCTCACCCGCCTGGCCGGCGGGCACCTCGGCTTCCGGCTCGGCCCCGTGCGGGCTTTTCGCCCCGACTTCCGCCAGATGCTCCGCATCGCCCGGATCGGCCTGCCCATCGCCAGCCAGCAGTTCATTTTCGTGGCCGTGTACTGGTTCCTCATCAAATACGTGCACGCGTTCGGCCCGACCGCGGGCGCGGCCATGGGGATCGGCAACCGCATGGAATCGTTCTCGTATCTCATCTGCTCCGGTTTCGCGGTGGCCGCCTCGACGATGGTGGGGCAGAACCTGGGCGCCGGGAAACCCGACCGGGCCGCCCGCTGTGCCTGGGGCGCCACCGGCATCGCCGTCGCCGTGACTCTCGCGGTGGCGGTGGTCTTTGTCAGCCTCCCCCGCGCCATCGCTTCCGTCTTCACCGACGACCCGGAAGTGCTCCGGATGGCGGCCGATTACTTGGTCATCCTCGGTCTCTCGCAGTTCACCATGGCCGTCGAAATCGTCCTCGAAGGAGCCTTCAGCGGGTCGGGCGACACCCTCCCACCCATGCTGGTGTCGGTACCGGGGTCGCTGGCCCGGATTCCGCTGGCTTATCTGCTGGCGTTCACCCTCGGCTGGGGGATCAACGGCGTGTGGTGGACCCTGACCATCACCACCACGGTCAAGGCGCTGGTCCTGGCTTACTGGTTCAGCCGGGGGCGCTGGAAGCGCAAAGAGGTTTGATTCTATTTGACCCTGCCCGACCGGCCGCCTTTATTCCGGGAAAGCAAATGCCCGTCCCCGAAACTGGAGAGAACCGGTATGCCCCGTCGCTATGCGCGTGTCCGCCTGCCAGACCGGCGGGTTGTGTGGGCCCGCCTGACCGATGACGATATGGTCGCGCCGCTGGCGCAAGCCCCCTGGCGGGGGGAGGCCCCCGCGGGGCCGGCAGTTCCGCTTGCCCAGGCGACCCTGCTGGCTCCGACCGAACCGACCAAGATCATCGGCATCGGTCTGAATTACCACGCGCACGTCCAGGCCAGTTTCTCAGCCGACAAGGCGCCCGACCACCCCCTGATCTTTTTGAAGCCGCCCTCGTCGGTGATCGGGCCGGGGGAGAAGATCATCCATCCGCCTCAGTCGCAGCGCGTGGACTACGAGGCCGAGCTGGGGGTCATTATCGGCAAGGAGGCCCGCCGCGTGCCGGCCGACCGCGCCGCCGACTACATCTTCGGGCTCACCTGCGTGAACGACGTCACCGCCCGCGACCTGCAGAAGACCGACGGCCAGTGGTCGCGCGCCAAGGGGTTCGACACCTTCTGCCCGGTCGGTCCCTGGGCCGTCTGCGGCCTCGATTACTCCGATCTCCTGGTGGAGGGAATCCTGAACGGCGAGATCATGCAGTCGGGGCGGACGAGCCGGATGATTTTCAAAATCCCGGAGCTCATCAGCTACGTCTCCTCGGTCATGACGCTGCTGCCCGGCGACATCATTTCGACCGGCACGCCCGCCGGGATTGCTCCTATGAAGCCGGGTGACCGGATCGAGGTGCGTGTGGAGGGCATCGGCTCGCTGGTCAACCAGATGGCCGAGTAGGCGAGGAGGCCGCGGCCGGGTACAAAGGATGAGGCTGTTGGAGGAACGCCACGCATGACGGAGCGACTCTACTATACCGATCCGGACCTCCTGCGGTTTGAGGCCCGCATTCTCGATGCCGGCCGCGAGGGCGGCCGGTACTTCGCCGTCCTCGACCGAACCGCGTTCTACCCCACTTCCGGCGGGCAGCTCTTCGATACCGGCATTCTCAACAGCGTCTCCATCGTCGATGTCACCGAATCCTCCGACGGAACGATTCGGCACTATTCGCCGCAGGCGATCGGAGAGGTCGGGGCGGTCGTGAGCGGAGCGGTGGACGCCGCCCGCCGCAAACGCCACCGCCGGCAGCACACCGCGCAGCACATCCTGAGCCACGCTTTTCTGCAGCTCCACGGCTGCGAGACGGTCTCCGTGCACCTCGGCGAGGAGTACGGCGCCATTGAGTTTGACACCGGCGCGCTGTCCGATGACCAGCTCCTCGCGGTCGAGGAACGCGCCGAGGAGATTATCTTCGCCGACCTCCCCGTGGACATCCTCTTTGTGCCGCCGGAGCAGATCGCGACCATCCCGCTGCGCCGGCCGCCGAAGAAGGAGGGGATTCTCCGCGTGATCCGCATCGGCGACATCGAGTATTCCGCCTGCGGCGGGACGCACTGTCGCCGGACGGGCCAGGTCGGCCTGGTGAAGATCATCGGGGTGGACAAAATGCGCGGCCACGCCCTCGTCAACTTCCTCGCCGGCGACCAGGCCCGCGACGACTACGCGGCCCGGCTGGAGGTGACCGCCCGCCTGACCCGGCACTTTACCTGCAATGTCCGGGATCTCGGGGACAAGGTGCTGAAACTCGAGGCGGAGAAGCGCGGCCTCCACCAGGAGGTGGTTCGTTTGCAGAGAGAACTGCTGCCGTCGCAGGCCGACAGCCTCGCCGGGCAGGCCACGGCGGTGGGGGAGAGGCTCGTCCTGGTGGCCGAACTGCCGCACTACGATCCCAAGCTGGCGCTGCAGCTGGCGGCCCTGCTGGCCGAGCGGATCAACGGCCTGGCGGTGCTCCTGGTCGAAAGCCGGCTCTACATTGCGGTGGGGCCGGGCAGCGGCCTGCATGCGGGCAATATTGTGAAAGCGCTGGGCGCCGCCACCGGTCTGCGCGGCGGCGGCGGGCCGCTCCAGGCGCAGCTCGGCGGCGCCGACCCGGCCCAGCTCACCACCTATCGTGCTCTTGCGGAGAAGCTCGTGCGTGAGGCGTAACCGGGCCATCGTCACCGCCATCCTCTTCCTGCTGGCCGCCGCCGGCGCGGCCGCCCAGAACCGGCAGGGCTTTGTCCTCGAACGGAGCAACCAGCTCGAGGTGGTCTGGGAAAATGAGCGCTATGTCACGTATGTCGACGGCGAGGTCAAGTTCCGCACCGAGACCGGCGCCGTCTACTGCGACTCCGCCACCTTCGTCCGCGGTGAATACGCGAAACTCCGCGGCCGCGTGCTCATCGACGACCAGGCGTATATGCTCCGCGCCGACTCGGTCTACTACGATCTGACCCGGGAGACGGCGCTCGCTCTGGGTTCGCAGGTGCAGTTGTGGTCCTATGCCGACTCGCTCTACGCGGCCGGCGTCCACGCCTTTTACGATCGCCCGGCGCAGCATTTCGAGATGCAGGAGCGCCCCACCGTGTACCTCGGCTACCCTGACACCGCGGCGATGGTCGAGGTGGTGGCGAACACGGTCAACTACTTCGCTCCCGCGCGCCGCGCCGAGGCGGTCGGGCGGGTCGTCATCACCTCGCAGGATATTGCGGCCGCCGCCGAGTGCGCCGTCATGCTTATGGATCGGAACACTCTCGATCTCTATGACGGGCCTACGGCCAAGCGCGGCCGCTCCACCATGACCGGCGGCTTCATGTCCATCGCTTTCGGCGAGGACCAGCTCCGCGAAATCGACGTCATCGACTCCGCCCGGGGCGAATTCATCGAACCGATCGACAGCGCCGAGACCGACGTCGACCGCTCCATTCTCGCCGGCTCCCGCATCAAGATGTTCTTCGACGAGGGGGATTTGCGGCAGGTGTTGGCCTCCGGCCAGGCCTACTCCTGGTACTACCCCTCGCCGCGCGGCACCCGCGAATTTCACGAAAACACGGTCTCCGGCGACACCATCCGCCTCTTTGTGCGCGAGGAGCGTCTGGAGAAGGTCGCGGTGGTGGGCGGCGCCGCCGGCACCTACATCACCGGCACGGTGAGCGATTCATCCGCCGCCGGCGCCGACACGGCCGCTGCACCGGAAACGGCGGTCTCGGCCGCCGTGCGCGATTCGACCGCCGCGGCAACCGCCGCCACCCGCCTCGATACCGTCGACTACCGCGCCGAGCACATCGTTTACAGCCTGGTGGACTCCCTGATCACGCTGGATGTGCGCAGCGAGGTCAAATCGGGGGCGATGGAGCTGCGCGCCTACGACGTGGACTTCGACACCCGCCGCCGCGTGGTCGAGGCTTTCAGCGCCGAAATCACTCCCGATGCGGCCGACCGCGACTATTACAGCCTCGCCGAGCGGCTCCAGCCCGCCGCCATCCCGGTGATTCTCAAGGACGGCGCCGATGAACTTCACGGCGACTACCTCGAGTACTCCATCGACACCGAGAAGGGGCGGATCGTGCAGACCAAGTCCGAGTTCGAGCAGGGGTATTACTACGGGGGGAAGCTGTTCCGGCAGAAGAGGGATGTGTACTACATTGAGGACGGCTACTACACGACGTGCGGGGCGGACGAGCCGCACTTCCATTTCTACTCGTCGCGCATGAAGTTAATGCAGGACAACAAGCTCATCGCCCGCCCGGTGGTTTTCTACCTCGGCCGCATTCCCCTCATGGCCATTCCCTACTACGTCTTCCCGCTCAAGAAGGGCCGCCACTCCGGTTTTCTCCCGTTCACGTTCGGGCGCTTCGAGCGCGGGGAGCGGTACGTCAACAACCTCGGCTACTACTGGGCCGCTTCCGAGTACTGGGATTACCGGGGGGCGGTCGACTACCACGACCTCTCGCGCACGATCACTTTCAAGAGCGAAGTTCAGTTCCGGAAACGGTACTTGCTCGACGGGTACCTGCGCGGGGAGTATCGGCGCCAGACCCAGTACAACCGGCGCGTCGCACTGGAGAACTCGCCGACGAGCTATTCCTTCAGCGGGGCCTACAACCACACTCTCTCGCCGTCATTCGACGTCCGCTCCTCCGGCAGCTACGTCTCGACCGCCAGCTACTACACCGACTACTCGAATTCGCTCGCCGAACGGCTCAACCGGAACCTTGTCTCGCAGGTGAATTTCTCCAAGAAGTTCGGCCGACTGACCTCGGTCACCGGCAGCGTGCAGCACACTGAGAACCTCGACCTCGAACAGCGCACCGACCAGTTGCCGAGCCTGTCGGTGTCGCTGCCCCCGATTTACCCGTTCGGCGGTTCGTCGACGAACGACGAAGGGGAGACCGTCACCCGGTGGTACAACCAGTTCATCCTGCGCTACAACCCGACCCTGCTGAACTACTCGACCCGCAGCACCATCCTGGCCGACACGATCCACACGCTCGTCGACACCCTCATCGACACGACCTTCGTCGACGATACGACGATAGTGGCGATCGACACCACCTACCGGGCGGTGGAGATCGACTCCCTCATGTCCCGTTCGCGGCGGCACTACCTGAAAGTGCAGCACAATCCGAGCATCACCCTTCCGACCATTCGGATCATCCCCTACGTGCCGATCGTCCCGAGCTTCTCGTACAGCGAAACCTGGTTCAAGATCTTCGAGACCGACCAGTCGCAGGCGGCCGGGATCGACGCCTCTGAATTCTACCGCACCTACTCCTACTCGGCGGGCGTGAGCGCCAACACCAAGCTCTACGGGACGGTTTACCCGGGCCTGTTCGGTCTGCTCGGCCTGCGCCATGTCCTGGAGCCCTCGGTCGGCTACCGCTGGTCGCCCGACATACAGCGCTACCCGGAGGTGCGCAGTTTCGCCGGCGGGGGCGCGGCCAGTTCGAAGAGCCAGTCGATCGGCTTCGGCCTCGGCCATCTCTTCCAGGCCAAGGTGAGAACCGGCGAGACCGAGAAGAATATCGACCTGCTCTCGGTCCGGTCGTCGTTCGCCTACGACCTCGAGCGCGATTTCCGGCCGCTGTCGCAGATGACGACCAGCTTCCAGACCAGCACTATCCCGCGGCTCAACATCAGCGGCGACATGCGCCACACCTTCTACAATCCGTACGATGACTCCGCGACCACGCCGAAGCTTCTGTCGCCGTGGCTGCTCGACTTCGACCTCAACCTGTCCTTCGATGTGATGGGGCGGACGTTTCTGTTCACCGATGAGGCGGAGCCGGGCGTCCCGCTCGGCGTCGATTCGGCCTCGGCGCTGGCCGGCCCCGAACTGCCCATGCCCTCGGCGGCCCGCGCCGGCTGGAACCTCGCCGTCACCTACTCGTTCAGCGAATCGGGGCGCCACCGCTCCTACAGCAAGTCGAGCTTTGTCAACATCACGCTCGGTTTTGGCCTGACCCCCTCGACCTCGGTCAACTACAACCAGCGCTACGACCTGGTCGAGGGCCGGACCATCTCCAGCCAGGTGAACATTGTCCGCAGCCTGCACTGCTGGACCGGCTCGCTCTTCTGGGTGCCGGTCGGCTCCAACACCGGGTTCGGCTTCAAACTCTGGGTGAACGAGCTCCCCGACATCAAGCTCGACTCCAACCACGACAGTTTCATATCCACCGACGTGCTGCGCCGCTAGGGGCCCGGAAAAGCACTGCGGCGCGCTCCGCCGGCGGGTTTTTTGTTGACAAACCGAGTCGACCTCCAATCTTTATGCGCGCAATGTCGGATACCGCAACTACCAAACTCCCAAGGAGGGTCAGGCAATGACCAAGGACGAGATGATTGCCCACATCGCGGAGGCCTCGGGCATCACCAAGCGCCAGGCGACCTCGGCTCTGGATGCGTTCATGGACGGTGTGACCAGGCAATTGAAGAAGAACGAGAAGATCAGCTTCGCCGGGTTCGGCACGTTCGCCGTGTCCCAGCGGAAGGCGCGCACCGGCCGCAACCCGCAGACGGGCGAGGCGATCAAAATCCCGGCGACCCGCGTGCCCGTGTTCAAGGCCGGCAAGAATCTCAAAGAGGCGATCAAGAAGAAATAGCGTCCGCGACCGAGCTTTCGGAGGCAGGAGTTTGCGCTTCTGCCTTTTTTTTATTGAATTTGTAGTTGAAACCTCCGGGCCGGCGCCCCACCTTGGAATCCTATGGCGAAGAAGAAATCCGCGCGCAGGAGCCGGAAATCCGGCGGCTTCTCCGAACGCGCCCGGCAGGCGCTCGGAGTCGTGTTCATTCTCCTGGCTCTCTTGCTGCTCATCTCGCTCGTCTCGCACGACAGCCTCGATGATCTCCGGGTGACGGGCGACGCCGACACCCACCTGGCCGTCTTCGACATCCAGTTCCGCAATCAGGCCGGGCTGATCGGCGCCTACCTGTCGTTTTTGCTCATGTTGCTGGCCGGGTGGCTGTCCTTTTTCCTCCCGGTCGGTCTGGGCGTGGCCGCCCTGCGCCTGTTCGCTCCCGAGCGGGCCAAGCGCTGGCGGTTTAATGTCCTGCTGCTCTTCGCCATCTCCGTCCTCGGCACCATGCTCGTCAACATTCACCGCCTGGCCGCCCACACGCTCGAGGCCGACCCCGATGCGGTCGGCGGCTACGTGGGGGAGAAGCTGACCCTCCTGGCGATCAAGCTCATCGGCGAACTCGGCTCGTATGTCCTTTTGGGCGGCTCCATCCTGCTGCTCCTGGTGCTGTACACTTCGATCACCCCCGTTTTGGCCAAGGCTCTGCCCTTGCCGGGGGGGGAGACGGTGCGGAAAATCTACACCGTCATGCGCAACGCCGCCGTGACGATCTTCTCGTTCCGCTGGCTCGTGTCCCAGTCGGAGGATGAAGAGGACGAGGCCGCAGCGGGGGAGAGCGAGCCTGCCGCTCCGGCGCCTTCCCGCGAGCGTCCCCCTGACAGCGCGGAGTTCGAGGACCTCCTCGACGAGCAGATCGAGGCCGATGCCGTCCCGGACGGGGCTGATCCCGCTGCTGACCGTGAACCGCGTCCGAAAAAGCCGCGCGCGAAGCCGGCGGCGTCGCCCAGCGATGAGCCGGTGACCCGCGGCTCCATCGACTACCGTTTTCCGCCGCTTTCGTGCTTGGCCCGGGACCCCAACCCGGCTAATGCGTCGGTCACCGAAGAGGAGCTCAAGGCGACCTCGCGTATGCTGAAAGAAACACTTGAGACATTTGGCGTAAGTGTATCCGGGGAAATAGAATACTATCCTGGTCCGGTGATTACGAGGTTCGAGCTCAAACCGGCCGCCGGGGTGAAGGTCAACCAGATCGTCAACCTGTCCGATGACTTGGCGCTTGCCCTGAAAGCCAAGCGCATCCGTATCATCGCACCCATCCCCGGCAAAGCGGCGGTGGGGATCGAAATCCCCAATCGCAAAGCGCAACTGGTGTACCTGCGCGACATTCTTGAAGACGACATTTTCGCCCGGACGACCATGCGGCTGCCGCTGGCGCTCGGCAAGACCACGGCCGGCAAGCCCTACGCCGTTGATCTGGCCAAGCTCCCCCACCTCCTCATCGCCGGGGCCACCGGTTCGGGCAAGTCGGTGTGCGCGAATGTCCTGATCACCTCGCTGATCTACAAGCTCCACCCGCACCAGATCCGGTTCATCATGATCGATCCGAAGATGCTCGAGTTGACCGCCTACTCGGGCATTCCGCACCTCGGCCGCCCGGTCGTAACCAACCCCAAGCGGGCCGAGAAAGTGCTCTCCGATGCCGTGGTCGAGATGGAGCAGCGCTACCGCCGGCTGGCCGCCGCTTCGGTCCGCAACATTGAAGATTTCAACCGGAAACAGGAGGCCGATGACCAGCGCCTGCCGTACATCGTGATTCTCGTCGATGAACTGGCCGACCTCCTGATGTCGTCGACTTCCTCGCGCATGGAACTGCTGATCACCCGCCTGGCCCAGATGGCGCGGGCAGTCGGCATTCACCTCGTTCTGGCCACTCAGCGTCCCTCGGTCGACGTCATCACCGGCCTCATCAAGGCCAACTTCCCGGCCCGCCTGGCTTTCCAGGTATCGTCCAAGGTCGATTCCCGCACCATCATCGACGCCAACGGGGCGGAGAAGCTCCTCGGCAACGGCGACATGCTCTTCCTGTATCCCGGCCAGCCCGAACCGATCCGTATCCACGGCGCCTACCTCACCGGCGACGAGACCGAGGCGATCGTCACTTTCATCAAGGCCCAGGAACTTCCCATGCTCAAGCTGGAGAACATTTCGCAGGCCACGGGCGAGGCGGCCGATGTCGAGGAAGTGGATGCCGGCGATCCGCTTTTCCGCGAGGCCTGCGAAGTGGTCATCCGCCATAAGCAGGGGTCGGTCTCGCTGCTGCAGCGCCGCCTCGGCATCGGTTACCAGCGGGCCGCCCGTCTCATCGACAAGCTCGAAAAGGCCGGCGTCGTCTCGCCGTTCGACGGGTCCAAGGCCCGCGAGGTGCTGGTCGACAAGAGTTACCTGGAGACTCTGGCCGCCACCGAGGGGGCGCCGGTCGCCGAACAGGAAACAAACTAATCCCCCGCTCGGTCGTATAAATGGCAATGACTAAAGTGCTTATCTCTGTCGCGGTGCTCGCCTGCTCCGCGGCCGCGTTCGCCTCCGATGATCCTTTCGAGGGCGCCAAGCAGGACCTCGCGAGAGCTGCCTGCGTGCAGGTCCAGTTCCTCTCCGTGCTCGAGTCGGACGTTTTCGACGTCGTCGACTCCGTCCCCGGCACGGCCATCATCGCCGCCGACGGCCGCTTCGCGGTCTCGGTCGGCTCCGAGGAATACCTCTATGACAACGAGCGCCTCTATACCTACTCCGCGCAGACCGACCAGGTGATCATCGAGAAGCCCTCGGGCGACCTTTTCGTCGGCAACGAAATCGCGCTCGTCACGCGGCTCGACCGGTACTACCGGACGGCGCCGGTCGCTGCCGGACGGGAGTATCGCCTGACGCGGACGGACACGACCGGCACGCAGCTGCCCGATGAGCTGACGGTTCTGCTCCGGCCCGATTCCTCCGCGATCGAAGCGTTTCTCTATCGCGACATCAACGGCGATCTCAACCGGGTTGTTTTGTTGCGCCAGAACCTGTCCGAGGCCTGCGCCGACAGCGCGTTCATTCCCGCCTTTCCGGAGTCCGCGGAGCGCATCAAGTTGTAGCCGCGCCATGAAGTTCTACATTCACAAGCTCGGCTGTCCGAAAAACGACGTCGATGCCGACTACATCGCCGCCCGCCTCATCGACGCCGGCCACGAGCCGGTCTGCGATCCCCTCGCCGCCGACTCGATCATTGTCAACACCTGCGGGTTCATCCTCCCGGCCAAGGAGGAGTCGATCACGGAAATCCTGCGGCTCGGGCAGCTCAAGAAGGAGGGGCGGCTTCGCGCGCTGTTCGCCAGCGGCTGTCTGTCGCAGCGCTACGGTGACGAGCTGCTGAAAGAAATACCGGAGCTGGACGGCGCGTTCGGGCACGGCGCTTTGGATTCGCTCGCCGCCGCGGTGGACGGCGCCCCCCGGTTTGACCGCGCCATGCGCGTCGAACCGCGCCGCCTGGCCTACCTGGACTGGAGGGACCGCTTCATCTCCGATCCGTACCCCTGGGCGTACCTGAAAATATCCGACGGCTGCGACCGGGGCTGCACCTTTTGTGCCATCCCCGGCATGCGCGGCCGCTTTCGCAGCCGGCCGCTCGAGTCGATTCTGCGCGAGGCCCGGTTTCTGGCCGACCGCGGCAAACGCGAACTGATCCTCGTCTCGCAGGAAGCGACCCTCTGGGGGTACGACCTTCCCGGTCGGCCCGACATCCTCAGCCTCCTGCGCGCCCTTGACGGCCTTGCGGGGGTTCGCTGGATTCGCCTCATGTACCTCTACCCGGCGGCCCTGACGACAGAGTTGATCGAGTATCTTGCCGACGACGGCACCAAGGCGCTCGACTACTTTGATCTGCCGCTCCAGCACATCAGTGACGATATTCTTCGCGCCATGCGCCGCCGCGGCGACCGCCGCGCGATCGAGAGCCAATTGCGCGCCATTCGCGAGATTGCGCCGGGCGGCACCGTCCGCACCACTCTCATCGTTGGTTTCCCCGGCGAGACGGAAAGGCACTTCGCCGAGCTGCGCGAGTTTGTGGAGCGCTTCGAGTTCGACCGCCTCGGCGTTTTCGCCTACTCTCCGGAGGAGGGCACGCCCGCCGCGGAGTATCCCGGACAGGTGCCCGAGCGGATCCGGCAGCGGCGCGTCGACGACCTCATGACGGTCCAGCAGGAGATCGCCTTCGCCAAGAATAATTCCTTGATAGGGCGGATCCTCGAAGTTATCATTGACTCGGCGCCGGCCGATGGTCCGGCGGTCGGGCGAACCCGGGGCGACTGCCCCGAGATCGACCAGGAAATCAGCGTCTGCGGGGAGCGCCTCGCGGCCGGTACCTTCTGCCGCGTCCGGGTCGAGGCGGCCGACGGGTACGATCTCCGCGGATGCACAGTCGGGGTCGTGGCATGATTCAGTTTGAGAAGCTGGGGATATTCCTCTCCAAACCGGTCGCCTTCGTGCTCGTGGTGATCTACCTCCTCCAGTCGGGTCTCCTGGTCTATCTCGTGAAGAACAAGTACGACCTGGAACGGCAGATCTCGTTCCAGCAGACCCGCATCGGCACGCTTGAGGAGAAACTCCAGATATTCAAGGCTATCGACGACTTCCAGATCGGCTTCTCCGACGAGGAGATCAACCGGCTCACCGACGTCATCTACGAGGAGAGCAAGAAGTACGAGTACGACCCGCTCTTCATGCTCGCCATCATTCTCACCGAGTCGTCGTTCAAGAAAGGGCAGACCTCGCCGGCCGGCGCCCAGGGGCTCATGCAAGTCATGCCGTTCGTCGGGCGGGACGTCGCCGGCCGCAGCGGCGTCGCCTGGCAGGGGGACTCGACGCTCTTCCAGCCCGACATCAACATCCGCCTCGGCGCCCTCCACCTGTTTGAGCAGATCCTGAAATTCGGCGACGTCAAGCAGGCGCTCGTCGCCTACAATTTGGGCGAGACCCGCCTCCGGGGGATCCTCCGCGACAAGCAGCCGGTCCCGAAGACGTACCTGAACAAGGTGCTGGAGAACTACAAAATGTTGAAGGAGGCCTACCGGGTGTGAACCGGATCACCGCCGCCGGCGCACTCGCCGGTCTCTTGCTGGTCGCCGCGCTGCTGGCCTCGTGCGGCGCGGGCTCCCGCTCCCTGTCCCAGCTCGACGCCCGCCAGCTTTTCGACGAAGGACAGCGGCTCTATGAGGATGGAAAGTACCGCCAGGCGATCGAGTACTTCCAGACCGTGGTCTTTAACTACCCGGGGCACGCGGTGGTTGACACCGCCCAGTACTACCTCGGCCTCGCGTACTATGGCAACGAGGACTTCGAACTGGCGGCGCTGGAGTTCGACCGCCTCGCGCGCAATTACCCGGCCTCGGCCTTTTTCGCCAACGCCATCTTCATGCGCGGCGTCGCCTATTTCGACTCCACCCCGAAAAACCCCGGTCTCGATCAGACGGAGCTTGAGAAAGCCATCGCCGTCTTCGAGGACTTCCTGATTGATTTCCCCGAATCCCCGCTCGTTCCCGATGTGCAGAAGTACCTCGCGGCGGCGCGCACGCGGTTCGCGAAGAAGTATTTCAACGCCGGCATCGTCTATGAGCGCCTCGGCGCTTTCAAGGCGGCCAAAGTGTATTTCCAGAAAGTCATCGACGAGTATACCGACACCGACCTGGCCGCCCGGGCGGCCTTTCACCGCGCCGATATGGATCTCCGCCTCAAGGACTTTGCCGCCGCCCGCACCGGTTTTGAAAGCTTCCTGGCTGCCTTCCCCGAAAGCGACCTGGCGGGCAAAGCGCGCAAGAGGGCCGTGGAATCCGCGTACCGCCAGTGCCGCCTGAGCTACGACAAGGGCGACACCGCCGAGGCGCGCCAGTGCCTCCGGCAGTTCCGGGAGAGCTACCCGGCCAACGGGTACGAGGATGACGTCAATGAGATGCTCGAGGCGCTCGACAAACACCCCGCCGGGTCCGACACCACCAGACATGCGGAGTCCTGAGCAGGGGGGCGTGTGGGGCGTCCTCGGCGGCGCCTTCGATCCGGTGCACAGCGGGCACCTCGCCCTGGCCCGCGAGATCCTCCGCGCCCGCAACCTTGCCGGCGTCCTCTTCGTCCCCGCCTACCGGCACCCGTTCAAGGGTGACCGGGCCCGCGCCTCCTGGCCCCACCGGGTCGCCATGCTCCGCCTCGCTCTGGCCGGGGACGACCGCTTGCGCGTCTGCGAGATCGAAGCCGAGCAGGAGCTTTCCGGCTACACCCTCGACACCCTGCGGGCGCTGAAGAAGGCGTACCCCCAGGCGGCCTTCCGCTTCCTCGTCGGCGCCGACCTCCTGGACCAGATTGACCAATGGCATTCGCCTGAAGAGCTGCTTCGCGAGACGCCGGTTTTGGCCGGCGCCCGGCCCGGCTACCAATTGAAGGTCAGCCCGGGGCTGCCCGCCGACCGCATCGAGCTTGTGCCGGCCGAAACGCCCGCGGTTTCGTCGACCGACCTGCGCGCCCTGATCGGCCGCGGCGCGCCGCGCCCCCGGCTGCTGGCCTGGCTTCCCGCGCCCGTGCTCGACTACATAGAAAAAGAGGGGTTGTACCGATGACGCCCGACCGCAAGACTGTCTACCTGGTCGATGGCTCGGCCATCTTCTACCGCGCCTACTTCGCTTTCCTCCGCAACCCGCTGATCAACTCGAAAGGGGAGAACACCTCGGCCGTCTTCGGCTTTGTCAATTCGCTGCTGAAGGTCATTCGCGATGAGAAGCCCGACTACCTCGCCGTTGCCTGGGACTCCAAGGCCCCGACTGTCCGCCACGAGCGCTACGAGGAGTACAAATCCACTCGCGCCAAGATGCCCGAGGACCTCGTGGCCCAGCTCCCGGCGATCCGCGAGGCGGTCGAGGCGTTTCGCATCCGGCACTTTGAGATGGAGGGTTTCGAGGCCGACGACATCATCGGGACCCTCGCCAGCCGCTGCGCGAAGGCGGGCTTCGACGTCTGGTGCGTCACCGGCGACAAGGATTTCTTCCAGCTCGTTACCGACCGCATCCGCATCTACACGCCCCAGCCGGGCGCCGACCAGGCCGTCAAGATGGGCCGCGAGGAAGTAAAGGCGAAATTCGGCGTCTATCCGGAAGCGGTCATCGACAAGCTCGCCCTCATGGGCGACAGTTCCGACAATGTTCCCGGCATCCCCGGCGTCGGTCCCAAGACCGCCGATGCGCTCCTGGAGCAGTTCGGCAGCCTCGAGGCGGTCCTCGCCGGCGCCAACCGGATCAAGGCCAAAGCCGTCCGGGCCCGGGTCGAGGCCCACGCCGACCTCGCCCGTCTCTCCAAGGAGCTGGTGACCATCTGCACTGATGTCCCGATCGCCTGTGACCTGGAGCAGCTCCGCTTCCGCGAACCCGATCACGCCAAACTCGTCGAATTGTTCCAGCGTCTCGAGTTCAACCGTCTTCTGAAACAACTTGTCCCCGAGGCGGCGGCCGCCGCGGGCGTCACCGACGAGGCGCCCGGCGCCACCAAGCCGGGCTACCATGTCGTCGCCGCCCTCAAGGATCTCAAGACTCTTCTGAAGAAGCTCTCGACCTGCCGGAAAGTCGCCGTTGACACCGAGACCACCTCGCTGAACCCGCTCGCCGCCGAGCTCGTGGGCATCTCCCTGTCGGCCCGCGCCAACGAGGCCTACTACCTGCCGCTTGGCCACACGGGGGAGGGGGCGGTGAACCTGCCGCTTCCGGAGGCCCTCGCCGAGGTGAAGAAACTCCTCGAAAACCCGGACGTGCAGAAGTTCGGCCAGAACATCAAGTACGATCTGGCAGTCCTGCGCAAGTACGGCATCGAAATCGAGCCGGTCCGCTTCGACACCATGCTGGCTTCGTACGTCATCGACCCATCGTCGCGGCAGCACTCGCTCGATGCCCTCGCGCTCCAGCATTTCAACCACCGCAAGACGCCCATCACCGACCTCATCGGTGCGGGGAAGAAGCAGATATCGTTCGCCCAGGTTCCGGTCGACAAAGCGTGCGACTATTCGTGCGAGGACGCCGACTACACCTACCGCCTCCGCGGCAAACTCGCGCCGGTGATCGACCAGCTCGGCATGAACAGCCTCTACTACGACATCGAGGTGCCGCTCATCAAGGTGCTCGCCGACATGGAGCGGGAGGGAGTGCGCATCGACGTCTCATTTCTCGGCGAGTTGTCGGTGCAGATGGAGCGCCGGCTGGAGGAAATCCGCCGCGAGATCTACCGCATCGCCGGTACCGAATTCAACATCAACTCCACCCAGCAGTTGGCGCACATCCTCTTTGAGAAACTCGGCCTCCCGACGAAGGGGAAGACCACCAAGAAGACGGGCTTTTCGACCGACGTCCGGGTGCTCGAGGAACTGGCCGCCCTCCATGAACTCCCCGCCCGCATCCTTGATTTCCGCCAACTGACCAAACTCAAGAGCACCTACGTTGACGCTCTCCCGAAGCTGGTCGACGGGCGTACGGGGCGGGTGCACACGTCCTTCAACCAGACGATCGCCGCGACCGGCCGCCTCTCCTCTACCGACCCGAATCTCCAGAATATCCCCGTCCGCACCGACGAAGGGCGCGAGATCCGCAAAGCCTTTGTCCCGCGCGACGAGGGCCACACCCTGCTCGTGGCCGATTACTCCCAGATTGAACTGCGCATTCTCGCCCACATGTCGGAGGACTCCACCCTCATTGAGGCCTTTCGACGCGGCGAAGACATCCACGCCCGCACGGCCGCGGAGGTCTACGGTGTGGAGATCGGCCAAGTGACCCCCGAGCAGCGGCGGGCCGCCAAGACGGCCAACTTCGCCGTCATCTACGGCGTCACCGCCTACGGCCTCGCGGCCCAGTCCGCCCTCGATGTCGGGCAGGCCAAGGCCTTCATCGCCACCTACTTCGAGCGCTACCCCGGCATCCGGCGCTACCTCGAGGCCACCAAGGAATTCGCCCGTGCGCGCGGCTACGTGACGACCATGTTCAACCGGCGGCGCACCATCCGCGAAATCAACGACCGCAACGTTAACGTCCGCCAGTTTGCCGAGCGCGCGGCGATCAACACGCCCATTCAGGGTACCGCCGCCGACATGATCAAGAAAGCCATGATCCGGATCCACGGGCGGCTCCGCGCCACACGCTCCCGCATGATCCTCCAGGTGCACGACGAGCTCGTCCTGGATGTGCCCCGGGAGGAGCTCGACGAGGTGCGGGAGATTGTCCGCGACGGCATGGAGCAGGCGGTGTCGCTCAAGGTCCCGATCGTGGTGTCGCTCGGGTCCGGTCCCAACTGGCTGGACGCCAAATGACGCCGCCGGGGGCTTGCCCTTTTCCCGAATAAGCCTTTATTACCGGTATGTTGATCGGTTTAACCGGATTGATCGGCGCGGGGAAGTCGACGGCCGCCCGCATTCTCGAATCGTTCGGCGCCGTGGTACTCGATGCCGATGAGATCGGGCGCGAGGTGGTGGAGGCCTCCCTCCCACTGCGGCACCGGCTGGCCGAAGCCTTCGGGGCCGACGTGCTCACCGTCGACCTCGACCTCGACCGCAAGAAAGTCGCCGAACGCGCGTTTGCCGGCGAGGAGTCCCGCCGCCGCCTGAATGAGATCGTCCACCCCTACCTCCTCCACGAGCTTGACAGCCGCATGCGCCGGCTGGCCAAGCGCTGCCCGGTGGTGGTGGTCGACGCCGCGCTGCTGACCGAGTGGCGCCTGCATCAACGCATGGACTACACGATCGTGATCGATGCCCCCGAACAGGTCCGGCTCGACCGGCTGGCCGCGCGGGGGATGGCGCCGTCCGAGGCCCGGGCGATCGAGCGCCTGCAGCCGTCCCCCCAGGACCTGCGCGTCTGCGCCGACTTCCTGGTCGTCAACGACGGATCCACCGATCGCCTCGCCGCAACCTTGAGCGACATCTGGGAGATGATCACCCGCTCGAAAAGGGGAGACTCGCATGAAGAACCCGACACCGCACCCTGAGAATGCGCGCTGCGACTACCGCGTCGACGAATTGGTCGAGCGCGCGCGCTACATGCGCGGCCTGAACGAAATCGCTCTCTGCTCGGCCCGGTCGGGGCACTCCGGCGGCACGCTGAGCGTGATGGATATCGCGGCCGCCCTCTATTTGAGAATCGCCCGCCACAATCCAACCGACCCCGACTGGCCCGACCGCGACCGCATCATCTGGTCGGCCGGCCACAAAGCCCCCGCTCTCTACACCGCCCTGGCCGTCGCCGGCTATTTCCCAGAACCCGAGCTCATGAAGCTCCGCATGCTCGACTCCCCGCTCCAGGGGCACCCCCACCGCCTCGACCTGCCGGGGGTGGAGATCAGCTCCGGGTCGCTCGGGCAGGGGTTTTCAGTCGCCGTCGGCGTCGCCCTCGCCGCCCGGCTCGATGGGAAGGACTACCGGGTGTTTGTTATTTCGTCCGATGGCGAGCACCAGGAAGGCTCGATGTGGGAGGCCGCCATGGCCGCCGCCCACTATCGTCTCGACAACCTGATCCTCATCGTCGACAAGAACCGCCTGCAGATCGACGGTCCGGTTGCCGAGGTCATGAACATCGACCCGCTGGCCGACAAATACGCCGCTTTCGGCTGGCACGTGCGCGAGGCTGATGGCCACGCCATGGCCGAGATCGTTGAGGCCCTCGACTGGGCCCGCAACCGCAACGACTCCGGCAAGCCGGTCGCGCTGATCTTCCACACGGTGAAGGGGAAGGGCGTGTCGTTCATGGAGAACGTCGTCGGTTGGCACGGCAAGCCGCCGAAGCTCGACGAACTGGAGCGCCTGCTGGCCGAGCTCGGCCTCGGAGACACCTTCGCCGTGTCCGATCTCATCGACTACGGCGTCCGCCACCAGATCGGCGTCGACGCCCGCCTGAACGACGAACTCCCCGCGTTCTCGCGCGACTTCTGGTGGAATGCCGGGCCGGCCATGCGCGTGGACATGGATCCTACGCGCAAAGGGTTCGGCCGCGCTCTTGAGGCCTGCGGGAGCGACGAGCGCATCGTCTGCCTCGGCGCCGATATCTCCGACTCCATTTGCATCTCCGATTTCCACAAGAACCACCCGGAGCGCCGCCGCCGCTTCTTCTCGGTGGGCGTGGCCGAACAGAATGCCACGACCATCGCGGTCGGCCTGGCCAAGGAGGGGAAAATCCCCGTCTTCGGCACCTACGGCGTGTTCGCCGCCGCCCGCAACCTCGACCAAATCCGCGTCTCCGTGTGCTACGGGAACTACAACGTCCTCATCGTCGGCGCCCACGGGGGGATCTCGGTGGGTCCCGACGGCGCCACCCACCAGGAGCTGGAGGCGATTTTCCAGATCGCCGGTCTGCCCCACATGCACCTGGCCATCCCGTGCGACGCCCTGGAGACCGAAAAGATGACCCGCGCGCTGCTCTTCGACGTCGTCGGGCCCAAGTACCTGCGGTTTGCCCGCGAGGCCACCCCGATCATCACCCGGCCCGACAGCCCGTTTCGGTTCGGGGAGGCCAACATTTTCCGGCTCCGCCGCGAAGCCGACCGGTTTGCCGACGCTTTCGACATCACCCCGGCGTCCGAGTACCGGAGCGAGGGAGAGGACCTCACGATCATTTCCTGCGGCCCCGAGGTCGCCGAGGCCCTGCGGGCGGCGTACATTCTCCGCACCGACTTCCGCCTGGAAACCCGGGTCATCAACATGCATACCGTTAAGCCCTTGGACGAGACCGCGATCGTCCGCGCCGCCGGGGAAACCGGCGCCGTGGTGACGGCCGAAGAACATCAAGTTGGGGGCTTGGGAAATCTGGTCGCCGGTGTTATCTTGCGCCGGCAGGCCGAGACCGGCCGCCCGGTTCGTTTCGCCATGGTCGGCATCGCCGACCGCTTCGGCGAGTCCGGGCAGCCCTGGCAACTGATCAAACGTTTCGGCGTCTCGGCCGAACACATCGCCGCGAAGGCACGAGAGCTCGTGAAGCACTAGAGAGGAGTTGCGCCATGCAGTATACGGAGCGGGTTCGGAAGCTCGAGTCGGAGGGCGCGTTCGTCGTTCTGGCGAAAGCCAAAGCGCTCGAACGCCAGGGCAAGTCGATCATCCACCTCCAGATCGGCGAACCGGACTTCGACACCCCCGCCAACGTCACCGAGGCCGGCATCAAGGCCCTCCGCGCCGGCCAGACCCACTACGCCCCCTCCGGCGGCGTCATGGAGGCCCGCGAGGTCTGCGCTTCCTACCTCGCCCGAACCCGGCACATCCCCGTCACCGCCGAAAACACGATCATCATGCCCGGTGCCAAGCCCTTCCTCTTCTGCGCCCTCATCGCCTTGATCAACGAGGGCGACGAGGTCATCGTCCCCAACCCCGGGTACCCGACCTACCGCTCCATCGTCAAATTCGTCGGCGCCAAGCCCGTCCCCGTCCGCCTGCGCGAGGAGAACGACTTCCGCTTCTCCATCGATGAATTCCGCTCCCTCATCACCCCCCGCACCCGGATGGTCATCCTCAATTCGCCCGGCAACCCGACCGGCGGCGTCCTCACCTGGGAGGATCTCGAAGCCATCCACGCCGAGGCGAAGAAGCACGACCTGTGGATCCTCTCCGACGAGATCTACTCGCGCCTGGTTTACGACGGGGAGTTCAAATCGATCGCCATGATCCCCGGCGCGATGGAGCGGTCGATCATCGTTGACGGGATGTCCAAGACCTACGCCATGACCGGCTGGCGGCTGGGATTTGCCGCAATGCCCAAAGAACTGGCCCAGTATTTCTTCACGCTGGCCATTAACAATTTCTCCTCCACCTGCACTTTCGCCCAGTACGCTATGATTGAAGCCCTCACCGGACCGCAGGACGATGTCGACAAGATGGTGGCCGAATTCCGCCGCCGCCGCACGGTCATCGTCGACGGCCTCAACGCGATCGACGGTGTTCGCTGTCTCAACCCCGAAGGCGCTTTCTACGTTTTCCCGAACATCACCGGCACCGGCCTGACGTCGCAGAAATTCGCCGACGTCATGCTCGACGAGGCCGGGGTGGCCTGTCTTTCGGGCACCGCTTTCGGCGAGTACGGCGAGGGGTACGTTCGCTTCTCCTATGCCAATTCGGTCGAGAACATCCGCGAGGCGCTCGCCCGGATCAAACGAGTGCTGGCCGGCGTCAGGACGCACTGAGGCGGCGCCCTTGCAGTTTCCCAGCCGGGCCGGATGGCCCGGCTTTTTTATGTTGTCTCCCGCTGCCGCTCGACTTATAAGGTTTTCATATGGAATGTGCCTGGGTGACGACCAACATTCTGGACATGCGGGCCGAGCCCGACCACCGCGCCGAGCGCGTCAATCAGTTGCTGTTCGCCGACCTGGTCTCCTGGTCGGCCGAGAAGCGAGGGTTTGCGTACGTGCGGCGCTGGGACGGTTACCGGGGATGGGCCGATCGGCGTTTCCTGGCGTCGCTGTCGGAGCGGCGGGCCGTTGCGTACAGCCGCCGCCCCGCCGCTGTCGTCACCGCTCTCCAGTCCCGCCTGCTCGACTTCGACGGCCGGCCGCTGCCCCCGCACCTGCTGTACTACGGCACCATCGTCGCCCTGGACCGCCTCGAGGCGCGCCGGTTGATCCTCGTTGCCCCCGACGGGAGCCGTCTGTGCGTCAAGGCTTCCTCCGTTCGACCGATAAAGGAGTACAACCGGGGCCCGCTGACCGGCCGCGACTTGGTGCGCGAAGCCGGCCGGCTGGTCGGGGTGCCGTACCTCTGGGGCGGCATCACGGCCGCCGGCCTCGACTGCTCGGGGCTGGTGCAGACGGTCGGCCGTCGCCTCGGCCTGAGCCTGCCGCGCGACAGCAAAGACCAGATCCGCACCGGCCGGCCGGTCGAGCGCGCGCGTACCATCTGCGGGGACCTGGTGTTCTTTCCCGGTCACGTCGCGATCGCTGTCGGACGCGACCGCATTATTCATTCGTCCCGGGGCGGCGGCGGCGTGCGCATCGAATCGCTGGCGCCCGACGCCCCCGCGTACCGGTCGGATTTGGACCAGAGCTATTTGGAAGCGAGGCGAATTATATGATGCAGCTCGACGCGGTCAAGGTCAACCTCCCGCTCAAGAAGAAATTCGCGGTTTCCCAGGGCGAAGTCACCGTCAAAACCAACCTGCTCACCATCCTCAACAACCGCTACAGCGGCGAGGCCTCGACCTCGATCTACTACGGACCCTCAATTGAGGAAATGGCCGCCGATCTGAGAAAGGGGATCGCACTGCTTGAGCGCCAGACGGCCGTCACCCTCGGCACCCTCCATGACATCGACCGCATGGATATCCACCCCGCTGCCCGGTCGGCCCTCATGGCCGCCGTCCTGAACTATCTCTCCGGCGAATCCCGCCGCTACCCGTGGGAGCTGGTCGACCTGGGCACACCTATCGGCATCAAGAGCTCCATGACCGTCGGCATCGACGCCACCGACCGGATGGTCGAAGCGATCCGCTCCTCCGAGTACCCGATCATCAAGGTCAAGATGGGGCACGAACAGGATGTGATGATACTCGACGCCCTTGAGGCCGGCCTCGGCAAAGAAGTCCGCGTCGACGCCAACGGCGCCTGGTCGTGCGCCAAGGCCGAGGAGATGATTTACCACCTCAGCCGCAAAGGGGTCCGCGTGATCGAGCAGCCGACCGATGCCGACTACGTGAAGGAGTGGCCCCACCTCAAGGGCAAGGCCGACGTCGAGCTGATCATGGATGAGGGTCTCAATACCCTCGATGATTACATGCGCTGTCGCGCCTCTATCGACGGCATCAATATCAAGATGGACAAGTGCGGCGGCATCCTCCACGGTGTCGCCCTCGCCCGGCAGGCCCAGGCGGACCGCAAGAAAGTCATGCTCGGCTGCATGGTCGAGTCCTCCGTCGGGATCGCCCAGTCGGTCTACATGTCGGCCCTGGCCGACTACTTCGATCTTGACGGCCCCCTGCTGCTCGAGGACGACATCGCCCGGGGGATCAGTTACCACCGCGAGTCCATCAACGTCGACCGCGAAATCATCGGCGGTCCCAAATTGCGTCGCGATGTATTGCAGAAATACCTCTCGGAATAGGACTCTGCTCGCGTCGGCGGCCGTGCTGGCGTGGATCGGCATCGCCCCCGCGGCCCCGCAGGGCCCCGCGCCGCGCATCGAAGTGATCTATCCCAAGGAGGGCCAGACGGTCGCCGCCGTCGACTCCACTTTCATCCTCGGCAACATCAAGCCGTGCACGCACCGCGACCAGTGGCGGCTCACCATCAACGGCGCCGCCGTGCCCGTGCATGACAGCGGCGGTTTCATCGCTTTCCTGCCGATCGCTCCCGGCCCGTTCACTTTCCGGCTCGAGGCCCGCCCGGTCGGTTACGATGACGCCGGGCGCCAGCACCGCCAGAAGACGTCGTTCCCCGAAAACGAACCGTCGGCCCCGATCGCCTGCTCCATCACCGTCGCCATTCCGGCGCCGGCCGTGAGCTACCCCCGCGATGTCCTTCGCCTCGGCCGGGAGTATCGCCCGCCGGCGGGCGATCTGTACCTGGCGGCGGGCGATCGCGTGGAGGCCTGGATCCAGGCCACCCCTGGATGCCGCGCCTGGTTCGCCATTCCCGGCGTTGCCGACTCGGTGCCGATGGCCGAGACCGACCCGCGCTTCCAGCCCTACTGGGGGGAAGCGGTTTTCGGCGAGGGTGCGGTCCCCGAGTCGCTCCGGATCGCCGGCATCTACTCGGGCTTCTATGATGTTCCGGCCGCGGCGCGCGCCGACAGTGTCCGCCTGCGCTACTTCCTCGCGCCGCCGGGACCGGCGGCGCAGTCGCACACGGCCTTGGAATCGGCTTCCCGCGCCGCCGACAGCGCGCTGCTCACTCTGCGCCTGCCCGACACCGTCCTCACCGACTCCAGCACCTGGCGGCTTTCGCTCAACAGCCCGGTCTTCCCGTTCACCGTTCGCTTTTCCGATTCCGTCAAAGTCATCCGCTACGCCCCGCAGCGCGCCTACCTCGCGGTCGGCCCGCCGGGCGGGGTGGAGGCGCTCGCGGTCGGCCGGGCGGGAGACTGGTACAAGCTGCGGCTCTCCCGCTCGCAGGTCGCCTGGGTGGACCGCCGAACGGTGACGCCGCTCCCGCGCGGCATCCTCCCCCCGCAGTCGTTCCTGCGCTCGCTCCGCACCTACCGCGACTCCGCCGCCGTCCGCATCGAACTCCCGCTCGCCGGGAGACACGCTTTCCGCGTCGTCGAGGACGACCGCCGCACTCTCCGCCTCCAGCTCTTCGGCGTCACCGCCGACACCGACTGGATCCGCTACGACCCCCGCGACCCGCTCATCGACTACGCCGCCTGGTCGCAGCCGGAGGAGGGGCTCTACGAACTGACGATCCGCCTGACCAAGGATCTCTGGGGGTACGATGCGTACTACCGGGGGAGCACGCTCTACCTGCAGGTTTACCGCGCCCCCGCGCATGTCGACGACCTGAAGGGGAAAGTCATCGTCCTCGATCCCGGCCATTCCCGTGATCCCGGCTCGGTCGGCCCGACCGGTCTGAGCGAGGCCGAGGCGAACCTGGCGATCGCCCTCGAGCTGCGCGACCGTCTCGAGGGGGCCGGCGCGCGCGTCGTAATGACCCGGATCGACACCGCCCACGTCGAGTTGGCCGACCGGCCGAAAATCGCCGCCGCCGCCGAGGCCGACCTCTTCGTGTCGATCCACAACAACGCCCTTCCCGACGGCGTCAACCCGCTCGTCAACAACGGCGCCTCCGCCTACTACTACCATCCCCATTCGGTCAATCTCGCGCGCGCCATTCACGATGAATTGGTCAGTCGGACGGGCCTGGCCGACCACGGATTCTTCCACGGCAACCTCGCCGTGCTGCGCCCGACCGGCTACCCGGCCGTCCTGGTCGAATGCACGTTCATGATCCTCCCCGAGCAGGAGGATGCCCTCAAGACCCGCGCGTTTCGGGTGACCCTGGCCGATGCTCTGTGCGAGGGGATCAAGCGCTTTCTCAAGGAGTACGCCGATGCCACCTGACCGGGAGGTGCGCCATAGCGGGTAACAGCGGGGGATCGGGATCGGCGGCCGACCGCCCGTGGTGGATCCTCTATCTCAGCCTGCTCGTCGCCGGGCTGCTGCTGATCGCCGACGGTTTCCACGTCGCCCACCTTCACCGCTGGACGGCCAAACTCGGCATCGCACTCGCCTACTCCGCGTTTGTCCTCTTCGTCGGGGAAGGCCGCACGCTCGCGGTCGTCTCGGCCGGATTGGTCTGCTCCGCGGTTCTGGCCACTTTCCTCTGGTGAGCGGCGACCCGGGCTTGGCGGCCGCGCAATCGGGTGTTGCGCCCCTCCCCGCCGCGGGCTAAATTGCAGTTGATGGCACGCCCACGCAGGAAGTCATTGCCCGAACGCCCCCCGGCGTCCTTGTCGGACAGCCGCCCCGGCCGATCCCCCGCCCTCCGCTTCGTCCTGAAATTCGTCCTCCTGCTGGCGGTCCTCGGCGGCGCCTACGCCTGGCTGACCGCCCGCTATGCCGAGAGTCTCGGATGGCTGATGGACACTACTGCCGCCGTCACCGGCAGCGTCGTCTCGCTCTTCTTCGGCGAGGTGCACTGGTCCGGCCGCTTTGTCTCCTACCGCGGATTCCCGGTCGAGGTTATCGACGAATGCACGGGCCTGCTGGAAATGGTCATCTTCACCGCCGCCGTCCTCGCCTTCTCCACCACGCCTGGGAAGAAGCTCCTCGGCCTGGCGCTCGGGCTTCCGGCAATCTACCTCTTCAACATCCTCCGCATCGTCGTGCTGGTGATCGCCGGCGCATCCTCGAAACCGTTGTTCGACTTCCTGCACCTGTATTTTTGGCAGGCGACCCTGATTCTCATGATCGCGTCCGTCTGGATCGCCTGGATATACCTGGTGGTGTTTCGTGATCCGAAAAGAGCTGTGGCTGTTCCTGGCTAAACTTGTTCCGCTCACTCTGCTTTTGGGCTACGTTTGGTTCCGCACGGTGCAGCGGCAGTACCCGGACTTTGTTGACGTGGTCGCCGACCCGTTTTTCCGGCTGGTGGGCGTGCGCCGCTGGTGGCTCGCCCTGGTGATCGAACACTTCACCAACATAGTCCCGTACCTGGCGCTCGTTTTGGCGTCTCCGGACCTGATCGCCCGCTGGCGCCGCACGCTCGCGGCCCTCCTCGGCGGCGGCACCGCCCTTGTCCTCGGCCACCTGCTGCTGTCGACTGCGGTGTACCACCTCAACGAGGCCTACGGTCTCTCGAAATCCTTCTACCGCGTGATCGTGCCGCTCTATCTGGTCAACGACGCCCTTCCGCTCATCCTCTGGTTCGCCTTCTACCCGTCGCTGCCCGGCCGCCTTCTCGGCATCCGACTCTTCTCGGCCCGCGACCGCAACACCGCCGGGTGATCGCTGCCGGTATCTCTAGTTGACGTCGGTATCCACGATCGCTATATTATGCATCAGGAACGATTTCTCACACTGAATCACGCAGGTGTCGTATGAAGACAGCGATTCTCCCGCTGGCCGCGGTGCTTCTTGCCGCGGCCCTGGCCCATGGACAGCCCGTGGTTGTCCTTGACTCCCTCGCCGGGGATCTCGTGTGTGGGGAACTGGCTCAGTTCATTGCTCCGTATACGCAGTATGTGGCCATTGAGAATCCCGACTCGGTGCAGAAGGAGTTGCGCATCGTCCTGTCGCTCCATGTCGACCCCGGTCACCAACTGCAGGATATCCAGGTGCACTACCTCAACGGATTTGAGGCTGTCTTCGGCTTCACTGGTACCGTCGCATGGCATGCGGAACAACAGAGCAGCACGACCATCGTGACAGTGGCGGCCACGACCAACGGCTCCGGTCTGCCCGGCGGCCTCCCGGTCCATGATTTCCCGGTCACGTATCTCGGCCTCAGCTTCGCCCTCGGTCCGGGGGAGATTTTCGAAGGTACGGAATCAGTTACTGTCGATTCGGCTGTGTCGCCCGCCTACGGCGGCTGGTACTTCTCTTCGGGAACGGCCTCCGGTTTTGCCGGCCCGCTGAACTGGCCGGTATTCGAAACCCTGCCGAATTGCGGCAGCACGATCGTGAATCCACCGCAAATGCCCCTCTCTGCCTCTCCCTGCTATCCCGTTGCGTACGACTTTGATGTCGCTGATTGCTTTGAGTTCCCCGCCTACCTGGCGCTTGCCGATGCCCCCGAGGGCGCCGCCATCGATTCCATCTCCGGCCTCTTCACGTGGCAGCCGGGAGTTCAACATGTCGGTCAGCAATTCAGCGTTCGGGTCATCGTGTGGGAGGACCTCTGCGCCGGCACCGGAATGGACCCGTACTACCGGGGCCCTACCGACGAGGCTGTGTTCACCATAGTAGTCGAGGACTGCAATCCTCCCCGGTTCGTCTCGGGGCAGCCGAACACCTTCGTCACCACCTCGGGGGATGACCTGTACATCTCAATGGCGGTGACCGATCCCGATCCGCTCAATCATTACACGTTTGACTGGTATGTCAGCGTGCAGGACCCCGTCCCGCCCTGCGCGCTCGATCCGGCCACGGGCGTGTTCCACTATCTCGGCACGCCTGCGGACACTAACGTCTACTGGATCTGCTTGACCGTGAGCGAGGGGATATTTGCCGACACGACCGGCTTCTTCATTTATCACTTCGACACTTACATTTGCGGGGACATCAACCACTTCGGCGGGGTCACTGTCGGTGATCTCACGTGGCTCATCAACTTCCTCTTCCGCGGCGGTCTGCCGCCGATCACCATGCTGGCCGGCGACCTAGACTGCAGCGGCGACGTCAAGGTCGCCGATCTGACCTACCTCGTCGGCTTCCTGTTCCGAGGCGGTCCGGCCCCCTGCGCCTCCTGCCCGTGACGCAGGGGAGAGGAGCGGGCAACGAGAAGTGTGCCTGACGCGATTCGCCTGTGTTTAGCAACCGCCAAGCCCCCACGGCGGTGCTTGACCTGCGTTCACGCGGCAGGGCGGTAGGTCAGGCCCCTTGCGGTCCTGACGTTTTCCCCGTCACCCTGAGCGGAGTCGAAGAGTGACCTGTCTCGGTCGTCTCAGGCTTCGACTCCGCTCAGCCTGACAGCTCGGTTCTGCCTACCCCCATCAGGACGATAAAGGACCTGACCCGCAAACGGAATCTTCGCGGATTCGGTCGTGGAATCAAGCCCCTTCACTCAAACACTATTTCAACCACCTCCGACTGTGTTCCCAGCCGCATCGGCGGGCCCCAAGTTCCCACTCCCGAGGAGGTGATCGTCTGAAGGCGGCTCGTCTGCGAATGTCCATAGTTCCGCGCTCCGTATACCCGCTCCGCGATTTTCGTGAACGGCCAAATCTGTCCCCCGTGGGTGTGCCCCGACAGTTGCACATCCACGCCCGCCCGCTCCGCGACCTCGTTGTGCGAGGGATCGTGCCGGAGCAGCACCGTGAACTCCGTGCCGGCGGGGGAGGGGCTCATCCCGGGCGTCAGCCGTGCCAGCACGTCGGCATAGCGCCGCGGATCGGCCGTTTCCCGGAAGTCCACCCCGATCAGGCGCAGGCCCTCGATCTCCACCGCCTCGTTGAGCAGAATCCGCACGTTCGCCGCCGCGCGAATCGGCGCGAGAAACGCCTCCCGGTCGAAAAACTCCTCGTGGTTCCCCGTGATGAAATACACCCCCAGCGGCGCCGTCAGGTCTCTCAGCGGAGTGAATAACTCGTCGAGGTTCCCGTCGGTCCCGTCAAACAGGTCGCCGCCGATAAACACAATGTCCGGTTGGAGCCGATGGACGAGGCCGACGACCCGGCGGGCGTAGGGGGCGCCGTTGACATAGCCGAGGTGCACGTCGGAGATCCACACCGCCTTTCGCCCCCGCCAGGCGGCCGGCACGGCCGCGGCCCGCACGCGGTACCGCGCCACCCGGATCAGGCGCGCTTTGACCAGCCCGTACGCTGCGACGGCCGCAGCCGCCCCCAGCGCGGCCGATCCGATCGCCATCCGCGCCGCCGCTGCTCCGACCACTGGCCCGATTCCGAGCGCCGCCAGCCGGAAAAGACCGAGCGCGGCCCACGCCGCCGCCGAGGCCAACAGGAGCACGTGTCCGACCGCCAGCCATACCGCGGCGAAACGGTAGTACAGCCGCACGACCGGTCCATGCCGCCGGTGCCCGATCAGGCTGGCCGAGACGAAGGTGAGGGAGAGGACGAAGAGGATCGCCGCCGCGGGTCCCGGCGCGATCGAGAAGAATGCGACGGCAGTCGCCCCGAGCAGCGCGTGCCCGATCCAGAGAATACCCTGCACGATGGCGACGAATATGAGGAAGCGCTTGGGCATAAACGTGAGGTATATAATGGAAAGCCGGGGGAAAGGTTTTGGCGGGACAGCTTGATTACTCGTCGAATCCTAATCGCCTCCGTAATCGCTCAGTAGAATTTGTCAACGAACTCCCGAATCGCATCGAATTGCTCCCGCGGCATCAGCATCATCGCCGCGGGCAGTTCCGGCGCTATGAAGGCGTACCAGATGAAGTGCTCTACCTGGCCCGAGTCGTCTGCCTCTTGCGCCAATTCCTCAACCTGAGGCCACCAAGCCGGGGCCAGTGTGTCATCCAATCCCGCCATGAAATCAAGCCAGGTGACAGCAGCTTCTGCAATCTCCTGCATGAGACTACCGCGCCAGTCTTCTCCCTGACGTGATTCCGCGTACCCGGGTTCATATTTCCAAACCGCCCGGACCAAGGCATAGGCGACGGATTCCGCTTCAAAACGCACCCGTACCCCTGAGGTGTCTCGTGTGAGCGCATAGTGAAGGGAAATATCCGGCCCACGCCAGGTTCCCCCGGCATCTTCCCGGTATGATTTCAGCACCTTCTTGATCTCCATGTGATTCACGTTCAGCAAGTGGGCGATGGTGAGTTCTTCGATGGCGCGGGCGCTGTCACCCTGGAGCCACATCATATGCCCCAGGAACCAGTGCGCCTGGTAATTGATGAAATTCGCATCGACTGCCCGCTGGTACCACGCCCGTGCGCTGTCAAGTTCGTTCATGCCGAAATAGGCATCCCCCGCGTAGACCATCGCCGGATCGAAACTCGGCCGCAGGAGAAGCGCTTCGGAGTAAGCCGCCAGAGCGGCCTCGAAGTCGCCGGCCTCGTACGCCCCTTCAGCTATGGCGAAGATGACACCGAGCGAATCGTCGATTTCATGTCTGACCAAGCTCCGGCTGGAGCTGTCAACGTACAGGTATAACATGTTTGAGTTAAGGCGTCGCGCCTTGTCGATTGAATCCACCTGAACGGAGTCGAGGTGCTCAAGTACGTAGACCAGGTCAGACTGCTCAATGATTTTATATAGGTCGGCAACGCTGGGGATCATGGGAGTCTCATCAGGGCGGTACGGCTGTGATAACGCGGGGGGTACGACTGTCAGTGAGACGGCTGTCGCAAAGGGCAGCCAGGCGAATGTGCCGGGGGAAAGTTTCATGACGCCCGTACTGCTTTCGGTTCTCCACACAGCAGAAATACCCCCGCCAGGAATTGAACCTGGATTTCCGGCTCCGGAGGCCGACGCGTTATCCATTACACCACGGGGGCATGCACGGCCCATTAATACCCAATTCCCGTCCTGTGCGCAACCAGATTTTGTCCCCATTTTCGCGCCCCCGGCCCGCACGGCTCGGCGTCCGGCGCCGGCCGAGGCCGGAGTTTTTCAGTTGCTTTGAACCCCTGATTGCCTAATATACCAATTCGTTAACGTGACCCGGACCAAACCGAACATGAGGACCCGACCATGCGTTGGACGCACTCCTACATCCCGACCCTCCGCGAGAACCAGGCCGAGGCCGAACTGATCTCCCACCAGCTCCTGCTGCGCGGCGGCTACATCCGCAAACTCGCCTCGGGCATCTACCTCTACCTGCCCCTCATGCAGCGCGTCATCCACAAGTTCTCAAACATCGTCCGCGAAGAAATGAACCGCGCCGGCGGCCTCGAAATCGCCATGTCGGTCCTGTGCCCGGCCGAGGTCTGGCAGGAATCGGGCCGCTACGGGACGATCGGCAAAGAGCAGATGCGCCTCCGCGACCGGCACGACCACGAGCAGGTTCTCTGCGGCACCCATGAGGAAACGGTCACATTCCTCATCCGCGGCGAGGTCAAATCCTACCGCCAGCTTCCCCTGAACCTCTACCAGATCCAGGTGAAGTTCCGCGATGAGATCCGCCCCCGTTTCGGCCTCATGCGCGGCCGCGAGTTCATCATGAAAGACGCCTACTCGTTCGATGCCGACGAGGAATCGTTCGCACGCTCGTACCAGGCGATGGTCGACGCCTATTTTCGTATTTTCCACCGGGCCGGCCTCGACGTCGTCAAGGTTGAGTCCGACACCGGCGCGATGGGGGGGAAGGCCGCCCACGAGTTCATGTTGCTCGTCGACACCGAGGCCGGCGAAGAGATCATCATGTCGTGCGACTCCTGCGACTACACGGCCAACCTCGAGAAAGCCGCGTTCTGCGATCCGCTCCAACCGGCGCCCGAGCCCGAGACCAAACCCAGGGAAACGGTGGACACGCCTGGGGCGGCCACGATCGAGGAAGTCACCGCTTTCCTGAAAGTCCCCGCGCACCGACTGGTCAAGACTTTGCTGTATATGGCCGACGGCAAGCCGGTGGCCGCGCTCGTGCGGGGGGACCGGGAACTGAACGAAACCAAGCTCAAGAACGCCGTTGGGGCCAATGAGCTGGTCATGGCCGCGGCGGCCGAGGTGGAGCAATTCACGGGCGCCCCGGTCGGGTTCGCCGGCCCGATCGGCCTGAAAGACGTTCCGATCTACGCCGACCCCCTCGTCACCCAAATGAACAACTTCATCGTTGGCGCGAATCTGTTTGAAAAACATACAGTTAACGTGAACCTCGGACGGGATTTCAAGGCCGCTAAAATCGCCGACCTTACGTCGGCTCGCCACGGCGACGGCTGCCCGAAATGCGACGGCCATCTGGTGGCCAAGCACGGTATCGAAGTGGGCAACACCTTCATGCTCGGTACCAAGTACTCCGATTCGCTGGGCGCGAAATTCCTCGATGCGGAGGGGAAGGAGCGGCCTATCCTTATGGGCTCCTATGGGATCGGGGTCACCCGCACCCCTCAGGCCGCCCTCGAAAAGTACCACGACGAGCGGGGCATCTGCTGGCCCAAAAACATCGCCCCCTACCAGGTCGCTCTCATTCCGCTCAATATGGACAAGGCGGAGCACCGGACGGCCGCGGAGAACATCTATACCGCCTTGAACGAGGCCAATATAGATGTACTTTGGGATGATCGTACGGAGCGGGCTGGGGTCAAGTTCAACGATGCCGACCTGATCGGCCTGCCGGTACGCCTCGTAATTGGCGATAAGTCGCTCGCCGATGGGAAGGTAGAGATGAAGGCCCGGCGCGGGGGGGAGCCCCATCTCGTGCCTATCGACCGCATCGTGCCGGCTGTCCGCGACCTCCTGGACACCCTGCCGTAAATCGTTCCATTTTTGGGTTGCGCGGCAACTCAAGTTCCCATATCTTAACAGATTCTGGGTGGGCAGTGGCCCATTTTTTTGTACGGGAAACGGTGTATGCCGAGTGTGAACGAACGGTTCAAAGCCGACCTCCTGGCGCTCGTCGAGGCGCCCCTTGCCGCGGAAGGCGCGTATGTGGCCGACCTCGTCGTCGCCACTTTCAAGAAGAGTGCCACCGTCCGCGTGTTCGTCTACTCCGAACGGGGGACGACGCTTGAGGAATGCGCCCGGCTCTCGCGGATCGTGGGCGATGTGCTCGATGGAACCGACTGGTTCGACTACGGTTATACTTTGGAAGTGTCCTCGCCCGGCCTCGATCGGCCGCTGGTGACCCCGCGCGACTTCCGGTTCCGCACCGGCGAGACCGTCCGCGTTGAATTCCGCGACCCGGCGCGCAAGAAGCTGACCGCCGAATTGGTCGCGGCGACCGATACGGATGTGGAACTGCGGCACGAAGGGACCGTCGAGCGCGTGCCCCTGGCCGAGATCAAGCGGGCGAAAATCGTATTTTGACGGAGATGCGTGTATGTCGTTTGACATGATCGAGGCGATGACTCTCATCGCCCGAGAAAAGAACATCGAATTTGATGCGGTTCTGGAAACCCTCGAGGCCGGCCTCATGGCCGCCGCCAAGAAGAAGTACGCCTTCACCGACAACATCACCTTCCGTTTCGACCGCAAGAACAACGAACTGCTCATGATCGCAACGAAACGGGTCGTCGAACAGGTTGCCGACCCCAACGTCGAACTCACTCTCGCCGAGGCCAAGGACATCGATCCCGAAGCCGAGCTCGGCGACGAGGTCGACATCTACATCGACTACGAGGTGGAGTTCGGCCGCAACGCCATCGCCGCCGCCAAGCAGATCCTCATCCAGAAGGTCCGCGAGGCCGAACGCGACCGCATCTACGACGAGTACATCGACAAGGTCGGCACCCTCATCTCCGGCGTCGTCCAGCAGGTCGACAAGGGCAATGTCATCGTCAACCTCGGCCGCGGGGAGGGGATCATGCCCATCAAGGAGCAGATTCCCCGTGAGAAGTTCCGCCAGGGGGACCGCATCCGCGCCTTCATCGTCGACGTTCAGAAAGTCACCCGCGGGCCCCAGATCATTCTCTCGCGCGTCTCCAACGACTTCCTCCGCAAGCTGTTCGAGCTCGAAGTCCCCGAGATCTACGAGCGCGTCATCGAGATCAAAGCCCTCGCCCGCGAACCCGGCGAACGCGCCAAGGTGGCCGTGTACTCCTCCGACGACCGCATCGACCCCGTCGGTGCCTGCGTCGGCATCAAGGGCGTGCGCGTCCAGGCGATCGTGCGCGAACTCAACAACGAGCGCATCGACATCGTCCCCTGGTCCGGCAACCCCGAGCTCTTCGTCACCCGCGCCCTGGCCCCCGCCAAGGTCGTCAACATCGACGTCGACGACACCGAGCAGAAGATGACGGTGGCGGTCGAAGACGACAAGTTATCCCTCGCCATCGGACGCAGCGGCCAGAACGCCCGGCTTGCGTCGAAGCTGACCGGGTGGAAGGTCAACATCATGTCCGAGACCGAATACAACGAAATGAAACACCGCGAGGCCGAAATGCTCGTCCCCGTCGGCCGTCTTGACGGCGTCGGGCCGAAACTCTCCGAGCGGCTCGCCGACCATAACATCGGCTCCGTCCAGCGCCTCGCCAACGCCACCGTGGAGGCGCTCGTGAAAATCGAAGGGCTCGGCGAAAAGACCGCCGAAACCCTCATTGAGAAGGCCAAGGTGTTTGTCGCGGAACTCGAGGCCGAGTACGAACGCAAAAAGGCCATGGAGCGGGCGGCCGAGGCCGCCCAGGCCGCCGAGTCCAAAGCCGAGGAAAAGCTCCGGCCCGAGGACGTTTTCGAGGAGGACGAGGATTTCGTGACCGAGGTTGACGATCAGGCGGAAGCGACCGCGCCCAGCATGGAAGACCTCACGGAGGACGAGGACGAGAACGAAGACGAGTCCGCCCGCAAGGATGGATGATCGCTCACACATCGGGCAGCCCACAATGCCCGGGGAGGTAGCACCTGATGGGAACGACGAAACGTGTCTATGAGCTGGCGAAGGAGTATAAAATCTCCTCCAATGCCATGGTTACGGTGCTGCGTGAACTCGGGTTCGAGCCGAAATCCCACATGTCCGTGGCCACCGTCGAGATGATCGACGCGATCAAGCGGAAATTCGCCGCCGAGAAGCAGGAAGCCAAGAAGGAGATGGAACACCGCGCCCAGGTCAAGGAGGCCGCGGAACGCAAAGCCACGCGCATCGGCGGGATCAAAGTCAACGACTCGAAATCCGACGTCGCCGCCTGGATGCGGCGCTCCGAGAAGAAGCAGAAGAAGAAAGACCGGCGCAAACGCAAAAGCCGCCATCAGGTCGACAAGACCGCCGTCCAGAAAAGCTTCCGTTCGACCATGGCCAACCTCTCCGCCGGCAAGGGGCGGCGCAAGTACCGCCGCACGCCCGACGGCCGCCAGATCGAGGTCCTCGAGGACAACGTCCTGGAAGTCAACGAATTCATGTCGGTGGCCGAACTCGCCGGCCTCATGGACCGCAAACCGGCCGAACTCATCACCAAGCTCTTCGAGCTGGGAATGATGGCGACCATCAACCAGCGTCTCGAAATGGACACGATCACGCTGCTCGCCGCGGAGTTTGGATTCGAGGTCCGGCAGCTCGCCGAAATCGGCGAGGAATCGCGCGAGGAGGAGCGCACGGCCAACCTCGAACGCCGCGCCCCCGTCGTCACCATCATGGGCCACGTCGACCACGGCAAGACCTCGCTGCTGGACTTCATCCGCAAGACCAACGTGGCCGCCGGTGAGGCCGGGCTCATCACGCAGCACATCGGCGCCTACGAGGTGGGGCGCGACGGCGGCCGCATCACCTTCCTCGACACTCCCGGCCACGAGGCCTTCACCGCCATGCGCGCCCGGGGCAGCCAGGTCACCGACATCATCGTCCTCGTCGTGGCCGCCGACGACGGTGTGCAGCCGCAGACTGTGGAGGCGATCGACCACGCCCGCGCCGCCGCCGTCCCCATCATCGTCGCCATCAACAAGATCGACAAACCCTCGGCCAACCCCGATACGGTCAAGACCCAGTTGTCCAAGCTCAATCTCATGCCCGAGGACTGGGGCGGCAAGACCATCATGGTCGAAGTTTCGGCCAAGTCCGGCCAGGGAGTCGACCGGCTGCTCGAGATGATCCTTCTCCAGGCGGAGATGATGGATCTCCAGGCCGACCCGACCATCCGCGGCCAGGGCGTCATCATCGATTCCCGCCTCGAGCGCGGCCGCGGCCCGGTCGTCACCGTCCTCGTTCAGAAAGGCACCTGCCGGGTGGGCGACTCCATTGTCGCCGGCGTGCACTCCGGCCGCGTGCGGACCATCATGGACGACCGCGAGCAGCTGCTGGACGAGATCGGCCCTTCCCGCCCGGCCCAGATTACCGGCCTCGACGGGACCCCGCAGGCGGGCGACTCCCTCATGGTCGTCGAGAGCGACCAGGAGGCCAAGGAGATCGTCATGCGGCGCGCCCAGATCAAGCGCGAGCAGGAGGCCCGCCGCACCCATGGCCGCGTCACCCTCGACCGCGTCTTCGACCGCATCAAGGAGGGCCAGATCAAGGAGCTCCGCCTCATCATCAAGGCCGATGTCGACGGCTCGGTCGAGGTGCTCTCCGACACCCTCGGCAAGATCCAGAGCGAGGAAGTCAAGGTCAACGTCATCCGCCGCGGCGTCGGCGGCATCACGGAATCCGACGTTCTCCTGGCGGCTGCCTCCGACGCCATCATCATCGGCTTCCAGGTCTCGCCCGACTCCCGCGCCCGCGAAGTCGCCAAACAGGAATCGGTCGACATCCGCCTCTACGACATCATTTACGAGGCCGAGCAGGACGTGAAGAAGGCGCTCGAAGGGCTCCTCGCTCCGACCGTCCGCGAGGAATTCGTCGGCCTGTGCGAGGTCCGCAACACCTTCCGGGTGCCCAAGGTCGGCATGATCGCCGGTTGCTACGTCAAGGAGGGCCGGGTCAACCGCAAGGACAGCATTCGGCTGATCCGCGACGGCAAGGTGATCTACCGCGGCCAGATCGCCTCGCTGAAACGGTTCAAGGACGACGCCCGCGAGGTCAAGGAGGGTTTCGAGTGCGGCATCGGGATCGAGCGGTACGACGACGTCAAAGTCGGCGACCAGATCGAATGTCTCGAAGTTGTGGAGGAGGCCCGCACGCTCTCGTGAGGCGCGCCCGTGGTTACGCTCGTGGTCAAAATGCGTCTGGACATCCCGGCTATCGGCTCGCTCAAGGAGAAGCGCCGGATTCTGAAGTCGATGATTACGCGGCTCCGCAATGACTTCAACATCTCGATTGCCGAGGTCGACCTCCAGGATCAGATCCGCGCCGCCGTCCTCGGCGCCGCCGTCATCTCCAACAGCTCCGCCTTCTGCCACCAGGTCATGGCCAAGGTCATCGCGCGTGTCGAGTCCTCCCACGAGGTGATCCTGGCCGACTACCTCACGGAGACCTACTGATGGCGGACAACCGGCGGCAGTCCCGCATGGGCGAGCAGATCCTCCGCGACATCTCGACTATGCTCGAGGAGGAGCTGGCGGAGAAGGTTCCCGGCATGGTCACCTTCACGCGTGTCCGCCTCACCGAGGACCTCCGCTACGCGACGGTGTACTACTCGGTGCTGGGCAAGGACGGGGATCGGGAAAAGGTCGCGGACTACCTGGAGCGGGAGAAGCGGCGTATCCGCAAGATGGTCGGCGCCGGCCTGCGCATGCGCTTCATTCCCGAGTTTGCTTTCAAGTTTGATCCGTCCATAGAAGAGAGTATTCGCATTCAGCAGCTGCTCGATGAAATCAAGAGCGATCGACCGCCAGATGAATGACCGGCCGGGCCCGACAGCGCCGCCGCTTGACGAACTCCGCGCCCTTCTGGAGCGGAGCCGGCGCGTCCTGGTTGTCGCCCACGTTGAACCCGACGGCGACGCCATCGGCTCGCTGCTGGCCTGCGGGGCCTGCCTCCGGAACCTCGGCAAGGAGACGGTGCTCGTCCGGGAGTCTGAAATCCCTTCGAAATACCGCTTCCTCCGCGGCGCCGGCGAGATCCGCCCGGTCGACGCCCTCCCTGTCGACCTCGCCATCGACACCGCCGTCGTCCTCGAATGCCCGACCCTCGACCGCGTCGGCCGGGCCGCCCGCTTTCTCACGGACGGTGTCCGGATCATCAACATCGACCACCACCGGGAGTCGGGGGACTTCGGCGCCGTCAACTGGATCGACCCGACCAAGTCCTCGGTGGGGGAGATGCTCTTCGAGTTGTACGAGGCTTTCGGCTGCGAGATCACGCCCGAGGTCGCCGAGCAGCTCTACACCGCGATCATGACCGACACCGGGCGCTTCCGCTACCCCTCGACGTCGCCGCGCACGATGGAGATCGTCGGGCGGCTCATCGCCGCCGGCGCCGATCCCAAGGCGATCGCCGACAACGTCTACTACCGCCTGAGCGTCTCCACCATGCGTCTGACCGGCATGGTGCTCGCCTCGATCGAATTCCACGACCGCGACCGCCTCTGCCTGCTCACTCTCACGCAGGAGATGCTCGAGGCCGCTGGCGCCGGCCTGTCCGAGTCCGACGGCCTGGTCGATTTTACGCTGTTCACCGACACGGCCGAGGTGGGCGCCCTGCTGAAAGAGGTCGATGAGGACCGCACCCGCGTGTCGCTGCGGTCCCGCGACGCCGTCAACGTGGCCGCCCTCGCCGCCCAGTACGGCGGCGGGGGACACTTCAACGCCGCCGGCTGCACCATGCCTTACGGCCTGGCCCGCGCCCGCGAAGAAATCATACGCGTGCTGACCCATGCCCGGAAAAGAGACACCGACAGACAGGATTAACGGCGTGCTGCTGATTGACAAACCGCTGCACTGCTCCAGCCACGACGTCGTGCAGACGCTGCGCCGCATCACGCGCCAGCGCCGCATCGGCCACGCCGGCACGCTCGACCCGCTGGCCGAGGGACTGCTCGTCGTCTGCCTCGGGCACGCCACCAAGATTGCCCGCTTCCTGACCGGGTTCGACAAAGTCTATGTCGCCACGATCTGCCTCGGGCGCACCTCGGCCACGTTCGATGGGGAAGGGATCGATGCGGAGGCGCCGGCCGCCCCGGTGCCGGATTTCCCGCGCGCCGACCTGGAATCCGCGCTCCGCCGCTTCGAGGGCCGTGTCACCCAGCGCGTCCCGGCCTTCTCGGCCGTGCGCGTCGAGGGCGTGCCGCTGTACAAGAAAGCCCGGCGCGGGGAAGAGGTTGACCCCCCCAGCCGGGAGGTGACGATTCGCGAAATCCGCCTCCTCGAAGTCGCTCTGCCCTACCTGCGCATCGAGGTGACCTGCTCCTCGGGGACGTACATCCGAACGCTCGCCGACGATCTCGGCCGGGTGCTCGGCTGCGGAGCTTACCTGGCGCACCTGCGGCGCACCCGGGTCGGCGACCTGGCGCTCTCCGGCGCGCTGACGCTGGACCAGGCCGCCGACGCGATGGCTGACGGCTATCTCCACCAGCACCTGCTCGGGTACGGCGAGGTGCTGCCGTATTCGGCCCTCCGGGTCAGCGAGCAGTTTCGCCCCCATGTCATCGAGGGCCGCCGCCCGGACCGCGACGACCTCACCGGTCTGGACGGCTCCTTCCGCGCCGGTGACACGGTGCTGTTGAAAAGCGATGACGGCGCGGTTCTGGCCGTCGGACGGGCCGGCGTCGATTCGGCCGACCTGGCCCGACCGGCCGCCCGCTCCCTCTTTGACTACATACGGGTGCTCCATTGACGACGACGTTTATCCGAGGGATCGAGAATTTCGCCCGGGCTGCCGACGGCCGCCCGGTGATCGCCACCATCGGCACGTTCGACGGTATCCACCTGGGCCACCGGGAGATCTTCCGCCGCGTCCGCGCCCAGGGCGAGCGGGACAACGCCCGCGCTGTGCTTATCACCTTCCACCCCCACCCCCGGGTCGTCGTCACCCCCCAGAACGTCCCCCTCCTCCTGACCACGATCGAGGAGAAGGAGAAGTTCGTCCCCGATTTCTTCGAGGGCAACGTCCTGGTGCTGGAATTCAACGAACACCTGAAAAACATGCCCGCCGACCGCTTTGTCCGCGATATCCTCATTGACAGAATCGGTGTGAGGAAGCTTATTGTCGGCTACGATCACGCCTTTGGCAGGAACCGCGAAGGCGACATCCCGTTTCTGCAGAGAATCGGCGCGAAGCTCGGATTCGAGGTGGAGGTGGTCGCGCCGGTGGTTGTTGACGGCCAGCCGGTGTCGTCCTCGCGCATCCGCCGCGCGCTGCAGGAGAACCGCTTCGGGGAGGCTATCCGCCTCCTCGGCCATGAGTACGCCATTTACGGCACGGTCGAACGGGGTATCGGGCTGGGCAAGAAGCTCGGCTATCCGACCGCGAATGTCGCGTACAATCCGCGGAAGCTGCTGCCGCACGACGGCGTTTACGCCTGCTACGCGCACGTCGGCAGCGAGGAGTTCGATGGCATGATGTTTATCGGCCGCAACCACTTCAACCCGGAAAACCGGATCACGGTGGAGGCCAACCTGTTTGATTTCGACCGCGACATCTATGGGCACGAGATCATCGTCTACCCGATGCGCCATGTCCGCGAAAACCGGCGGTTTGAGTCCAGGGAAGCGCTCGTCGCCCAGATCGGCAAAGACAAAGAAGTGATTTTAGACATAGTGAAGAAGGAGAAACGGTATGCCGCTCAACAAGGAGCACAAAGCCAAAATCATTGAGGAAAACCGCCTGCACGGCACGGACACGGGTTCGCCCGAGGTCCAGATCGCCCTGCTGACGGCCCGCATCAACCATCTCACGGAACACCTGAAGTCCCACAGCAAGGACTTCCATACCCGCCTCGGGCTGCTGAAACTGGTCGGCCAACGCCGCCGGCTGCTCGATTACCTGATGGACCGCGACATCGAGAGCTATCGCCAGCTTATCGGCGAGCTCAATCTCCGCCGCTAGGCGAAGGGAACCAATGTAGTATGCATGAAAGACACAAAGTAGAATTCGAACTCGGCGGCCGCACGATGATCATCGAGCAGGGCTACCTGGCCAACCAGGCCAACGGCGCCGTCACCGTCCGCTACGGTGACTCCATGGTCGTTTCCACCGCATGCGCCCAGTCCGAACCCAAGGTCGATCAGGATTTCTTCCCCCTGACCGTCGAGTACCGCGAGCGCTCCTACGCCGCCGGCAAGATCCCGGGCGGTTTCTTCAAGCGCGAGGGCCGGCCGTCGGAGAAAGAAACCCTCGCCTCCCGGCTCATCGACCGGCCCATCCGGCCCCTCTTCCCCAAAGAGTTCCGCGGCGAGACGCAGTGCATCACCCTCGTCATCTCCCATGACCAGGCCAATGACACCGACATTCTCGCCCTCACCGGCACCGGGGCCGCGCTCGCCGTCTCCGACATCCCCTTCGAAAAAACCATCGCCGGCGTCCGCGTCGGCCGCATCAACGGCGAATTCGTCATCAACCCGACCATCAGCCAGCTCGAAGAAAGCGACCTGTACATCACGATGGCCGGCAGCGCCGATGCGATCACGATGGTCGAGGGAGGAGGCCGGGAGATCCCCGAGGACGTCATGATCGACGCCCTCCTGTTCGGCCACGACCACATCAAGCTCATTGTCGGCAAGATCGAAGAACTCAAAGCCCGGGTGGGCAAACCGACGATGGCTTACACGCCGGTCGTCCTCGACACCGCCCTTGAGACCCGGGTGAAGGAGCTCGCCGGGGCGCGTTTTGACGAATTCAACCGCATCGCCGGCAAGGACGGCCGCCGCGAGGCCAAGCGCGCCATGCGCGAGGAGATCGTCGCCGCCCTCGCCGAGGAATTCCCCGAAAGCGAACGCAAGATCGGCGGCATCCTCGACGAACTCGATTCCGCCTCCATGCGCACCATGATCCTCAAGGAGAACGTGCGCATCGACGGCCGGTCGCCGGAGCAAATCCGGACAATCACGTGCGACGTGGGCTTCCTGCCGCGCGCCCACGGCTCGGCCGTCTTCACCCGCGGCCAGACCCAGGCCCTGGTCGCCGTCACCCTCGGCACCAAGATGGACGAGCAGCGCCTCGATGAGCTCGAGGGGGAGTCGACCAAGAGCTACATGCTCCACTACAACTTCCCGCCCTTCTCCACCGGCGAGACCAAGGGCATGCGGGGCACCGGCCGCCGCGAGGTGGGCCACGGCGCGCTTGCCGAACGCGCCCTCTTCCCGGTCATCCCGAGCGAGGAAGGGTTCCCCTACACGCTGCGGATCGTCTCCGACATCATGGAGTCCAACGGCTCGTCGTCGATGGCCTCGGTGTGCGGCGGCTCGCTCGCCCTCATGGATGCGGGCGTGCCGATCAAGGAGGCGGTCGCCGGCATCGCCATGGGCCTCATCAAGGAGGGCGACCGCGTCGTCATCCTCACCGACATCCTCGGCGATGAAGACCACTTCGGCGACATGGACTTCAAAATCTGCGGCACCGCGGCCGGCATCACCGCCATCCAGATGGACATCAAGATCACGGGTCTCGCGGTCGAGATCATGCGCGAAGCTCTCTCGCGCGCGCGCGACGCCCGCCTTCACATCCTCGGCATCATGAACGAGGCCATGCCGCGCCACCGCGATCAGCTCTCGCAGTATGCGCCGCGCATCATCACCATCCACATCGATCCGTCGCGCATCGGCGACGTCATCGGCCCCGGTGGCAAAATCATCCGCGCCATCGTCGAGGAGACCGGCGCCAAGATCGATATCGAGGACGACGGCACTGTCCTCATCGCCTCCGTCCAGGCCGAAGCCGGGCTCCGGGCCCGGGAGCGCATCGAGGCCATCGTCCAGGAGGCCGAGGTCGGCAAGGTCTACAAGGGGATCGTCCGCCGCGTCACCGCCTTCGGCGCCTTCGTCGAAATCTTTCCCGGCACCGAGGGCCTGCTGCACATCTCCGAGATCGACACCCGCCGCATTGAGAAAGTCGAAGACGTGCTCAAGCTGGGCGATGCGGTTGATGTGAAGTGCATCAGCGTCGATTCCGACGGCAAGATCCGTCTCTCCCGCCGCGCTCTCATGGAAGGCGGCGACGGGGAGCGGCCCCCGCGCCCCCCGCGCGACCGGGAGCGCGCCGGAGCCGGCGGCGGCCGCGGCGGACGCCGTGACGGCGACCGGCGCCACCACGGGGATCGGGACCGCGATCGATAGGATATGGCCGGCCGCAATTCCAGACGAACCGCCGCCCAGATCTACCGCAAAACGACCCTACGGAACGGACTGAGGATCGTCACCGAGAAGATCCCCACGGTCCGTTCCGTGTCGTTGGGCGTATGGGTCGACGTCGGCACGCGCCATGAGACGCGCGCCGAGAACGGCATCTCCCATTTTGTCGAGCACATGCTCTTCAAAGGCACGCACCGCCGCACCGCCCGCCAGATCTCCGGAGAACTCGAGGCGGTCGGCGGCAGCATCAACGCCTTCACGTCCCGCGAGCAGACCTGCTTCAACGCCCGCGTTCTCGACGAGCACCTCGACCTTGCCGTCGACGTCCTCTCCGACATCACCTGCTGCTCGACCTTCACGCCCGAGAACATCCGCCGCGAGAAACAGGTCATCCTCGAGGAAATCAAGGAGGCCTTCGAGACTCCCTCCGACCGGATCCACGACGAATTCGCCGAGGTCTACTGGAACGGCCACCCGCTGGGCCAGCCCATCCTCGGCAGCGCCGGGAACGTCGCCGGGTTCGCCCGGTCCCGGATCCTGGAGTACGTCCGCCGCCACTACCGGGCCGGCTCGGTCGTCATCGCCGGCGCCGGCAACCTCTCCCACGACCGCCTCGTCCGGCTGGTCAGCGAGAAATTCTGTTTCCCCAAGGGCAGGGGAGAGGCGCCTCTCCCGGCCGCCCGCCCCGATGTTGAGCTGCTGCGGTTGATCGAGGGCGGCAACGCGCAGACCCACCTCAGCCTCGGCTACCCCGGCGTCCCCTACGATTCGCCGAAGAAGAACGCCGCCCTCGCGCTCAACGCCTACCTCGGCGGAGGGATGTCGTCGGTCATCTTCCAGAAAGTCCGCGAACTCAAGGGCCTTGCCTACTCGGTTTACACCTTCGCTGATTTCTACCGCGACACAGGGATGTTCGGCGCCTACGTCGGCACCGACCGGGCGCACGTCGCCGGGGCGCTGGAGATCATCATCGCCGAGATGGAGCGCATGAAACGCCGCAAACTGCCGAGCCTGAAATTTGATCCGCTCAAAGCCCAGCTCAAGGGACAGATCATGCTCGGGATGGAATCGACCTCCGCCCGCATGAACCGTCTCGCCCGCCAGGAGCTCTACCTCGGCCGCTTCATCCCGTTCGCCGAGACCCTCGCCTCGATGGAGCGGCTGACCCCCTTCGACCTCCTGGAATTCGCCAACGAGTCGTTCGATCGCTCCCAGCTCACCGTCGTCACCCTCGGACCCGCCCCGCACCGCCGCCTCCGCGAGGTCACGGGAGCCGGGGCGAAGCGCTGACCGGCGCCGCGTCCCCGGGTCGCGAGGTCGCGGCGGACACTTGACGGCCTCGCTGTCGCCCCCTACGTTACCCCCATGCACGTCCTCGCCTTCCACAAACTCACCCGCCGCCTCACCTTCGGCTCCACCAATTACCGGCCCGACCGTTTCCGAAGGCTGCTCGTTTCGCTCCTCACCGACGGCTACACCTTTGTCCCCCTCGACGGGGCGGGGGAGAGGCGCACAACGGGGGAGAGGGAACTGGCGATCACGTTCGATGACGGGTACGGCCACCTGGTCGACGCGCTCCCCGGGTTGATGGAGGAATTCGGCTTTCGCCCGACCGTTTTTGTCCCCACCGGATACCTTGGCCGCCCCAACGCCTGGGACTATAGCTTTGTCTTCCGCGCCGAACCGCACCTGACGGCCGGGGACATTCGCGCTCTCTCGGCGTGCGGTGTCGCTTTTGGCTCCCACGGCCACACCCACACCGATCTGACCCGCCTTTCGGATTCAACTCTGATCGAACAGCTCCGCGTGTCCCGCGCAATTCTGGAGGATCTCACCGGCTATCCGGTGACCGCTCTCAGCTACCCCTTCGGACGGGTCGATTCCCGGGTGTCCGAGTACGCGCGCGCCGCCGGCTATTGCTGCGGCTACACGCTGCGCTTTCCCTCGTTGGCCGACACGCTGTTCACGGCCGGCCGTTACGGCGTGTGGTGTTTCGATACCCCGGGTTCGGTCCGGCGCAAACTCAGACCCGGTCCCCTGCAATCGTTCGAGCGTCTCAAAGCCCGGGTCACCCACGCGCTCTCGGCCGGGACCCGCCTCACCCATCGGCGCGTCAGGGGAACCGCTCGTTCGTAGCGGCGCCGCGGGTCGGCCGCCTCTGCACGCGGCGCTCAAACTAACCCTTGCCTCCTCCGCCGCATTGTGCTACTTTCGTCCCTACTCTGGAGTGACCGAGGATGTTGTCGATGGGGACCCGTAAGACTGAAACCATGCGCTTTCCGTACAGAGAGATCGAGGCCAAGTGGCAGCAGCGGTGGATCGAGCGGGGTGTGCACCGCGCCCCCCGCATGCCCGATCCCGCCCGCAAGTGGTACCAGCTCGAGATGTTCGCCTATCCCTCGGGCGACATCCACATGGGCCATTTCCGCAACTATGTCATCGGCGATGCCGTGGCGCGCCAGCGCCTCATGCTCGGCGCCGACCTCCTGCACCCGTTTGGCTGGGATGCTTTCGGCCTGCCGGCCGAGCGCGCCGCCATCCAGCGCGGCGTCCCGCCCGCCGAGTGGACCCGAAGCAACGTCGGCGTGTCCCGCGCCACGCTCCAGCGAACCGGCGTCTCATTCGACTGGACCCGCGAGATCGATTCCTCCCGCCCCGACTACTACCGCTGGACGCAGTGGATGTTCATTCAGCTCTTCCGGCATAACCTCGCCTACCGCAAGCGCGGCTTCGTCAACTGGTGCCCGGAAGATAAGACTGTCCTGGCCAACGAGCAGGTCAAGGAAGGCCGTTGTGAGCGCTGCGGCACCGAGGTGATCAAGAAAGACCAGATCCAGTGGTACTTCAAAATCACCGCCTATGCCGACCGCCTCATCGATGACCTCGATCTGCTTCCCGGCTGGCCGGAAAACGTGAAAACCATGCAACGCGAGTGGATCGGCCGCTCCCATGGCGCCGAGATTGATTTCACGATCGAGGAAACGGGGGAGAAGCTCCCGATTTTCACCACCCGCCCCGACACGATTTTCGGCGTCACTTTCATGGCTATCTCGCCCGAATCCGACCTCCTCCAGTCGTTGAAACTGGAGCCGCCCTACTCCGAGGCGGTGGCCGGGTACCAGCGCAAAGCATTCGCCCGGACCGACATTGAACGGGCCGCCGCCACCACGGAAAAAGACGGTGTTTTCACCGGCAAGTATGCGGTCAACCCGTTCAGCGGCGAGCGTGTCCAGCTCTGGGTCGCCGATTACGTCCTCGCCGGCTACGGAACGGGCGCGGTGATGGCGGTGCCTGCCCATGACACGCGCGATTTTGCCTTTGCCCGGAAATACGGCATTCCCATTAAAGTCGTGATTCATCCGGATGCGAATACTTCGCTCAATGCCAATGAGATGGCCGATGCCTTCACCGATTACGGCCCCATGGTGAACTCCGGTCGATTCAACGGTCTGGCGGGGGAAGAGGCCCTTTCCAAAGTCACGCAATTTGCCGAACAGCAGGGGTTTGGCCGAGGCAAAGTAAACTATAAGTTGAAAGACTGGTCGATCTCCCGCCAGCGTTACTGGGGATGCCCGATCCCAATTATTCACTGCGAGAGCTGCGGCGCTGTTCCTGTTCCCGAAAACCAACTCCCGGTCCTCCTGCCGCCGGTTCAGGATTATCTCCCGAAAGGCCGTTCGCCTCTTGCCGACGTTTCCTCCTATATGAATGTGGCCTGCCCCAAGTGCGGCCGCGCCGCCCAGCGCGACCCCGACACCATGGACACTTTCGTCTGCTCCTCCTGGTATTACCTGCGCTACCTCGATCCGGACAACGAGTCGGCTCCTTTCGACAAGGAACTTGCCCGCCGCTGGCTGCCGATCGATCTCTATATCGGCGGCATCACCCACGCCACCGGCCACCTGATCTACTTCCGATTCTTCCACAAATTCCTCCAGGACATCGGCTGGGTCTTCTGCCCGGAACCCGCGGCCCGGCTGTTCAACCACGGTATGGTCCAGGACGCGCATGGTGTTACGATGTCGAAATCCAAGGGCAACGTCGTCTCGCCCGTTGCCGTCATGGAGGAACACGGCACCGACATCGCCCGGTTGGCGATGTTCTTCACCGCGCCGTCGGAGAAAGAAGTCCTGTGGTCGGAGGATTCGGTTACCGGGGTTGAGAAATTCGCCCTGAACAAGATTTGGCCGCTGGCCGGTTATGTGCGGGGCGCGCGGCCCGACTTAAAGCGTTACTTTAAGTCCGCCGAACTGAACGAATTCGAATGGGCCCTCTATATCAAGCTCAACCAGACCGTCAAGCGCGTCACCGAGGATTTCGAACGCCTCCAGTTCAACACCTCGATCGCCGCCCTCATGGAGCTTTTGCGAGACTATGACGCGGCCCGGATCGTCAGCAACGAGTTCAACGACTACCTGATTCTCAAATCGATCCAGCTCGCCGCTCCGCTGATCCCGCACATGGCCGAGGAGCTCTGGGAGATGGCCGGGCATGACGATTCGATCTTCCGCTCGGCCTGGCCGGTCTACGACCCGGAGGCCGTCGTCGGCGAGACAATTGAAATCGCAGTCCAGATCAACGGCAAATTGCGCGACACCATCCGGGTCGCCCGCGATGCCGATCAGAAGACGGTCGAGGCAGCGGCGTTGGCCGGCGAAAAGGTCGCCAAATTCACCGAGGGCAAAACGATCATCAAAGTCATCTACGTCCCAGGCCGAATCCTCAATATAGTGGTGAAGGGCTGATCGTGTGCCGCCGGACGGGTACCGAAATCCTGGATGGTTCGAGCAGTCCGGAAGGGTCAGAAGGCCAGGATAGATCGAAAACCTGGCTCCGAGGTCCGGACGGGACCGGTAAACTCGACAGGGACACCGCTACGCCGATAGAACGAGCGACCCGCTTGGCCGAGCAGTGGGGCGGGTTCTGACGTGCGGCGGTTAACATAATATGTCTTATAGGACACTAAACTCCCGCTGGCCATCATGAAACTCTCCATTATAATCCCTGTCTACAACGAGGTCGCCACCCTCCCCGACATCATCGACCACGTCCGGAACGCCCCGGTCGCCGACAAGGAGATTATCGTCGTCGATGACTACTCCACGGATGGTACCCGCGACCTGCTGAAAACCCGCCTTGAGCCGCTGGTCGACCTGGTCATTTACCAGCCGCGCAATTTCGGCAAGGGTTACGCGCTCAAGACCGGTTTCGGCCGCGCCACCGGCGACATCGTGATTGTCCAGGACGCCGACCTGGAGTACGATCCCAACGAGTACCCCGCCCTGATCGAGCCGATCGTCTCCGACAAGGCCGACGTCGTCTATGGCTCCCGGTTCATGGGCGGCGGCCCGCACCGCGTCGTTTATTTCTGGCACTATGTCGGCAACCGCTTTTTGACGCTGCTTTCGAACATGTTCACGAATGTCAACCTGACCGACATGGAGACCTGCTACAAGGTTTTCCGCCGCGACCTGATCCAGTCGATCGACATTCAGGAGAATCGCTTCGGGTTTGAGCCGGAGATCACTGCGAAAATCGCCCGCCGTCGTGTCCGCATTTACGAAATCGGAATATCGTATTATGGCCGTACGTACGACGAGGGCAAGAAGATCGGCTGGCGCGACGGCCTGCACGCGGTGTGGTGTATATTGAAGTACAACTTGGGGCGGTAGGCGCAATCACGGATGATTGGACCGGTGGCCCGCCCTTTGCGGCTTTCAAAGGGTAACCCACAGCTCCGCTGTGGGGACTTAACGTTATTCAATCAGTGCGCTGCGCAACCTGTCCAGCGGCCTGGGCGCGTCCTGCCGTCCCAAGTAGGAATTACAGCTCGACCAGTTCCCGTCACCAAGGCAAGTACCCACGGCAGAGCTGTGGGCGACCGGCGCTCTCGCTCGGGAGGTCAGCCCATGACCCCCAGAATAGGCGTCCCCCGCAACCCGATCGGGGAATTGCCGCCCCCCGGTACTGTCATTCCCGCGGAGGCGGGAATCCCGGCAACGCGCCTCTCCCCTGCCGCTGCCCCAGATTGCCAAGAGCAAAGCCTCCAAGACTGGACGAAACCACCCGCCGAAGAGAGGCAGTCTGAGAGAGAGGCAGACGAAACAGAGCCGATGGACGAAATCTCAAAAACGAGCGAAGCAGGCCCAGTCGATGATTACGGGTGAAAAGAAATCAGACAAACGCGCCCACCCCCCGCCGCAGCGCTACAGCCACCCCAACCGGGCGAGCGCCCGCCGCTGCGCCGCATACACTCGCGGCTCCCGGATCGCCTGTAAATACCACGCGATCGTCGGCGGCAGCCCCTCCCGCAAGCTCACCCTCGGCTCATACCCCAGGTACATCCGCGCCAGCCGGATATCCCCGGTAAACGACGAAATCTCCCCGACCCGCTTCTCGCTCACGCGCACCGTCGATTGCGAACCCAGCATCTCCACGATCCACCTGGCCAGATCCAGGATCCTCTCCCCCCGCCCGGCCGACAAGTTGAACGTCATCCCCGCGCTTCGCTCAAACCGGTCCACGATCCGGAGGAATCCCCCGACGCAGTCGTCGATATACGTGAAATCAAGCTTCTTCTCCGCGCCGAACACCGTGATTTCGCGATTGCGCCGCGCGTAGTAGATGAACAGGGGAATCACGCGCTCGGAGACGTCGTAGCGCCCGTAGACGTTGGACAGCCGCACGACCACCGGCTGGATTCCGTAGCACTCGCCGTAGGCGTGCATGAGGGCCTCGCCGCCGTATTTCGACGCCGTGTAGGGCGACTTGATCGCACACACGTGCGTCGACTCCTCCTTGCGCCGCTCGCCGGACCGCGACTCGCCGTAGACCTCGCGCGACGAGGCGTAGCAGACGCGCGTGATCCCCGCCCGGCGGGCGTACTCGAGCACGTTGAACGTCATCAGGTAATTGTCGCGCGCCTGCTCCGGATGGAGCACCAGCTCGTGCACCCGGGCGTTGGCCGCCAGGTGAATAATCGTGTCCGGTTTCCGCCGCAGCCGCAGCCCCGTCAGCGGCCGGCGCAGGTCATGGAACACCGTCCGCCGGTCGATGCGGGCGTCCCAATAGGAGCGGCGAAGATCGAGGGGGATGACTTTGTGCCCTGCCTGCTCCAGCGCCCGCACCAGCGCCGTCCCCACCGTCCCCGATGAACCGGTCACGAGAATGGTCTGCCCCACGCCTCTACCCTATCACCTCGAAACCGGCCTCGCGCCACCCGCCGCGGTTGAGCACGCGAAAATAGTCGATCACGAGCTTGTTGGCCACCAGGGCGGCCACTTCCCTGGGCCGCAACATCGCCAGCCGCTTGTGGGCGGTCCCGATGATCACCGCCGCCGCCCCGTCGAGAGCCGCCGCGACGTCTTTCTCCAGGGCGAACTCGGTCTCGGGAATCCTGTCCCGCCCCGCGAGGTAGGGTTCGTAGATCGCCACTTTGGCGCGCTTGGCCTTCAGCAGCTCGGCCAGCCGCACGGCGCGCGAGTCGCGCGTGTCGTCCACATCGGGCTTGAACGCCGCGCCGAGCAGTGCAATCTTCTTCCCCGCCAGCCCGCCGAGTTTCTCGGCAAGCATCTTCACGAGGTTCTCCAGCACCCCCTCGTTCACCGCCATCGCCGTCTGGGCCGACTGGAAGGTAAAGCCGTTGCCGGTCTCGCGCGAGTTGATGAGCAGGCAGTCCTTGGGAAGGCAGGATCCTCCGAATCCCAGCCCGGGCGTGAAGTAGTCCAGGCCGATCCGCTGGTCCAGCCCGATCCCCATCCGGATCGCCTCCAGATCGAGTCCCTCACGGCGGGCGAAATCGGCGATCTCATGAATGAACGCGAGCCGGTAGGCGAGGTAGACGTTGGAGGCGAGCTTGATCAGTTCGGCCGACGTCCAGTCGGTGTGCACGATCGGCACGCCCGTGCGGTAGACCTGCCGGTAGAGCATGGCCAGCCGCGCCGCGTCCCGCTTCTCGCGCGACCCGATCACGATCCGGAACGGGCGGGCCGTGTCCTCCAGGGCGTTTCCCTCGCGCAAGAACTCCGGGTTGACCACCAGCTTGACCGCTTTCCCAAAGGGGGCGGCGTCGAGCAGGCGGCGGAACTCCCCGGCAAACCCCAGAACGTTGGTCGACTTGAGAACGACCGTCGGTGCCGTCTTGCGCCGGACCTCTCCGATCCAGGCGGCGATCTCGGCGAAGGTGGCGGTGCGCATCTGCCACGTTTTGCGGTTGGCGGAGTCGATGGCGATGAAGATGAGGTCGGCCCGCTGGTAGAGCGCTTTCTCCGGCTCCGCCACCATGAGGGTGCGTTCCCCGATCACCTCCCGCAGCCGCTCGGCGAGCAGACGTTCGCGGAAATGGAGCCGCCCCCGGCGGAGCGTCTCCACCAGGGCGCTGTTCTTCTCGACCACCGTGGTCGGGAAACCCTTGTCGGCGAGGAATACGGCGGTCGCCAGACCGACATACCCGGCGCCAACGACCAGTATGTTGGGACGAGGGGTCATACGCCGGCGCCAGTATAACCTCTTAACCGAAAAATGGCAACGGTTTTAGCCGGATTCGCCGGGGCCCATCAGGTGGCCAGATCGGCGCAGGATTTGTACCCCCACTCGATCAGGCGCCGGCATTCCCGGAAGCGGAGCTTGTCCCCCGGCACGCCGAGCACCACCGCCGTGAGACGGCGGCCGGTCCGGTCGCGCACCATGGTCGTCAGACAGTAGTCCGATTCCCTGATATATCCCGTTTTCCCCGAGAGCACGCGGAACTGCGAGTGCATGAGGCCGTTGGTGTTGGACATGCTCACGCTCGCGTGCTTGCGGTTCAGAACCCGCACCCGGTAGGACTCCTTGCTGGAAATCTCCCTTATGAGCGGATAGTCGTAGGCGTAGTGGAGAATCTTGGCGACCTCGTGCGCGGTCGAAACATTCTGTTCCGAGAGACCGGTCGGCTCGACGAAGTAGGTGTTCCGCAGCCCGAGCTTGCGCGCTTTCTTGTTCATCGCCTTGGCGAAATCGCCGTACGATCCGGAGGTGACGCGGGCGAGCGCCCGCGCGGCGCGGTTGTCCGAGTTCATCAGCGCCGCGTGGAGCAGATCCCGGATGGTCAGTTCGTACCCGACGCGGAGGCGCGAGCGCGACGATTCCTTCGCGTCCTCCTGGGTGATGGTCTCGGTCCGGCTCATGTCAATCCCCTTGTCGAGCACGACCATGGCGGTCACCAGCTTGCTGATCGAGGCGATCGGCCGGACCTCGTCGGCCTCTTTCGCATAGAGCACCCGGCCGTTTTCGTAGTCGACCAGGATCGCCGCCTTGGTGTTGAGCCGCGGTCCCTCCCGCACGGTCGAGAAATCGAACTGGTAGTTGCGCTGGAGCGGTGAAAGCCCCGGCCCGTCCTCGGCCTCCAGGAAATAGACGGTGTTGGCCGAGAAGAACACGAATGCGGCGAGCATGATCAGCACGCTCGGCAGGGTAGTGCGCTTGACGATCATTCCCCAGGTGTCTCCGCTCTGTCGGTTGCCGCTAGTATCTCACCCATTTGACTATCTCCGGCAGCGTCGGCCGCTTGCCGTACATCAGGATTCCCACGCGGAATATCTTCGCCGTCAGCCAGATCACCGCCACCGTCGTCAGCGACACCAGCACGAAGCCGAGCACCGCCTGGCCGACGATTCCCCCGAAGAGCGAGTACTCGGTCATGGTCGGGGCGATGAAGATGATCCGCATCATCATCATCGTGGGCGTGAGAAACGGAATGTACGAGAGCACCAGCGACAGCGTCGAGTTGGGTTCCTGCACGACGTGGATCCCGATCATGACCGGCAGCACGAGCGACATGGTGATCGGGAACACGAAATTCTGCGCTTCCTTCTCGGAATTGACGATCGATCCGACCAGCGCGAAGAGCGTCGAGAACAGCAGGTACCCGGTCGTCAGGTAGAGCACGAAGAAGACCACGATGACCGGGTTGAACAGGAGCCGGTCGATCGAGCTGTCGACGCTGAGCGCGGCCTTGTTTGCATACAGCACGGCGCCGAGCGCCACCCAGATCGCCGCCTGCGTGAAGGTCGCCGCCCCCAGCCCCAGCACTTTCCCGAGCATAAGCTGGAACGGGGTGACCGAGGAGATCAGGACTTCCATGATGCGCGAGTTCTTCTCGTCGATCACGCTCCGCATCACCATCTGGCCGTATCCGAGAATCATCCCGAACATGACCATGACGAAGATGAGCGCGCCGAAATACTTGTACTCGAACGGCATCGTCTCCCCCTTCGCGTCCCGCACCTGGAGATCCAGCCGGCGCGTCAGGGCGAGAACGGAATCGACACTCACATTGACGTGGGACTGCCGCAGCCGCTCCATCGACAAAAGCTGCGAGGCGTGATTCTCGATTGTCTGGAGGATGGTGAAATTGGTGGCGTTGGTGACCGCAAATACGCCCGTGTCGGACAACTGGGGGTTCGGCCGAATCACCACCACGTATTTGAGTTCCTGGGCGTTGATCGCCGCGGTGAGCGAATCGAGCACCCGCCGGTAGCCCGGGTCGTCCCCGGGGGCGACCGTGAAAAAGCCGCGGAAGTCATACAGGGGGGCTTCGGTTTCCTTGATCTTGACCTCGACCAGCCGCTCCTGGAGCCGCTCGCCGAATCCGGCGCTGCTCTGGTCGATGATGGCGATCGACTGGGGCCGGTCCAGCCCCGGGTCGGCCAGCAGCATCGGGAGCACCACGAACCCGGCCATGAGCGCCGGCGTGAGCAGCACGCCGATGAGAAACGATTTCTTCTTGACCACCTGCGCGTACTCGCGCTTGAAGACGACCCAGAATTTACGCATGGGCGGCCTCCCCGCCGGCTGCGGCCGCGTCCGATTCGGGCCGGGCCATGCGGATGAAGATGCTGTAGAGGGAAGGTTCGATTATCTGAAACCGCCGCACCGGCACGCGGTCGGTCACCGCCCGGAGAATCTCGTTGGGCCGCGCTCCGTCCCCCAGATCGATTTCGATGTAATTGGTGAACTGGGTGACATTCCTGACCCCCGGCAGCTCTCCCACAAAGAGGGCGTCCCCCTCGATTTCCAGTTGGATCGTGTTCTCGCCGAACTGCGCTTTCACCCGGCCCAGGGGACCGTCGAGCACCTTCTCCCCGCCCGCGATCATGCACACGTGGTCGCACAGCTTCTCGGCCTGTTCCATCACGTGGGTCGAAAAGAGAATCGTCCGGCCGGAGCGCTTGATCTCCAGGAGGATGTCCTTGATCAGTTCGATGTTGATCGGGTCGAGGCCGGAGAACAGCTCGTCGAGGATGACGATTTCCGGTTCGTGGATGATGGTGGTGACGAACTGGAGTTTCTGCGCCATTCCCTTGGACAGCTCCTCGACCTTGCGGTGGCGGTAGGCCGCCAGGTTCATGCGCTCCAGCCAGGGGCCGATTTTCGGCAGCATCTCGCGCCGCCCGACCCCTTTGAGCTCGGCCATGTAGAGGATGACCTCTTCGAGCGTCATCTTCTTGTACAGTCCCCGCTCTTCGGGAAGATACCCGACGCGGTTGTTGAAATCGGGACCGGCCGTGCGGCCGTCGACCAGCACCCGCCCCCGGTCCGGGACGGTGATATTCATGACCATACGGATGGTCGTTGTCTTGCCCGCCCCGTTGGGCCCGATGATGCCGTAGATCACCCCCTCGGGCACTTCGAGCGAGAGATCGTTGACGGCCACCTTGCCGTCAAATTCCTTGCGAATATGATCGAGCGTCAACTGCATCCGCTTCTCCTGGTCTCACAATGGCTTTGGATACGCATTCCGCCCGGTCGGCGTCAACCAAAAAACCGTCCCCGGCGGCCTCACAGCCCCAATAGTTCTCTCATTTCGACGGCGTTGGCCGCCGCCTGTCCCAGGTGGCAGTTGTTGAAATAGACATACAGCTTCGCGGCCTCTCCCTTGGCCGCCAGTTTGCCGATCTTCTGCTTCCACTCCTCCAGTTGTTCGCGCGAGTAGCGGTAGTCATAGCGCAGCGCTCCCCCCTCCCACCAGTACTCGGCGTTGCGGCCGTGGAGCCGCAGGTAGGCGGTCGGCCCGGTCGTGAACAGATCCGGCTTGATCAGGTTGGGCAGTTCCGGTTCGTCCACGCAGACGTAGCCGATCCCTTCCGCCCGGAGGCGGTCATACATGGTACGGTTCACCCAACTCCGGTGGCGGAACTCGGTGAACAGCGGCCGGGGGGCGAGGGCGGCCCGGAGCGCGCCCAGGTAGTCCAGGCTGTCCGGGCTGAACCGGAACGAATAGGGAAACTGGGCCAGCAGGCCGGACAGCTTCCCCGACGCCTCCATCGGCTCGACCGCCTGCAGGAACTGCCGGAGATCCTCCTCGATGTCCTGCCGCCGGTGCGTGACCGACTGCGGCAGTTTCACCACAAAGTCGAATCCCTCGGGCGCCTTCTTCGCCAGATTTCTCATCACCGCCGGGTGCGGGATACGGTAGTAGGTGGAGTTGATCTCGACGGTCGAGAACCGCTCCACGTAGTAGTCCAGCATTTTCCCCTTGTCGATCGTCTCCGGATAGAAGCTGCCTCTCCAATCCTCGAAGCTGAATCCCGATGTGCCGATGCGTATTTCCACGGTTCCGTTTCCGCTCCTTTGGGCCGGCTGCCAAGTGTGGTACGTTGCCGCCCGCGGCCGGTTGCGGCCCGGGGCGACCGGCCCGCGCGCCGCTTCAGCGGTCGCCGGAGGGAGGCCGGCGGTCGGCCGGCCGCCGCTGGAAGCGCACACGTCCGCACTTTGGACACACCCACTTGCGCTGCTTGTGGAACGTCCGTTTCAGTTCCTTCATCGTCGCCTGGCAGCGGGGACAGCGCATCCGGCCCCCGTCAGCTGGTCAGGCGGAGGAAGTCGCTGAGGAGGAATTCCACCCGCCCGATAAACGTCGACATCCGCGACATGACCGTGTAGCCGAAGGTGGTCCCGAAGAAGATCATCAGGAAGTACACCCCGATCTTCGCCGACCGCCCCAGCGCCCCTTTGTGTTCCCGGCTGAAATAGAAATACGAGAGGGTGGTCACGACTCCGACCATGACCACGATCGCCGACCAGTTGGGCATCCCGGTCGGGCCGACCAGCGGCATCACCGTGGCCGACATCTGCTTGAGCGTCCGGGCCTCGAGCATCACGGGTATGGCCACGCCCGCTCCGGAGCCGATCAGCACCGCCATCGACAGCCGCGACCAGGATTTGGTGCTCGGGTGGAACCGCCCGAACATGAGCAGCCCGAACACGAGCGGCGCGATCAGGCCGAGCCGCCCGTCCCCGAACAGCGGCCGCACGAGCAGGTCCATGAGCGTGTTGGTCCACGTGATCACGAGGAAGTACCCGATCGCCACCCCGATCAAAAGCGACTCCGCCATCCGGTAGACCGGATTGTCGCGGTACAGGAAACTCAGGATCGCCAGCGTGAGCGCGCCCGCGACCGCCGTGCCCCAATCCATCAGCCGCCCCCTCCTTTCTCCCGCCGCCGGGTCGCAAAGAAGACAAGGTTCCCGACGACGATGAGCGCGACCACGTAGAGGTGCGAGACCGTCTGGGCCAGCATCCCCCGCTCTCCCCCGCCACCGCGCGCGATGAGCTGTTCGTACTCGGCCGCCCCGCGCAGCCCGCCGACCATGGCCTGCAATTGCCCCGAGGCCAGGTACGGATCATAGGTGGTCACCATCGCGGCCGTCACCGCCGCCGCCACCCGCACGCGGTAGCGGCTGGCCGCGTACTCGATCCAGTGGGTCGTCAGCGACCCGTCGGCCACCGACACGACTCCGGCGATCTGACCATAGGTCTCGATCTCCGCCAGCATCGGAAGGTCCGTATACGGCCGCCCGAGGTAATCCTCCGGCCAGGTCTTCGCGAACGACTCCCCCATCGAGAGAATCGCCGCGATATACTGCGGCTTGAACCCGAGGTACACCCAGTCCTCGCCGTAGCGCTTGTCATACTCCCGGGCCGTCTGCTGCACCAGGCGGTAGCCGACCCCCGTCCCCTCGGCCAGTAGGGCGGTGCCGACAATCTTCAGGTTGCGCGAGAAGGCATGCCGGAGCACCGCCAGCGCCAGGGGCCGGATTTCCGGGAGCGAGGAGGCCTCGTGGTCGAACGACACGATGATCGTCGACCCGGCCGGCACCTCCTCGATGAACCGGTGCATCCCGAGCGTATCGTCGGAGGCCGGCACCTGCAGATTGACCTGCAGCGCCATGGCCGCGACCACGGCCGCCCCGAGACCGAGGAAGATCCAGTGGCGCGATTCCAGCTTCATCTTCCGCCTCTCCCCAGCCAGGTGCGTTCGATCCCCAGAATCACGCGCAGCGAGGTGGTGAGCGACCCGAGGCCGATGCCGATGAGAATCGCCCGCCGCGCCGCCATCGAGGGTACATCGCGCACCCACTCAGCGACCCGGTTCACCCAGTCGGGGTACCAATCCCCGAGCGCCGAGCGGGTGAGAATCGTCAGGAACGCGGCCGCCAGGAGCACAGCCGCCGGCGCCGATCGCGCCCGGAACCCGCGGTACGAGGCCGAGGCGACGAAAAACGCAAGGAGCGCAAACACAGTCGCCTGCATAGGCACCTGGACATTCTCAAAGACCCACATGAAGGGGGACTCGGCCCGGATTCCCCACAAAACCGCCAGCACCGGCATGAGCGCGACGCCCGCCAGCGACACCGCGCGGTAGGGCCAATCGGCCGCGCGTCCAATCCCGGCCGTGGCCGTCCGCACATAACTCACCACCCCCACCAGCAGCGTGAAGGCGAAAATAATCTGCCAGTAATCGACGAGCACCGCGGAGTTGATGCTCCGGGCCGCCGGCGCATCGGAGAAGTACTGGAGGAACATGACTGCGCCGAACACCAGCACGATAAACTGGGGAAGCCGCCGTCCCATCTACAGCCTCCACCACGTGCTGTCCGGGGCGAAGGTCGCCCAGACCACCGCCGCAATGAGCAGCACTACGATGAGCACCTTCAGAATGTCCTGAGCCCGGACGGAGGCGATGATGGAGGGATCCTCCGAGAGGTAGCCCGAGGCCGCGAACAGCTCCTCGCCGATCAGAACGTAGTCGCAGGCCACGATGAAGAAGGCCAGTTGGATGGTGGAGTCGGTGCCGGCGATCTGGATGCTCTTGTTGATGTTGGCCGTCTCCGCCAGAATCAGTGACTCGGCCTCGAACGTCCCCAGGAGGAACACCGAGGCCGGTTTCAGCCGGCTGATCTGCCCCTCGACGGCGGCCGCGTATCCGAACTGCGACGAACTGACATACGAGGCGCTGTCTTCGCGGAAACGGTCGGGAAATCCCGCCCGGGCGCAGCTCTCGCGCATGACCTCCTGCGCCACCGCCATGATGACCGGATCGTGGGTGGGAAACACCAGCCGGCAGTCGTACTGGGCCGCCTTCTCGGCCACGTGGCTGAGGATGTTCAGCGAGGCGATGGTGGTGGGGCGCTGGATGTCTCCCCCCCATCCCGGCGTGTAGAGAATGGGCCGGGCCATCTCGGTGGCCCGCCCCACCGCCTCCTCGATCGCCCGGAGGCCCGCGATCTCGCGCATCCGGTACCGGGCGCGGCTTTTCCGGTGGTAGGTCGTATAAAGCACGATGACGATGGCGACCGCCGCCGCCACCAGGGTCACGCTCGTGGAGGCGTCGAACCAGGGCGGATCGGCGGCCGCAGCGATGAGTGGAACTGCCGCCATGTTCACGGCACATGGAAAGACCTCCGCCTGCGTCGAAACAACTAAAAGATTATTTTGGTTGACCGGGGACGCCGGCGATCCGTTTCATGCCGCTGCGAGACGACGTGTCTGGATGCAGAGGTAGGTGGATGAGAATACGTGCGACGATCCTTGCGGCCGCGCTCCTTCTGGCCGGCCCGGCCCGCGCCGCCACGGTGGAATGGTGGCAGTTCTGGACCGACCCGGCCATCAAACCGGTCATCGAACAAATGGTGGCCGAGTTTGAACAGGCCAACCCCGACATCAAAGTGCGCCTGACCGATCTCACCTGGGCGAACGGCCACGAGAAAATCGTCCTGGCTTTCTCCTCGGGCACGGCCCCGGACGTGGTGGAACTCGGCTCCGACTGGATCGCCCAGTTCGCCGCCAACGGGCGGCTCGCCGATCTTTCCGGCCTGGTCGCCGGCGACACCGCCGGGTACGATGGCTGGAGCATGGCCGCTGACCGCGGCGGGCTGTATGCCTGGCCCTGGATTCTCGGCACCCGCGTCCTCTTCGGCAACCGCGACCTGATCACCCGCGCCGGCTACGACACTGCCTTCTACCCGGTCAACTGGCCGCAACTGACGGAGGCGGCGAAGAAAGTCCGGGCGCTCGGCCCCAACTTCTACGGTTGGGGGTCCAACACGGCCGAAAAGCACCGCCTCTATAAGAAGTACCTGCCGTTTTTCTGGTCGGCAGGCGCCCAGTTGTTTTCCGATGACGGCCGGATGTGCGTGGTGGCCTCCTCGCGCGCCGTCAGTGCCCTCCGGACCTACCAGCAATTGCACGACTCCGCCGGCTATGTCGACACCCAGCGCGGTATCGAGGACGCCTTCCTCGACGGACGCATCGGGTTCATCATTTCCGGGGACTGGCTGCTCAAGCGGATCGAGCTGGAGAACCGGCGAATCAACTTGATATCGACGCTGATCCCCGGCCCGAAATTCCCCGGGCGCTCGTTCCTCGGCGGCGAGTTCCTGGCCGTGAGCGCCGACTCCGACGTGAAGGAGGCTGCCCTGAGGCTGATCCGCTTCGTCACCTCCCCGGTCAACCAGGTCCGTTTCTGCCGGGCCAACCGTTCGGCCAACCCCTCGAGCCGCGAGGCCCAAAGGGATCCCTATTTCGCCTCCAACCCCCACCTGCAGACCTTCATCGCAGCCCTCAAGTCCGCCCAGCATCCGCCGGTCGATCCCGACTGGGTTTATATCGAGGACATTCTCGAGAAAGCCGTGGAGGAGGCGCTCTTCGGGTCGCACCTGGTGGCCGTGCCGCTGCTGGAGGCCCGGTACAAGATCGAGGAGTTGAAGGGGCTCAAATGAGGCGCTCGCGGCTCACCGCCCTGCTCCTCCTGTCCCCCTGGATTCTCAGCTTCGCGGTGTTCTGGCTGTTTCCCCTGGTGTACTCGCTGGTGATGGGGTTCACCGACTACCGTCTCCTCGCCCCGGCCTGGCGCTGGATTGGCTTGGCCAATTACCGGAGCCTGCTGGCCGACGAGAGCTTCCTCGCCGCGGTGGAGAACACTTTCATCTTTGTCCTCGGGACCGTGCCCGTCACCACCGTCATCGCGCTCGGCCTCGCTCTCCTGGTGAACCGGCAGTTTCCCGGACGCGGCCTCTTCCGCGCCGGCTATTTTATTCCCTCGATCACCTCCATGGTTGTCGTCGCCCTGATTTTCACCAACCTCTACCAACGGGGAGGGTATATCGCCGCCCTCGCCGCGATGGTCGGCCTGCCGGCGCCGGAGCACGGTTTCCTATTCAGCGACAAGACCGCGCTCGCCTCCATCATGGCGATGGATGTCTGGATGGCGGTCGGGTACTACATGCTCATCTTTCTCGCCGGCCTGAAGTCGATTCCCGACGAGTTGTACGAGGCTGCCCGCATCCAGGGGGCCGGCCGCGCGCGCCAGTTCTTCTCCATCACCCTCCCCCTGCTCCGCCCGGTCGCGCTCTTCATCGTCGTCATCAACTCGATCAAGTCGTTCCAGGTCTTCGTCGAGATTTTCGTCATGACCAAGGGCAAGTTCGACACCGCCTCAATGGTATACTTCATCTATGACGCCGGGCTGACCACCGCCTTCCGCTTCGGTTACGCCTCGGCCGCCGCCTACCTCCTGTTCCTCATCATCGCGGTCTTCTCCGTGGTGCAGTTCGCGCTCCTGCGGCGGAGGCAGCCGCTGTGGTAGCCCGGAGAGCCGCGTCCGCCGTCCGCTACGCGGTGCTCGGCGTCATCCTGGCGGTGATGGTGTTCCCCCTCGTGTGGATGTTCCGGGTGGCGGTGATGTCGCCCGGCGCCGGCGTGGGGCTTGCCGACCTCTTCACGTCCGATGTGACATTCCGCAATTTCGCCGACCTGTTCGCCTCCGGCCGCATCGGCCGGTACCTCTTCAATTCGGCTTTCGTCGCGCTGGTGGTCACGGCCGGCAATATCCTCTTCTGCTTCATGGCGGCCTACGTGCTCGCCCGCCGCCCGGGGCTCTGGACCCGCGTGCTCTTTGCCTCCGTCGTCGTCGTTCTCATGATCCCCGCCCACATTCTCATCGTGCCGCTTTACGTGCTCATGCTCAAGGCCCGCCTCTACGACACGTACTGGGCGCTGGTCCTGCCGTGGCTGGTGTATCCGATTGGCATCTTCCTGATCAAGCAGTACGTGGAGGCGATCCCGCCGTCGATGGAGGAGGCGGCCCGGATCGACGGCGCCGGGGAGCTGCGCATCCTGCTCGCCGTCGTCATGCCCGTCTGCCGGCCGGCCCTGGCGGTGCTCGCTATCCAGGCTTTCTTCACCAACTGGAACTCCTTCCTCTTCCCGTTCATCCTCGTGTCGCGGGAGGAGCTGCGCACCCTTCCGGTGGGTCTCGCCCACTACCAGGGGCAGCAGGCGATCGATTGGCAGCACCTCATGGCGGGTTCGGCGGTTGCGGTCGTGCCCATCCTCGTGCTTTTCATTTTTCTGCAGCGCCACATCGTCTCCGGAATAACTGCCGGCGGTATAAAGCAGTAGCGGCGAAACCGGGGTCACTTTTTTCTTGCCTCGGCGCCGCAAATGGCGGATACTGAGGGATCATGTGAACTGACCACGCAAGCGGATGATTGAACCTAAACTCTTGCGAAAGGATGCAGACGTATGAAAGTTCTCATGACAACGGTCCTGGTCGTGGGACTGCTGCTGGCGACCGGCTGCGGCGTCAACAAAGAATACGTGCAGCAGCAGATTGCCGAATCTGAGAGCCGCACGGGCGCCCAGGTCGGCCAACTCCAGGCCGGTGTCGACGCGAACGAGCAGCAGATTCAGCAGCTCCAGGCGCTCGGCCAGCAACTCTCCGAAAAGACCGACCTGGCTCTGAATAAAGCGTCCGGCTTTGAGAACTACCAGGTACTCTGGGACAACATCGTGAACTTCGACTTCGACCAGTACGAACTGACGGAACTGGCCAAAGAGACCCTTCTGGAAGCTTGCGAGAAGATGGAGCAGAATCCCGGCTCGGTTGCCACCATCGCCGGCCATACCGACCAGACCGGCTCCGCCCGCTACAACCTGCAGCTTGGTCAAATGCGCGCTGAAGCCACCAAGCTGTTCCTGGCCGACCGCTGCGGGGCCCAGCCCTACCGTATGTTCATTATCAGCTACGGCAAGAGCAAGCCGGCCGCAATGGGCGATGAGCGCAACGCCGCTTCAAAGAACCGCCGCGTCCAGGTGACCATCTGGGGCATCCCCCAGCAGCAGTAGCGACCAGAGTCTTCAGGATCACGCAAAAGGCGGAACCGCTCGGTCCCGCCTTTCCTATTTCACCCGCAGTCTTGCCGGCCGGCCGCGCCGATCACCGGTCCGCCTGTCCTGTGCTACTGGAGGACAAAGTCGATGCCGGCGGTCTCGAAGCGCGCCCGCACCTGCACCGTATCGGCGTAGGCGCTCTGGGTCTCGGCCGTCCGCCACGGATCGACCGACCCGAGCGACAGCGCGCCGTCGCCGTTGCTGTCGATGTACCCTGACAGGAGGTACTTGCCCGCCGGCGCCGCCAGGGTGAAACCTCCCTGCGGCCCGCGCCAGTAGAACGCCCCCGTGCCGCCGACCGGCTTGAATGTCAGCTCGACCGTGTCCTTCTCCCGGTCCGGCAGGCCGATCCGCACCTGGCCCGTGATCGACCCGAGCGAATCGACGTCGAGGGTGTTGAAACGGTACTCGCGCAGCGAGTCGCCCGCGACGTTGCCCGCCCGGTCCTTCAGATCAAACTCGGTCACCGCCAGCCGGTACCCCTCCCCTTCCCGCAGCGACTCCTTGCCGAAAGTCAGGTGGAACACATCCTTCCACGACCATGCCAGCGGCACGCGCATTGTATCGGGCTCCCGCCAGAGAACGAAGGTTTCGGGGGTGATCGCCGAGGTGTCAAGCGGTTCGCTGACGGTCAGCCGCAGGTCGAGATCGCGAAGGAACCCGGGACCGGCCGGCGCGAACGCCACAAGCTGCGGCGCCGTCTGGTCCTCCGCCCCGGCGATGCGCAGGCTGTCGTACGCCATTGGCGGGCGGTCCGGATCGTAGATCGCCGTCACCCGGTACAGCCCGCTGTCCGGCGAGCCCAGCCAGGCGGTGAGCGTGGCCGACGTCTCCTCTCCCTGCTCCAGGATTGCCTGAGCCGTGACCCGCACCGTTGTGTCGGCCAGCGACACGAGCGCGAGATCCTGCGGATTGGCCGACAGGTGGTCAGTTGCGACAGGCCGGTCCAGCCGCAGCCGCAGGAGCCGGTCGGCCGTGAAGGTCGCCGAGAGCACATGCGCCGTGGTCGTATCGGTTGTGGTCAGGCCCAGACGGAGACCGGAGAGCCGCAGCGCCCCGCCCACGATCACCGGCCGGTCGGCCAGTGCGAACGACTCGCGCGCCGGGTTGAACCGCTCGTTGCGGTTGCGATCCTGAAAAACGACGAGGCGGTAGGGGCGGTCGGGAAGATAGGCGAAGCTAAACTGCCCCTGCTGGTTGGTCTGTGTGAGATAGGTCGGAAACAGGCTGTCCCAAACGGTCGAGTCGGTGAACAGCGTCGCGTCGTACAGCCCCGCCAGCAGTCCTCCCTGGGGGGATCCGCCGGCGCCGAGCACCGTCCCGGCCACCCGCCCGGAGTCCAGCGTCGCTCCCGTGGAAAAGGCAATCACGCCGGCGCTGTCGAACACGTTGTTCCGCAGGTCGCTGATCGCGCTGCTCAGGGCGATGATGTACGTCTGATTGGCCTGGAAACTGTCGGGGAAAATGATCTCGATGCGGTCCCCCCTCCACTTCACGGTCGGCTCCGCCCGCAGATGGGGGGAGATGAAGAACGCCTTGCCGGTCTGGGGTGCGAGCACCCGCTCGGAGAACCGGAGAACCACCCGGTCCGACAGCGGGACATTCGTGGCGCCGTTGGGAGGGGTGACGGCCAGGAGCGCGGGCGGCGTGCGGTCGACGTCGCCGCCCGGCGGCGGAGCGATCTCGGCGCAGCCCGCCAGGAGGACGGCCAGGGCCGCGGCCCGGAGGACCGCAGCGATCGTCACAGATCCAGTTTCGCTCGAATGGTCGCGTTGTCGGGATCGAGTTCGAGTGCTTTGTGCCACCAGTGCTGCGCTGCCTCCGCTTGGCCGAGAGCATGATAGATATCGCCCAGATGATCGAACATTACCGGGTCGCTGTCAAGTCCTACCGCGCGCTCGAGCTGCGCGCGCGCCTCTTCGTAACGGCCGAGCCGGTAGAACACCCATCCGTAGCTGTCCAGATAGGCGGCGTTGTTGGGCTTGAGTTGGAGCGCCCGCTCGATCAGTTCCCGTGCGTAATCCAACCGCTGCCCGGAGTCGGCCAGCATGTACCCCAGGTAGTTCAGGGCGGCGTCGAACGTCGGGGCCAGCGCCACCAGGCGCTCGAAGGTGGCGACCGCGCTGTCGAACTGGCCGGTCTGTTCGTAGGCCGCCCCCAGCGCCATCATCAACTGGGCCTGCCCGGCGGTGTCCCGCACCTGCCCCAATCCCTCGCGGTAGGCGGCGATCTCCTCGTTGCGCTGATGGCCGGCCCGGTAGGCGGCGGCCAGATCAACCCATGGTTCCCAGGTCGAATCCGACAGAGCGAGCGCCCGGCGGAACTGCTCGACCGCCCGCGGCGGATCATCCTGGCGCAGCGCGATCCGCCCCAGGTACTCGTGGTTGACCGGGCTGTTCTCGCCGCTCGCCACCAGCGCCGTAAATACCGAGTCGGCCGCGGCCAGGGAGTCTATATAGTAGTAGATCATCCCCAGCCGCCGGCTGGAATTCCGGTCCAGCGGGGCCAGCCGACTCTCGATACGGGCATGCACGGCCGCCTGCTCCAGGGAGTCGAGCTTCACATAAACGCCGGCCAAATTCCGATGGGCGACAATGTTGGCCGTGTCGATCGCGAGCGCCCGCTCGAACGCCATTTTGGCGGAATCGAGCTGCTCCCGTGCTTCATATATTTCTCCCATCCCGATAAACGACATCACGTTCGTGGGGTCCGCACGCAACTCCGCCGAGCGTCGGAAAGACGTCAGCGCCGCATCCGCCTCCCCCAGCCGCAAGTGCAGCCGCCCCAGTTCGTACCAGATCGCGTGATTTTCCGGATCGAGCCGGGCCAGATGGCGGAACGCCCACTTCGCTTTCGGGAAATTCCCGTCCCGCGAATAGACGCCGGCCAGAAACGAGAAGATCTCGAAGCGGCTGGAATCCTGCTCGACGGCCCGCTCGTAGGCACGCACCGAGGCGTCGATCTGCCCCCCCGCGCGATAGATGTCGCCGCGCAATTCCCACACCGCGGCGTCTTCCGGCGCAACCGGCTGCAGCACCGCCAGCGCATCGTCGAAACGCTGCATGCGAAAGAGGTTCTCAGCCAGCGAGGCGCGGATCACATACGAGTCCGGGTAGTACTGGAGGGCTTTGCCGTAACTCTCGGTCGCCTGGTACGAATTGCCGAGGGCCTCGAACAGCACGCCGTCGACAAAAAAGTTGTAAGCAAGCGGGTTGACCCGCTCGATCTCCGCCGCCAGCGGAATTTTCTCCACCCGCACCGGCTGCGGGTCGGCATGCACCTCGACCGTCTCGCGGCGAATCGCCTGCGAGGCGCAGCCGCCGAGAAGGGCCGCAGCCACCGTTGCTGTGAAAACTATCCTTATCATCTTGAACCGTCTCCGGGGGACCGGACGCCGCCCCCGGGGAGAGCGAAAGGTCACCCTTACTACAACGTCCGCCGTAGAAAGTGCCCGGTCGCTATCGCCGCAGCCTGAGGAACCGGCGTTTGCCTACTTTCAGCACGACGAAGCCGGTGTCGGGCAGCGCGAACTCGTAGTCGGGATCCGACACCCGCTCCCCGTCGAGCTCGACCGCTCCGGCCTGTATCAGTTTGCGGGCGTCGCTGTTCGACTTCGCCAACTCGGCCTTGGCCATCAGGTGCACCAGATAGATTCGGTCGGGATCAAGTCCCCACTCCCTGATGCGGGCCGAGGGACATTCGGGAATCTCATCGGGCAACTGCTTCTGGGAGAAGACGCGCCCGAACTCCTCCCGGGCCGCCGCGCCGGCTCCGGCCTGGTGGTACATCTCGACCATGCGTTCCCCAAGCATCTTTTTGACATCCATCGGATTAATATCGGGACTTGCAAGTTTTTGTTTAATGTCCTCGAGTTCCTCAAGGGTGTAGTCGGCCACCAGCGCGGCGTAGTCGGCGATCAGCCGGTCGGGAATCTTCATGATCTTGCCGAAAATCTCCCGCGGCGACTCGTCGATTCCGATATAGTTTCCCAGCGACTTGGACATCCGGTTCTCGCCGTCGATCCCCACCAGCACCGGCAGGGTGAGGATGCACTGCGGCTCGACGCCGTAAGCCTCCTGGATCGTCCTTCCGGCCAGCAGGTTGAACTTCTGCTCGGTCGCGCCGAGCTCGACATCGGCCCGGATCGCCACCGAATCATACGCCTGCATGAGCGGGTAGAAGAGCTCGTGGACCGAGATCGGAATCCCGCGCCGCATTCGCTTTTCGAAATCGTCCCGCTCCAAGAGCCGGGCCACCGTGAACTTCATGGCCAGCTGCATCACCTCGGCGAACGACATCTGCTTGAACCACTCGCCGTTGAAATGCACCTCGGTTTTCGCGCGGTCGAGAATCTTGAAAAACTGCCGCTGGTAAGTCTCCGCGTTCTTCATCAGGGTATCGTAGTCCAACTGCGGCCGGGTGGCCGACCGCCCCGAGGGGTCGCCGACCATGCCGGTGTAGTCGCCGACGATGAGCACGACGGTGTGTCCGAGGTCCTGAAACTGCCGCAGCTTGCGGATGCCGATGGTGTGGCCGAGGTGAATGTCGGGCGCCGTCGGGTCAAACCCCTGCTTCACCCGCAGCGGCTTGTTCTCGCGGAGCGACCGCTTCACCCGCTCCCGGAACTCCTCCTCGGGAAGCACGTCGACCGCCCCGCGGGTGATGATCTGCCACTGCCGTTCGAACTCCCGGTTGATCGCCGCACTGTCAGTCCGCGTCTTCAACTCGCTCTCCTTGGTGTGCATCTTTTGTTCACGTATCGACATATAATCGGAAAAGCCTCAGCGGCGGCCGCCTGGTCGGAAGGCTGCTGCCGCGTGGTGAACAATAAACGGCCGAGGCTCCGGCGGAACAAGCGGGATTTTGTTTTAGCTTGCGTGTCCGGGAGACCGGCCTGTTATTGACAGACAGGATGAAATCGCCCGATCAAAAGAAGTTCCGCCGCGATCGCCTCCGCACCATGCTGGTCGGCCTGGTTGCCCTGGCCCTCCTGCTCTTGGCGGTCGCCGCCTACAAGACCTACCGCGTCTACCAATCCGATCTCCCCTCGTTCGAGCAGCTCCACAACATCGAACCGAGCCTGAAAACCAAGATCTATGACCGCAACGGAATCCTCATTCAGGAGTTCTTCAGTGAAAACCGCGCCCTGACCCCCTTTGACCAGATGCCTCCCGACCTGGTCAACATGCTCCTGGCCTCGGAGGACCGGAAGTTCTATGACCACTGGGGGATCGATGTGCGCCGCGTCCTCGTGGTCGCCTTCTCCAACCTTCTGAGCTGGGACATCAAGGCCGGCGCTTCGACCATCACCCAGCAGCTCGCCCGGATGCTCTTCCTCAACCGCGAGCAGACGTTCGACCGCAAGTTCAAGGAGGCCCTCACCGCCGTCAAACTCGAGCGGACCTATTCCAAGCAGGAAATCCTCGAGATGTACCTGAACCAGTACTATTTCGGCAGCGGCGCCTACGGTGTCGCCGCCGCCGCCCACAATTTCTTCGGAAAGAACGTGGCGGAGCTGACGATCAGCGACGACGCGGTGCTGATCGGCATGCTCAAGGCTCCCAACAGCAACTCCCCCTTCCGGTATCCCGACCGGGCCCTCAAAGCCCGCAACCGCGTCCTCTATTCCTACTACACGTACGGCGGATTGAACCGGGCCCAGTACGATTCGCTCAAGGACGAGCCGCTCGTTGTCACCCCGCCCTCGGAAAACGTCGGCGACGCCCCCTATTTCACCGAGGAAATCCGCCAGTACATCTTTGACCGCTACGGTGAGTCGATGCTCTATTCCGGGGGGCTGAAGGTGTTCACGTCGCTCGACGTCGGTCTGCAGCGCGCGGCCGAGGCGGCCGTGGCCCGAAAGGTGGATTCGCTCCGCGCCCGGATCGAACGGATGTATACGCTGGGCAATCCCGACTACACCGAGCTGCTTCCCGACACGGTCGACGCCCAGGGGCGCCCCATCCGCGCCTACAAGCACGTGCAGGGGGCCTTTGTCGCCATCGACAACGCCACCGGCGACGTTCTCGCGCTGGTGGGCGGGCGGTCGTTCGAGGCGACCAAATACAACCGGGCCACGCAGGGCCGGCTTCAGCCCGGCTCGGCCTTCAAACCGTTCGTCTACACGGCGGCCGTCGACAACGGTTTCCGCACCTCCGACCTGATCGACGATCTCCCCATCGTCCTGGACATCCCCGGCGCCAGCCAGTGGCGGCCGCACAATTTCGATGACAAGTTCATGGGGCCGATCACGCTCCGCGACGGCATCCGGCTCTCCCGCAACCTCGTCGCTATCCGCCTCCTTCTCCGGATCAAACCGGAGCAGGCCATCTTCTACGCCCGCCGGATGGGCATCACCACCCCGCTCCAGGCGAACCCCTCCCTCGCCCTCGGCACGAGCGAGGTGATTCCCATCGAGCTGGTGTCCGCCTTTTCGGTCTTTCCGAACAAGGGGATCCACATCCCCTACCGGATGATCCACAAGATTGTCGACCGCTACGGCAGCGTCATCGAGGACAACACGGCGATCCAGAAGGAGGAAGTGCTTTCGGAGCAGACCTCCTATATAATGGTGAACTTGATGCAGTCGGTGGTCGACGCGGGCACGGGGCGCGGGGTCCGTTCGCGCGGTTTCACCCGCCCGGCCGCGGGCAAGACCGGGACCTCGAACAATTTCTGCGACAACTGGTTCATCGGGTTCACGCCCCAGATCACGGCCGGCGCCTGGGTCGGTTTCGACGTCAAAACCTCGCTTGGCCGCAGCCAGGACGGCGCCAAGAACGGCGTTCCGATCTGGACGGAGTTCATGATGGCCGCCCACGACACCCTCCCCATCCTTGATTTCGAGGAGCCGGAGGGGATCGTACACGCCGACGTCTGCCTCGAATCCGGCGAGCTGGCCACCGACCGCTGCACCGACGTGCGGACCGAGATATTCACGGCCGACAGCCAGCCCACGCAGCGCTGCCGCCTGCACCCGTCATCCGGCCGCTACTCCGCAGGCGCGGCGGCCCGCCGCCCGGCCGCGCCGGATGTCGACACGAGCGAGGACCGGACACATTTCTGACAGTTGCGCGCCCGGCCGCGCACCGATTCCATCTTGACAGACCGGCGCCCGCGCCGGATATTGGCTCACGCTCTGCCGGAGTGGTGAAACTGGTAGACGCAGGGGACTCAAAATCCCCCGGTGGCAACACCATGCCGGTTCGAGTCCGGCCTCCGGCATTTCTCGCAGCGCACGGTTCTCGACGGCGGCAGGAGCGCCTTTCCCGCTTGTCCCCGGTTCTTCCGTCGGTTACCTTTGACTCCCATGATCGACATGCCGGCCAACTATCTCGGTCCCGCCCTCTCGCTTCTCACCGCGATCGCCTGGGCCTGCGCCGTCATCCTGTTCAAGAAGAGCGGCGAGACCGTCCACCCCATCGGACTCAATCTGTTCAAAGTCCTCCTGGCCGCCCTCCTGTTCGTCCCCACCATCGGGCTCTCCCGGGAGACCTTCTTTCGCTCCGTTCCGGCGGGGGATTACCTGCTGGTGCTCGGCTCCGGGGCACTCGGCATCGGGATCGCCGACACGATCTTCTTCTTCAGCCTCAACGCCATCGGCGCCGGCCGTTTCGCCGTCGTCGACTGCCTCTACAGTCCCTTCGTCATCGCCCTGTCCATGCTCTTTCTCGCCGAGCGTCTGGCGCTGCCGCAGCTCGCCGGCGTCGCCATGATCATTTCCGGGGTCGTCAGCGTGACGGGGGAGTCGCACGCCGATCTTCCCCGCGCCCGTCTCGTGAAAGGAGTGCTTCTGGGGGCCTTGGCGGTGGCCTGCACGGCCACCAGCCTGGTCGCGGTCAAGCCGCTGCTGGAGCGCTCGCCGTTGTTGTGGGTCACCGAGATGCGCATGATCGGCGGTGCGGCCGTGCTGCTGGTCGTCCTGGCTTTCCACCCGCGCCGCCGCGAGATCGTCCGTTCCGTGCTCTCCGTCCACCGCTGGGCGTACACGTTATCGGGCTCGTTCATGGGCGCTTACGTCTCCACCCTCCTCTGGCTGGCCGGCATGAAACTGACGCAGGCCTCGATCGCCGCCGCCCTCAATCAGACGTCCAACGTCTTCATGTTCATCTTTGCCGCCCTCTTCCTCGGCGAGCGAGTGACCCCGATGCGCACGCTCGGCATCATCCTCGGCGTGGGCGGCGCGTTTCTCGTCATGTTCGGCCGGTGACCGCGCTTCACCGTTGCGGCCGCTGCCCCGCCGGGCAGCGGCCGCGGATACGGCGGGAGTTGGTCGCTTTCAGCGCGGCGTCGGCGAACCCTTGACCGCCGGGATCGTCTTGGGATCCTCTTGCAGCCGCTGGAGAACATTCTCGATCGCCCGGTCGAGCTGATCGTCGTACCCCGCGACCAGCCGCTCGGGGAGGTTGTCGACCTCGACATCCGGGGTCACCCCGACATTCTCCATCACCCACTCTCCCTGGAGATTGTAGATGCCGAACCCGGGCACCGTGAAGTAGCCGCCGTCGATCAGACGGTTGAATCCGTCAATCCCGATCACGCCTCCCCAGGTCCGCTTGCCCATGAGCGGGCCGAGTTTGTACTCGCGGAAGAAATACGGGAAGTAGTCCCCGTCGGAGCAGGAGAATTCATTCATGAGCATGACCATGTGGGCGTGCACCGCGTCGCCCGGATCGGGCCAGTTGCTGCCGTAGCGGCCTTTGCCCGCCGCCGCCAGCGTCCGGCGGAGCCGCTCGAGAATCAACCCCGAGACGAACCCGCCGCCGTTCCAGCGCTCGTCGATAATCAGCCCCGGCTTGCGCATCTGGTAGTAGAACATCTTCGTGAACCGGTACAGCCCGTAGGAATCCATGTCGGGAATGTGCAGGTATCCGACCCGGCCGCCGGAGACCGAATCGACGTACCGACGGTTGTCTTCGACCCAGGCGAAGTAGCGCAGCGCGCCCTCCGATGCGATCGGTTTCACCTGCACGTCGCGGGCCCCCGCGCGCGTCGGACGGCTGTTGACCGTCAGCGTGACCCGCTGGCCCAGGCTGTTCTCGGTCAGCTGGTAGGGGTCGATGTCCGCCGTCAGTTCCCGGCCGTCGATCGCCAAAAGATACTCCCCTTCCCGGATGTTGACCCCCGGTTCCGTCAGCGGTGAGCGCAGGTCGTCGTCGAAATTCTCCCCGCGGAAGATCCGCGCGATCCGGTAGCGGTTCGAGATTTTGTCGACGGCGAAATCCGCACCCAGCAGCCCGACTTTCCCGCGCGGGATCTCCGCATACTCTCCGCCCCCCGTGTAGGTGTGCGAACAGGCCAGCTCGCCGATCATCTCGCCGATCACATAGGTCAGGTCATAGCGGTTCGCCGCATAGGGCAGGAGGGCGGCGTAGCGGTCCCACATCTTGTCCCAGTCGACGCCGTGCATGGCGGGGTCGTAGAAGAAATCGCGCTCTCCGCGCCAGACTTCGCGGAGCATCTGGCGATACTCGGCGACGTGGTCCACCCGGGTGCTCAGGTGCGACAGATCGAGCCGCCCTTCCGACAGGTCGGCCTGGTTGCCGTCAGCCCCGACGATGAAATACGACCGGTCCTTGTCGACCAGCAGGCACTTGCGGTCGGCGCTCAGGCGGTACCCGCCGATATCCCTGGCGAATTCATAGTCCTTCTTCTTCTTCAGGTCGTACTTGTGGAGCGTCCGATCGTCGTGGGTGACCGGACCGCGCAGCCCGCGGATGGGGAAGGACATGTACAGCACCGCGCCGTCGAGGGCCGCCAGGTTGCCGTAGTTGCCGGCCGGGAGGTCGAACGCGACCTGCCGGTCGAAGATTCCCTCGATGTCGATCCGGACCTTCACCGGCTCCGGCGGCGGCCCGCCGTCCCGGTCTTTCCCCTTCTTCTCCTGCTCGCCTCCCGCGCCCGCCTCGGTCTTCTCCGCGATTCCCTCGTCCTGTCCCGGCCGGAACGGCGACGCGCCGTCGCTCTGGAGAATGATCAGGTACAGATCCTCGATCGCCTGGTTGACGAATGAGAACTCGTACGACCCGAGGATCGGGTTGAAGTTCCGCTCGGAGATGAAGAAGAGATACTTGCCGTCCGCTGAAAACACGGGCGAGTAGTCGTGGGTGAAGCCGGGCGTGATCTGGTAACTGCGCCGGTCGTCAAAGGAGTAGATGAAGATCGTGCGGATCCGATTCACGCCGGGCGCCTTGTTGTAGGCGAGGTAGCGGCTGTCGGGGGACCAGGCGAGGCCGCCGAGTCCGCCGAACTCGGCCGAGTCGATCGTCTCCACGCGGCCGGTGGCGGCGTCGACACAGCAGATCGCTTCGGTCATATCGACGAAAGCGAGCATGCGGCTGTCGGGCGACCACTCGGGATCGTTCCGCTGCATCCGGTTGCCGCTGGTGAGTTGCACGGTGTCGCTTCCGTCGTGCGCCACCAGATACAGTTCTTCCTCGCCGCTGATGTCCGAGTAGAAGGCAATCCACTTGCCGTCGGGCGACCACCGGACCGATTTCTCCCGCGCCTCCGAGCGGGCCAGGAGCGCCCGGGTGTTTCCCTCCTTGGCGGGCACGGTGAAGATGTCCCCGCGGGCCGCGAACACCGCCCGCTTGCCGTTCGGTGCGATATCGTAATCGCCGATCTTGTCCGACACCTCCATGATCTCCGGCCGCATCGCGTGCCGGTCGGAGATCACCTCCACCGATACCTTGGCTACCTTCTCCCCCGGCAGGTCGAGCACGTAGAGATAGCCGCCGTTCTCGAATGCAATCCCGTCGTCGCCGAGGCTCGGCCACCGGACATCGTACTCGGTGAACGACGTCACCTGCGTGACCTGCCCGGTGGTCAGGTCGTAGCGGTACAGGTTGAGTTTGCCGGTGCGGTCGCTGTTGAAGTAAATCCGGTCGCCGTACCACATCGGCACGTTGTCCGTACCTTCCCAGTCGGTGATCTTCTCCGAGACATTCTTCTCCATGTCATAGATCCACACGTCCTGGGCCATTCCCCCCTTGTAGCGTTTCCAGGTGCGGAAATCCCGGTAGATGGGGCAGTAGGCCGCTTTGCGTTCGTCCGGCGACAGGCTGGTGAACCCCGCCGACGCCATCGGCAGCGGTTCGGGCATTCCCCCTTTCAGATCGACCAGGTAAGTCCTCCCCTCCCAGTCGCTTTTCGATTCTTTCCGCGATCGGAACAGCACCTTCGATCCGTCGCGGTTCCAGCCCATGACCACGTTCTCCGGCCCCATGCGTTCGCTCGTGCGCTGGAGCCCGGGGTGCCAGGTCAGCCGCTGCGGCTGGCCGCCCGCGACCGGGATCACGTACACGGCCATGTCGCCGTCATACTGCCCGGTGAAGGCAATCTTCGCGCCGTCCGGCGAAAACCGGGGAAAGATTTCCAGTCCGGGATGGCTGGTCAGCCGCGTGGCCGCCCCGCCGGCCCGCGGCGCCGTGTAGATGTCCCCGGCGTAGACAAACGCCACGTTGTCGCCGTGCACTGCCGGAAACCGCAGCAGCCGGGCTTCCTCCGCCTGTGCCGCCGCGCCGATGAAGAGCGCGAGCGCCAGAGCACTGATGAATGATCGCATTGAACCTCCGGAAAGTACGAACCGCTTTAGCCATTTATGACGAAAAGAGGCACGCCAAGGTTGCCTCTTGATCTTACCTCTTTGGCCGTCACTGCGCCAGCAGCACACCGGCGATCGTCAGCACAATCCCCAGCACGGCGGCCGTGGGCGCGGCGTGCCGCCGCATAATCTTCCGCACCGGCACTTTGAAATACTCGCTGGTGACCACCAGGCAGGGGTGGACCGGCGAGATCATGTATCCGAAAAACACGGCCGCGTAAATCAGGGCAAACACTGAGGGCGTCACCGACCCCGCGCCGGCCAGGTAGATGGGGAAGATGATCGAAGACGACAGGTCCACCCGGCCCGTGCCGAAACCGAGCCCGAATCCGGCGGCCAGCGCGAGAATCAGCGTCGGCAGCGGGAGCGCCGCGATCAACTCCCGAATGTCCGAGGCCACGAAGACGTTTACGTAGAGGAACATGCCGATGATTATGAGGGCAAAATTCCAGGGCCGCGCCCGCCGCGTCAACGCCGTCAGATCGATCCGCTCCCGGCTCAGTCCCGCCGACAGCCCGAACGCCGTCACCGTGCCGATCACGGTCGCCAGGTTCCCGAGGCCGGCCGCCCGCTTGAGCGTGAAATCGAGCACCGGGGCCGCGAGCACCACGGCCAGCGGCAGCGCCAGTTCCGCCCACGAGAACCGCCCCTCTCGGCGCGTCGGCCCGTTCACCTGGCGGAGGTAGAAGAAGTACCCCAGCACCACCGACAGCAGCGAGCCCGGCAGCAGGTGCAGCATGGCCGCGTAGACATCGACGCCGGCGATCTTCGACGAGGCGATCAGGGCCGGGCTGAGCGGATAGATCAGAATGAAGAGGTGGCGGAACCAGTTGTTGATCGCCGCCTTCAACTCGTCGGGGACGCCGCCGCCCGCTTTTTCCACGATCGGCGCCGAGAGCAGCGCGCCTCCCGGCATCGGCAGAAGCCCCATCATCGAGGCCGACAGCGGCAGCAGCCAGCGCTGGCGCACGCGCAGGTTGCGCACGAGCGCGTCCACCTGCCCGCTCTGCCGCATCGCCCCGCCGATCATCGGCACCATGGCCATCGCCGCCGCCAAGAGGAGCACCGCCGGATCGGTGAGGGTGAAGGTTACGCGGTCGGCGAACACGCTCCACGGCAGGGTGGTCAGGCCGAGCACGAAGGCCCCGGCCAGCAAGGCCGCCGGCATGGTGCGGCTGGCGACCGCCAGAATGACCGCCAGCGAGATTCCGAAACCCAGCCACGTCGTCAGCATCCGGCTCTCACCCGCTCCCTGCTCTCACCGCCGGAGGCACGTTTCGATCTGCCCGATGTACATGCGGTGGTAATCCCGCCGCGGATATTCCTGCTCGATCGCCGGATCCAGAAAGCGCGCCGGGTCGAGATCGTGCGTGTAGACTTTGCGGCACTCGAGCACGAGGCGCGCCTCCGCAAAGTAGACCGACCCGCGCGGCGAGGCGATTGGCGTCAGGCCGATACCGCCCATTTTGTCAAAATCCCGCCCCGACCGGCGGCCGCAGAGGTTGAGCACTTCCCGGTAGCGCTCGTCAAAAAACGTCAGAGTGAAAAACTCGTGCCGGTTCATGAACTCATACGTGTAGCGCGTCGGCCGGACGAAACAGATGGCGATCTTCCGATGCCATAGCTCCCCCACCCCGCCCCACGAGGCGGTCATCGTGTTGAACGCCCCCGGCCCGCCGGCCGTGATGAGCATCCAGTCGTCGGCGATCAGTTTGAAGGCATTGTCGGGAATGTCATAGACTGTGACGGGTCGAAGTTTGTCGGTCATAGCGGTACCTTCCTCACCCCGCCGGTCCGCAGCCTGCGGGATCACACACCAGCGCGGAAAGTACCGTGCGGACGGTCCCAAGACAAGCCCTTTCTCGCGCCGCCGCCGGCTGTGGGCGGACCCGGCGCTGTTCGATGCGGCGGTGGAACGGTCGGCTACGCTGCCGCCAGGAACTGGCCGCGCCCCACGGGACCGCTTTTTTGTTTACAAAGGCCCGGTTTCAGGTATATTAAGAATCAATAACGGTCCCCTCGCGCCGCCGCCGCTGATCCGCCGCCCTCCGGGGGAGGCGTCCTGACGATCAGCCGGTGTGGCCGGCTCGCGCGAACTGCGAAAGGACGACAGTGATGTCACACCCGTTGCGTTTCCTCCGCCGGCGGAATCTCGCCCTTGGCGCTCTCCTTCCGGCTCTCACCCTTCTTGCTGCCTCCTCGTTCGCTCAGCTCACGGCCGAGGACATCGCCCGCATGCAGCAACAGGCGGCCCGGGAGGGCTGGACTTTCAAGGTCTCCCAGAATGAGGCCACCCAGTATCCCCTCGAGCAGCTCTGCGGCCTTAAAGAGCCCCCCGGTTGGCGCGACTCCGCGCGGTTCGTCCCCTTCGACGACAAGGGGCCGCTCCGCCCCCGCTTTGACTGGCGCGAGACGGCCGGCGGCCTGCCGCCGGTGCGCAACCAGGGCAGCTGCGGCAGTTGCTGGGCTTTCGGGACCGTCGGGCCCCTCGAGTGCAACATCAAGATTCAAGACGGCGACATCGTGGACTTGTCCGAGCAGTGGCTCGTGAGCTGCAACCGCATGGGCTGGGGCTGCGACGGCGGCTGGTTCGCCCACGAATACCATCGCTGGTCCAAGGATGCCTGCGACAGCTCCGGCGCCGTCCTCGAACAGGACTACCCGTACACGGCCTCCGACGCTCCCTGCGCCTGTCCGGACCCTCACCCCTACAAGATCCGCGACTGGGCCTTCATTGACTCCCAGTCCGGCGTCCCGAGCGTCGGCGCCATGAAACTGGCCATCTACGAGCACGGTCCCATTTCCGTGGCCCTCGCCGTCACTTCCCCCTTTCACGCCTATTCGGGCGGCGTGTTCAACGCCTGTTCCGAAGGCACCATCAACCACGCCGTGACGCTCGTCGGATGGGATGACACCATGGGCGACTATGGGGTCTGGATTCTGCGCAATTCGTGGGGACCGGGCTGGGGGGACAACGGCTATATGTACATCGCCTACGGCTGTCTCCAGGTCGGGTACGGCGCGTGTTATGTCGAGTACTACGGCGGGGTGTCCTTCTCGGCCGATGTCCAGTCGGGCTGGGGGCCGCTGACGGTCAACTTCTCCGGCCGCTCCGGCCTCAACCTGACCGACTGGTCCTGGGATTTCGGCGACGGCCACACCGGCGCCGGCCAGTACACCGCCCACACATACACGACTCCGGGGAGCTTCACCGTGACCGTCTCCGCGTACGATTCTCTCGGCGGCCTGCGGCAGATCTCCAAGCCCGGCTTCATCGCCGCTCTCGCCGACACCGTGCGGCCGGCTCACCTTGCCGGATCCGTGAACAGCGTCATCCAGGTCCCGGTCTGCATTCGCAACAACGCCCCGGTCCAGTCGATCACACTCCCGCTGACTTACGGCGGGCCGGTCGACCTCGTACTGGACTCCTGGTCCACCGAGGGTTGCCGCACCGACTACTTCGCCTCCGTCGCCCCCACCTACTCCCACCCGGAGGCAAAGCAGGCGACCCTGCTCCTGCTGTCTTCGACCGACGGCTCCCAACCCTTCCTGCCGCCCGGCGAGGGGCCGATCCTGAAGCTCTATTTCAGTATTCCGCCGCAGGGCAACTACGGTCAGGTTACCCCGCTCGATGTCAGCGGCTACCTGCAATTCTCGCCGATTTTCCACTCGCCGACGTTGGACTGGAACCCCGTCCCGTTGGCCGGCAGCGTCACGCTGCTGGCGCAGCCGGGTGATTGCGACGGCCGCACCGGCCTCACCATCGGCGACGTCACTTTCCTGGTCGGATTCCTCTTCCGCGGCGGGCCGGCGCCCGATCCGGCGGAGGCGGGCGACGTCGACTGCAGCGGCGCTGTGGGGATCGGCGACATCACCAAACTCGTCGCCTACATGTTCCGCGACGGCCCGGCTCCCGTGATGTGCGAATAAGGTCTGAAAGTCATGTGTCAAGCGAAAGCGGAGCTGTCGGCTCCGCTTTCTTTTCTGGCTCTTCCTCCGAACCTTCCCCGAACTTCGCGACACCGTCGAAGATCACCTTGAAACTGGTCAAGATAGCCTTTAATAGTCAATTCTCATTGTTTTCACTTGTGCCGGCCATCACAAAGCGGTACATTGCTTGTCAAGAGGTTGATCCTATACTTGACATTACTGCAGGGAGCGTGGCCGTGCTTGTTGGCGCTTAGGAGCCAATGGGTTAGGCCAAATTATCCATGAGTCTGATTCCGGCTGTCGCCTGCGCGCGCTGCCTCAGACAGAGCGAGATAAACGCCGCAAAATAGGTATTTTTTACTTGCTTTAGTAACCGACTAACCGATATAAAAAAGCAGATGACAGTGAAATGACATTTATCAGCAACCGCTCGAGGTGCGATATGACCGATGCCAACGGGCACAGAGCCCGTTTCCAGCGCCTTATGATCCCACTGCTGGTGCTCCTGTCGGCGGGCCTCTTCGCCGTCGGCCGAACACAGGACACACAAGTGGATGACGAGACCTGTCTGACTTGTCATGAGGGTTTCGATGCGCATCTGAGGATCACGGCCCATCGCCTTCGGTCCGAGACGGACAAGCCGGCCGCCGACCTCGCCTGTGCGCGCTGCCACCGGGGAGCGGCGGCGCACGTCGATGACCCCTCGGTGCAGACGATTGTGAATCCGGCGACTGCCCCAGCGGCCGTACAGACGGAAATCTGCAGTGCCTGCCATCAGCCCCACACCGCCTCCGGCCAGGCCGGGATCGACCCGCACGCCGGGCTGAATCTCGCCTGCACCGACTGCCACAGCATCCACGCCGGGACGCCGGCGCTGCTCATCGATGACCGCGCGGCGTTCTGCGGCAAGTGCCATGTCGCCCAGGTGAACGATTTTCGCCACCGGTCCAACCATCCGCTGACGGATCAGATGGTCACCTGCCTGAGCTGCCACGACTTCACGCTGAGCGGCGAGACGATGTACGGCCACGGCGCCTCGGCCGCCTGCTACCGCTGCCACCCCCAGGAGAGCGAACCGCATCCGTTCCCGCACGAGGCGGTGAATTCCTTCTCGACCGAGGGTGACGGCGGCTGCGTCGCCTGCCACCGTCCCCACGGCAGCCCGAATGACCGCCTCCTCGTGCAGACGGGCAACCATCTCTGCTTCCAGTGCCATGCCCTCCCCGCCGCCCACCGGACCGCCCACGAGGGGATCGGGGCGCGCTTCCAGTGCCTGGAGTGCCACACCCAGGTCCACGGCTCGTACAGCACGCGCTCCCTGCTGGATCCCAACCTGGGGGCGGATCTGCCCGACGGCCCCGAAACCTGTTACTGCCACGGCGTGGAGTAAGAGAGGAGGATGCCCATGAAGCTCTGCATACTGACTCCGGCGGTCGTTGTCCTGGTGAGTCTGCTTGCGCCGGCGCCCGCATTCGCGGCCGACTACAGCGGCACCCTGCGCGCCGGGTACGTGTACTCCGATGAGGACGGCAACCGCGGCGTCTTCCAGCCGACCTACAACCTCTACGAGGGGGCGGCCCTCTCCCTGAAGGATTTCTACTATGCCTTCGACAACGGCCTGCGCCTCTATGCCGACCTCGACAACGTCACCCTCAACGACCGTACGATCCTGGTCGGCGCGACCAAGGCGCGGCTGTTCGGCCTCTCCGTCCGCAACTCCCAGTACCGGCGGACTTACAGCTTTACGGCGGACCGTTTCACCCGGCGGAATGCCACGCGGACGGACGGCTGGCTGCAGGCCCTCCCCTGGCTCAAGCTTTTCGGCGGCCTGGGGTATGTCGACAAGCACGGGACGGTCGTCAAGTCGGTCGCCGCACCCCCGCTCGGTCTGCCGACTTACCGGGTCGATTACGATCACTTCTTCTACAATGCGGGCGTGACCGTCGGCGGGAATCGCCGCTTCGCCACCCTGGAGTACCGCGGCTCGGACTTTTCGGACGGTCCCAGTCTGACGGCGACCGACCGGGCCTCGCGGCGCTACCGCCTCACGGCCTACGGACCCGTGCCCGGTTTTGAAAAGCTCGTCCTCCACGGCGGCGCCCAGCGCTTTGAACATTCACTGACGACCCGCGACGACAGTCTGGTTGCCACCACCGTCTGGGGCGGTGGGCGCTATTCGTTCGGCGACGGGTGGGGCGTCCGCTACAACGCCGTGTGGAACCGTGCCCGGTCCACCGATGACCTCGCCAGCACCGACAACATCACTCACGCCGTCTTCGGCGACAAGCGCTTCGGCACGTTCGCCGGCGCCACCGCCGGTTACCGCTACCGGTACAACGACGACATCCGCAACGAGCGCCGGGCCGACGGTTTCGTGGTGTCCGGATGGATTCGGCCGGTTCCCGCGCTGACGGTCCGGGCCGGCTACGGCGCCGACATGCTCGACACCCGGGCCGGCGACCCGCTCATCCGCGAGGACGAGACGACCCGGGGCTGGGCCTCGGTGAAGTATCGCCACCCCCGGGTCACCTGGCAGGCCAAGGTGGAGCATCAGTCCCGCGACCGCGTCCTGGACGACCGCTCGCTCGATGAGGGGGGCGGCATTATCAACGTGACCGCTTCCGACACAACCATCGCCACCGAGGTTGATTTTGTCCGCGTGGCCTCCGACCTGACCGCCGACCTGCCCCGCTACGGCCAGGTGTCGGCGTCGTACGCCTACTACCACGGCGACTATGCCAACGCCGGCGGCGACTGTTTCGCGTTCGAGGAACACGTGGTCTCCGGCGATCTGCTCACCGCCCCCTGCCGCGGCTTCCGGGTCGGGGTCGGCGGCCAATACTACCGCACCCGTCTCGATCAGGACATCGAGAGCTTCAGCCTGCGCCTGCGCGGCGTGTACGAATTCCTCAAGCACTACGCGGTGGAGGCGGTCTACGCGGCGCACAATTACGATGACTTCGCCGATCTGGGCGGCCTATATGACCAGTACTACACGGCCAACGTCGTCCAGGTCAGCCTCGTCTACGATTTCGGCGCCCAGCGGTGAGCGCCGCGGCCCGATGAATGAGCGAACACATGATTGCGCATAATAAGAGAAGTCTTCCCATGGAGGATGCCATGAAACACACGACCTTGCTTCTGTTGGCTCTGGCTGCCCTTGCCCTGTGCGTCGCCGGCTGCGATCGGGAAATCACCGGCGACGTGGAAATGGTCAACCAGCCGGCGGCCGGCTGTTTTGACTGCCACAGCGATCAGGATTTTGACCTGGCTCAGGTGGCCGCCCAGTACGACCTGTCCGCGCACGCCCACAGCGCCACGGTGAACGAGAACCGCCTCAACGGTTCCCAGGGCTGCGAGCGCTGCCACACCAACGAGGGCTTCGTCGCCTTCGTCACCGGCGTCCCGGCCGACGGCGATTACTTCACCAATTTCGCCTGCTTCACCTGTCACGCCCCGCACAGCACGGGCAAGTTCGGTGTCCGCGTGGAGACGGCGGTCACGCTGGAAAATGGCGCCGAGTACGACGAGGGCGCGTCCAACCTCTGTGCGACCTGCCACCACTCCCGGCGCAGCGTGAACGTCTACATCACCGACCCCGAGACCTTCGGCAGCACCCACTGGGGACCCCACGGCAGCCCGCAGGCCGACATGTATATCGGCACCAACGGGTACGAGTACGACGACTGGGACTACAGCCCGTCCCGCCACCCCAGCGTCATCGAAGACGGCTGCGTCGCCTGCCACATGGCCGATCCCGCCCTCTGGGCCCCCGTCGGCGGCCACACCTTCAACATCGCCGGTGAAGTCGAAGTCGAGGATGAGCCGGGGATGTTTGAAGAAGTAACCAATTTCGCTAACTCCTGCGGCGGCTGCCACGAGTCCTTCGCCACGATCAACCCCGTCTTCCCGGCCGACATCGACTACGACTACGACGGCACCTCCGAGGGCGTTCAGGACGAAATCCACGGTCTTCTCGACAGCCTCGGCGTTCTCCTGCTCAACGCCGGCCTGGTGATCGAGGAAGACGGCCTGCTCGAGCCCGACCCCGAGGTGACCACGTCGGCGGACTCGGCCGGGGCAGTCTGGAACTACCTGTTTGTTGAGAGCGAAGGCTCGCACGGCATTCACAACACCAACTACGCGGTGGCCCTGCTCCAGTCGGCAATTGCCTACCTGGCCGGCGATACCGGTCCGGCTTTGGCCGGACGGCCCTCCCTGTTCTCGGCCCACTGACAGGTTTCGTCCCGCTTTTGCGCGAAGGCCCCTCCCCCCGGAGGGGCTTTCCCGTTACGCGTCGTCAATCTTTGCGATTGGGGGCACTACCGCAAAAAACCCCAGAAATAGTTTGGAATTTGGTCAAATGTACCTTATTATCAAGTATTGGATACAGCCGCGATCCGCTCGTCGCAAATTGAGTTGTGCTGAGACTCGCATCGCGAAAGGAGACGTCTTTGGGAATTCGCTCAGTGCTCTCGGTTGTGTTTCCGATACTCGTCAGTGTGGCATCCGCGACGGACACCCCGGCCCCTGTTCCTGCCGCCCCTCCTGCCGCTCCGATTCTCTTTGTCGATTTTGACGGCGATGGCATCAATGACAATTTCGTCGACGCCAATCGCGACGGTATCCCGGACGAGCCCGAGCCGATTGCTTCGACCGCCGGCATCTTCTCCGGCGACACCCGGTTTGCCTCTCCATCGTTTGCCCTGGCGGCCCGCAACTCCGATGTTTTCAACCAACGGCTCAGCCGCCTGACCTGCCTCACGCTCAACCGCGGCGGGTTTGGTTCGGCCGAGAATTTCGGTCCCGGTAACGGCATCAGCGCCGGCGCGGTCAGCAGCGGCACGTGCGTTGGCGGCGTGTGCCACTGAAAGGCGCGGAAACGTGAAACCTGCCTGTCTCGGCCCGGCCGTTCTTCTGGCGGCGCTCGTGCTGTATCCCCCTTCCTCGCGCGCGGATGCGGAGATCGAATTCGGCCTAAACAACGGTTACACCAACAACCTCCTGAGCGAGGCCTCGGCCCAGGACGATGCTTACTCCACAGCCCGCCTCACCGCCAGGTGGTACCCCCTCCCCCAGCTCCAGCTCAGCCTCGGCACCGATTATACCTACTACAATAACGTCATCGGCCTCGGCAACAACACCCCGCGCGCCGGCTTGATCTGGGTGCCGACCGACCCGGCCGGCCGCCTCACTTTCTACCTTGAGGGCAACACCAGCGCGCGCCGGTATCGGGCCGCGTACTCCTCCTACAGCACCAATGAAGGCTACTTGAAGGGCTCGGTCGGATTCCGGCTCAACCCCCGCTTCCTCCTCCGATCGGGGATCAAGTTCAACGGCACGAACTACATAACCCCGGACAGCACGACCGATGCCGACTACGAGCAGTACGAGCTCTTTGCGGGCGTCAACATCGCTCTTCCGTGGAGTAACTCCTTCGATCTTGAAGCCGGCCTGGGCCAGACCAACTTTGCTCTGATCGACGCGGCCAAGAACCCGGATTTTCAGAACCCCTACGCCGCGCCCGGCGTGCAGTGGCCGGCCACCAAGTTCCTTGAGGATGGAGACTTTCGTGCTCTCTACGTCTCTCCGCGCGTCTCGCGGCCGCTCGGAGACAAAACCGGCATCAGCCTCACCTACGTTTACCGGCAGTTCCTCGATGTCGACGAAGCCGTGGTTCTCGGCATCACGACCGACTTCCTGTCGCCGTGGACAAGTTTCTTCGACGGCTCCTCGCTGCAACTGCGCATTAAGAGCTATGTGATTTCCGATTTCATTCTGACCGGCGGCCTGGGCTACTGGGATAAGACCTTCCTGCGCTCGACTGAGGTGGTAGTGGACACCATTCCGACGCCCCGCCCCGACGACCCCGACCGCGTCCGGATTGAAACGCGCTGGGTGGATCCCAAGGACGCGACCGCCCGCGAAGACGACATGACCCGGCTCTATTTTGGTCTCCAGCGCCCGTTCACGTTCCGCGGCGGATTGTACCTCGAACCCAGCCTGGGCCTGGAGTACATTGACAATCGCTCCACGCGCGACAATTTCGACTATTCGACCACGGCCGTGACCTTCAATATCCTTGTCCGGCCGTGAGGCCGTTAACGGTACCTTGGCAACAGAACCACCGATTGTCCGATTGACGAGAAAGGATCCCGGAATGAGTACCCGCAACCGTCAGGCAGCCCTTGCCGTGCTGCTGTTGTGCCTGTTCGGCCTTTCGGCCGGCGGCGCAGACGCTGTCAACTACAGCGTCGCGAACAGGGGGCGCGTGGCCGACAACGCGTCCGAGATTATCATGCCCGCCGACGGATCGCCCAAGGCGCCCTTCAGCGGCGCCCTGCGCCTCTATGTCGTGGAGCCGGAGTCGCGCTGGGACGACGCCGACGGACTCCCCTACCACTTCGCCACCATCGACATCGCCCTCGACACGTCCATCGCCCTCAACGACGGCGACCGCTATGTCCGCAGCCGCTTCTGGGAGGGGACGACCTGGGCGATGACGGAGCAGAATGCGATGGTGATCGCGGTGCTGTTTGAGGGCACCCCGCACACCGCCTACAGCGATCCGCCGTCCGGCGGAGTCTTTAACGCGTACTACGCGGAAGCGGCGGCCTACGCCCGCCCCGGTTTCTGCGACAGCAACAACACCTCCGGCAACTCCACCCACACCGTGTTCATCGAGGAAGGCACGGCGGTCTGGTGTCCGTATTGCCCGGATCCGAACTACTGGCTCTACTACGTCTATAACCAGGGCGTCCTGAACTTCATCTATACGGCTCTGGTCGACGACCGCAACAGCGACGCCCAGAAGCGGCTGGATTCCTACAACATCATTTACTTCCCGACCTGCTACCTTGACGGCGGCAACCAGATCCTCATCGGTGGCTACACCGCCGCCAGCTACTATCAGAATGCCATCGCCGCCGCCGACAGCCGCGTCGTCAGCGGCGCCAACGTCATCGTGAAAGTCACCTGGATGGGCAACAGCGATCTGCAGGTCGACTACGCCATCGCGAAGGGGACGCCGCTCAATACCGGCACGGCCAACCCGGGTCCGCCGACCGGCGAAGTGGAGCCCCTCATCGGCACTCCCCATCTGTACACCACGGGGGTGACCGACCCCGAGGGGGATCAGATGTGGTACCAGTTTGATTGGGGCGACGGCGAGCAGTCGGCCTGGCAGGGCCCGTACGCCTCCGGCGACCCGTGCTCCCAGTCCCACCAGTGGGCGGCCGTGGGCGCCTATGACGTCCGCGTCAAGGCGCGCGATCTGTGGCTGGCCGAGACGGCCTGGTCAGATCCGCTGACCGTGAACGCGCAGTGCTGCCAGCTCCGCGGCGACTTCAACTCCGACGGGGTCGTCAAGGTCGCCGACCTGACCGCCCTGATCAATTACCTCTTCCGCGGCGGCGTGGCGCCGGTCTGCCTCGACCACGGCGATACCTCCGGTGACGGCACGATCAAAGTCGGGGACCTCACGATTCTGATCAACTACCTCTTCCGCGGCGGTCCCGCCCCGGCCGCCTGCTGAGCGGCATCGGACTCCGCGGACCATCGCCTTCGGCGGGGTCTGAAAGATCCGTCGGGCCACCCGCGCGTTGCGTGGATGGCCCGGCGCTTTTTTGTGACGGCGGCCGCCCCGACCGCCGCAATTTCGTCCTTGCGCCTCCCGCGAGGGGCCGTTTATTGGAGGATTGACAGACCACTGGATCGTTACGGAATCACGTTGAGGAACTCCATGCCCTACAACTTTGCTCTCACCGGCGCCTCCGGGTATGTCGCCCCGCGCCACCTCAAAGCGATCAAGGAGACCGGCAACCGCCTCATCGCCGCCGTCGACCCCCACGACAGCGTGGGCATTCTCGACGGCTATTTCGACCGGGTCGCCTTCTTCACCGAGTTCGAACGCTTTGACCGGCACATCGAGAAACTGCGCCGCCTCGGTTCCGAGAAGGCGGTGCACTACGTCTCCATCTGTTCCCCCAATTATCTCCACGACGCGCACTGCCGGTTCGCCCTCCGGGTCGGCGCCAACGCCATCTGCGAAAAACCGCTCGTGCTCAACCCGTGGAACATCGACGCCCTCAAGGAGCTCGAGGAGGAGAGTGACCGCCGCATCTACACGATCCTCCAATTGCGCGTCCATCCGGCCCTGATCGCGTTGCGCGCCCGTCTCCAGGCGCAGCCGGCGAACGCCAAGAACGACGTACGCCTCACCTACATCACCTCGCGCGGTCCCTGGTACCTGGTTTCCTGGAAGGGGCAGATCGAGCGTTCCGGCGGTTTGGCCACGAACATCGGCATTCACTTCTTCGACATGCTCATGTGGTTTTTCGGCGGCGTCCGCCGCTCCGCCGTCCACCTCGCCAACCCGCTGCAGACGGCCGGTTTCCTCGAACTCGACCGCGCCCGCGTCCAGTGGTTTCTCTCGATCAACCAGGATGACCTCCCCGATTCGGCCAAGGCCAAGGGACAGCGCACTTACCGCTCCATCACTATCGACGGCGAGGAGATCGAATTCTCTGAAGGCTTCACCGACCTTCACACTCTGGTGTACCGGGAGACGCTCGCGGGCCGGGGGTTTGGCCTCGAGGACGCCCGCCCCTCGATTGAACTGGTGCATGACCTGCGCGCGGCGGTTCCGGTCGGTCTCAACGACGACGCCCACCCGTGCGCCCGCCGCTGCGCCCCGTGACGCTCCCGGCCGATTGCCCTCAATAGCAAAGCCGCCGGTGGCTGGCCGGCGGCTTTCGGCGTTTGAGGTCTGACACGCGCCGAGATCCCCGCTCACTTACTTGTGAATCTTCTTCAGGAACTCCTCCACTTCGGGGACGCCTCCCTGGAAAATCAGGTACCCGTTGTATGGCTCGCGCGGCGTAATCTCCTCGGCGATCGGCGTCAGCATCAGCCGTTTCACCTCGTTCAGGTCCTCCGTCTGGCCCAGCGCCCACCCGAGTTTGATGTACGCCACCTCGGGCAACATGTTCTCGGCCGGGATGATCCCGAGGCTCATCAGGTCGCGCCCCGTGTCGTACACGAACATGTGGACGTACCCCCACAGCGTCTGCACCGTCATGTAGATCGCGATGCCGGCCTGGGCCGCCCGCTCGATCGCCGGGTACACCGGCTTGTTGATGTGCCCCAGGCCCGTGCCCGCGATCACGATCCCCCGGTAGCCGTTCTCGCGCAGGGAGTCGATGATGTCCGGCCGCATGTTGGGGTAGTAGTAGACCAGCGCCACCATCTCCTCGAAATACGGCAGAACCTTCACCTGCCGGTCCCTCCGACGCCGGTTGTAGGTGTCTTTGAGCGGCGTGATCCGCTGCCGGTCGACCATCGCCAGCGGGGTGTCCCCCACCGTCCGAAACGTCGACCGGTACGACGAGTGCATTTTGCGCACCCGCGTGCCCCGGTGGAGCAACGCGTACTCATCGGAGGTCGGCCCGAACATGCACACCATCACCTCGGCGATGTCCGACTCCGCCGCCGTCTTAGTCGCGTGGATCAGGTTGAGGGCCGCGTCCGAGGAGGGCCGGTCGCTCGACCGCTGCGAGCCTACCATCACGATCGGGACCGGCGGGTTCTGCACCATGAACGCCAGAGCCGACGCCGTGTGGTGCATCGTGTCCGTCCCGTGACCGATAATGATGCCGTCGATCCCCTTCTCGATCTCCCGCCCGATCGCTTTGGCCAGCTCCCGGTACTGGTACGGCCCCATGTTCTCGCTGAACACCGCAAACAACTTCTCCGTCGACAGGTTGCAGATGTCCGCCAATTCCGGCACCGCCCCGTACAGCTCCCCCGGCGAAAAGGCCGGAATCACCGCCCCCGTCCGGTAGTCCAGCCGCGACGCAATCGTGCCCCCGGTCCCCAGCAGCTTCACATGCGGTTTCCCCGGCGAAACCGGGAACTCCTTCTCCGGAATCTTGTAGTGGGCCTCCTTGTACCCGCTCTCTTTCATGTCCAGGATGGTGGCCACGTCGATCCCGATGTTGTACCCTGTCGCCAGCTTCAGCACCAGGTGGTTCTCGTCGTCGTTGACCGACCGGGGCAACAGAATTCCCGCGAACCCGCCCCGGGTCGTGTTGATCTCCGTCTGGCTCCAGACCCGAATCCGGTACTTTTCGAGCACCTCGCGGGCCGCCCCCCGGTATCCCTTCAGGATATCTTCCGTCATACCCGCACCTCCTCGGCGATGGCCTTCCGGAGTTTGGCGAACGACAGGTTCCCCAGCGCCTCCGGCCGCAGCACGCCCATCGCCCACCGGATTGCGGCCTCCGGGTGGCCCGACCGGCGGTGCCTTCGGAATTGGCCCACCAACCCGGGAATCCGCCCGAGCAGGTCGCCCTCGCTTCGCCGGCGGAATCCCGTGCGCTCCAGAATCTCCGCAAAACCGGCCTGCGGGTTGCGGTAGGCCGCCGGGAGCATTGCCTTGATGATCTCCCGGTCCAGCCCCTGCTCCTTCACGAAAGCGAACAGCCCGTACAGCCGTTCATAATCCAGCGGCGCCCCTTCCGAGATATTCTCGCGTTCGATGTTTTTCAGTCCGTGGCCGAGCACTTTGCCGACCCAGCGCGGCTCGTAGCTCCAATCGGACGCGATCCGCTCGATGAGCGGTGTCAGATTGCGGGCCAGCAGATACCGGTGTGCGTCCGCCGGCACCTGCCAGGTGCTCAACTGCCGCATCCGCTCGGCCACCTCGACCGGCAGGCGCCTCCGCAGTCTCTCGATCAGCTCCTCCGACACCGACAGCGGCGCCGAGTCGGTGTCCGGGTACATCCGGTCCGGTCCCGGCAGGACCCGCTCAAAAATCGTCGTCCCGTCCGGCAGCGCTTTCCGCGTTTCGTTCGGCACGCCGTCAAAAGCCATCCGGCACCGTTCTTCGATCGTCTCGATTGCCGTGGCTACGTCGGCCGGCGGCCCCCACACCAGGACCTGGGCATCCCCCGGCCCCGGTTGCAGCCGTTCGTAAACGGCCGCCCAGTCGGCCGCCGAGAGCACCAGGTCGGGCTGCTCGCTGTGCACAATATTCGGGCGCTCCAGGCAAGCAATCACTTTCACCCGCCCCTCCAGTTCGTGCGCAAACATTTGCCCCGGCTGGGTGAAGAACGAGAGTATCCCCTTGAAATCCGGCAGGTTGATGACCGCCAGCCGCCCCCCGCGTTGGCGCGCGCTCGCCCAGACCGCGTAGGGCTGCTCGAAGACGGCGAAGGGCAGGTCCGCCTGGCTGATCCGCCAGGCGGCCGGATCACCCACCCGCTCCCGCAGAATCCGGGCGATCTCCAGCAGCGCCCGCTGGCGAAACGCCTCGTTGTGGGTCAATTCCGGTATCCACTTGATCTTCGCCACCCCCTTGATTTCCACCCGCGTTCCCCCGGTGATGCTCACATTCACATCCTCTCGGGCCGCCCCGATCCCGGTCCGCACGTGACCCGTGCTCCGCGCGAGATACCGCAGGTATTGGGCCGCTTCCGCCGCTTCGTCGGGCGTCAGCATGTCCGGATATGTCACCGTTTCGATCAGCGGCATCCCCAGCCGGTCGGTCGTGTAGGTCCGGTCGTGGGCGACGTCCGACACTTCCCGACAGCTGTCCTCCTCGACGCTTAACTGGATGATCCGCACCTTCCTGGCCGCCAGGGGAATTTCCCCCTCGATGCCGACAATCGCCGTGCGCTGAAAACCCGTCGGGATCGACCCGTCCAGGTACTGCTTTCGCGTTATGTGAAGCTCGCCGACAATGTTGGTTTTCAGCAGAAGCGCAACCTCGATCGCGATTTCCAGTGCCTCCCGGTCGATCTTAAACGGCGGCGTGTCGTCAATTTCGTAGGTGCAGGCGGTCCGGTCCTTGATCCGGTAAATGATGTTCTTCTTCGTCCGCTTTTCCATCAGCGCCGTGCCGTCGTACTCCCCCATCTCCGACAGCGTCGGGCGCATGTGCCGGATGACCTCGGCGTCAAAGTCATCCCGGTGGTGGTAGATGCCCGCCGGACAGCGGCAGAAGAGCTTGCTCCGGGTAAGAAGCTGTTGATGAATTTCCAGTCCGCACTTGAACCCGAGCGCCGCATAGGTTTCCCGCGTCGCCCGGTTGCGCGGGACGTACTGCACGAGCGCGGCCGTCTGCCGGATGTTTGCGTCCGGGTCAACCGGACCGGTCTGCTGCCCGGCGATGTATTCCGTCTCCATTGCGACCACCTGTCAATCGCGCCGCCGCAGGGCAACCCGCCGGGAACGCGAGATTTCACCGACGCTGTATTCCTCTTCCGCCCCGCCTGGGGCCGCCGGCGTCCGGACAGAATAATAAAATGTCGGCTGTTTGGCAAACGATTCGGCGTGATTCTGCCGGCGCCGTCGCCTTTCCCGCGCCGGCGAGCGGCGGCCCCGGCCGGGCCGGTGCGGCCCCCCGCTGAGCTTCGACAAACGGGCCGATATATCGATTTTTTTGCTTTGCAGACGGCGTTGAATGCCTTATAATGTAGATACAAAACATGTACATCCGACCGACAGTAACCGTCCGCCAGGTTCTTGCTGTGTTTGTACATACAATGGCGATCAAGTCATCTTATCATACTCGCGTTTTTTCCAGGAGGACGTCGTGAAGAGGTATTTGCTAACTGCGTCTGCGTGCTTTGCATGCCTCTGTCTCGCCGCATCCGCCTCCGGGTTTCAAACCGTCACGCTTGCTAACAGTTCAAACCACGCTACCGTGACAGATTTGTATCGGGACGGCGTACGCCTCGAGATAGGCCTCGGGGAACTTCAGTTCCACGATGTGACCACCCCTCAGGGGGATTTTACACTGCTCAGTTTCCCCGGGAGCTACCGTTCCCAGGAGCTGGGCGCTCCCGATCTCCCCACCGTCAACCGCCTGCTCTCGGTCCCCTTCGGGGCGAACCTGCGCGTGGAGGTGATTGACGGTGAGGTCGAGGAGATCGCGCTGGCCGATCTGGGCATCACCAACGTGCTCATCCCGGTACAGCCCTCGATTTCCAAGTCCGACGATCCGGCCAGCGTGCCGTTCGAGTACAACGTGTCTCTCTACAACCAGGACACGTGGTACTCACTCCCGCAGGCCGAGGCGAAGGTCCTGGGCGCCATGCGCGCCGTCAACATCGGTTTCATCTCGATCTCTCCGATCGAGTACAACCCCGTCAAGCACGCCATCCGGGTTCACAAGAACATGATCGTCAATGTGACCTACGAAGGCGCCGACTGGGTGCTCACCGATCAATTGCGCTCCAACCTCGCCTCTCCTTACTTCGAGCCCATCTATGGGCAGATTGCGAACTATGATCAGCAGAAAGCGAACCTCCGCCACGACCTGGTCAAGTACCCGGTCCGGTACCTGATTGTCTCGCACCGGATGTTCGAAGCTCAGTTGGCTCCTTTCATCGAGTGGAAGACCCAGAAGGGCTTCCAGGTTCAGGTCGCCTACACCGACGTGATCGGCTCGACCACTTCGGCGATCAAGACCTACATCCAGAGCGTCTACGCCGACACGGTCGGGAAGCCGGCCCCGTCGTTTGTCCTCTTCGTCGGCGATGACCAGCAGATTCCGGCTTATGGCTACAGCGGCCACATCTCCGACCTCTACTTCTGCGAATTCACCAACGACAACTTCCCCGAAATCTACTACGGCCGCTTCTCCGCCCAGAACACCGGTCAACTGCAGCCGCAGATTGACAAGACGCTCGAATACGAAAAATACCTGATGCCCGATCCGAGCTACCTGGCCGAGGTCACCTTGGTTTCGGGTGTCGACGGCACCTATGCCGCCACCCACGGTAACGGGCAGCTCAACTACGGCACCAACTACTACTTCAACGCCGCCCACGGCATCACGCCGAATGTCTGGCTCTATCCCGCATCTTCTGGCTCGGTGGAAGCCGCGATTATCAACACCATCAACGAAGGTGTCGGCCTCTACAACTACACGGCTCACTGCAGCCACGAAGGACACGGCGACCCGTCGTTCACCACAAGCGATATACCGGGCCTGACCAACTACCACAAGTACCTCCTCGGCATCGGGAACTGCTGCCTCTCCAACACTTTTGGCGATGACTACTCCACACCCTGCTTCGGCGAAGCCTTCCTTCAGCTGCCTGAACGCGGCGGGATCGGCTACATCGGCGGCAGCAATTCGACCTACTGGTACGAAGACTACTACTGGGGCGTCGGCTACGGTCCGGTGGTCGGCGCCGGCCCCACCTATGAGCAGACCACCCAGGGCGCTTACGACGGTCTGTTCCACGACCACGGCGAAGCGGTGTATCACCACTATGTGACCAACGACGCCATCATCTTCGCCGGCAACATGGCGGTCACGGAATCCGGATCCTCCCGGATCGCCTACTACTGGCAGATTTACCACGTGATGGGCGACCCCTCCCTGATGTCCTACATGGGGGTCCCCTCGGTCAACAACGTCGACCACCCGGCGACCATCCTCCTCACCGCCACCTCGGTGTCGGTACAGGCTGATCCCGGCTCCTACGTGGGGATTTCCAAGGACGGCGTCCTCCACGGCGCCGCCTATGTCGACGCGACCGGCTCGGTCGAAGTGCCGATCGACGCATTCGGCGTCCCCGGTGAGGTCGATATCGTCGTCTCCTGCCAGTTCCGGCAGCCCTACATCTCCACTATCATGGTCATCGCTCCCGATGGCCCGTACTGCGTGTATGATTCCCGCACGATCACCGAGGTATCTGGAAACGGGAACGGTGTGGTGGATGGCGGGGAGAGTTTCACGATGGGGGTTCAGATCAAGAACGTGGGTCCGGACGCGGCGTACAATGTGGAGGCGTCGTTGACGACATCGGATACGTACGTGACGATCACGGACGGTGTGGAGTCGTACGGGACGATCGCGGGGGACAACGGGACGGGGTATGTGGCGGACGGGTACGGGTTCAGTCTGGACGCGGGGACGCCGGACGGTCACAATGTGGTGTTCACGTTGGCGGTGACGGGGACGAACCGGGAGACGTGGACGGGGAACTTCACGGTGAAGGTGCACGCGCCGGAGGTGGGTTTTGGTCAGGTGGCGATCAACGACGTTTCGGGCAACAGCAACGGGATATTGGATCCCGGGGAGACGGTGGATCTGACGGTGACGTTGACGAACGCGGGGACGGGCGAGGCGTTTGGGGTGGTTGCCGATCTGGGGGTCAGCGACAGCTACGTGACGGTGGTGGACGGCGGGGGGACGTATGGGTGGCTGGATTCGCTGGTGGGGGTGGCGAGCAACGGTGGTGACGTGTACACGGTGAGCGCGTCGTCGTCGTGTCCGATGGGGTACGGCGTGCCGGTGAGTCTTTCGGTGACGGGTGCGAACGGGTACACGGCGGTGCTGTCGTTCACCCTGATTGTGGGGGATCGGGTGGCGTTTTTCACGGATGATTTTTCGTACAACCAGGGGTGGACGGGCCTCGGGGGTTCGGGGGAGTGGACGATTGGAGCGGCGACGGGGGGCACGGGGAGCGACAGTTACGGGGGTCCGGATCCGAGCGTGGACCACACGGCGACGAGCGACAACGGGGTGCTGGGGAACGACCTGACGTCGGGGACGGGTGGTGACTACGCGGGGGGTTTGACGACGACGTACTGGGTGACGTCGCCGGTGATCGACTGTGCGGACTACACGGGGGTGCAGTTGCGGTACTGGCACTGGCTGGGGATTGAGAGTCCGTCGTACGACCACGTGTACCTGCAGGTGTACGACGGGACGAGCTGGGTGCAGTTGTTCACGAACGCGGCGTCGACCGACGAGACGAGCTGGACGGAGTCGTACTACGACGTGTCGGCGTACGCGGATGAGAATGCGGATTTCCAGATTCGTTTTGGGATTGGGACGACGGACGGGAGCTGGAACTACTGCGGGTGGAACCTTGACGACGTGGAGTTGAAGGGGTACAACCAGGCGACGGGGGGGACGGCGGTGTGCGTGCTTCCGGAGACGGAGGTGAGCGACAGTCTGTTGGCGGGGGGGAGTTCGTCGCAGGGGGTGAAGGTGTACAACACGGGGGACGGGACGCTGCGGATCCGTTTTGTGCCGATGGTGTCGTGGTTGGTGTGCGGGACGGAACAGAACTACGTGCCGGCGGGGGATTCGCTGGTGTTTCCGTTCACGATCACGACGGAGGGCCTGGCGCCGGGGGACCACGTGGGTTTGTTGCACTACACGACGAACGACAACCTGCACGCGTCGGGTGACATCACGGTGCGCCTGCACGTTCACACGCCGGGGGTGGAGTTCAGCGCGGGTGGGTTGACGGACAGCCTGGCGACGGGGGACGTGGCGGAGCAGAGTATCTGGGTGCGCAACTCGGGTCTGGGGGTCTTGCACATCACGTTCACGGAGAGCCTGCCGTGGCTGAGTTGTCCGAGCGGGGCGATCACGGTGAACCCGTCGGACAGCGCGGCGGTGGCGGTGACATTCAGTTGCGGGGGATTGGCGCCGGGGGCGTACAACGGGGCGCTGAACTACACGTCGGACGATCCGGCGCACGCGACGGGGAGCCTGCCGGTGTACTTGTACATATACGCGCCGGCGGCGCAGTTGAGCGTGGCGGAGATCGCGGCGGCGACGAGTCCGGGGGATTCGGTGGAGGTGCCGTTCACGATCAGCAACAGCGGTGCGGGGCGGTTGGTGTACAACCTGACCTGCCAGGCGTTCGATCTTCCGAAGACGGCCAGCGCGGCGGCGGCGGCGGAGACGGCGGTGCTTCTGGGGTACCGGTCGGCGGGGGATGACAAGGGTGACGGCGAGCAGCCGTTCTACGCGGCGGGGGGCAGGAGCCACGGGGGCCCGGACACGTACGGGTACAGCTGGATCGATTCGGACGATCCGGGTGGTCCGGCGTTTTCGTGGGTGGACATCAGCGGGGTGGGGACGGCGGTGGCGCTGGGGGACGATGCGATGAGCGGGGCGCTGGATCTGGGTTTTGCCTTTCCCTACTACGATTCGAGCTACAGCGCGGTGTACATCGGGTCGAACGGGATCCTGACGTTTGGGTCGGGATCGACGGCGCGGGTGAACACGGGGCTTCCGACGGCGGCGGTGCCGAACAACCTTCTGGCGCTGTGGTGGGACGACCTGAATCCGTCGAACGGTGGCCAGATCTACTACTACCAGGATGCGAGCCTGGGGCGGTTCATCGTGAGCTTTGTGGACATTCGGAACTACCTGTACCCGTCGGGGACGGGGAGCCTGAATTTCCAGGCGATTTTGTGGGCGAACGGGAAGATCACGCTGCAGTACCAGACGATGGATCCGGGGACGGACGCGGAGGGACTGTCGGGGGCGACCGTGGGGATGGAGAACGCGAGCGGGACGGACGGATTGCAGGTGGTGTACAACGGTCCGTACATGCACGACAACCTGGCGATCACGCTGAGCGTGGTGCGGTGGCTGTGGGCGGAGCCGAGCGGGGGGACGGTGGAGCCGTACGGGACCGCCGAGGTGGTAGTGCACCTGGATGCGGGGGAGCTGGAGGCCGGGGTGTACACCGGCCAGGTGTCGGTGACGACCAACGACCCGCTCTTGCCGACGGCGACGCTTCCGGTGACGCTGACGGTGAGCAGCTGGGTGTGCGGTGACGTCGACGGCGACGGGACGGGCCCGAAGGTGAGCGACCTGACCTACCTGGTGGCCTTCCTCTTCCGCGGCGGCCCGATGCCGCCGGTGCTCGCCGCCGCCGACTGCGACGGCCAGGGCGGCGACGCCATCGCCATCGGCGACCTCACCTACCTGGTCGCCTTCCTCTTCCGCAGCGGTCCGCCTCCCATCTGCCATTGATAATCTGCTGCGAATACCTGCCACCCCGGCTCAACAGCCGGGGTGGCGGCGCAAAGAGGAACAGGTAACCAGGCATGACACACGCGCTTTCCGCCAAGCACTCTTAGAAGATATGAGGACCCCATGAGAGCATTACTTGTGTCCACGGCGCTCGCACTCCTGTTGCTTGCCTCTCCCCTGCTTGCCGGCCCCTACGGCCCGTCCGGCGAAACCGAACTCGTCGCCCTGCCCGGCGCAGCCGCGGGCGACCCGGTTGCCGTCACGGTCGAGCAGTCCGGCCCGGTCCGTACCGTCATCTCCTACTCGATCGGCGCCTACGAGAAAACGCCGTATACCATCGGCGGCGAAACCTACTACGAAATCACGCTTCCCGACGAGGCCGTCCAGTTGGCCAAAGGGGAGCCGGCTCTCCCCTCCCTGCGGAGGAGCATCATCATTCCCGCTGACGCCGAAATGGGCGTCACGGTCCTCTCGGCCGACTACGTCGACATCGAAAACGTGCTCGTCGCCCCGTCCAAGGGGAATCTGCTCCGCACGGTCCTTCCGAGCGACGTGCCCTTCGAATTCGGACCGGCCTATTCGCTCGACCGGTTCGCTCCGGCCGACCTCGCCGCGCTCGGCGAGCCCTACATCTTGCGCGACCACCGCGGCCTGGTCGTAGAGGTCAACCCGATCCAGTACAACCCGGCGACCAAAATTCTGCGCATCTACACATCGGTGTCCATCGAAATCCGCGTTACCGGCCCGGGCCGGATCAATGTCCTGGACTCCCCCGGCATGGCCCGCCGTCCGGTCGCCGATTTCGAATTCACCTATCGCCGGCACTTCATCAATTTCGATGCCTTTGTGGGCAAGTACACTCCCGTGGCCGAAGCGGGCGACATGCTCATCATCACCTACGGGCAGTTCGCCGATGACATGCAGCCGCTCGTGGACTGGAAGACGAAAAAGGGCATGAAGACGACGATGGTCAATGTCGCCGCTATCGGCAACAATGCCGCTTCGATCAAGAACTTCGTCCAGGCTTTCTACGATTCCACCAACCTCGCTTTCCTCCTCCTCGTCGGCGACGCCGCCCAGGTCGCGTCTCCCTCCGCCTCCGGCGGCGAGTCCGACCCGAGCTACGCGAAACTCGCCGGCGGCGACTCCTACCCGGAAATTCTGGTCGGCCGCTTCTCGGCGGAGACCGACGCCCAGGTCCAGACCCAGGTGCAGCGCACGCTCATGTATGAGATGAACCCGGCCGGCGCCGACATGTACGTGCAGGCTACGGGCATCGCGTCCTCCGAAGGTCCCGGGCACTTCGGCGAATACGACTACCAGCACATGAACCTGATCCGCAACGACCTGCTCGCCTACAACTACACGTCGGTCGATCAGATCTACGACCCGGGAGCGAGCGCGTCGGCTGTGGCCACGGCCCTTAACGCCGGCCGCGGCGTAGTCAACTACGTCGGCCACGGATCCACTACCGCCTGGTCCACCACCGGCTTCAGCAACAGCAACGTCAACAGCCTCGTCAATGACAATCTGCTGCCGGTGATCTTCAGCGTCGCCTGCGTCAACGGCGACTTCGGCGGCACCACCTGCTTCGGCGAAGCCTGGCTGCGCGCCACACATAACGGAAATCCCTCAGGCGCGCTGGCCGCGTACATGTCGTCGATTAATCAGTCCTGGAATCCTCCCATGGACGGACAGGACGAGATCAACGACCTCCTCGTCGCCGAAGCCAAACTGACTGTCGGCGGCCTCTGCTTTAACGGCTCCTGTAAAATGATCGACCTCAACGGGGCCGACGGCATCGAGATATACGACACCTGGCACATCTTCGGCGATCCCTCGGTCATGCTCCGCACGCTCGCGCCGACCGCCCTGGCGGTCTCCCACTCGGACGTCATCATGGTCGGCTGGAGCAGCATGGCCGTGACCGTCGCCGGCGTGTCCGGCGCGCTCTGCGCCCTCACCTACAACGGGCAGATCTACGCGACCGCCTACACCGATGCCGGCGGCAACGCCTCCCTCGCGCTGCCCCCGGAACTCCCCATCGGCAACGACATGACCCTGACGGTTACCGCCCACAACCGCATCCCCTACGAGGTCGAGCTGACCGTCATTACGCCCGACGGTCCCTACTGCCTCTATGACACGAACACCCTGACCGAGGTATCTGGAAACGGGAACGGTGTGGTGGATGGCGGGGAGAGTTTCACGATGGGGGTTCAGATCAAGAACGTGGGTCCGGACGCGGCGTACAATGTGGAGGCGTCGTTGACGACATCGGATACGTACGTGACGATCACGGACGGTGTGGAGTCGTACGGGACGATCGCGGGGGACAACGGGACGGGGTATGTGGCGGACGGGTACGGGTTCAGTCTGGACGCGGGGACGCCGGACGGTCACAATGTGGTGTTCACGTTGGCGGTGACGGGGACGAACCGGGAGACGTGGACGGGGAACTTCACGGTGAAGGTGCACGCGCCGGAGGTGGGTTTTGGTCAGGTGGCGATCAACGACGTTTCGGGCAACAGCAACGGGATATTGGATCCCGGGGAGACGGTGGATCTGACGGTGACGTTGACGAACGCGGGGACGGGCGAGGCGTTTGGGGTGGTTGCCGATCTGGGGGTCAGCGACAGCTACGTGACGGTGGTGGACGGCGGGGGGACGTATGGGTGGCTGGATTCGCTGGTGGGGGTGGCGAGCAACGGTGGTGACGTGTACACGGTGAGCGCGTCGTCGTCGTGTCCGATGGGGTACGGCGTGCCGGTGAGTCTTTCGGTGACGGGTGCGAACGGGTACACGGCGGTGCTGTCGTTCACCCTGATTGTGGGGGATCGGGTGGCGTTTTTCACGGATGATTTTTCGTACAACCAGGGGTGGACGGGCCTCGGGGGTTCGGGGGAGTGGACGATTGGAGCGGCGACGGGGGGCACGGGGAGCGACAGTTACGGGGGTCCGGATCCGAGCGTGGACCACACGGCGACGAGCGACAACGGGGTGCTGGGGAACGACCTGACGTCGGGGACGGGTGGTGACTACGCGGGGGGTTTGACGACGACGTACTGGGTGACGTCGCCGGTGATCGACTGTGCGGACTACACGGGGGTGCAGTTGCGGTACTGGCACTGGCTGGGGATTGAGAGTCCGTCGTACGACCACGTGTACCTGCAGGTGTACGACGGGACGAGCTGGGTGCAGTTGTTCACGAACGCGGCGTCGACCGACGAGACGAGCTGGACGGAGTCGTACTACGACGTGTCGGCGTACGCGGATGAGAATGCGGATTTCCAGATTCGTTTTGGGATTGGGACGACGGACGGGAGCTGGAACTACTGCGGGTGGAACCTTGACGACGTGGAGTTGAAGGGGTACAACCAGGCGACGGGGGGGACGGCGGTGTGCGTGCTTCCGGAGACGGAGGTGAGCGACAGTCTGTTGGCGGGGGGGAGTTCGTCGCAGGGGGTGAAGGTGTACAACACGGGGGACGGGACGCTGCGGATCCGTTTTGTGCCGATGGTGTCGTGGTTGGTGTGCGGGACGGAACAGAACTACGTGCCGGCGGGGGATTCGCTGGTGTTTCCGTTCACGATCACGACGGAGGGCCTGGCGCCGGGGGACCACGTGGGTTTGTTGCACTACACGACGAACGACAACCTGCACGCGTCGGGTGACATCACGGTGCGCCTGCACGTTCACACGCCGGGGGTGGAGTTCAGCGCGGGTGGGTTGACGGACAGCCTGGCGACGGGGGACGTGGCGGAGCAGAGTATCTGGGTGCGCAACTCGGGTCTGGGGGTCTTGCACATCACGTTCACGGAGAGCCTGCCGTGGCTGAGTTGTCCGAGCGGGGCGATCACGGTGAACCCGTCGGACAGCGCGGCGGTGGCGGTGACATTCAGTTGCGGGGGATTGGCGCCGGGGGCGTACAACGGGGCGCTGAACTACACGTCGGACGATCCGGCGCACGCGACGGGGAGCCTGCCGGTGTACTTGTACATATACGCGCCGGCGGCGCAGTTGAGCGTGGCGGAGATCGCGGCGGCGACGAGTCCGGGGGATTCGGTGGAGGTGCCGTTCACGATCAGCAACAGCGGTGCGGGGCGGTTGGTGTACAACCTGACCTGCCAGGCGTTCGATCTTCCGAAGACGGCCAGCGCGGCGGCGGCGGCGGAGACGGCGGTGCTTCTGGGGTACCGGTCGGCGGGGGATGACAAGGGTGACGGCGAGCAGCCGTTCTACGCGGCGGGGGGCAGGAGCCACGGGGGCCCGGACACGTACGGGTACAGCTGGATCGATTCGGACGATCCGGGTGGTCCGGCGTTTTCGTGGGTGGACATCAGCGGGGTGGGGACGGCGGTGGCGCTGGGGGACGATGCGATGAGCGGGGCGCTGGATCTGGGTTTTGCCTTTCCCTACTACGATTCGAGCTACAGCGCGGTGTACATCGGGTCGAACGGGATCCTGACGTTTGGGTCGGGATCGACGGCGCGGGTGAACACGGGGCTTCCGACGGCGGCGGTGCCGAACAACCTTCTGGCGCTGTGGTGGGACGACCTGAATCCGTCGAACGGTGGCCAGATCTACTACTACCAGGATGCGAGCCTGGGGCGGTTCATCGTGAGCTTTGTGGACATTCGGAACTACCTGTACCCGTCGGGGACGGGGAGCCTGAATTTCCAGGCGATTTTGTGGGCGAACGGGAAGATCACGCTGCAGTACCAGACGATGGATCCGGGGACGGACGCGGAGGGACTGTCGGGGGCGACCGTGGGGATGGAGAACGCGAGCGGGACGGACGGATTGCAGGTGGTGTACAACGGTCCGTACATGCACGACAACCTGGCGATCACGCTGAGCGTGGTGCGGTGGCTGTGGGCGGAGCCGAGCGGGGGGACGGTGGAGCCGTACGGGACCGCCGAGGTGGTAGTGCACCTGGATGCGGGGGAGCTGGAGGCCGGGGTGTACACCGGCCAGGTGTCGGTGACGACCAACGACCCGCTCTTGCCGACGGCGACGCTTCCGGTGACGCTGACGGTGAGCAGCTGGGTGTGCGGTGACGTCGACGGCGACGGGACGGGCCCGAAGGTGAGCGACCTGACCTACCTGGTGGCCTTCCTCTTCCGCGGCGGCCCGATGCCGCCGGTGCTCGCCGCCGCCGACTGCGACGGCCAGGGCGGCGACGCCATCGCCATCGGCGACCTCACCTACCTGGTCGCCTTCCTCTTCCGCAGCGGTCCGCCTCCCATCTGCCATTGATAGCAGCTTTTCTACTCACCCCCGCCTCAGCCGACTGCTGAGGCGGGGGTTCGCTTGCCCGCATTTTCGCTTGTGCCCTGCCGCGGCACAAGGTATACTGAATGCGTACACCGTTGCTCTGGCCGCACGTCGCCGCCGAAACTCCTGCCGGCGGCGGGGCCACGTAACACTGGAGGCTGCCAATGTCCAAATGTCTTGCCTTCGCCTGCCTGTACCTGTGCACTGCGAGCGCCGCCTTCGGCGCCCCGGAAACCGGCTGGGAGACATTCCGCCCGGATCGCCAGGTGCAGTTCGACCGATTGGGCCGCAGCACGGACACTTGCCTGCTCTTCCGCCATAATCCCGACGATTCCGTTCTCGGCTACAGTTCGTCATTCACTGCCGGCCAGCAGACGATCGTCTACTTCGACCCGACTTCCTGTGCCGCCGATTCCACCTATCCCTTCGGCATCACCGAATTGTCCTTCACGCTCCTCGACCCGCCGTCCTACATTGATTCCCGTCTCTACAAGTGGCCGGTTGAGCTCGAGGTGGTCGTCTACGCCCTGGCCCCGTCCGGGGATCCGTGCGACGGTCCCGGCGCTCTGCTGTGCTCGGTTTCGGCTGCCTGCGACTCCGCCTCTTTCGCGTTCCCGCAGGTCGGCACCGTCCCTCTCCCCTCTCCCTGCTGCTTCGACGCACCCTTCTTCATCGGCATCAGGTACACCGACACCACCTCGTTGCGTCTCCCCTCCATCATGTGGGACACCGATTCCTCCCCGGCCCTCTGCGACGCCTTCCAGTTCTACGACACCGCCTGGTACGCCTGGAACATCTTCTGGGTTTACGATCCCGGATTCCCCTTCTTCTGGGTAGGCGGAGAGGCCCGCTCTTTGGCCTGCTGCGACGATTCCGACGGCGACCTGATCTGCGCCCAGTATGACAACTGCCCCGCGGTCGCCAACGCCGGCCAGCTCGACACCGACGGCGACGGCCTCGGCGACGCCTGCGACAACTGCCCGAATGATCCCAATCCCGGCCAGGAGGACGCCGATGCCGACGGTTATGCGGACGCCTGCGATAATTGCCCGGCCGTGTCCAATGCCTCACAGGCCGACGCCGACTCCGACAGCCTCGGCGATCTGTGCGATCCCTGCCCGACCGATCCTTCCAACGATGCTGACGGGGACGGCATCTGCGGCGCCGCCGACAACTGCCCCGGCCACTACAACCCGCTCCAGGAGGACAGCGACGCCGACGGCACCGGCGACGCCTGCGAAGTCCTCGACATCTGCACCGGCATCCGGGGGAATATCGACGGTTACCTGAACGACCTGGTCAACGTGGCCGACATCACGTTCTTTGTCGCCTACCTTTTCCGGGGCGGCCCCGCGCCTCCCGTGATGGCCGAGGCGGATGTCAACGCCGACGGCGAGATCGGGATCGCCGACTTGACCTTCCTGGTCGCGTACCTCTTTCGCGGCGGTCCGGCCCCGGCGCCGTGTTGAGCGGCGGCGGCGGTCGCCGCCGCCCCGGCTTGAGGGATCGTGACGTCGGGCGGACCGCGGAACGCGCGTCAGAATCTTGAGAAGCAGTAAGGCGGCTGGGCGGCGGCCAGGATGCTGTCGACAACCTCTGCAGATTTGCGCTTCGACACTCGTGCCAGGCCGTAATCCACCAGTTGCGACAGCCGCACCGCCCCCAATATCACAGAGGAGAAATCGGCGACCTCCATTTCAACCGCCACGTCGCACTTCCTTTTCGGCGCCGCTGCGGCTCTGCCCTCGCAGAAGTGGATGGCGGTCGTCCCGGCGGTTTTTCCCCACCACCGGTCGGCCAGCGTAAACGCCACGGTTGCCTCGCCCGGCCCGAATTTCGCCTCCGACGCCGCCGCCAGGAGCGACTGCACGTCGAGGACGCGGTACATCGGCCCCACGGCGCAGGCGGCCACCTCGTGGTACACCGAGGCGTAAAGGCCCTCCGAACCGTTGCGCGGATCGACCGGCGCGTAGTGGAAATTCGGATCGGGCAAGTCCAAAATCACCCGCCGCACCTGATCGCGCTGACTGTGGAGAAAGGCCAGGAACTCCGCCAGCACTTCGGGAGATTCGTACAGGCACTCCTCCACGCAGAGATCGTTGCTGACGAAATTGCCCGGCGCCCCGGGGCGAAAGCGATAGACCATGAAGCCGCGCACTTCGCGCCCGTCGCGGTACACGACTGCGCGCCCTCCGCCGGCCGCCCCCACCGTCTGGCGAAGCGACAGCTCGGTCTCGTCCAGCATGCCGGTCCGTAGCGCCAGCAGCCGGTTATGGCAGCGCGTCATGGCGGCGAAATCCCTCTCCTCCCCGTGGGCCAGGTGGCCCTTGCCGGCCGCGTGCGGCAGCGTCTCGGGCAGAATCGTGTAGCGGTATTTCTTGCCGCCGTACCCGAAACCCATCTTGCGGTAGAAGTCCGGCCGGAACGGCCACAGCACCGCCATCGGCGCGCCGGCGGCCGCATACTTGTCGAGGTAAAACCGGACCATGCCGCCGGCCACTCCCTCGCGCTTGACCGTCAGATCCACCGCCACTCCGCCCAGCCCGCCCGCCGCCACCAGCGCACCGCGGAAATTCATCCGGTAGTCATGGACCCGCATGCACCCGACCAGGCGGTTCCCCCGGTAGCTTCCATAGAGGGTCACGCGCACATCCTGGCGCCGTTCCGCGATCCGTTGCCGGAGTTTCTCCCGGTCCCGCTCGTAGATCATACCCAGCCCCGGATAGGCGTCGATCTGGAGGCGAATGAAGGCGTCCAGGTCGCGGTCCTCAATTTCCCGAATCTCCGTCGCCACGCGCGTCCTCCGTCTGATTTTCAGTACCGCCCGAAGAGCCTGGCGAGCACCGCGTGAAACCGGTGCACGCCGCGGGCCTTTCCGGCATACATCAGAATGCACTTCCCCACAACCGTCTCCATGCCTGCCTCTCGGGCCGTGCGGGCCGCCTCGGTGAAATCCGCTCCTTGCTGAAACCAGATGCGCCGAATGCCGCGGGCAAGAGCGTCCGCCACCACCTCCCCCGCCCGGTCCGGACGGATTGCGACCACCGCTCCCTCGACGTCGTCGGGGATATCCCGCAGCGACCGGTACGCCCGGTCCCCGTCGACCTCCGCTCTCCGCGCATTGACCGGGTACACCCGGTACCCCTGCCGCTTCAATTCGCGGTACAGGTAGCCCCCGAATTTCCGCGTCTCGTCGGTTGCGCCCACCACGGCAATCGGCGCCGGGGAGGCGAATTTCGCAATCGTGTCATCCATATCGTGACCCTGTTGTGTCAGAAAGCTTCCACTATGTACCGCCCGGCGACAAACAGCAGGAACGCTGTCAGGAGCGCCTTTATGCCCCGCGCCGGCACCCGCTTCTGCAGCCGCGCTCCCGTATACGTCCCGAAGGCCCCGCCGATCCCCAGGGCCAGACCCAGCAGCCAGTCCGGCTGGGCCGCCGTGCTGCCGGTCAACCCGGAGAGGTCGATCAGCCAGAACATGGCCACACCGGCCGCCGAGCTGACAAAAGTGCCGAAGAGCGCGGCCCCGGCCACGGTGTAGACGGGCAGACCGAAGGCCGAGACCAGAAACGGCGCAATGACCGCGCCGCCGCCGATCCCGTAAGCCCCGCCGGCCACGCCGACCAGGAAACTCAGCAGGAGGATTTTCGGAGTTGAGGCCGTGTATCGTTGGCGCCCGAAATCGTACTCCACAGTGAGCTTCGTCAGCCGTCCCCCCGAGACCTCGAACCGCCCCGCCCCGTTGCCCCGCGGTGATGGCCTTGCGCCTTCCCCACGCACCACATCGCGGAGCAACCGTACGCCGACAAAGGCGAGCACCAATCCGGCAAACACTTTGAACGCCGACGGGTCCGGCAGCAGGGTCACGCGGATGACCGTCCCGATCGCCATGCCGGGCATGGTCCCGATCACGATCGCCCAAGCCAGCGGCCAGAGCATCCGTTTCTCCCGCCCGTACCGGTAGACGCCGCTCGGTATGCCGACCACGTTGTACAGGAGGTTCGTGGGCGTGACTCCGGGCCCGGTAAAGCCTAGCACGCTCACCTGAAAGGGCAGCATGAGGAATGCCCCCGACAGCCCGCCGGTCGAAGTCAGCGTTGACACGCAGAAAGCCACCAGCGATGGCAACCACCACCAGGTCTCGACGCCGCTGACCGGAAACTCAGTCACTCATCGGCTCCGCAATTCCCCCACGCGCCGGCGGTTCGTTAACGATCCGCAATATCGGGGTTTCAACGCCCGGCCGCAACGACTCGGTGTTTGCACGGGGGTTTTTGGCGGACCCGGACATTGGCGGCCAGAGGCGTTGGGAGCGACGGCGCCCTGCGGAGTTTGCACGTCCCGGCCCGGCAGAATCTGCGATCCCCCGAACTCGTCTAAACGTCCATTTGGCAAACATTTCAGACCGATGGGCAGCCGGGCGGTCGGACCTCCGGAGAGGGCGGTTTTTTTCGCCGAAATTCCTTGCTTTATCCGATGTACCGACATTAGTTTACCCCGTGTGTGACTTTGCATAATGCGATTAAACGCCTGAGCGGTCCTGTGCGTCTGTCAGGTAAAACGGTTTAATCCGATGGGAAGGTATATGTTGCGAAGAGTGCTCACTATCACTGCCGCCCTTGCCGCAGGCCTGTTGCTGATATCCGGTTCCGCGGAGGCCCGTGACGACGGCGGCCTTTCCGGCCGCGGGTACAACCGGCCCATGGCCAGCCGCAGCCCGGCCTACTGCATGACCCTGCACAACGTCGGCCGCCTCGTCCTGGCCGTCAACAACAACGGAACCTTCGGTTCGGAATTCTCCGTGCCCAGCGACGCTCCGGACTGCTTCACGGGCCAAACCCCTCCGCCCGGCGGCTGCCAGTACCCCAAGGGCACGGGCGCCATGTATATGTTCTCGGCCGCCTTCTGGATCGGCGCCGTCCTCGGCCGCGACACCCTTGTGTCGACCGGTTCGGAGGGCTGGAGCGATGTCCGGCAGTTTTTCCCCAATGACGAACCTTTCGGCAATACTGTCCGCCGCTCGATTATCGACCCCGAGTCGGAGGAGTACGTCAATGCCGTCTCGGAACAGGATTTCATTGCGCTCTATACCGACACCTCCACGATCCTGGCCGATGCCGAGGAGGATGGCACCGCCCACCGGCCGCTGAACATTCAGGTCACCCAGCGTTCCTATGCGTGGTCCTATGACTATGCCGACGACATCATCCTCTTCGACTACGAAATCAAAAATATCGGCAACATCGACCTCCGCAACGTGTATATGGGCGTCTATGTGGATGCCGACGTGTGCGATAACTGCCAGGACAACGAAGGGTTTGCCGACGACATTTGCGGCTTCCTCGTGACCTATCCGCGGGAATACGGGCGCATGCGCTGCGAGTACAACGACACCGTGTACATCGCCTGGATCGCGGACAACGACGGCGACTTCAACGCCGGCGAGGGGATTCAGTCCACGCCGCACGTCACCGGCACCCGCATCGTCCGCACCCCCGCCGACACGCTCGATGTCTCTTTCAACTGGTGGGTGAGCAACGGCAATGCCGCGCTCGATTTCGGCCCGCGCGAGAAGGACTCGGTCGGACGCTGGAAAGAACCCTACCGTGACTTCCGGACCGGCGGCACCGGCACCCCGGTCGGCGACCGCAACCGCTACTACTCGCTCCGGAACCGCGAGTTCGACTACGACCAGATCTTTACCAACACGATCCGCGAGGGCGACCCCAGTTGGATTAAGCCGCCCTCGGCGCTCGCGCCGGACATCGCCGACGGATTCGATACCCGCTACCTGCTCTCCTTCGGACCGTTCAACATTCGCAAGGGACAGAAGCTGCCGCTTTCATTCGCCTATGTGGCCGGGGCCGATCTCCATCGGGATCCCGATAACGGCGACAATCTCCTGGCCGATCCGGTTCTCTACTACTCCAACCTCTATTTCGATTCGCTGGCCGAAAACGCCACCTGGGCCTCCTGGATTTATGACAACCCCGGCGTCGACAGCGACAGCGACGGTTATTCGGGAAAGTTTCGCTGCATGGCGACCCTGCCCGACGGGTCTCGCATCTGCCTGGAGGACTGCGACACGACGGCCGCCAATGCGCCGGGTGCGCAGTGGGAGGTAGTCGCTTACATGGGCGACGGCATCCCCGACTTCCGCGGCGCCCGGCCGCCGGATGCCCCGCGCATCTGGCTTGAACCCAAGGTCGGCCAAATCCGGGTCCGCTTCAACGGCAAGGCCTCCGAAACCGGGGTTGACCGCTTCTCCGGCCTGAATGACTTCGAAGGCTACCGGATCTACCTCGGCCGCGACAACCGGGAGACCAGCTTCAGCGTGCTGGCGTCCTACGACCGGCACGACTTCAACAAGTGGGACTACGATCTGGACAAGGGCTGGCAGCTCAACGACCCGCCCTATACGCTCGACTCCCTGCGCGCTCTCTTCCAGGATCCCACTCTCGACCCGGGTGCGTGGACCTTCTCGCGCGCCTACACGCCGGCCGTGAACCCGGATCCGCGCTTCCCCCAGTACTACTTCGCCGCGCAGGACTACAACGTGTCGGATCTGACCAACCTGAAGGGCATCCACAAAATCTACCCGGATCAACCTTACCCCTCCAGCCTGATTCCTTCCGAGGCGGATCCGAGCGAACTGACTCCCGACGGCTTCTTCAAGTATTTCGAGTACGAGTACATCATCGACTCGCTCCTCCCCACCGTCCCGTACTACGTGAACGTGACGGCGTTCGACTACGGTTCGCCCTCCTCCGGCCTGTCGTCGCTGGAGACCTCCAAGACGGTCGGTTCGAAGATGGCTTACCCGCTGGCTACGGCGCAGGCCGTGGAGCAGGAGAATCTCGATGTCATCGTGTACCCGAACCCGTATCGATCGGACGGCGGGTACCGCGCTCTGGGCTTCGAGGGGCGCGGCGCCGACGACATCAACCGGCCCGACAGCCGGGTGCGCGACCTGCACTTTGCCAATCTGCCGGCCAAGTGCACGATCCGGATTTACACGCTCGACGGCGACCTGGTGCGCGAGATCAAGCACGACATGGATCCGAGCGATCCCAATGCGTCCCATGATTCCTGGGATCTGATCACGCGCAACACGCAGATGGTCGTGTCCGGTCTGTACTACTGGACGGTGGAGGACGAAGAGGGCAACACCCAGATGGGCAAAGTCGCCATCATCATGTGAGACCCTCGCCCCATGGACATTCCCAGCCGGCGGGTTCCGACCCGCCGGTTTTCTTTGCCCGCCGCCTCTCGCGGTATGCCGCGCGGCGAAAGAATCTCCTTGTCAGATACCGGCGCGATGTCATATAATGTGAATTGTATCACAAGCTCGTAAGGCAGAAAGGACGATACATGAATCTGGCCGAACTGCAAAAACTTGCCGAATCACACCGGGCGGAGTTCCTTGACCTGAAATTCTGCGATCTTCTCGGTGTGTGGCATCACATGACCCTTCCCATTGCCGCGCTGAAACCCAGCCTCTTCGAACAGGGCGTCGGCGTCGACGGCTCCTCCCTCCCCGGTTTCTCCTCGATCGAGCGCGGCGACATGATCCTTATCCCCGACACCGCGACCGCCTTCATGGACCCCTTCTTCGACCGTCCGACGCTCTCCATGATCGGGGACGTGATGGAATCGGCGGACCGGATCCTCCCGTACTCCCGGAACCCCCGCCGGGTTGCAGCCGACGCCGAGCGTTTCCTCCAGGCAGCCTTCCCCGGCGTCCAGTGCATTCTGGGCCCGGAATTCGAGTTCTACGTATTCGACAAGGTCAACTTCTTCCAGGGGGCCGAGAGCGCCTTCTACCACCTCGACTCGGTCGAAGCCGATTGGAGCGCGGCGGCCGACGAGGAGAGCCTCGGCTTCAAGATTCCCCACAAGAAGGGGTATCATATCGCTCCGCCCATGGACCGCACCTTTAACTTGCGCTCGGAACTCGCGGTCCTGCTTGCGGATGTCGGCGTCCATCTTAAGTACCACCACCACGAGGTCGGTTCCGGCGGACAGCACGAGATCGAGGTGGAGTTTTCTCCCCTCCGCCGCATGGCCGACCTGTCGATGCTCGTGAAGTACATTATCAAGAACCATTGTTTCCGCCGCGGCAAATCCGCCACCTTCATGCCCAAGCCGCTCTTCAACGAACCCGGTTCCGGCCTCCACGTCCACCAGTACCTTGCCGATGCCAACGGTTCCTTGTTCTACGACAAGAACGGCCCGGCGATGCTCTCCGAGACCGGCCTGCACTTTGTCGGTGGTCTGCTGAAGCATGTCGATGCCCTGCTGGCCTTTACAAACCCGTCGACGAACTCGTTCAAGCGCCTGGTGCCCGGTTTCGAAGCCCCTATCATCGGTTCTTACTCGATGGGAAACAGGACTGCCTGTATCCGCATCCCCGGTTACCAGCGTGATCCGCGGAAGATGCGTTTTGAGTTCCGCCCCCCGGACGGCACCATGAACTTCTACCTTGCCTATGCGGCCATGCTCATGGCCGGGCTGGATGGCATCAAGCGCAAACTCGACCCGGGCGCCCCCCTCGACCGCAACGCCGACCACCTCACGCCCGAGGAACTCAAGGCCCACCACCAGCTGCCCACCACCCTGACGGGGGCGCTGGATGCCCTGGAGAACGACTGCGACTTTCTGCTCCAGGGGGGGGTCTTTACCCGCGACCTGGTGGAAAACTGGATTGCCCTGAAGCGAAAAGAAGTCGCCCAGATACAAATTCGTCCCACACCGCACGAATTTGAGTTGTACTACAACACCTGATGTTGTATAAATAGCGCTGATTTCGCCGGCTGCGGAATGCCGGTGGCCGGTCTTTCCCTCCCCGCCGGCTGCCGGCGCGCGCCGGCTTTTTATTGCGGTGGACGGCGTCGGCGTGCAAAGCGGCCTCTTCCCCGCCGAATGCTCTTGCGTTCCCCGCGCAACATCGCAAACATTTCCTCCGTCTGTCCTTAAGGACAGGCTGTGACCCATATTCTCGTTGTGGAGGACCTCATGTCTGCTGTTCGCAACCGCCTTCGCGCGAGCGCTCTCGCGGCGCTCGCCGGTGTGTGCCTTGCCTCGGGTGTTCGCGCCGCTGATCCGAGCGGCGGGTGGGAGGGCTCGATCGACATCCCCGGTTCTGCCCTCGCTTTCACCGTGGAATTCAGCCGGGATTCCGCCGGCGCCTGGGCCGCCGTGGTCGACATCCCCGCCCAGAACGCCGCCGACCTGCCGGTCGAGGGCATCATCGTCACCGACGATTCCCTCATCTTCGCCCTCGCCGGAATTCCCGGCGCCCCGGTCTTCCGCGGCGCCTTCGCCGCTGATTCCGGCGCCGTCGCCGGTAACTTCACCCAGGGCGGCCAGGCGTTCCCCTTCTCCATGACCCGCCTCGATGTGGCTGCCCGGCAGGCGCGGGCCGCGGCTCTGGCGGACAACCTCGCCCGGATCCGCTCGTTCATCGACACCGCGCTCGCCCCCTGGAAAGTCCCCGGCCTGGCCATTGCGATCGTCAAGGACGACAGTGTGCTGATGATGGAGGGGTTTGGTCTGCGCGACCGCGAGAACAACCTCCCGGTCACCCCCCGCACCCTGTTCCCCATCGGATCCTCCACGAAAGCTTTCACGACTACCGCCCTCGCCATGCTCGTCGACTCCGGGCTGGTGGAGTGGGACGGCCGGGTGCGCGACTACCTCCCCGATTTCCGCCTCTCCGACCCCGAGATCACCGACCAGGCGACCGTGCGCGACCTCTGCACCCACCGCATCGGCCTGCCGCGCCACGACCTCATGTGGTACAGCTCCGACTGCACGCGCGAGGAGATGTACCGCCGTCTGCGCTACCTGGACTTCAGCAAGGACTTTCGCAGCGAATTCCAGTACCAGAACCTGATGTACATGACGGCCGGGTATCTGGTCGGCAGGGTCGCCGGTACCAGTTGGGAGGAGTTTGTCCGCGCCCGCATTTTCCTCCCCCTCGGCATGACCAACTCAAACTTCTCGATCGCCGAGTTGGAGAAGGCGCCCGAGTTTGCCCGCGGTTACGAGGAGAAGAACGACACCCTGGCGCTCATGCCGTACCGTCCGATCGAGGCGATCGGCCCGGCCGGCGCCATCAACTCCTCCGTCGATCAGATGGTCAACTGGATCCGCCTCCACCTGGCCAACGGCCTCCGGGACACGGTGCGACTGGTGAGCGAAGGCCAGATGATTGAGATGCACTCCCCCTGCGTCTCCCTCGATCGCGCCGGTGGCCGCTACCATGAGACCATTCTCACGAGCTACGGTCTCGGCTGGTTCATCGAGTCCTACCGCGGCCACTACCGCGTCCACCACGGCGGCAACATCGACGGCTTCTCCGCCCTCGCGTCGTTCCTCCCGGACGACCGGCTCGGCCTGGTCATCCTCACCAACAAGAACGGCACGCCCCTCCCCTCGATCGTCGCGAACTACGTCGATGACCTCCTCCTCGGCCTTGAGCCGGTCGACTACCATCGGCGCGCCCTGACCCAGCTCGCCGCCGCCGACAGCAGCCGGGGAACCGAGGCCCAGGCGGCCGCCGACCGCGTCCCGAACACCAAACCCTCGCACGACCTCAGCGCCTACGCGGGGGAGTACGAACACCCCGGCTACGGCGTCGTTACGGTGAGCCTCGCCGGCGTTCCCCGGAAGGACCAGCACCTCCGCGCTGTCCTGCACTCCCTCGAGTCGGATCTGGAGCACTGGCATTACGATGTTTTCCGCATGATCGATGAGCCGCTGGCCGACAAGAAAGCGCGGTCCTTCCTCTCCTTCTCGACCAACACCTTCGGCGACATCGACCGCCTCAGCGTCGTTCTCGAACCGACTCTCCCGCCTATCGAATTCGTCCGCCGGCCGGACAGCCGCCTCTCGGAACCCGCCTACCTGGCCCAGTTCACCGGCGACTACCTCTTGGAGCAACTTGCTGTGACCGTCGCCATCCAGGCCGACCGCCTGACTGTCACTGTCCCCGGCCAGCCGACCTACACCCTCCTGCCCTACCGGAATGACGAATTCACCTTCAGAGACCTGTCCGGGTACAGTGTCGCGTTCGACCGCGCCAAGGATGGCCGGATTACCGGTCTTCGCTTCAAGCAGCCCAACGGCGTCTTCAGCGCCGAGAAACGAACCGCGGAGGACACGCAGAACAAGTGAACGGGGCGGCGGCGTGCGGTCGGCCCTCGCCGGCCGTCCGCACGCCCCGGCCCGCGCGCGTCACAACCGCCTTGACTTCCCCCTCCTTTCGCCCTACGATTATCTCACCCTATGCAGACCGTGTCTCCGACACCCCGCCGCGATGCTCTCCGCGCCGGCAGTTGGTTCTTCCTGATCAACGCCGGGTTCGCCATCCTCATCGCGACCCGCTACATGGTCCACTTTACCGCGATCGCGGGCCTCGGGGCCTACCTGTACATCGCCATCGTGACCCTCAGCCACTTTGTGGCCCTGGTTTTCATCCCCTGGCTGGCGCTCTATGCCCCGGTGGCGCTCCTCGTGCCGCGCCGCGGCGTGCTGCTGCCGTGGGGGGCGTTGATCGCCGCGCTTACCCTCGGCCTGCTGGCTCTGGACACTCACGTGTTCAACCTCTACCGCTTCCACATCAACCGCTTCACCCTCGAGCTGCTTTTCGGCGGGGCCGGCGCGGAGATCTATGAATTTCACCCCTCGGAGTACGCGTTCGTCGCGACCGTGCTCGTTCTCGGAATCCTTTTCGAACTGTTCCTCTTCCGCTGGGTGTGGCGCGGACAGTGGTGGCGTCTCCTGCGCGTCGCCCGCTGGGCGGTCCCGGCGGTGCTCCTGATGATGCTGGCCGGCCACGCCGTCCATGCCTGGGCGGCCGCCAACGGCTCGCGCTCGATCACCCGGGCCTCGCGCTTCTACCCGCTCTACTTCCCCGCCACCGCCAACGATTTTTTCATCAAACACGGCTGGGCGTCGCCGGAACAGAACCAGCTCGCTCTGGCCGCCGGCGCCGATGAGTCCCGCAAGTACCTCCGCTACCCGCTGGCCCCCCTCCGCGCCGACTGTGGCTCCGGCGCCAACATTCTGCTCATCCTGCTCGACTCCTGGAACTACCGGGCGCTGGACTCGCTCGTCACGCCGCGCCTCTGGCATTTCGCCGCCTCGGCGGAGCAGTACCGCAACCACTACAGCGGCTCCAATGGGACCCGCACGGGCATCTTCTCGTTGTTCTACAGCCTCCCCGGCACCTACTGGTATGAGGTGCTCGCGGCCAAGATCCGCCCGGTATTCATTAACCACCTGCTTGCCTGCGGCTATCGGTTCGGGGTCTTCACCTCGGCCAGTCTCGTCAGCCCGCCTTTCGATCAGACGGTGTTCGCCGGCGTCCCGGGCATTCCCCTCCGCGTCCCCGGCGAGCGCGCGCACGACCGCGACCTTCAGATTACCAGAGACTGGCTCGCGTTCACTGAAGACTATGCCGCCTCCACCGGCGCCCCCCCCTTCTTCGGCTTTCTCTTCTACGATGCCCTCCACTCGATCAGCCACCCGGACGATTTCACCGGCCCCTTTCAGCCCGCCTGGACCCACGCCAAGTACTCAGCGTTGGGCGAGGACACCGACCCGGCCCCCTTCTGGAACCTCTACTGCAACGTGGCCTACTTCGAAGACTCGCTCGTCGGCCTCGTTCTGGCCGACCTCGAGGCGCACGGTTTGCTTGAAAACACGGTCGTGATTATCACCGGCGACCACGGCCAGGAATTCAACGAAAACGGCAAGGGTTACTGGGGGCACAACGGCAACTACTCGCGCGCCCAGCTGGGCGTCCCGCTGATCATCCGCTGGCCCGATTCCCTGCGGCCGACCGATTCGCTGTCGGCGCCCGCAGCCCAACCACCCGTCGCTCGCCACTGGACCAGCCATTTCGACATTGTACCGACTCTCATGCAGCGTCTGTTCCGCTGCCAAAACCCTGTCGGCGACTACAGCATCGGCCGCAACCTCGCCGACGCCGCCGGACGCGGCTGGCTGCTGGTCGGCAGCGAGGACAACTTCGCCGTGCTCGAACCTGATCGCATCACCAGCATCAACTTCGACCGCACTTTCGATATTACCGACACATCGCTCAACGAACTGCCCGGAGCCTCGCTCAACGCCTCCCTCATCAACGACATTCTCCGGCTGTCCAACGCGTACTACCTGAAATAGCCGGTCGCGCCGGCCTCGTCGGCCCGGTTCGGACTCGGCCTCTTGGCGGGCGGGATCGTCAGAGACAGAACTTGGCCTGGCGGCTGCGAAAGATCAGGTGATCGGCCCCGGCCACGGCTGCGAGAATGAGCAGGCAGATCCCTACCACTATGAGCGTATTGCCGCCGTCCCCAGCCACCGACTGCGGCACCCCCTCGAGCGTTCCGACCGCCTGGCGGGCGTTGTTGAACGCGCGTGTCCCATGCTGCAGGGACGGCTCGAACACCCCGCGCAGATAGCCTGTGAAAGTGCCGAGCCCCATGAAGTACGCCGTGGCCCCGAACGCCGCCGCCATCCCTCCCAGCCACCAGAGGGCGTGGTACCAGCGCCGCTTGGCGCCGGCAGCCCGGTCCGCGGCCAGCCGCGCCTCGACCGCCCCGACGAACCCCGGCGACAACACCCAGCCGGGATCCCGGCCGAGCGCCGCAAAGAGGGCCCGATAGCTCTCCACCCGCTCCCGGCAGTCGCGGCACTCGGCAAGGTGGGACTCGAACACCTGGTCGAGCGCCGACGTCCCGGTCTCCAGATACGCCTGCATCTCGTCGTCGGTCATGTGCCTGTCAACCATATGTCCTCCGTTCGGTATTTCGTCAACAGCCGGTCGCGCAACTGCCGGCGCGCCCGGAACAGGTAGTTCTTCACCGTGCCCATGGGCAGGCCGGTGATCTCCACGATCTCCTCGTACGTCATCTCGTCGAGATGGTACAGCGTGAGGATCGCCCGATACTGCGGCGGCAGATACGCCATCTCCGCCTGCACCCGGGCAAACAGGTCGCGCGTCTCAGCCGCCGCATCCGCCCCTTCCGCCGGATCGGCGATCGTCTCCAGCGGCGACGATCCGTCCTCGCCGGCCAGATCTTCCAGCAGCGGGATCTTCCGCCTCTGCAGGTGGTCGATGCACGCGTTGTAGGCGATCCGGGCCACCCACGTCGACACCCTGGCGTCATGGCGGAAGCTGCCGAGGTTGTGGAAAACCTTGAGGAACACGTCTTGGCAGACATCCTCGCGGTCGGCGGCATTCGCCACCATCCGGAAAACAATGTGGCTGACCAGCCGCTGGTGCCGGCTCACGAACGTCCGGAACGCCGCCTGGCTGCCGCGGAGGATTTCCTCAATTAAGGACCGGTTGTCCGGCGCAGCCTGCTCCATACATACCTAAAGACAGTATAGGCGGCCGCGGTGTTGCATCAAAGAAAATGCATTCTCCGGTGCAACAAAACGCCGCGCCGGGCGGTCGAATCGGTCAGACAGGACGGAAACGCGATGCAAGGAGAGTATTTATGTGGACCGATGTCTTGATCCCGCTGGTGATTTTCGGGACCGGCGTCGTCATCGTCAAACTGGTGCTGGACTACAAGCTCCGGCGCCAGATCCTCGAGAAGGGACCGGTGGATGACAAGGCGCAGCGTTTCCTTCTCCGGGAGGCGGAACTGGCCCGGCTGTCGTCGCTGAAGTGGGGCATGGTGCTGGTCGGGCTCGGGATTGCGCTGCTGGTCGGCTACATGAATCCGGACATGTTTGACGATGGGGGCGTGTTCGGGCTGATGCTTGTCCTGGCCGGGATCGGATTCCTCATCTACTTCGCCGTCGCCCAGCGGCACCTCGGGCGGCTCGAGCGGCCGCCGCAGGGATCAGTCTGAGGTCATTCTCCGATGGACCTTAACGGCGCTGTCCCGCCTGGGGAGCGCCGTTTTCCTTTCTTTCGACGGCCACACGACAACGCAATAGTTTGTGACGCAATAGGATACGTGCCTTGGTTTGCTGTCCGGGACCGGCGCGACGAGGGGATAAAAAAAGTCGCGTTTTGGTGCAAAAAAAGATTGACTTGATCCATAAGGCCTATTATACTGCCGTCGCTTCATGAGACCTCCCCTAAAGAAACTCGCCCGCGGTGTCCCCGCCCGGGCGAGTTTCTTGTTTGCCTGACGACTGCGCCGGGGCGCCCCGGTCGGGTCCCCGGCCCTCCGGTTTGCGCCCAGGCCGCTTCCTCCGCTCACGGCCCGGTCAGGCCGAGCTGGTCGAGAATGAAGGCGTACTCCAGGGCAACCTCTTTCAGGTAATCATAGCGGCCGGAGGCCCCACCGTGCCCCGCCCCCATGTTAGTCTTGAGCAGCAGAACGTGGTCATCGGTCTTGGTGGCGCGGAGTTTCGCCGTCCACTTGGCCGGCTCCCAGTACTGCACGCGCGGGTCGTTCAGCCCTGCCGTGACGAGCATCGCGGGATAATCCTTCGCGGTGACGTTGTCGTACGGCGAGTAGGACATCATGTAATCGTAGTAGGCCGGGTCATGGGGATTGCCCCACTCCTCGTACTCGATCACGGTCAGGGGGATCGACTCATCGAGCATGGTATTTATGACGTCGACAAACGGGACATCGGCGATGGCCACGGCCGCCAGGTCGGGGCGCATGTTGACGACCGCGCCGATGAGCAGGCCGCCGGCGCTGGCCCCCGAGATCACCATTCGGTCGGGCGCGGTGTAGCCCTGTTCGGCCAGGTAGTCGCCGCAGGCGATGAAATCGGTGAAGGTGTTGCGCTTGCGCAGCATCTTGCCGTCCTCGTACCACGGCCGCCCGAGGTATCCCCCGCCCCGGATGTGGGCGATGGCGTAGATGAAACCGCGGTCGATCAGGCTCAGCCGGTTGGCCGAAAACCAGGGCTCCATCGTCATGCCGTAAGCGCCGTAACCGTACAGGTAGAGCGGGTGGGAACCGTCTCTCACCATCCCTTTCCGGTAGCACATGGAAATGGGGATCCGTGTGCCGTCCGGTGCCGTCGCCCACACCCGCTCCTGGGCGTAGTCCTCGGGGTTGTAGCCGCCGAGCACTTCCTCCTGTTTCAGCGTGGTGCGCTTGCGCGAATCCATGTCGTAGTCAAAGATCGTGCTCGGCGTGATGAGCGATTGGAAATTGAGGCGGAGCTTCGACGCATCGTACGACGGGTTGCGGTTCGGATAGACCGAGTAGATCGGCTGGTCGAAGGCGATGTAGTGCACGGCGCCGTCGCTCACGGTCCGGATCTGGACCATGGGGAGACCGCGGTCGTGCTCGTAGACGACGAGATAGTCCTTGAAGCAGTCGACGCCGTCCAGTTTCACCGAATCCCGGGCCGGGATGACCTCGGTCCAATTGGCCGGCGACGGGTCAGCCGTGGGGGTGCGCAGCAGGCGGAAATTGACCGCATCCTTGTTCGTCGTGATGTAGAAATTGTCCCCCTGGTGGTCGACGGAATATTCCACCCCTTGCTCGCGGGGCGCAAAGAGCGTGAAGTCGCTCTCGGGATTGTCGGTCCGCAGATACCAGACCTCGGACGTGATCTGACTGCCGATCATCATCATCAGGTACCGCCGGCTGCGGGTCTCCCCCACGCCGACGTAGAAGGCCGGATCCTGTTCGTGATAGACCAGCCGGTCCTCGGCCGGCGCGGCGCCCAGCTTGTGGCGGAAGAGCTGGTAGGGCCGCCGGGTTTCGTCCTCGACCGTGTAGAATAGCGTGAGGTTGTCGCCGGCCCAGGCGACAGCCGAGACATTGGGGAGGGTGTCGCTGAAGTAATCGCCGGTGAGCATATTCTTGACCACCAGCGTGTACACCTCGCTGCCGGCGGTATCGAAGGTGTAGGCCAGCAGTTGCTGATCGGGGCTGATCTCGAAAGCGCCGACCTGATAGTAGTCGAAATTCTCGGCCAGCCTGTTCACATCGAGAATGATCTCCTCCGGAGCCTCCAGCGAGCCTTTCTTGCGGCAGTAGATGTTGTACTGCCGGCCTTCCTCTGTCCGGGCGTAGTAGTAGTAGTCCATGTAGCGGGCCGGCACGCTCATGTCGGTTTCCTTGATGCGGGCGCGCATCTCCTTGTAGAGGTCCTCCTGGAGCTGCGCGGTGTGCGCCATGCAGGCCTCAGTGTAGGCATTCTCGGCTTCGAGGTACGCCATAACAGCCGAGTCCCCGCGGTTGCGGAGCCAGTAGTAGTCGTCAATGCGGACGATATTGCCGTTCACAGTGTCGACGCGCGGGATCATGGCGGCTACCGGGGCATGCGGTGCGACGGCCGTTTCCTGGGCCAACGCGGCCGAGGCGACAAGGGCGACCGCGATCAAAATGAGAGCCAGCGAGTGTGAGAGCTTCATCGAACCGAAACCTCCTGAGGTTGAACACACAGCATGAAAGCTCCAATTTATACGCTCGACGGCAGACTGTCACGGAGAAACTGGGTTCCATGCGTTCGCCGCCGCCTCTTCGCAAGAGCCTTCCGTATTGGCGTACAGCAGGTTACAGAAGCCGAACCGGTCCCGTGCTTTTTCCACCCTGATTTCTCGTTGGCCCTCCCCGCGGCGCCGGCCGAGCCAACGTAGAGATCCCAACCACGCAAAGATTTCCTTTCCCTCCTTTAGCTCGCCGGCGGACGGTGCATACAAGGCGGTGAGGACGGCCCAGACAACGGCGGCGAACCTGGCGGTCGGAGCGCCCGGTGCGCCTTCCTCCACCTTCAGCACAATGGCCATCGCAATCGGAATCATCATCATCGTCGCCGCCGGGTTGGAAATCCACATCGACAGAACAAAGGTGGCGGCTATGAAGCCGGCCAGCAGGCAGCGGGGGGAGGCGCCGATGAGGGTGATGATGCGCAGGGCGATGCGCCGGTGGAGACCGCACCGCTCCATGGCAAGGGCCACGATGAATCCGCCGATAAAGAGGAAGATGACGCTGCTGACGTACTTGGCGGCCACGGCGTCCCCCTTCATGATCCCCAGGACCGGATGCAGGGCGATCGGCAGAAGGGCGCCGGCCGGAATGGGAATGGCCTCCGTGATCCACCAGACGGCCATCAGGACAGCGACCGCGGCGGCGGCGGTGACGGCCGGGTGGCCGGGCTGGAGATCGGCCGGCGCCAGGAGGCCCGGGGCCGCAGCCGGACCAAGAATAAGGCCGATGCGCATTTTCCAACGGCTCCACATGCGGCGCTCCGATCATCAGGAGGGATTGATGAGGAAGAGGTACGGCAGGAAGCAGACGGCGAGCGACAGAAACTGTGCGGCCGGGAGCCGCGGCAATCCCGGGAGGACCTCCCCCCCGGGCGACCGGCCGCCGTCGGCGGCGGCAATCCATTATTGCCGCCCGCGCCGCCGGTCAAAGGTGTTGACATCGACCGGCAAGCACGTAGATTGTAGTGTAGTACCGACCCGGAGAAGTACGTCGGACCGCATCCGCCGAACGACCGCCAACGACCGCGTTGCCGATGTGGCCGGACGGGCAAATCGTCACACCCGACTCTGAGGTATTCCATGCGCGCGCACACAGGCCGGCACTTCCCCCTCTCGGCGACCCTCATCCTGGTCATTCTCATCCTGGCCTCCGCCGCTCGGACGGCGGAGGCAGAAACCCGGGAACCGGTCTTTGTGCCGGGAGAGATGATTCTGCAGTTGTCCTCGGCCAAAGCCGCCGGCCAACTGGCTTCGGATTTCGCCGCCCTCGACCTGCGGCCCCGGCAACTGCTCTCGCGCCGCCTGAACATCTGGCTCTACGAATACCGCGCCGACGGGCACAAGGACACGGCTGCGCATGAGGAGGTGCTCGCCCGGGTGCGGCGGCATCCCGCGGTCGAGCTCGGCCAGTTCAATCATGAAGTGGCCCTCCGCTCGACCTTCCCCGACGACTCCTCGTTCGGCCAGCAGTGGGCGCTGCACAACACCGGCCAGACGGGAGGGGTTGCGGATGCCGATATTGACGCTCCCGAGGCCTGGGATCTGACGACCTCCGGGACGACGGCCGACGGGGATCAGATTGTGATCGCCATTGTCGACCGCGGGTACGACCTGAACCACCCCGACATCTCCTTTTTCAAGAACACCCATGAAACGCCCGCGAACGGGATTGACGACGACGGCAACGGGTATATCGACGACTACGACGGCTGGGATGCGTACTCGAACGACGGGACGCTGCCGGCGAGCGACCACGGAACGCACGTGGCGGGGATCGCCGCGGCCATCGGCAACAACGGCGCGGGGGTGAGCGGGGTCAACTGGCAGGTGAAGGTGATGCCGATCGCCGGGTCCTCGACTTCCGAGGCGACGGTGGTGGCCGCGTACGCCTACGCCCTGGAGATGCGGGCGCAGTACAACGAATCGGAGGGCGCGCTCGGAGCGTTCGTGGTGGCGACCAATTCCTCGTTCGGCGTGGACTACGGCGACCCGGTCAATTTCCCTGTCTGGTGCGCCATGTTTGACTCGCTCGGGGCCTACGGCGTGTTGAGCGCGGCGGCCACCGCCAACATCGGCATGGACATCGACGCAAACGGCGACGTCCCCACCGCCTGCCCCAGCGACTACCTGATTGCGGTGACCAACACAACCTCCAGCGACGTGCGCAACAGCGGGGCCGGCTGGGGCGCCGCCTCGATCGACCTGGGCGCACCCGGGACCTCGGTCTACTCCACGCTGCTCGGAGGCGGGTACGGGAACAAGACGGGGACGTCGATGGCCTCCCCCCATGTCGCGGGGGCAGTCGGGTTCATGTACAGCGCAGCCTCCCCCGTGGTCATCGACCTGGCGCGGCGGCGCCCCGACTCGGTAGCCCTGCTTATCCGCCAGGCTATCTTGGACGGCGTCGACTCGATCGGGTCGCTCACCGGCGTGACGGTCACGGGCGGACGGCTCAACCTTCGCACCGCGGCGGTGCTGGTGCAGGCCATCCCGACCGGCGTGACGATCGTCCACCAACCGCTCGCGGACACCCGGGATACCGTGAACGATTACGCGGTCGCCGCCCAGATTACGTCGGACACGACTCTGGCGCCGGATTCGCTGCGCCTGCACTACGAGATTGCGAGCGTGTGGACAAGCGCGATCCTTTCCCCGGCCGGCGGAGTCCAGTACAGCGGCGCCATTCCCGCCCAGCCGCCCGGCACGACGATCCGCTACTATCTGACCGCGGCGGACGTGGAGGGAAAAGCGGACACCACCGACATCTTCACGTTCCGGGTGATCGACTACGCGGTGAGTGTGCGCCCCGACTGGCAGACGCAGACGGGGCTGGTGTCCGACACGATGTGGTTTGACCTCTGGGTGGTCAACACGGGGCTGCGCGCGGACGACTACACCCTGGGGATCGGACAGGCGAAGTGGGTGACCCAGATTTTCGACAGCACCATGGCCGGCCCGATCAGCGCGACCGGGGCGGTGGGGGCGGAAGATTCGGTGAAAGTCAAGGTCCGCGTGCTCATCCCCGCCAGCACTTATCTGGCGGCGGACACGGCGGTAATGGCCGTCCTCTCGACGGCGAATCCGGCGGTGACCGCTGCCGGCGCCGCGGTGACGGTGTCGGACGGACCGGCCCTCGCCGTTCCGTTCAGCGAGGAATTCGCCGCCGCCGCGTTCGATTCCTCCAGGTGGGCGGGGGTGGTCGAAGCCGAGATCAGCGAGGCCGGGCTCGCGGAACCCTCGCCGCCCTACAGCCTCAACCTCGACGGCAACCGGTACGGCGCGGATACGGTACTCTCGATGGCGATCGATCTGCGGGGGCAGACGGCCGCCATGGTTGGGTACGCTTACCAGCGGACCGGGGGCGGAGATTCGCCGGAAGCCGGCGACGATCTCGTGGTCGAGTATTTCGATTCGACCGGCACGTGGCGCCTGATCCGCCAGCACCTCGGCGCCGATCCCGACATGACGACGTTCGAGGAGGTGGAGTTTTCGCTACCCGCGGACGCCTTCCACCGGCGCTTCCGTCTGCGCCTGCGCTGCACGGGCACAATCGGCGTGTTCGACGACTGGTTTGTCGACGACGTGTATGTCGGGCCGCCGCCGGCCTACGCCGTTCGCGTGACACCGCCGCAGTCCCGGCAGTACGGGTTCGCCGGCGACACGGTAATGTACTTGGTGACGGTGCACAACCGGGGGCTCAACACGGACCGCTACCACCTGTTCGCCGAGGATCTCGGCGGGTGGCCGGTCGCGGCCTACGATTCGCTCGGCCAGGGGATTATTACCGTGACCGATTTCGTCCCCAGCGGAGACTCGAGCCGGTTTGCCGCGAAAGTGCCCATCCCGGCCGACGCGGCCGCCAACGACGCGAGCGCCGCCCGGGTGCGCGTGGTCTCGCTGAGCAACACGTCGGTAGCCGACACCGCCGCCCTTGAAACGGTCTCGAGCGGACCGCCCGGCGGATTCCCGTGGTACGAGAGCTTCCCCGAGGATACCCTCATCGCCTTCCGGTGGCCGCAGAATTCGGGGGCCACGGTCACCGCGTCGGCGGTGGATCCCCCGACCCCGCCGTACGCGCTTGACCTCGACGGCGGGATCGACACGGTTGTCAGCCAGGTGCTCAACCTGAGCGCGGTCGGCGAGGCGAATCTCTCCTTCTATTACCAGCGGGCGGCGAGCGACCCGCCGGAAGCGGGCGAGGATTTGTGGCTGGAGTACAAAACATCGGTCGGGCAGTGGGTGCAGCTCGATCAACTGGCGGGGGGCGGGGGCGCCATGAACTACTTCGCACAGCGGGTGATCCCCCTGGTCCCGGCGGCCCTGCACAGCGGGTTCCAGCTGCGGCTGCGCTCGTTCGGTTCCTGCGCCAACTGCGACCACTGGTACATTGACGATATCCGCATCGATTACGCCCCGGACATCGCCGTGGCCCCGGCCGCCATTGAGGTGACGCTCGAGCAGGGGGATTCGGCGGCCGCGCACCTGATTATCGAAAATGAGGGGCTGGGCGGGCTGGACTACTCGCTCAGCCGGGTCCCCGCGACGGCCACGTTGCCGTTCGCGCGCCTGGCAGCAGAAGATGGCCTGGAGCCGGCGCTGCGGTCCTATCCGGATGGGTTCGACGACTACGCCGAGCCCAAGGGCGGCGAGGATCCCCGGATCGGAGCGCCGGTGACGCGTGATGCCGGAGGCCCGGACGCCTACGGGTATTTCTGGGTCGACTCCGATGAGCCGGCCGGGCCGACCTTTGCCTGGATTGAGGCAAGCACCACCGGGATCAACATCATCGGCACGCTGACCGATGATTCGTTCAGCGGGCCGTATGCGATCGGCTTCGATTTCCCCTTCTACGACAGCACGTACTCGACGCTCTTTGTGGGATCGAACGGAATCATCGGGTTCGCACCGATAAGTCTGAACAGCCGGTTCAAGAGGCACCTCCCCGACACTACCGCGCCGAACGCCCTGCTGGCCTGGCTATGGGATGATCTGAATCCCACCGACGGGGCCAACCCGGGGGCGGCCGTGTATGTCGACGCGACGCCGGCCCGCTGCGTCATCCAGTTCTCCGCGTATCCGGAGTACCTGGCCGGCGCCGGGGATGTGGTGAACGCTGAAGTGATCCTGTATCCGGACGGGTCGATCGTCTACCAGTACCTGTCGATCGCGCCGGGTTTCGACGTTGCCAGCTGCGCGGTGGGGATTGAGAACCCCGCGGGCGCCGACGGGCTGGAGGTGGCCTACCTGACGCCCTATCTGAAAGACTCGCTGGCCATTCTCTTCACCAATCCCTCCCAGTGGCTGGCGCTGGAGCGGACGGCCGGGTCGGTCGACCCGGGCGGGGCCGACACGCTCGCCCTGACAATCACGACGGCGAATCTTGGCTCCGGCAGCTACGGCCTGATCCTGCTGGTGACCAGCAACGATCCCGACGAGAGCCCGTGGTCGGTGCCGGCGACGGTGCACGTGACGCTCCCCCCCCAGTACGTGTGCGGGGACCTCACCGGGAACGGCGGGACGCCGAACGTGGCGGACCTTACCTATTTCGTCAATTTCCTTTTCCGCGGCGGCCCGCCGCCGGCGGACATGGCAGCCGCGGACATCGACGGTTCCGGGGGACTTCCGACGGTAGGCGACCTGACCTATTTTATCGGATTTTTGTTTCGGGGCGGACCCCCGCCGATTTGCGAAAACGGCCGGCATCGTGCGCAATAGACCTTCGGGAGCGCGGCGTCCATTCCGTATTACTGCGTATACAGGGACGCCTCGGAAAAAAGCGGGCCGGCAACGATAAACCCCGGCGCGGAGTCTGTCGAATCTAGGCATATGTGTTGGGCCTGCGGCCGATTCCGGATTTGGACTTGACAAGCGGAGGGTCGCGGCGTTTATTGGAAGTGTAAGTGCATTGACATCTCTTTCTTTGTAGTTTCGTTGCAGATCGACATCCGGAGTAACAAGTGACAAACTGCCGGTTTTTGGCCCGGAGGGCCAAATTCACACTGACAGTCTTATCGGGATATGTGGTTGCGCTCGCGGCCGCCGCAACCGGTGGACTGTACGCGTCCGCGCCGCTGCCCGATCGTTCCGCCGACCTGCCGATCGGAATCACACTCGCGGCCGCTTCCCTGGCGTTCGTCCCCAACGTGGGCCAGTACGCCGCGCCGGTGACGTTTCGGGCCGAGAACGGCGATGCCATTGTCTGGGTTGCCGGAAACGAAGTATTCTATGAATTCATCGAACCCGCGGAGGGAACGCCGCCTCCGGACGATCTCTCCCGCTACGGGTATTACCCGGCCGGCGAAGCCGCGCGTTTCACCTACCGATTGGTGAGGGTCTCTTTCGCCGGGGCGAATCCGGCGCCGGCCGTGGTCGGGCGCGAGCCAATGCCGGGCCTGCGCCACTACCTCGTGGGCGCGGATCCCGCAGACTGGCGCACCCACGTGCCGCAATTCGGGGCGGTTGCATTTGAAGACTTGTACGACGGCATCGATCTGGTGTACCGCGCCGCAGGAAACGCTCTGGAGTATGATTTCCACATCGACCCGCATGCCGATCCGTCCCGCATCCGTATCGCGGTGCAGGGCGCGGAACGGACGGTGATCGCCGCCGACGGCCGTCTGGTAATCGAAACCGACGGGGGCCGGATCGAAGAGTACGCGCCGGTCGTCTACCAGCTCTCCGGATCGTCGCGGCTGGCCGTGCCGGCCCAATTTGTAATTCTCGGAGACAACACCTTTGGGTTCCGGCTGCCGGCCGGTTACAACCCGGACCTCCCCCTTGTCATTGACCCGGTGGTCGAGTATTCCACGATGCTCGGGGGCGCATCGAACGATTACTGCCGGAGTCTCGCGATCGACGCCGACGGCAATGCCTACGCGGCCGGGTACACCTCGTCGGTTGATTTCCCCGTCAAGGCCGCGTACGACGGCAGCTACAACGGCGGGGGGACATTCGGTTACGACATGGTCGTGACGAAGATTTCGCCGCTGGGGGACTCGCTGATTTACAGCACTTTCATCGGCGGGGCCACGGGGGATGACCGGGCCTACGGTGTCGCGGTCAACGGCGCCGGCGAGGCCTGCGCGGTCGGACAGACGTCCTCGAGCGATTTCCCGGTCGTGAGCGCCTCCCAGGGGGCGCTCGCGGGCGGCGACGACGCCGCGCTGCTGCGGCTGTCGGCAAGCGGCGACGCCCTTCTGATGGCGTCGTACCTCGGGGGAACCGCCTCGGACGTGGCCAACGGCGTTGCTGTGGACAACTCCGGCAATCTGTATGTCGTGGGGCGAACCGAGTCATCCGATTTCCCCCTCTCCGGGTCGCCCTTTGACAACGTGTTCGGCGGCACGCAGGAGGCGTTTCTGGGCAAGTTCTCGCCGACGGGCCCCCGGGTGTACAGCACGTTTCTGGGCGGCAGCGCCAACGACGCGGCGCTGGCGACAGCAGTGAACGGTACGGGCGAAGCATTCGTGACCGGCTACACGCTGTCGACAGATTTCCCGGTTCTCTCGGCCTACGACGCCACGAACGCCGGCGGATCCTCGGCCGGCGATGTGTTTGTGACGCGTTTCAATGCCGCCGGCAGCGGGCTGGTGTACAGCACGTTTTTGGGCGGAGCGGCGGATGACGCCGGCCTGGCCATCGCCCTCGACTCGGCGGACAATGCCTTTGTCACCGGCTACACCCTCTCGACGGATTTCCCCGTCGTCGCGCCCTTCGACGCGACGCACAACGCCTATCTGGACGCTTTCGCGTCCAAGCTCGGCCCGTCCGGGAACAGCCTCGCCTACAGCACCTACCTCGGCGGGAGCGGGAACGATCTCGGGGCGGGGATTGACGTCGACTACCTGGGGTTCGCCTATGTCACGGGCAACACCTTCTCCCCGAATTTTCCCACGCGCGCGGCCGTTGACAGCACGTTCGCGGCCGGCGCCGATGCTTTCGCGACCTGTTTCGGCCAGCCCGGCGACACCCTCGTGTACTCGACTTTCCTCGGCTCCGGGGCGCTGGATTTCGGCTACGCGGTGGCGGTCGACACCGGGCAGAATGCCTACATCGGCGGGTATACCAGCAGCACGACGTTTCCGACCGTCAACGCCATCCAGGGGACCCACGGCGGCGGGTACGACATGTTCGTCCTGCGGCTGGCGATCGACGAATGGATATGCGTGGACACTGACAGCGACGGGTTCGGCGATCCCGGCCACCCCGAAAACGAGTGCCCCACGGACAACTGCCCGCTGGTCGCCAACCCGGACCAGGCGGATGCCGACGGCGACGGCGCGGGCGACCTCTGCGACGTCTGCCCCGGATTCGACGACAGCCTCGATGCCGATGCCGACGGGGTGCCCGACGGCTGCGATGTCTGTCCCGGCTTTAACGACAACGTCGATACGGACGGCGACGGCGTCGCCGACGGGTGCGACCTGTGCCCCGGGTTTGACGATGCCCAGGACGGCGACTCCGACGGCGTGCCGGACAGCTGCGACAACTGCCCGGCGCGCGCCAACGCCGGGCAGGCCGACGACGACAGCGACGGCCTTGGTAACGCCTGCGACAACTGCCCGACGGTGGGCAATCCCGACCAGGCCGACATTGACGCCGACGGCCTCGGCAACGCCTGCGATCCGTGCACGGATACGGACGGCGACGGTTACGGCAACCCCGGGTACCCGGCCAACACCTGCCCGACGGACAACTGCCCGTACACCTATAATCCGTCGCAGGCCGATGCCGACAGCAACGGCATCGGCGACGCGTGCGACGCCGGGTGCTGCGTGGCCCCCCGGCGAGGCAACGTGAACGGCGACGCGGCCGACAACATCTCCATTGCCGATGTGACATTCCTGATCTCGTTCCTTTTCCAGGGCGGGCCGACGCCGGGCTGTCTTGAGGAGGCCAACATCAACGGGGATTCCTCCGGAACCATCGGAGTGTCCGACCTGACGGCGCTGACCGCCTACCTCTTCCAGGGCGGCCCCCCGCCGGCCGACTGCCCATAGAGGCGCGGGGGCCGGGATCGCCGGTCCTCCACTGCAACAGACTTCGCGCCGCCGGCCGCCGCCGGCGGCGTTTTCGCACGCGGGCCGTCGGAACCGTTTGCCGCTTGCCATCGGCCGTGTTTCCCGACATATTGCCGCGACATCCTAACTCTGGCGCAGGCGGTTCGCCGTACTGCAGGTCGAGGCAACTGGGAGCATCATCATGAAGTCAAATCACTCGGTCATAATTCTCGCGCTGTGTGCCGGCAGCGTGCTCGCCGCCTCCGGCACCACCCCGGAGCTGGGCATTCGCGATCATACGCCGGATCTCACAGCCCTGGTCAACGCCCGCGTCGTCATCTCCCCCGACCGGACGATCGATTCGGCGGTGATCGTGTTCGAGCACGGTGTCATCCGCGAGGTCAGCCGGTCGGCGCGCGTACCCGAGGGAGCGCTGGTGGTTGACCTCGGCGGCCGCGTGGTCTACCCCGGATTCATCGATCCCCACTCCGACTACGGCCTGCTCGCCGAGGAAGAGGGACACGGCCAGGGCGGCCGAATCGCCTGGGGCGGTCCCAAGTATGAGGCTGACCGGATCGGCGGCAGCGCCTGGAACGAGGCGATCCGCGCCGAGATCGATTGGGTCGATTCCTTCCGACCCGACTCGACGGCGGCCCAGAAGTACCTCGGGGCGGGCATCACGGTGACGCAAACGACCCGACAGGAGGGAATCTTCCGGGGACGCCCGGCTGTGGTTCTCCTGCGGCAGGGGCTGCCCAACAATCAGGTGCTGCGGGCCCGCTCCTATCCGGCGCTGTCGTTCTACAAGGGCTCATCGGCGCAGGATTACCCCTCTTCGCAAATGGGGGCTATCGCCCTGATTCGGCAAACATTGCTCGACGTAGACTGGTATCGGGCCGCGCGGGCGGCCTGGGAACGCAACCCCGGTCAGGAAATGCCCGAATTCAACGCGGCCATCGAGGCTCTGGGACGGCAGGCTGACACCATGATTTTCGTGGCGGCCGATGACAAAGAAATCATCCGGGCCGCACGGCTTGCCCGGGAGTTCGGGCGGACCTTCATTTGTGTCGGCAGCGGGTGCGAATACGAGCGGGCTGAGGAAATCCGCGGTGAGCTGGTGGAGCTGATCATTCCGGTCAACTACCCGGAAGCGCCGGAAGTGGGCTCTCTGGAGGACGAACTCGAGGTCACCCTGGAGGATCTCCGGCACTGGGAGCGCGCCCCCGGCAACGCCGCGCGCCTGGCCCAGGAAAAGATCCCGTTTGCTTTCACCGCGGCCGGCTTGGACGACCCCTCCGAATACCTCTCCCGCGTCCGCACGGCCGTGCGGTACGGTCTGCCCCCGGAAACGGCCCTGAGAGCGCTTACGACGGTCCCTGCGCGGCTCTGCGGAGTAGACCGGTATGTCGGTACCCTCGAACCGGGGAAGCTGGCCAACCTCGTTGTGTGCAGCGGCGACCTGTTCGCCGACACGACGCGCATCCTGGCCGTCTGGGCGGCCGGCCAGAAATACGAGTTCGAGCCGCTGCATCCGGGGGAATACCGGGGTCAGTGGCAACTGCGAACTGCGGCGGACAGCGCGACACTCGCCCTGGAAGGTGCACCATCGAAACTCGCGGGCCGACTGGTGGCCGGCTCCGATTCCGTGGAGCTGGGCGAGATTGAAGCCGCCCGCGACCGCATTACGTTCCGGGCCGACAGCCTCTGGGGGAAGCCCGGAGTCTGCCGGTTCTCTGGGCGGCTGTTCGGAGACTCGCTTCGGGGATTCGTGGCCTTCCCGGACGGCCGGCGCAGCGAATGGCAGGCGGTCCGCACCGCCCCGCTAGCAGCGGAAAAAGACACCGCCGGGGCGCCGTCCCCCGCGCCCGAACCGGAGCCGTTTGTGTCCCGCCTGACCTACCCCAACCGGGCCTACGGTCTGGAATCGGTGCCGGTCCCGCAGGACGTGCTCGTGCGCAACGCGACCATCTGGACGTCGGATGAGGCCGGCGTACTTGAGGGCGCCGACATGCTGGTGCGGGGCGGCAAGATCGCCGCGCTCGGCCGCAACCTCGAGTCGCCCTCGGGGGCGGCGGTGATCGATGCCGCCGGGAAACACGTCTCGCCGGGGATTATCGACGAACACTCGCACATCGCAATTGACGGCGACGTCAACGAGGGAACCCATGCCGTGACCTCCGAGGTGAGGATCGCCGACATCCTCGATCCGGACGACCTGAACATCTACCGCGAACTGGCCGGCGGCGTGACGGCCTCGCGCCTGCTCCACGGATCGGCCAACCCGATCGGCGGACAGGCGGCCACCATCAAGCTGCGCTGGGGGCTCCCGGCGGACAGCCTGGTGTTCGCGGCCGCGCCGAAGGCAATTAAGTTCGCCCTCGGCGAAAACGTCAAACAGAGCGGCTGGGGGGAGCGCTTCACCATCCGCTATCCGCAGACAAGGCTGGGCGTGGACGCGATCATACGCGATGCGTTTCTGGCCGCCCAGGCCTACGAGCAGCGCTGGGACCGCTTCCGCCGCCTCGGCAAGAGCGAGCAGGAGCGAACCATTCCCCCGCGCCGCGACTTGCAGCTTGAGCCCCTCGCCGACGTTCTCCACCGGCGGATGGCGATCCACTGTCACGGATACGTGGCGCCGGAGATGCTCATGATGATCCGCCTCGCCCAGGAGTTTGACCTCGAACTCCAGTCTTTCGCCCATGGTCTCGAGGGCTACAAGATCGCCCGCGAGCTGGCCGACGCCGGCGTCGGCGTGGGCAGCATCCCCGACTGGTGGGCATACAAGTTCGAGACCTATGACGGAATCCCCCACTCCCCCGCCCTCATGAGCGAAAAGGGCGTGGTGGTGGCGATCAACTCCGACAGCCCGGAGCTGGCCCGCCACCTGAACCAGGAGGCGGCCAAATCGGTCATGTACGGCGGGATGAAGCCGGAAGAGGCGCTCAAAATGGTCACGATCAATCCGGCCCGGCTCCTCGGTGTGGATGACTTGACCGGAAGCCTGCGGGTGGGCAAGGACGCCGACTTTGTCATCTGGAGCGACAACCCCCTCTCCATATATGCCCGGGCGGAGCAGACGTGGGTGGACGGTCGGAAGTTCTTCGACCTGGCCACCGACAGCCTGCTCCGGGAGCAGCTTCAGACAGAGAAGCAGCGGTTGATTCAGAAAGTACTGCGGGCTTCCGGAGGCGGGTCGCCCAAGCGGCCGCCGCGCGGACGGCCGGGTCCGCCGCCCGACGGCGGGTTATCTTCGACAGAAGGAGGCGCCCGTGAAGCACACCGGTAGACCTCTCCGGGAGCGGCTGCGGACGACGGGTGTTGCGGCCGCCATGCTCGTCGCCTTTGCTGTCAGCGGAGCCGCCCACGACTATCTCCCCGGCCCGCCGCAGGATCGCCCGATTCTGCTCCGGAACGGCAAGCTCTTCACGGTGGCGAACGGCGTCATGGACGGGGCGGACCTGTTGTTCGAATCCGGGCGCATCACGGCCATCGGGCGGAACCTCGAAGCGCCGGAGGGCGCCCAGGTCATCGACGTCACCGGGCTGCACGTCTACCCCGGCCTGATCGCCCCGCACTCGACTCTCGGTCTGTCCGAAATCGGCGCGGTCCGCGCCACCGAGGATACGCAGGAGCGGGGCCTGGCCAAAGGCGAACTGAAAGCCTACGCGGCGTATAACCCGGACTCCGAGATCATCCCGACCGTTCGCGCCAACGGCATCACCACGGCCTTGATCGTGCCCGGCGGCCAACTCGTGATGGGACGGTCCAGTTTGGTCAATCTGGACGGCTGGACAGTCGAGGACGCGCTGGTGCGGCCGGTCGTTGGGCTCCACCTGAGCTGGCCGCGGGCGTCGACCACTTCGGAGTGGTGGATGGAAGAGTCGGTCGAGGAGCAGAAAAAAGCCCGACAGGAGGAGCAGGCGCAGCTCCGCGGGGTATTCGACCAGGCCCGCGCCTACTATCTCGCCAAAACGGCCGATTATGCCATCCCCGTCGATTCCCGCTGGGAAGGCTTCCTCCCCCTGTTCGACCGCACGATGCCGCTCTTTGTGCATGCCGATGACTACCGGCAGATCGATCAGGCGGTGGCCCTCTGCCGGGAGTACGGTTTCCGGATGATCCTCGTGGGCGGACGGGAGGCCTGGAAGATGGCCCCCCTGCTCCGGGACAACGGCATCCCGGTTATATTCGGACCGACGCAGCGCCTCCCGATGCGGGAGGACGACGACTACGACCTCAACTACAAAATCCCCGCCCTCCTTCACCAGGCCGGGGTGGAGTTCTGTTTTTCGGCCGGGGGCGGGGCGACCGGGGTCCGGAATCTCCCCTTCCAGGCCGGCCAGGCGGTCGGCTTCGGACTGCCGTGGGAGGCGGCTCTCCGGTCCCTCACGCTGACCTCGGCTGAGATTCTGGGGATCGAGGGCGAGCTCGGCTCCCTGGAGGTCGGGAAGCGCGCCACGCTGGTGGTGTCCGACGGCGACCTTCTGGACCCGCTTCGGGCTCGCGTTCGGATGGAGTTCATCGACGGCCGGGCGGTGGATTTGAGTTCGAAACACACCGAGCTCTACCAGAAATACCGGGCCCGGTGACCGGGTGTCCGGATCTTCTATCGGCCATTTGCGGCCCCGTCATTGGCTCTTGAGCAACCAATGACGGGGCTCTTTCTGACCCTCAGCCGGCGTGTCATCTATGACACAGTCGGGACCTTAAGAGGCCGCGGATCGAAGTGTCGCGAGCCGGTCAGATAAATTTTATCCACAGTCATTCCCCGAGGCATCTCCGTGAGGGGGCAACTCCCGGCCATCATGAGAGGATCATCAAAGGGGTGGTGCCGGGCTGCCCGATGCCGGTACCGGGAGGTCGCTCAGGTTAGGGTCGCCCTTCGGCGGGCGACTCCGGCAGCGAGGATGTCTTAACCGTATCACGGCGACCCCAAGAGGCGAAACGGTCCGGCTCGGCGGGGCCGACCCGGACGGGCGAAATGAGGCAACAGCAGGCGTCGGTCCCCCTCGCTTTTAGGGGGCGGGCGCCAATAGTGGGGCCGACGTCAGGCGGTGATTTCATGGATGGGCAACACTATGATCGACCCTGCCTCGCAGAGGGTCGTTACCGGGCAGATTGTGACTATCGTCACAATCTGCCTCGCGAGGAGGGCGCCCCATGCTTCCGCTCTGAGGCCTTCACCCCGCCTTTGTCCGTCCGGTCAGTTCGGTGGCGCCAGGTTCGCCAGAATACCAGGCGTATAGATACCCGAGCCCGGTCGGCTGTCGCTAGCGGTTGGGTACGCCGGTTTTGCTCGGTCCAATTTGACGGTCGGGGCCGCGATACTAGTTCGGCTCTGGGGTAGGCGCCGGGGCGAGAGCTCGCTTAGGTGATTGCGAGGTTTTATTACTACATCTCACCGTATTTAGTGATTTGTGTATTTTGTTGAAGAAAGTTCTTGACAATTTTGTGTGTTGATGTAGTTTATGATCGGTCT